>Ga0207705_10000172_pt1 | contig 69285 bp, 73 predicted proteins | sample KBSC13metaG_FD_184314 | JGI IMG/M metagenome (GOLD analysis project Ga0207705, IMG submission 184314) | Corn rhizosphere microbial communities from Kellogg Biological Station, Michigan, USA - KBS C1-3 metaG (SPAdes) (version 2) | ecosystem: Host-associated > Plants > Roots > Rhizosphere > Soil ... | reverse complement strand
GAGAGGGGGAGGGGGGTAGCGCGAAACGTGAAAACGACTGCTCCGCGATATTCAAACCCCAAGATGTTGTGTTTGGCCGCAATTCGCGAAGAGAAAATCGACATTCAGTTCCGAAGACGGAGGGAAAGGGGGAGGAGGTAGCGCGAAACGTGACTTCAATTATCGAGCAGTTGTTGGAGAAGGAATGACGAACGCCAGATATAGAAGAGCCGATACGCGGCAATAGGCCTTCGGACATTCCGGGCGGCTCTGCTAACAAGCTGACAGAGTGATTTCGGAGCGCGCCTGTGTCCGCGAAGGTCAAGAAAGTGGTGCTCGCCTATTCGGGCGGGCTGGATACGTCGGTCATCCTGAAATGGCTGCAAACGGCCTATGGCGCGGAGGTGGTGACGTTCACCGCCGATCTGGGCCAGGGCGGCGAGATCGAGCCGGCGCGCAAGAAAGCCGAGATGCTGGGCATCAAGCCCGGCAACATCTTCATCGAGGATGTGCGCGAAGAATTCGTCCGCGATTACGTCTTCCCCATGTTCCGCGCCAACGCTTTGTATGAAGGCGTCTATCTGCTGGGCACCTCCATCGCGCGGCCCTTGATCGCCAAGAAGCAGATCGAGATCGCGGAGAAGGTCGGCGCCGATGCCGTGGCGCATGGCGCGACCGGCAAGGGCAATGATCAGGTCCGCTTCGAACTCGGCTATTACGCGCTGAAGCCGGACATCAAGATCATCGCGCCGTGGCGCGAATGGGATCTGACCAGCCGCACCAGGCTGATCGAATTCGCCGAGGCGCACCAGATTCCCATCGCGAAGGACAAGCGCGGCGATGCGCCGTTCTCGGTGGATGCGAATCTTCTGCACTCCTCGTCGGAAGGAAAGGTTCTGGAAGATCCGGCGGTGGAGCCGGAGAACATCGTCTATCAGCGCACCATCGACCCGCAGGATGCACCCGACAAGCCAACGATGGTGGAAATCGGTTTCGAACGCGGCGACGCGGTGTCGATTGACGGCAAGAAGCTTTCACCGGCGTCGCTGCTCACCGCATTGAACGAGCTGGGCCGCGCCAACGGCATCGGCCGTCTCGATCTGGTGGAGAACCGTTTCGTCGGCATGAAGTCGCGCGGTGTGTATGAAACGCCCGGCGGCACCATCCTGATCGCGGCGCATCGTGCGATGGAATCGATCACGCTGGATCGCGGCGCGGCGCATCTGAAAGACGAGCTGATGCCGCGTTATGCCGAGATGATCTACAACGGCTTCTGGTTCTCGCCGGAGCGGGAGATGCTTCAGGCGCTGATCGATAAAAGTCAGGAATTCGTCACCGGCGCCGTGAAGCTGAAGCTCTACAAAGGCAATGTTATCGTCACGGGCCGGTCCTCGCCCTATTCGCTTTACTCACAGGATCTGGTGACCTTCGAGGATGACAAAGGCGCCTATGACCAGAAAGATGCGCAAGGCTTCATCAAGCTGAACGCGCTGCGCCTACGGACCCTGGCGATGCGCAAACGGAAAAGCGGAAAATGAACAAGCCCAATGCGCAGATGATCGACTACTGGAACGGCGCTGTCGGCGAGCGCTGGGCGCGGTCGCAGGATCGCACCGATCTCCTGCTCAACAACATCACCGATCATCTGCTGCCCTTCGCCGCCGCCAAGCCGGGCGAGAGCGTTCTGGATATCGGTTGCGGCTGCGGCTCCACCACCTTCCGGCTCGCCATGGCGGTGGCGCCGGGCGGTTCCGTCGCCGGCGTGGATATTTCCGGACCGATGCTGGATGTCGCCCGTGCGCGCTCGCAGGCGATGAACGCCGATATTCCGTTCCTGCAGGAAGATGCGGGGAGCTACGATTTCCAGCCGGTATTCGACCTGGTGTTCTCCCGCTTCGGCGTGATGTTCTTCGACGATCCGGTCGCCGCGTTCAAAAATATCCGCACCGCGCTTTCGCCGAAGGGCAGGCTGGCTTTCGTCTGCTGGCGCGATTTCAAGGAGAACGCCTGGGCGTTCGCGCCATACACGGCGGCGAAGCATCTTCTGCCGGAGCAGCCGCCGTCCGATCCGTACGCGCCGGGACCGTTCGCTTTCGCGGATGCCGATCGGCTGAAGGGAATTCTCACGCAAGCGGGGTTCAACAATATCCGCATCGAGAAGCTCGATGCCACCGCCAGCATGGGCGCCAATGCCGATCAGGCTGCGGATGAGGCGTTGAACATCGGCCCGCTCTCGCGCGCGGCGCGGGAATTGCCGGAAGACGTGCGGGCACAAATCCGCGACACGGTGAAAGAGTCGCTCGCGAAATATCAAACCCCGTCGGGCATTACGCCGGGTGTTGCGTGCTGGCTGGTTGGCGCAACGCTTTAGTCGCCAGCTTTCTTTTTGTGCTTGGCAGTTTTCTCGCCCGGCGGCGTATCTTTCAGGATGCTGGCGCGCACCCAGCCTTTCGTTCCGGCATCGTCGATCTCGGCCCATTTGTCGGACAGAGCGAGCAGGGTGACCTTCTCGCCCTTCGCCAGCTTCTTCAGCGGCTCCGACGAGGTGGACGGCGCAGGGCGAAGATCCGAATTGTTGCGGTGAACGTACATCATGCCGCTCGCGGGTTTCGCCGCCGCGACAACATCCGCGCCGGCATTGGCTTTCGCGTGATGCGTATGCGTTGCGCGGGCTTTCTTGGTGACGGAGGGAATGCCGACGGAATCGTCCACGGGCAGCGAGGTTTTCTGCGTGGCGACGCTTGTCGGCAGATGCGGAAGCGCCGGCAGGCTTTCACCGAAATATTTCCAGCCTGCGAAAGCCAGCGCGGCGATGAATAATCCAACGCCGATGCCGCTGCCATGCGCCACACCGAGCTTCTGGCGATAGGAGAGGCCCGTTCCCGGGAGCCCGGCATTGGTTGTGATGCCATGCTTGCCGATGTTCACGTCCGCGCCGCGCGGCCCCACGCTGCCGGAAATACCGCCCTTGCTAAGATTGAGACGGACCAGCCCAGGAATGATGCTGATAACGCGATGAAACCGCCAAGGCATCTCGCCGCTCCCCAAGTATTCTGATGCGAATACTAGGAGCCGTCCGGTAAAGCGGCAAGAGAAGCGGCGGTGATCGTTATACGTCCAGTGCGGCGTTCAGCGCGTTGTCCTGGATGAATTCGCGGCGCGGCTCCACCACTTCGCCCATGAGCTTGGCGAAGAGATCGTCGGCCTCGTCGGCGTGCTCGACCTTCACGCGCAGGAGCGTGCGGGCGTTCTCGTCCAGCGTGGTTTCCCAGAGCTGCTCCGGGTTCATTTCGCCGAGGCCCTTGTAGCGCTGCAGCGCCAGGCCCTTCTTGCCCCACTCGAACACGGCGTTGAGCAGGTCGGTCGGTGAGAACACTTCGCGGCTGTCGTCCTTGCGGACCAGCTTGCCGGCCTTGAGGTAAGTCGTCTGTAGATCGACGGCCAGCTTGTCGAGCTTACGCGCATCGGCGCTGGCGATCAGGCTGCCATCGATGGCGACCGTCTCGCGAACGCCCCGCACGTCGCGCCAGAACTTCAGCCCGCCGTCATCCGTCGGCTCGCCGTGCCAGCCGCGTTCGGTTTCGTCGGAGAGATGATCGAGGCGCTGCGCGATATAGGTCGCGGCTGCCGCGGCCTTGTCCTTGTCGTTCAGCACATCCGGATTGAGGGCACCCGCGATGGCGGCCTGTTCCAGCACAAAATGCGGATAGTGCGGCGGAAAGCCGTTCAGCGCAGATACCGCGGTTCGCGCTTTTTCGACGATCGCATCAAAGTCCGCGCCGCTGACGGTTTCGCCCGTGTGCAGTGTCAGGCTCGCGCCCTGTGAGCCCTCGCTCACCAGATAGTTCTGGAACTCGTTTTCGTCTTTCAGGTAGCGCTCGGACTTGCCGCGCGCCGCCTTATAGAGCGGTGGCTGGGCGATGTAGAGGTGCCCACGCTCGATGATCTCCGGCATCTGCCGGTAGAAGAAGGTGAGCAGCAATGTCCTGATATGCGCGCCGTCCACATCGGCATCGGTCATGATGATGATCTTGTGGTAACGAAGCTTGTCGGCGTTGAATTCCTCGCGGCCAATGCCGGTGCCCAGCGCCGTGATGAGCGACACGATGGAGTCGCTGGTCAGCATGCGGTCGAAGCGTACGCGCTCGATGTTGAGGATCTTGCCGCGCAGAGGCAGCACCGCCTGGTTCTCACGGTTTCGCGCCTGCTTGGCGCTGCCGCCGGCGCTGTCGCCCTCGACGATAAAGATTTCGCATTTGGAAGGGTCGCGTTCCTGACAGTCCGCCAGCTTGCCCGGCAGAGACGCGCCATCGAGTACACCCTTGCGGCGCGTCAGTTCGCGGGCCTTCCGGGCGGCTTCGCGCGCGGCAGCGGCTTCCACCACTTTGCCGACGACCTGCTTGGCTTCCGCCGGATGTTCTTCAAACCAGCGGCCCAGAGCTTCCAATACCGCACCCTCGACAATGGGGCGCACCTCGGAGGAGACGAGTTTGTCTTTTGTCTGCGAGGAGAATTTCGGGTCCGGCACTTTCACGGACAGCACGCAAGTCAGGCCTTCGCGGCAGTCGTCACCTGTCAGCGCGACTTTTTCTTTTTTCTGAATGCCGGAATCCTCGGCGTATTTCGTCACCACGCGCGTCAGCGCTGCGCGGAAGCCGGCGAGATGGGTGCCACCATCGCGCTGCGGGATGTTGTTGGTGAAGCACAGCATGCTCTCGTGGTAGCTGTCGTTCCACGTCATCGCCACTTCCACCGTCACGCCTTCGCGCTCGGAGGTGATCATGATCGGTGCCGGGATCAGCGAAGTCTTGGCGCGATCGAGGTAGCGCACGAACTCGGCGAGGCCGCCTTCGTAGTGCAGCGTGACTTCCTTTTTCTCCACACCGCGCTTATCGGCAAGAATGATCGTTACGCCGGAATTTAGGAATGCCAGCTCGCGCAGGCGATGTTCCAAGGTCGCGAAGTCGAATTCGGTTTTCGTGAAGGTGCCGGTCGAGGGCAGGAAGGTGACTTCCGTGCCTTTTTTGCCGGGCGCATCGGCCACAATCTTCAGCGGAGCCACGGGTTCGCCGTGACGAAATTGCATGTAGTGCTCTTTGCCGTTGCGCCAGATGCGCAGGTCCAGAAATTCCGACAGTGCATTCACTACCGACACGCCGACACCGTGCAGGCCGCCTGACACCTTGTAGGCGTTCTGCTCGAATTTTCCGCCCGCATGCAGCTGGGTCATGATCACTTCGGCGGCGGAAACGCCTTCGCCTTCGTGAATGCCCGTCGGGATGCCGCGGCCGTTGTCGTACACGGTGCAGGAGCCATCGGCGTTCAGGGACACATTCACTGCTGTTGCATGCCCCGCCAGAGCTTCATCGATGGCGTTGTCCACCACCTCGTAAACCATGTGGTGCAGGCCAGAGCCGTCATCGGTGTCGCCGATATACATGCCTGGGCGCTTGCGCACGGCATCCAGGCCCTTCAGCACCTTGATGCTGTCGGCGCCGTATTCGCTCATGTTCGGTGTGGCGGGTGAAGACATATCGGTCACTCTGAAATCAGCGCGGTCTGAGAGTCCGCGACAGCGAACAAATCCGCTTTGGTTTTAAGGGGCGCGAACATCTCGATGTCCGTGCCGGTCATCCATGCCTGCGCGCCAAGTGCGAGGATTTCCTCGAACAGGGCGGCGCGGCGTTTGGAATCGAGATGGGCGGCGATCTCATCCAGCAACAGGATGGGCGCGCGACCCTCTTTCATATGGGAACTCTCCCATGCGTGTGCAAGCACCATTGCGACGAGAAGCGCCTTCTGCTCGCCGGTCGAGCAGTCTGCGGCATCGGTGCGCTTCTGCACATGCCGTGCGGCGAGATCGGAGCGATGCGGGCCGAAGGTGGTACGGCCGGCTTCGGCGTCACGCGCACGCGCGTGGGCGAAATGATCGCGAAATTCCGCGGCGGGATCGGCGCTTTCGGCGAGGATCGTATCGGCATCGCCCGTCAGCGTCAGGTGTGCGGACGGGAACGCGCCGGCCAGCCCGCGGGCCTCAAGAGCTTTGTTCAGGCGCGAGACGCCTTCGGCGCGAGCCCAAGCAAGCGCGACACCGGTGTCCGTCATCTCGGCCTCAAGGCCGTTGAGCCAAGCCGGATCTCGCGGACCATACTTCAGCAGACGTGCGCGTTCACGCATCGCCGTTTCGTAGCGCGCGGCATTTCGCGCGTGTTCGGGCGTGAAGCCGAAGACGAGCCGATCGAGAAATTTGCGGCGTCCGCTCGAGCCTTCGATGAACAGGCGGTCCATCGCAGGTGTCAGCCATGCCATCTGCACGACCTCGGCCAAATCCGCGGCATTGTTCGACGGAGCGCCGTTCAGATGCACCTTGCGCCGCTCGCCGCCGTTGGGGCCGAGCGTCAGACCCGTTCCGATTTCGTAGGGTTCGCCGCTACGCGACACGGTGGCGGCCACGGCCCATAGCGCGTCGCTCGGAACGGAAGGACCTTTGCGCGCGTGTTCGCCCAAAGTCGCGCCACGAAGGCCGCGGCCAGGCGACAGAAGCGATATGGCGTCGAGAATATTCGTCTTGCCCGCGCCGTTCGGCCCTGCGAGCACAACAGGACGTCCGCTCACGGTAAGCGCGCCGCTCGCATAGGAACGAAAGTTTGTGAGAACGAGACGCGTAACCGCGAGGCGCGGCGCTTCAAAAGCGGACGGCGCGCCGTGGAGGCGCTGGTCGGAAGCGCCGATCAAACTCAGACTCGCATCGGCATGAGGACGTAAAGCGTGCGGGGGTCCTCAGCGTCTTCGATCACGGTCGGCGAACCGGCATCCGAAAGCAGGAATCGTACTTCTTTGCCTTCGAACTGGCTGGTGATGTCCATCAGGTAACGGGCGTTGAAGCCGATCTCGATAGGCGTGGCGCTGTAAGTCGCGCCAAGTTCTTCCGTCGCTGTACCGGAATCCGGGTTGACGACGGTGAGCGTCAGCTTGTCCTTGGAGATGCCCAGCTTCACCGCGCGCGTCTTGTCCGCCGAGATGGTCGACACACGGTCCACAGCTTGTGCGAACTCCTTGCTGTCGAGGCCCAGCGACTTGTCGTTGCCGCTTGGGATAACGCGCTGATAGTCCGGGAAGGTGCCGTCGATCAACTTGGAGGTCAGTTCCACACCGTCATTGGTGAACTGGATCTTGGTGTCAGAGAGCGAGATGTCGATCGCGCCCTCGCTGTCGTCCAGCAAGCGGCGCAATTCGGCGATGGTCTTGCGCGGCACGATCACGCCCGGCATGTCCGACGCGCCATCCGGCAAATCGAATTCATAGCGGGCGAGGCGATGGCCATCTGTCGCGACCGCACGCAGCTTCTGCGATTTTCCTTCCTTCGCGGCGTGCAGATAGATGCCGTTGAGGTAGAAGCGCGTTTCCTCGGTGGAGATCGCGAAACGCGTCTTGTCGATGAGCTGCTTGAGGTCGTTCGCCTCGAGGCGGAATTTGTGGGGGAGGGCCCCGGCCGCCATCTGCGGAAAGTCTTCTTTCGGCAGGCAGGCGAGTTCGAAGCGCACGGAGCCCGCGGAGACCTGAAGGCGTCCACCTTCACTGGTGAGCAACTCCGCCTGCACCTGCGCGCCATCGGGCAGTTTGCGCACGATGTCGTAGAGCATGTGGGCGGGGGCCGTGGCCGCGCCATTGCGGATCACGTCCGCCGGCAGATTCTCCACGATCTCGATGTCGAGATCGGTCGCGGTGAGTTTCAGCTTTCCCTTCGCAGCCTCAATCATCACGTTCGATAAAATCGGAATGGTATTCCGGCGTTCGACGACGCTCTGGACGTGGGAAAGGGCCTTCAAAAAGGCGCCGCGTTCGACGGTGATTTTCATCGGTTTTGCGCTTCAATCCTGTCGCGTTGAAATGCCCGTTCGGGCAGCCGAATGGGCCCCCGTAACTTCTTGAAATCATTAGCGATTTTTAGCCGCTCAGACTCAAGCGCCCGAGTATATCAGGCGGGGGGCAAACACAACAGCTTTTGGAGCGTAAAAGCGCCCGGCTCCGTGCTCTTTTTAAAGCACGAAGTCGGGCGAAACTGGCATCCAAATCAGCTTGGGCGGACGAGTACCGAACGCAGGAAATTGACCTCTTCCTTGAAGGTGCCGTCCTCTTCACACAGGGCCGCGATCCGGCGGCAGGCGTGCAGCACCGTCGTATGGTCGCGACCGCCAAAGCGTTTACCGATCTCCGGCAGTGACCGCATTGTGAGTTCGCGGGCGAGGAACATGGCAACCTGGCGCGGGCGCGCCACGCGACGCGAGCGCTGCGGTGACTGGAAGTCGCGCAGTTCGAGTTTGTAGAACTCCGCGGTCTTGCGTTGGATATCCTCGATGGAGGTCTTCTTCGCGGCCACAGTCGCCTGGCCGAGGATGTGACGTGCTGCCTCCAGCGTCAGCGGCTGCTTGGTGAGGTCGGCGTAGGTCGCAACCTTGTTGAACGCACCGACGAGGTCACGTGGGCTATTCTCCTCGCTATCGGCGATGTGGTCCAGCACGTCATCCGAAACTGCCAGGCCGCGCGCACGCGCAAATTCGGCTGCGCGAGACTTGAGGATGGCCAGGCGGGTGGCGCGGTCCGGCTTGTCCAGCGCGATGACCAACCCGCCCGACAAGCGCGAACGCACGTCAGCACTGAGGTTGTCGATGGCACCGGGCGCCTTGTCCGCTGCGATAACGAGCTTTCGGCGCAAGTCCGAGAAAGCATTCAACGTGTGAAGGAACTCGCTGACCGTGTAGGTCGAGCGGCAGAGATGCTGCAGGTCATCGATCAAGAGGATGTCTGCAGCGCGCAGATCTTCCTTGAAACCCAGCGTCTCTTTGCGATTCAGAGCGCCTAGGAACTGACGCATGAAATCTTCCGCGCCAAGGAACAGTGCGCGCTTGCCGCGCTTGCGGGCTTCCAGCGCGATCGCATTGAGCAGATGCGATTTGCCGTAACCGAAACCGCCATGCACGTAAAGGAGCGAAATTTCTTCGTTTTCGCCACTCCCGAGCGCCTTTGCGGCACGGAAGGCGAATTCGTTCGCCGGGCCGGGCACAAAACTTTCAAAAGTTTGGGCGTTCTGTAGAATTTTCGTGGAGAGAATGCGGCGACCTTCCGCCTTCTCGGATTCCGTGACTTGCGCGACGACCGGCTCGCGCGGCGGCGTGACTACCGGGGCGACGGACGGGCGCTGGGGCGCGACAACAAGGTTGATCGTCACCGCTTGTCCGCTTTCGGCGGCGAGGGCGCGTTCGATCCGCTGCACATGATGACCAGCCACCCAATTGCGCGCGAAAGGCGTCAGTGCTCCGATCTTCACGTCGGTGCCTTCCGCAGAAATGAAACTCAACGAACGAATCCACGCGTCGAAAACCGCGTCACCCATTTCGCGGCGCATGCGCTCGCGCGCCGTCAGCCACAAGGCATCCCAATCCATCGACTTCGTTACCGGCTGTGCCATTTCTTTTTGCCCTTTCTTTTTTTGTCCGGCGCCGCGGGACGGTCCGGTTCCCCAATCAAAACTCAGTCAGCGTTTTTGGCGGAGGCTCTGCTCAACCCTGACGCCAGGGAAGGCCTGATGCCTTCCACCCATTCACATTTCCCCGATGGCCCTCGCCATCCAGATTCCCCTCGAAACCACCCGCGACGTTGAAAGCGCGACTGAAGCCGGCGCGGGTCATTGCGACGGCAGCCGCCTTGGATCGCGCACCGGAGCGGCAGAGAAACAGCAACGGTGTCTCTTTGTCCGCGCCCGCGAGCTTTATCTGTTCCGACGCGACGCGGGTGAAATCCGGATTGATTTCACCAGAAGGGAAGCTTTGCCATTCCACGGCGTGGATTTCGCGGCCGAGCGAGGCGAGGTCGGGCAGGCCGACATAGGTCCATTCCGCGGCGGTGCGCACATCGATGAGTTGGGCCTTCGGATCGGCGGCCAGAATCTCCCAAGCCTTCTGGACATCGATGTCGCCGGCATAGTCGGGGTTGGAAGTGTTCATCGACATATCTGCGTGCCCATAGAGACGGTGCGTCCACACGGCGCGTTTTGCACGCCGCGGGTGGGGGATTTCTAAGTAATTACTGGAACTAAGACTTGTGAATACTGTGTATTCTGCCGAAGATGCCCGCTATGACCTTGTTATTACTTATTTTTGTCTTAGGCATTTCTGCACAAGCCCCGTCTGAACGGATTAACGATAGGCTTTTGGCGGCAAACGAATCAAGAGTACGAAAGGTGAATATGTTAAGGAATTACGCTTTCACGACGATTTTTTGACGGGCTAAGTATATGTAACGCATACGGATTTTTCTTTTTCAGCCGAATCAACAGGTTAACGAAAGTGACGCGCGTTGTGCCTATTTTGAACCTAGGGCCTAAGGTTAAAATCCTTTATTCAGCACACGGATCAAAATAAAACAGGCTCGGATATTGGTCCGAGCCTGTTAAAACTATCAAAAATCCAAGTCTTGGGAAGAGGCCTGTTCAGGCTTTCAGCTTGGCCACGCGCTTGGTCAAGCGGGAAACTTTCCGGCTGGCTGCGTTCTTGTGGGTCACACCCTTGGAAACGCCCCGCATGATCTCAGGTTCGGCGGCCTTGAGGGCGGCCTGGGCTGCCTTGTAGTCGCCGGCGACAAGGGCTTCCTCGACCTTGCGGGTCGCGGTGCGAATGCGGGACAGACGCGAATGGTTGATCTTCGTGCGCTTCGCGGTGGTGCGGGTGCGCTTCTTGGCCGAGGCGATATTGGGCATAGGTCGTCCTGAATTCCTTGGGAGGCGGGCGTATAGCCCTTGGCTGTCCGGGGGTCAATTGGGGCTTATTTGTCCTTGAAGTCCGGCTTCCGCTTTTCGCTGAACGCGGCCATGCCTTCCTTCTGGTCAACGGTTGCAAACATGGAATGGAAGACGCGCCGTTCAAAGCGCACGCCTTCATGCAGCGTGGTCTCATAGGCCACGTTTACGGCTTCCTTGGTCATCATCACGATTGGAACCGATTTCTCCGCGATGATATGGGCGGCCTTCATGGCTTCGGCCATCAACTCGGCCGCCGGCACCACGCGCGAAACCAGGCCGGTGCGCTCGGCTTCTGCCGCATCCATGTTGCGCCCCGTCAGGCACATTTCCATGGCCTTGGATTTGCCCACGAAGCGGGTGAGGCGTTGCGTACCGCCAATACCCGGCATGACGCCGAGATTGATCTCCGGCTGGCCAAACTTGGCCGTATCGGCCGCGATGATGAAATCGCACAGCATTGCGAGCTCGCAGCCGCCGCCCAGCGCATAGCCTGCGACCGCCGCGATGATGGGCTTGCGGATTGCCACGATGCGATCATTCACATGGGCGAAGAAGTTGGACTTGTACATGTCCATATAGGATTGCGGCGCCATTTCCTTGATGTCGGCGCCGGCGGCGAAGGCGCGTTCGGAGCCGGTGAGGACGATACAGCGCACATCGGTGCTGCGATCCCATTCCTCGAGGACGGAGATCAGTTCCGCGAGCAGCTCGCTGTTCAAGGCGTTGAGCGCTTTGGGGCGGTTCAGCGTGATTACGCCGACTTTGCCTTCGATCTTCGCCGTGATGTTCTGGTATTCCATGACCTGCTCCTGATGCGCCGACCCGCGTTCTATTATCACTTCACGACCCAAAGGAAATCACGATGGACCGGCTTTTCTTCGTTCTGCGGACCCGAGGTGCGGCCTGGGATCGCGAACGCACGCCGGAAGAGCAGGAGGGCTGGGCGGAACATAGTGCCTTTATGACAGCGCTGGCCTGCGATGGGGTTGTTACCCTGGGCGGTCCGCTGGAGGGCACGCCGAATTACCTTATTCTGGCGCGTGCCCGCAGCGAGGACGACCTCCGTGCCCGCCTTGGAGAAGATCTATGGGCGCGCAAAGATATTCTTCGTGTCGAGCGCATCGCGCCCTGGTCCGTGAAGTGGCACAGCTAGTCATCGAAACGCTTGGAGCGTGCCTGCTTCAGGCGGGAGTGCGTTTTCTTCTTCTCCAGTCTTTTTTCTTTCGACGAACGCGTCGGCCTTGTCGGACGGCGTTTCTTCGGGAGCGTTGCGGCTTCGCGAAGTAGAGCAATAAGCCTCTCGCGGGCGTCCTCGCGGTTGCGCTGCTGATCGCGATATTGCGAGGCGCGGATGATGATGGCGCCATCTTTCGTCAATCGCGATCCCGCCAACGCTTCCAACCGTGCATGAATCTCGAAGGGCAGGGTGGCCTGTTTCGCGTCGAAGCGCAGGATCACCGCGCTCGCGACCTTGTTGACGTTCTGTCCGCCGGGGCCGGAGGCGTGCGTGAACCGTTCCGAGATCAGGCCTTCGTCGATCGACAGATGCGGGGTGATGACGATCCGGCTCATGGATGATCCTGCAGGTCGCGAATTTCCGCCTGATTTTGCATCGTCATTGCGGTGCCAAACGAGGCTATCACGACGGCGACAATGGCGACGATCTGGCGTATCGTCAGTGTTTCGTGGAGAAAAACAAATCCGGCGAGTGCGGCCACGACCGGCTCCATGCTCATAAGGATGCCGAACACGCGCACGGGCATCCGGCCTAGCGCAAACATCTCGCATGTATACGGAACGGCGCTGGAGAGAACTGCGATCGCAAGCGCAGCCAGCAGGACCGGTGGCTGGTGGAGGGCCGGAAGCGCGGAGGAGGCACCCATCGGGAGCACTGTCAGCGCAGCGATGGTCATTGCGATGGCGGTGGCTTGCGTCGTGCCGACGGCGGACGCGCGCCGCCCCAGAATGATGTAGAGTCCCCAACACACACCCGCACCGAGTGCATAGACAAGGCCCATCATGTTCAGCGCGTGTGATGTGCCACCGAGCGGCAGAAGCGCCAGCAACCCCACAATCACCATCCCTACCCACAAAAGATCAATCCAATGCCGTGAAGTGAGGGTAGCGACGGCGAGCGGTCCGACGAACTCTACCGCCACTGCGATGCCGAGCGGGATGCGCGCCAGCGACATATAGAAAACAAGGTTCATCGTTCCGAGCACGACGCCGAGGCCGAGCAACACAGGCCACGCTTCGCGCGGCGGCAGTTTTCTCCATGGCCGAAACACCGCAAGCAAAATCAGCGCGGAGATAACCTGGCGAAGCGTCGTGGTGCCCTGCGCACCCACCACTGGGAAGAGGTTCTTTGCAAAGGTGGCGCCGACCTGAACCGATACGATTGAAAGCCCTATCGCCGCGAATGGTAGAATCCGTGCTGTGCGGCCGTTCTGGCGCTCCATCTGAAAAATTCCCATTGCGAATCCTTTTTCGCAGACTACCACTTGAAAAGGCAACCAAATGGTTGCATATTGGCGGTATGAGTATGGACGCTGTGTTTCGCGCTTTGGCGGACGAGAGCCGCCGCCAGTTGCTGGACAGGCTCCGCGACAAGAACGGTCAGACGTTGGGCGAATTGTGTGAGGGCCTCGACATGTCCCGCCAGGCGGTGACGAAGCATCTGGGCATTCTGGAAGCGGCGAACCTCGTCGCCACGCAGAAGCGCGGGCGCGAGAAGCTGCACTTCCTCAACCCCGTGCCGATCTTCGACATCGCCGACCGCTGGATCGGCAAGTTCGAACGCGGACGTCTGCGCGCATTGTCGAATTTGAAGAAAGAGCTGGAGAAAGAGTGATGGCCGAACTCACCACAGAACCTACCATCTATGTCACCTACATAGCGACGACGGCGGAAAAGTGCTGGGCAGCGCTGACGCAAAGCGCGTTCTCCAAGCAATATTTCTTCGGGCAGATCATCGAAGGCGACTGGCGCAAGGGCGGGCGCATCCGTTATCGCATGCCCGACGGCAGCGAACACATCGAAGGCGAGATCCTTAGCTGCGAGCCGCCGCGGCTTCTGCGTTTCACATGGCGCGTCGTCGCGATGCCGGGGCTCAAACATCTGCCGGATTCGATTGTGTCTTACCGCATCGAGGATGCCGGCGAAGGCGTGATCCGCCTCACCATGACGGAAGAACATCCGACGCCGATCGACGAACGCCTGTTGGGCGGCGGCCGTTCGGGCTGGCCCGCGATCCTGAGCGGACTGAAGTCCCTTCTCGAAACCGGTGCGGTGCCGAAGATCGCGCCACCGACACCACCCCAAGAAATGCTGGATTACATGAAGGAGCACGGCGTATGAGCAACGACTTCGTCTATGTCACTTACATCTACTCCACGCCGCAAAAAGTGTGGGACGCGATCACCAAACCGGAATTCGCGAAGCGATACTGGTTTCACTACAACGTGTCGGACTGGAAGAAAGGCTCGCGCTGGGAACATCAGCACGGCGATGATTCCGGGAAGATCATGATCGACGGAACCGTTCTGGAAGCCGATCCGCCGCGCAAGCTGATGATCACATGGACGCGGCCCGACAAATCGAAAGAGCCTTCGCGCGTCACTTTCGATATCGCGGATGACGATTCCGGACTCGTCCGCCTCACCGTGACGCACGATCAGCTCGAACACGATCCCGCGATGGCGGCGAGCGTGTCCGGCGGCTGGCCGAAGGTTCTCTCCAATCTCAAGTCGCTGCTGGAAACCGGCAAGACCGAAAATATCTGGCTCACCAAAAACAAGGAAGGGTAATGGCTATGGCAAACAGTTCATTCGTCTATGTGACCTATATCCGTGCGCCGCAGCAGAAGGTGTGGGATGCGCTTACCAAGCCGGAGCATCAGAAGGTCTACTGGTTCGGCGGCCATCAGGAGAGCAACTGGAAGAAGGGCGCGGAATGGAAGATGTTCATGCCGCAGCATGGGCTGACCGACAGTGGCGAGATTCTGGAAAGCGATCCGCCCAACCGCGTCGTCATCAAATGGCGCAACGAATTTCGCCCAAATCTGAAGGAGGAGGGCTATTCACGCTGCGTGATGGAGCTTTCGACGGAAGACGAGCTTACCAAGCTCACAATTTCGCATACCATCGAGAAAGAGAACGCGCAGTTCATTCAGGCGGTTTCCGGCGGCTGGCCGCGCATCTTGTCGAGCCTGCAGTCTTATCTGGAAACGGGAAGGGCGCATGGCGATACGCGTAGTCCTGCGGCACAGGCGCATAAATAGTTTCCCGTCATGGCCGGGCTTGTCCCGGCCATCCATTTTCCAGAAGCTGTTGAGGCCAAAGCTTGGCGCGATCCGAAATGCTTTTCGCCCGTCTCTGGAAAATTGATGGCCGCCAGGGTGGGCGGCCATGACGGTTTAGAGATTGAGGCGCAAACGGGAGCACATCTATGACCAAATCCGTTTCAACATTCCTGATGTTCACCGGACACGGCGAAGAAGCGATCAATTTCTACACGTCGCTGATCCCCAACTCGAAGCTCGAAAGCATCACGAAATGGGGCGCGGACGGTCCGGGTGGCCCGTCCAGGGAAGGCACCGTGATGCGCGCCGCATTCACGTTGAACGGCGTTGCGTTCCAGGCCAGCGACAGTCCGGTGAAACATGCGTTCGATTTCACGCCCTCGATGTCGATCTTCGTCGAATGTGACAGCGAAGCAGAGCTCGACCGGGTGTTCGCGGCGCTGGCGGAAGGCGGACAAACGTTGATGCCGCTTGGCAATTACGGCTTCAGCAAAAAGTTCGGCTGGTGCAACGACCGTTTTGGCGTATCGTGGCAGCTGAATTTCAGTTGAGGCGGGCGATGGCGCGGATCACGGGGTTGGGTGGCGTCTTCATCAAGAGCCACGATCCAAAGGCGTTGAGCGCATGGTATCGCGACAAGCTCGGAATCGCGATCGAGGATTGGGGCGGCATTGCGTTCAAGCGCAGCGAGCAGACGCCACCCCAAACGGTCTGGAGTCCGTTCGAGGAAGGCACGCAATATTTCGCGCCTTCGCCGCGCGACGTGATGATCAACTTCGCGGTGGACGATCTGAACGCGTTTCTCAAAGAGATTGAGGCCAAAGGCGTGAAGGTTCTGGGACGCATGGATACGGACCCGAACGGATTGTTCGCCTGGGTGCTCGATCCCGACGGCACCAAGCTCGAATTCTGGCAGCCGAAGTAGGTTTCCTCCGCCGTTTGCGGGGGAGGAAGCGAACGAAGTGAGCCGGAGGGGGCAGTCACGCGCGAATTACCCCCTCCACTTCGCTCGCGAATGTTCGCTCAGCACCTCCCCCGTAAACGGTGGAGGAAAGTTATTTCTGGCACACCGGACAGTAGAAGCTTGACCGACCACTCTGGACAATGCGCTTGATCACGCCGTCATCGGCGCGCTGGCAGAGTTTCTTTTCGCGGCCATAGACGGCGAAGTGATGCTGGAAATATCCCAGCTCGCCATGCACCTGCTTGTGATCGCGCAAGGATGAACCGCCGGCTTTCACCGCTTCCTGCAGCACGTCCTTGATCGCCTTCACCAGCGTAACGATTTCCTCCGGCTTCACACGGGAGGCGCGGCGCCTGGGCGATATTCGCGCGCGCCACAGCGCCTCGCAAACATAGATATTGCCCAGCCCCGCGATCAGTCGCTGGTCGAGCAGGGCGGACTTGATCGGCGTCTTCTTGCCCCTGAGCGCCTTCGTCAGAAAGGCGTCGTCGAAATCCTTCGACAGCGGTTCGACGCCGACATCCTTGAACAGTTTGTGGCTTCCGATCTTGTCGCTGTCGATCAGCGTCATCAGCCCGAAGCGGCGATGATCGTTGAAGGTGATGCGGGCTGGCGCGTCGGTGTCGAAGACGACGTGATCGTGCTTTTCGTGTTCGTCGGGCACCGGGTCGTAGTGGAACTTGCCGAGCTCGTGGCTTTTGTTCTTGGCATAGACAGCCATCCGCCCGCTCATGCCCAGATGGATGACCAGCGTTTCGCCGTCGTCCAGATCGGCCATGATGTACTTGGCCCGCCGCCACAGCTTGAGAACCTTGCGGCCGTTAAGCCGTTTGGCGAAATCCTTCGGGAAAGGGATGCGCAGGTCCTTGCGCCGCGTCTCCACATGCGTGAAACGGTGGCCCTCCAGCGCGGGCTTGAGGCCGGTCATCACGGTTTCGACTTCGGGTAACTCAGGCATTATGCTTCCTACGATGAACGCCGACACCAAATCCACTGCCAGCTTCGGCTACCGCGACGTGCCGGAGGACGAGAAGGAAACCCTCGTCCGCGAGGTGTTTTCGTCGGTCGCCAAGCGCTACGACCTGATGAACGACCTGATGTCGGGCGGCATCCACCGCATCTGGAAAGACGCGATGGTGGAATGGCTGAACCCGCAACCGGGCTGGCGCTCGGTGGACGTGGCGGGCGGCACGGGCGATATCGCGTTCCGTATCGCGGAGATGGCCCGTTCGCGCAGAGGCGAAGCGAAGGTCACCGTCTGCGACATCAACCAAGACATGCTGAACGAAGGCGTGCGTCGTGCGGAGGAAAAGGGCGAGCGTGCGCTGGAATGGGTATGCGGCAGCGCCGAGGCATTGCCGTTCCCGGACAATTCGTTCGACAGCTACACCATCGCCTTCGGCATCCGGAATGTGACGCATATCGACAAAGCGCTGACGGAGGCACTGCGCGTGCTCAAGCCAGGCGGGCGTTTCCTGTGTCTGGAATTCTCCAAGGTGCAGGCGCCGGTGTTGGATGAAATCTATGAGCGCTTCTCGTTCTCGGTGATTCCGAAGATCGGCGAATGGGTGGCGCAAGATGCGGACAGCTATCGCTACCTCGCCGAAAGCATCCGCCGCTTTCCGCCGCAGGCGAACTTCAAGAAGATGATCGAGAAGGCGGGAATGGGCCAGGTAAAGGTCCGCAACCTCTCCGGCGGCATCGCGGCCATGCATTCGGCGTGGAAAATCTGATGGGTGCGTGGTCCGATTTCTGGCGGTTGCACCATGCGGCGCGCGCGTTGGCCAAGCACGACGCGCTGATCCCACGCGAATATCTGGATGGATTGCCGCTGTCGTTGCGCATGGTGCGGCGGCTGCTCGGCACGCGTGAGCGGGACGACAAGATCGCGCCGCCCGGCGTGCGGCTGGCGGCGGCGCTGGAAAACTTGGGACCTGCTTACATCAAGCTGGGGCAGGTGCTGGCGACGCGGCCCGATCTGATCGGCCCTGATATCGCGCACGCGCTGGAGACGTTGCAGGATCGACTGCCGCCGTTTCCCACCGAAGATGCGAAGAAACAGATCGAAGCGTCTCTGCTGAAGCCGGTAGCAGACCTTTATTCATCTCTCAGCGATCCGGTGGCGGCGGCCTCCATCGCGCAGGTGCATGTCGGCGAGACGACGGATGAAGTATCGAAGAAAGTTGCCGTGAAAGTGCTGCGCCCCGGCATCGCGCAGGAGTTCGCCAAAGACCTGTCCGCTTTCGCTTTCGCGGCACGGATGGCGGAGCGGTATTCGGCGGAAGCGCGGCGGCTGCGGTTGCGCGCGGTGGTGGATACGCTGGCATTGTCCGTGGCGCTCGAACTGGACCTGCGCATGGAAGGCGCGGCGGCGTCGGAGCTTGCCGAGAACACCAAGAACGATCGCGATTTCCGCGTGCCGGCGATCGACTGGAACAGAACCGCCGGTCACGTCCTCACCAGCGAATGGATCGACGGCACGCCCATCCGGGATCCGAAAGACGTCGAAGCCGCCGGCCACGATCCCAAACGCATCGCGGTGGTCGTGGTGCAAAGCTTTCTCACCCAGGCGCTGCGCGATGGTTTCTTCCATGCCGATCTGCATCCCGGCAATTTGTTCGTGGACGGCGAGGGCCGATTGGTCGCTGTCGATTTCGGCATCATGGGCCGGCTCGATGTGCCGATGCGCCGGTTTCTCGCCGAGACGCTCGGCGGCTTTCTCGCGCGCGATTACATGCGCGTGGCGGAGGTTCACTACGGTGCCGGGTTCGTGCCGCGCGCGCACGCTATCGAAACCTTCGCGCAGGCCCTGCGCGCGGTCGGCGAGCCGATCTTCGGCCGCACGGCACGCGATGTGTCGATGGCAAAATTGCTCGCGCAACTGTTCGACACGACGTACCGCTTCGATATGCAAGCACAACCGCAACTGATCCTACTGCAGAAGACGATGGTGGTGGTCGAAGGCGTGGCGCGCGCGCTCGATCCGGATTTCGACATCTGGGAATCCTCGCGGCCCGTCGTCGAGAAATGGATGCTGGAACAGGTTGGCCCCGAAGCGCGGCTTCGCGAGATGGGCGATGGCGTCAACGCGCTCGGGCGGCTGGCGCGCGATCTGCCGCAACTGCTGCGAAATGCTGAGATCGTTTCCACCATGCTGGCGGATGGCGGCATGCGGCTGCATCCCGACACGGTGCGCCAGATTGCGGACGCGCAAGCGCAACGCACACGTCACGTGCGGGCCGCAATATGGATCGCCGCTGTGGCTTTAGGAGTGCTCGCTGCCGGGCTTCTTTAGCAGCTTCTGCGCGGCTACTTTCACATGGCCGGCATCGCAGGTCTGCGCGCCCTTCGTCCCCATCACATAGACTTTGACATCGTAGGTGTGGTCCGAAATGTCGGGCAGGTCGGGCACTGTTACGCGGACCGCTCCGGCTGCCACTTTCTGCTCGGTCGCGAGAACCTTGCCATAGCCGGGATTGGTGTCCCCCGGCATCGCCGAAACCGTCAGCACCACACGCACGTCGCTGTCCTGTTGGGCGATCTGCAGCGGCCCGCAGGCTACGCCGATCTGGTCGCCGGGAGCGACGACCGGGACAACTTCATCGTTCGGACCGAGCGCGCTGTCATCAGCGAACGCCGGCGAGCAAAACGCCGCCACGCCCATCAATGCCGCGCTTGCCAAAATCTTCGTGCGCATCGGAACCGCCTCCCAACGGAAATAACCCGAAGCAGACTCCCACCGTAGCAGGGTTTCTGCCTGGTCCATAGGGTTTTGGCAGCCAGGAGCCAGGCCCGAAGGCGCTGGCGCCTGCCTTTGCCGTCCAAATCACCGGTTCCGGCTTAAGTACCAAAACCGCCAGCACATGGTGGCTGCGGCCACCAAAAGGCCGAAAGCCAGCCCGATCCATATGCCAAGCCCCTTCAGATGGAAGGTGAAGGCGAAGAGCAGACACATGGGGAAGCCAGCCAACCAGTAGCTAGCGCCTGCGATCCACATAGGCGCCCGGGCATCCTTCAGGCCCCGCAGTGACAAGGCGCCCGCCACCTGGACGCCATCGACGATCTGGAACACCGCCGCCACATGCAGGAAGACGACCGCCAGCGCGATCACATCCGCATTGGCCGCTTCGTCCGCAAAGTAGAGGCCCGCGATCCTGTCCGGGAAGATCCAGAGCAGGATGCCTGTGCATGTCATGAACACCGCCGCCATGCCGATGGCGAGCCAACCCGCACGCCGCACGGCTTCGCCGTCGCGCGCACCTGCCGCCAACCCCACGCGCACCGTGGCCGCCATACCAATGCCGAGCGGCACCATGAAGGTGATCGACGGCACGTTGAGCGCGATCTGATGTGCCGCCACCGCCGCCGTGCCGAACGTACCCATGATCAACGTTGCCGAGTTGAACAGCATGGCTTCGAAGATCATCGTCATGCCGATCGGCAGGCCAAGCCGGAACACTTCCCTCAGGTTCGCCCAATGCGGGCGGTGAAAGCGGCGGAAGATCCGGTACTGGTTTAGGCTCGGCATCAACCGCACGACCACGACCATGGCGAAGAAGCTGAACGCATAGGAACAGGCGCTGGAAATACCAGATCCCAACAGGCCCAGCTTCGGAAAGCCAAAGTGACCGAAGATCAGCGCGTAGTCTCCAAAGGCGTTGAAGAAAATGGCGAACGCCATCACCCACAACGATGCGTTTGGCTTCGACAGTGCAGTCGAGAAGTTGCGCAGCACCTGATAGCCCAACGAGAAGGGCAGGCCCCAGCACAGCGCGCTCACGAATACACCTGCGTTTGTCGCCAGTTCGTCGGTCTGGTCGAGAGACAAAAGGATGTGGCGCGTCATTAGCAGAAAGCCCACAAGCGGCACTGACAACAGTAGTACCGACCAGAAGCCCATGCGTGTTGCTGACCGCACGCCGGCGCGGTTCTTCGGGTTTTCGCCGAGGATATGCGCTATCATCGGCGACACGGCCGCGACCGGGCCGCAGCCGATCAGCCAGGTGAAGAAGAACACGGTGTTGCCCAATGCCGCCGAGGCAAGCGCCACCTTACCCAAGCGGCCGAGCATCACGACGTCTGTCGTCATGATTGCCATCTGCGCGAGCTGGGTGAGCACCAGTGGCCACGCGAGCTTAAGCATCTCGCGCGCTTCCAGAAACCATGCATCGAGACCGTGTCCGGTGACACGGGTGCCTGCATGGGAAAGGTCTATTTCTTCTGCAATATCAGACATGATACGGGCACTTCTTCATTCTTTGCCCGAACCTGACCCGAGGGGGTGTCAGATACAAAAAACCCTCCGGAGCCAGGCTCGGGAGGGTGGAACTTGAACGATGTTAGGATGACCTAACGCGCGTTCACCTCGCGAGCGGATACGGCGCGATCGCCGCCCGGAAGCCCGGACGGTGCGGCCGTCAAAACCTTCATGATCGATCGACTATTCATTCTGCTCGCTCGAATCGCGCGAAGCCCCATGCTTCGCAACGCGGATTGTGGGTACGCCCGCTTGAAATCCAAGTCAACGGATGTGGTTAAAAGTGCTGCGCCTGTTGCGCGGACCACACATGCTGCGGCGCAACTGTGCGCATTCGCATAACTGCGATATTGTCCAGGCATGGCACAGACCGAACTTTTGGCGCGCGGTGCGCTGTCGGTGATCGACTATCGCTGCGAGGCGGGGCCCCAAACGCGGCCTTTCGTCGAGCGCCACGACAGGCATTCGGTTTCCTATGTGCGCAAGGGCAGTTTCGCCGTGCGGTCGCGCGGGAAAATGTTCGATCTCGTCCCCGGCTCGCTGTTTGTCGGCCATCCCGGCGACGAATATGTCTGCACGCACGATCATCACATCTGCGGCGACGAATGCCTCTCCATCCAATTCGAACCGGAGTTAGCGGAATACATCGCCGACCGCGCGGAATTATGGCGTAGCGTCGGCATCCCGCCTTTGGCGGAGATGATGGTATTGGGCGAACTGGCGCAATCCGTCGCGCGGCGCGAGAGCGATATCGGCATGGATGAAGCCGCACTGGCATTCGCGGCCCGTTTTGCAGGCATAGCAGCGGGCAAACCCCGCAAGCGGATTTCCGCACAAACGCGTGAGCGCCGCCGCGCCATCGACGCCGCCGCCTGGATCGAGGCGCACTCGACCGAAGAGATCGAGCTTGCGCGCGTGGCGAGACTGAGTGGTCTCAGCACCTTCCACTTTCTGCGCGTGTTCGCGAACGTTCTTGGCGTGACGCCGCACCAATATCTTATCCGCGCGCGATTGAAGCATGCGGCTCGCTTGCTGGCAGACGAGGAGCAGGCAATCACAGATATCGCACTCGACGTCGGGTTCGCCGATCTTTCCAATTTTGTGCGCAGCTTTCGCCGTGCGGCGGGCATACCGCCCCGTGAATTCCGCAAGGCGGCGCGGGGCGACCGCAAGATTCTCCAAGAACGGATCGCCACCATCGCCGCATGATCGCCCTCCACCATCGGAGAAGATCATGGCTTCCATTCGTATCGAGACATTCATCGCCGCGCCGCCGGAAAAGATTTGGGACGCGCTCCGAGACGTCGGTGCGGTCCATACCCGTCAGGCTCGCGGATTTGTGACGGATTGCCGGCTGGAAGAGGGCGCCCGCATCGTCACTTTCGCCAATGGCTTCGTGGCGCGGGAACTAATCGTGGATATCGATGATGAGAACCGCCGCCTCGCCTATGCGGTCAGCGGCAGCGAGAGGCTGTCGCATCACAGCGCGTCGTTTCAGGTGTTCGAAGAGGACGGCAAATCACGCGTCGTCTGGATCGCCGACATCCTGCCCGACAGCGCCGAGCCCGCTATTCGCGGGATGATGGAGCACGGCTCGGTTGCAATGCGGCAAACTCTGGAGGCGGCTGACAAATAATCCGTGCTTGTGCCTTCCGCCGCGTCCGGCGCTAGAGTCACCGAGACGCTATTGGAGACACGCCTATGGACTTCACCATTCCCAAGCACATCACCGAGCTTCTCGGCCAGATCGACGAGTTCATCGATCGCGAGATCATGCCGCTGCAGCATCAGGACGATAACGACCGGTTCTTCGATCACCGCCGTGAGTGGGCGCGCACCGATTTCGAGCATGGCGGCTTGCCGCGCAAGGATTGGGAAGCGCTACTGGGCGAGATGCGCCGCCGCGCCGATAAGGCGGGATTCCTGCGGCTGGCACTGCCGGAGGAATTCGGCGGCAAGAATATTGGCAATCTGGCCATGGCGATCATCCGCGAGCATCTCGCGGCGAAGGGGCTTGGGCTCTTCAACGATCTGCAGAACGAGACTTCGGTCGTGGGCAACTTCCCGCAGATTCTGATGATGCGTGATTTCGGCACTGAGGAACAGAAGAAGACGGTCCTGCCGGGCATGTTGAACGGCACGATCCGCCTCGCCTTTGGGTTGACTGAACCCAAGCACGGCTCCGATGCGACCTGGATGGAAACGCGCGCGGTGAAGGACGGCAATGGCTGGCGCATCAATGGCGAGAAGATGTGGAACACCGGCGTCCACGTGGCCTCGCATGACATGGTGTTCTGCCGCACCTCCGGCAATGACGGCGACGCGCGCGGACTGACCTGCATCATCGTGCCGATGGACGATCCGGGCGTGAAAATCGAAGAATATATGTGGACCTTCAACATGCCGACGGACCACGCGCGCGTGTCATTCAAGGACGTGTGGGTGCCGGACAGCGCGGTGTTCGGGCCGGTCGACAACGGCCTGGTGCTGGCACGGCATTTCGTTCACGAAAACCGCATTCGCCAGGCAGCGAGTGGTTTGGGCGCGGCGCAATACTGCATCAATGAGAGCGTGGATTATGCCAACACGCGCAAGCCGTTCGGTAAGCCGCTGTCGCGCAATCAGGCGATCCAATGGCCACTGGTGGAATTGCAGACGGAAGCGGAAATGCTGCGCTGGCTAATCTACCGCACCGCTTGGGAGATGGATCGCATGACGGGGCCGGAGATCCAACTCTATCTCTCCGACAAGGTCAGCATGTGCAACTACAAGGGCAATAACCTTGTGTGCAATGCGGCCGACTGGGCGATGCAGGTGCATGGCGGCTGGGGCTATTCGCGCCACAAACAATTCGAACACATTTATCGCCACCATCGCCGCTACAGAATCACCGAAGGCAGTGACCAAATTCAAATCCGTAACGTCGCGGGACACATGTTCGGCTTTATCGGAAAGAACCAGCGTCGCGATCACTGACAGGTTTTGCGACAATTCTGTTTTTCTTTGGTGCAATGGGACAGTTGCGGTGAGCGCATCTGTCCCATTTGCGTTCAGGTGCGATCCTCCAATTCGGGTTGTGCCCAAGAAAAGGAATTTTTCTCGGGAAAATTCTTCGCAACGCATTGCGTTCGTATGTGTTTTGCCATGGCATGCGCGCGCCGCATGATCGCGCGACGTAAGAAGGGGCTGTAAGAGATGGATGCGCAGGCGCTCGGATTTTTTCTCGATGCGTCACCACGCCGGCAATACAACTTCGCGCATAGCCTGGATGAGATCCGCACACCTTCGCATCGTGAGGCCTTGTCCCTTCTTGAATCATGGAAAGCCGCGGTCGAACATGGTGGGTTCGTCATAGGTCGTCACTTTCCGTCGCGGAAATTCGCGCAAGTTCTTCCGAACGTGCTGTTGCTGGAGAGAGTGGAGGGCGCGCGAGACTTTCGCGTTCGTCTCGCGGGGTTCACGATGCTCTGTTATTACGGCGTCGAGTTGCGCAAGCGGCGGCTGTCGGAATTCTTCGAGGGAATCGAGCACGAGAACCTTTACAAGCTCTTCGACGGTATTCTGCGTTCCGGAAGGCCAAGCCTTGCGAAGTCGCGCATGGACAAGGGGCGCAGCAGCGCGCTGCAGCGGGAGATCGTCTCGCTTCCTGTGCTGGCATCCAATGGACGAACCCCGCAAGTGCTTGTCGCGTCTTTCTGGAACGACAGGTACTGGCTGAACTGACGGCGCTGCGATAGCGTTTGGCGAGTCCGGTTCGAGGATGATTTGTCGAAAACTCTAAACATTGCCCATCGGGGTGGCGCGGGCCTGCGCCCTGAGAATACGCTTGCCGCTTTCCGCGATGCGGTGGGGTGCGGCGCCGACGGCGCCGAACTCGATATCCAGCTTAGCAAGGACGGGCAGGTGATCGTCTACCACGACTATCGTCTGAAGCCGGAGATCACGCGCCTGAACGGCCATTGGCTCACTCGTCCCACGCCGCGCATCAAGGATCTGAAATATGCGGAGTTGGAAAGCTTCGATGTTGGGCGTTGCGATCCTCATTCCGCGTACGCGAAGACGCATCTCGACGTCTGCGCGGAAGACGGCGAGCGCATTCCCACGCTGACCGACGTTGTGGCAGTGGCGAAAACAGCAAAGCAGGATTTCTGGCTGCAAGTCGAGTTGAAGACGTCTTTCGCCAATCGGGAAGAAGGGCCCGATCCGGTTGCACTGGCCGAGGCCGCGGTGGCTGTGCTGCGCGAGGAGAACTATCTGCATCGCACGATCTTCGTCGGCTTCGACTGGCCGGCGCTGCTGCACGCCAAGAAGCTTTCGCCGCAAACCGAATGTTGGTTCACCACACTGGCGCAAAGCTGGTTCGGCGACGGACCGGTGCCGCCGGAAGACGATCCACCGAACGATCAGGTGCTTGCGCTCCTGCGCCATTGGGCGAAGACGGGTACCTCGCCCTGGGCGGGCGGTTACGACGCGGTAAAGCATGAGGGTTCGATCCTGAAGGCGATCAAAGCGGCTGGAGGCGACGGGTGGTTTCCGCCTTATGGCGACATCAATCCCATGCGCGTTTCCTTTGCGCGCGCGCTTGGCCTGAAGGTGGGCGCCTGGACCGTGGACGAACCTATCGACATGAAACGCATGGTCGCTTGCGGCCTCGATGCGATCTGCACGGATCGCCCGGACGTTCTTTCTCCATTTCTGAAGTGATTAGCCTTCGGGTAGGCCCCGGATGGCTGTGACGTCCTGTGCCCAATCCAGCGCCGAACTGCACCAGATCTGTTTGGTGGGTTTCAATTGCGAGCGCTGCTTCAAGCCGCCCAGCCTGAGATTGAATTGCGTTGGGTTTTCGGAGGCAGCGGAATAGATGGGCGATCCGCAATCGCCGCAGAATGCCTGCGCGCGCTTCGTTCCGCTTTGAGCGGTTTTCACATAAATTTTTGGTGCGCCGCGCAGAACGCGAAAGTCGTCAGCCTTGGCGGCCACGCTGGCCCGGTAAGGCGAGCCGGAGAAATTCTGGCAATCAGTGCAATGGCAGATTGCTGCCGACCCCGGATCGACAATCGCCTCATAGGCAATCTTTCGGCAATGGCATTCGCCGTTCACGTTCATGTCGCACGTCCGCTGTAGTGGCCTATCATCGCCGCGGACCGGCCATGCGGTCAATTCCGCAAATCGTCATGTTGCCTATGCTCGGACCTGTGCAATGAATCGTGAGCGGCAATAGCGAGGACGACATGCAAACCAGAGATATCTCCTATGTGGTCGGCGGCAAGAAACTGACGGGATATTACGCCGTGGACGAAAAGCGCAGCGGCAAGCGGCCGGGCATCCTCGTGTGCCACCAGGGCGGCGGGCTGCGCGATCATGAAAAGGAACGCGCGCAAAAGCTCGCCGAACTGGGCTACGCGGCGTTCGCCTATGATGTTTACGGCGAGGTTGCCACCACGCCCGACCAAGCGATGACGCTGCTCATGGGCCTCATGGCCGATGGAAAAACCTGGCATGCGCGGATGCTGGCGGGCATCGCGCAACTGAAGGCGCAGCCGGAAGTGGATGTGAAACGTCTCGGCGGCATCGGTTTCTGTTTTGGCGGTGCAAGCGTTCTGGAGCTATCCCGCATCACATCCGATATTGCCTGTGTGGTGTCTTTCCATCCGGGCCTGCAGGCCGTTCCGGAAAAAGACGAGCGGCCGGTTCACGGCAAGGTCGTGGTTTGCGCGGGCGACAAGGACCCATTGATCCCGGCGGAAGGGCGCGACCGGCTCATCGCGCAGATGAAGGCGGCTGGGGCAGATTGGCAGTTCCTGATCTATGGCCGCGCCGGCCATAGCTTTACCGACAAGAGCGTGGACGCTCTCGGCATCCCGAATTTCAACTATGATGGCGCGACCGACGCGCGCTCGTGGGCGGTCATGCGGCAGATGTTCGAGGAGACATTCTGAAATTTTTGCGTAAGGATCGGGAGGTCGCGATCAGGTTCCTCCATGTCACAACTCTTCTCTGAATTCCGCATCAAGGGCGTGGCCCTTCGCAACCGCATTGCGGTTTCTCCCATGTGCCAGTATTCGGCCGATGATGGCGTGCCGAACGAATGGCACATGGTGCATCTGGGAGCGCGGGCCATCGGCGGTGCGGCGCTGGTGATCGCGGAAGCGACGGCGGTGTCGCCGGAAGGACGCATCACACCGGGCTGCACCGGCTTGTGGAACGACAAACAGGCAGAAGCCTGGGCGCCGATCATGCAGCTCGTCAAGAAGCACGGCGCCGTTCCGGGAATTCAGATCGCTCATGCCGGCCGCAAGGCGAGCGCGAACCGTCCGTGGGAAGGCGACGATCACATGAACTCGGATGATCCGCGCGCCTGGGATCCGTTGGGTCCGTCGCCGATTGCCTTTGGCGCCAATCTACCGCGCGTGCCCAAGGAGATGACCAAGGGCGAAATCCTCCGTGTGCAGAGCGATTTCGTGGCTGCCGCGAAACGCGCGCTGGCGATGGGTACCGAGTGGCTGGAGCTGCATTTCGCGCATGGCTATCTGGCGCAGAGTTTCTTCTCGCCCATCGCCAACAAGCGCACTGACGAATATGGCGGTGATTTCGACAATCGCTCGCGTTTCCTGGTCGACACATTCAAGGCTGTGCGTGCCGTCTGGCCGGAGAAATATCCGCTTACAGTCCGCCTCGGTGTCAGCGATTTCCATGCGGATGGCCAGCCGCTGGAAGAGTCCATCAAGCTGGTGAAGATCCTGAAGAATCACAATCTCGATCTGATCGACGTGAGCCTGGGCTTCAACACACCGGATATCTCCGGCGTGCCTTGGGGGCCGGGTTTCATGGCGCCGGTCGCTGAGCGCATCAAAAAGGAAGCCGGAGTGCTCGCCGCGGTTGGATGGTTCATCAACGACCCGCAACAGGCGGAAGATATCATTGCCAAAGGACAGGCGAATCTCATCATGCTTGCGCACAAGGAACTGGACGATCCGCACTTCCCCTATCACGCCGCCAAGGCGCTGGGCGTCGAAAATCCGCAGAACATCCTGCCGCCGCAATATGCCTATTGGTTGAAGGGCCGGTGAAACCGATTACCCCTTCACCAAACCTTCTTCCTGCATCGCCTTGTGCACGGCCGGACGCTGGGAAACCTGCTGGAAGAATTTGCGCAGATTTTCCGGCAGATCGATCTTCACATGATGCGCCCATGTCGTCATTACGAAGAGATAGGCGTCGGCAACGGTGAACGCGTCGCCGGTGAGGAAGTACTTTCCGGCGAGTTCGCCATTCACATAATCGAAGCGCTTGACGATCTTGGCCCTCGCGTCCGCCTTCGCTGGATCTGATGCATCGCCAAACAATGGGCTGAAATTCTTGTGGATCTCGCCATTGATGAAGGTGAGCCATTCAGCGACTTTGTAGCGCGCAAACCCCTTTTGCGGAATGAGACCGGTGTCCGGTTTCAAGTCGCCGAGATATTGGACGATCGCCGGTCCTTCGGTGAGCAGATTGCCGTCGTCGAGTTGCAGCGCGGGAACGTAACCCTTCGGGTTGATCTTGTAATAATCCTCGCCGTTGTCGAGCTTGTGCGTTTTAAGATCGACTTTCACCAACTCGAGCGGAATGCCTGCTTCATTCGCGACGATATGCGGCGAGAGGGAGCAGGCGCCCGGTGAGAAATAGAGTTTCATGAGTATCTCCTTCAATGGCGAGCCGCCATATGAGGGAGCAACGTGCGTTCACGCAATCCGTTCTCTTTTCCCTCATCCCGACACGGGAAATCAGAAATGTCCTCCGGTGACAGCGTAAAGCAGCAGCCACGGCTCGACGACCATATCGATCGTCGCATGCGCAATGATGACCGGTGTCAAGCTGCGTCCGCTGGCCAGATAGGTGATGGCCAGCATCAGGCCAAGTACGGCCGTGGCAACCATCGCGCCGATCATCTGCGCCATTTGAATATGGCCGTTGAGGCCGCCCCAACCCATATGTGCCAGCCCAAACAGGATGGCAGAGAGGAGAATCTGCACGGTCCAATGGGCGCCGCCATCGTTCGCTTGTGTCATCACAAAACCGCGGAACACGGCCTCCTCGCAGATGCCGGCGGAAATGCCGATCCCGAGCGCGACAAGAATTCGGAAGAGAGACCAGTCGGTCAGGACGGGAGCGCCGGCCTGAATCATGCCCATCACGGTAAAGCCCGCATAAAGCACACCGAACGCGAAACCGAGCAGCCAGCCCCAGATCGAGGACGACATCTTCCAGCCGATGCTGTGCAAATTCTGCCCGCGCAACCGCAGAATGACGCAGGCCGCCCCGAACAGCAGCCAGACCAGAACGATACTGCTGATCGCGCTGACCACGACCTTGTCGTGCGGCGTCACAATCGACAGATGCGGCACGATTGCGGCCCATGCGATGGGCAGGACGAACTCGAGAATCGCGAATGTGGCGATCATCAGGCCGATGGCCGTCCAAGGGCCGATGCGCGCCGGCTTTATCGGTTCCGCGTCCATGTTTCCTCCGCCCCCGTGCAACTTGGCCGGTTCCACGTTAACAAAATGGGCAAAGCAAGGCGACCGCTGTTCGGATAGGTTCGCCGCGCGATTTGAGGCTCGACAACAAGGTGACGAAGACTATCGCGCGTGGCGCCGCTCTGCTGGTGATTTTGGCCGGCATCGCTCTGGGCATCATCTATCGCGCCGACATCCACCCACTGACCATCCGCGACATGATCGCGGGTAACCCCTGGGCGCCGGCCATCTTCATCGGGCTTCAAATCGCCGCAAGCTTGCTGTGGGTGCCGCGCACGGTGCTGGGCCTTGCAGCCGGGCTGTTGTTTGGAATCGTCTGGGGGCTGATCTGGGCGATTGTCGGCGCGACTCTGGGCGCCGCGGCGGGTTTCGCCTTCGCGCGGTTCATGGGCGGCGAGGGCGTTCTCGATCATTCGCCGCGTATCGGCAGAATGATCCAGCGCGCCGAGGAGGGCGGCTGGCGCGCGGTCGCCATTCTGCGCCTGATTCCCGGCCCGCCGCATAGTGGGATCAACACGCTGCTTGCACTCACGGAATTGTCGTGGCGCGATTACCTGATCGGATCGTTCCTCGGCATGCTGCCGATCACGTTCATACAGGTGGAGATCGGCGCCTCCGGCAGCGCGGTGTTCGCAGGCGAAGGCGGATGGTTGCTCGGCTGTGTTCTGCTGGCCGTCGGGCTGGCTGCTTCCTTCTTCCTCAAGCGGGTGGGACGCAAAGCCGGCATGGATGAATCCGACACCGGCGCAAACGCGTAGCCAGCCCCATCATCTCTCCTTGTGGGGAAGTGACTATTTCTAGCCGATGCCTTCAAACAAAGCCGTTGAAAGATAGCGCTCCGCGAAAGACGGAATGATTGCCACGATCATCTTGCCTTCCATGCCAGGACGCGCACCGACTTCCAGGGCGCCAGCAATCGCCGCGCCGGACGAAATGCCGACTGGAATGCCTTCCTCGCGCGCAACGCGGCGTGCCATGTCGAACGCAGTTTCGTTGCCTATGGTGATGACTTCGTCGATTACCTTGCGGTCGAGGATGCTCGGCACGAAGCCCGCGCCGATGCCTTGGATGGGATGGGGGCCGGGTTGGCCGCCGGAAAGCACCGGCGAGTCTTCCGGCTCCAGGGCGATAATCCTCACACTCGGCTTCTTCTGCTTCAGCACCTGACCGACGCCGGTGATGGTGCCGCCCGTGCCGACGCCGGAGATGACGACATCGACCTTGCCGTCGGTATCGTTCCAGATTTCTTCCGCTGTGGTGCGACGATGGATGTCGGGGTTCGCGGGATTCTCGAATTGCTGTGGGATCACGGCGCCCGGCGTGGCCGCCACGATCTCTTGTGCTTTTGCGATCGCGCCGCGCATTCCCTTGGGCGATTCTGTCAGAACGATCTCTGCGCCGAGGAGCGCGATCATTTTGCGGCGCTCCGTCGAGACCGATTCTGGCATGACGACGATGAGCTTGTAGCCTTTTGCGGCAGCAGCGAAGGCAAGGGCGATACCGGTATTGCCGCTGGTGGGTTCCACCAGTGTGGATTTCCCCGGCGTGATAATCTTCTGCGCTTCCAGCGCGTCGATCATCGAAACGCCGATGCGATCCTTGACGCTGGAAATCGGATTGAAGAATTCCAGCTTGAGCAGAACGTCGGCCTTAACGCCCGCTTCCTTGGTCATGCGGTGCAGGCGCACGAGCGGCGTATCGCCGATGGTATCAGTGATGGAATTGAAGATGCGCCCGCGACCGGGTTTGCGTTCTGCCATGCTGTGCTCCTGTTAAATCGTGAAATCGGCGGTCGCGCGTCCGCCGCAATCGACGCCCGCGGCGCGCGCTTGCGAGCAGAGATCTTCGATCGAGATCGCGTCGAGTTGCTTCATCACTTCGTCCTGAAGACGAGCGATAAGCGGCGTTACCACACGGGTGCCGAGTTCGGAGCGCGGTTCCGGGTTCTCCGCTTCGCCGTCGTCGATGGCTTCGGCCACGCGCACGACGTCGCCGATGGAGATGCGCCGCCGCTCGCGGGCGAGGCGATAGCCGCCGCGCGGACCGCGCACGCCTTTTAGCACACCAGCGCGGACAAGCTGTTGCATCACCTGTTCCAGATAACGCTGCGGCACGCCTTGGCGCGCGGTGATTTCCTTCGCCTGCACAGGTTCTGGCCGCGCGTTGAAGGCAATGTCTATCACTGCTTCCAGGGCCAACATGGTTTTTCGAGAGAGTTTCAACATGAGTTGCTCAGTTCTGCTTGATGTGGATTCCGGTGGAGCCGAAGCCGCCCGTGCCGCGTTCGGTCGCGCCGAGTTCGCTGACTTCGACAAAGTGTGCTTGTTCGTGCCGCGCGATCACCATCTGCGCGATCTTCGTACCGCGCTTGATGGGAAAGGGCGTATCGCCGTGATTGATGAGGATGACTTTGATCTCTCCGCGATAGTCGCTGTCGATCGTGCCGGGCGTATTCAGGCAGGTGATGCCGTGATTGAGGGCGAGACCTGAACGGGGACGTACCTGCGCTTCGTAGCCATGCGGCACTGCGAGCGCGATGCCCGTGGGGATGGCTGCACGGGCGCCTGGACTCAGTTCGGTGTCGGCATCGACGGCCGCGAGCAGGTCGAGGCCTGCTGAGCCTTCCGTGGCGTAAGCGGGAAGCGGCAGGTCTATGGCATGGCTTAAACGGAGAATTTCGATCTTCACGCGGCTTTGCCTTTCAGTGCTTCCGCGATGCGCACTGCCAGGCGCGCGCCGACTTCGCTCTTTTTCATTTCCGGCCAATCTTCGACACCGCTCTTGCTGATGAGATGAACCGTGTTGCGATCACCACCCATGATGCCGGTGGCGGGAGAGACGTCATTGGCGACGATCCAGTCTGCGCTCTTTTTCGCGAGTTTCGATTTCGCATTGGCGACGATATCGTCTGTCTCGGCGGCAAAGCCGATAACGAGGCGGGGGCGCTTGCCGCCTTGCGCGATGGTCGCCAGAATATCCGGGTTTTGCGCGAGCTTGATGTCCGGCACGCTGTCACCCTCGCGCTTCTTCATTTTGTTGTTGGCGACAACTTCCGGGCGCCAGTCAGCCACCGCTGCTGTGAATATGCCGACATCGGCAGGCAAGGCGTGTTCGCAGGCGGCGAGCATTTCGCGCGCGGTTGTCACCTTTACCAGCTTCACATGATGCGGCGCGACGAGTTCGACGGGACCGGAGATTAGCGTCGTCTCGGCACCTGCTTTCGCCAGCGCATCGGCAATCGCATAGCCCTGCTTGCCTGAGGAGCGATTAGCGATGAAGCGCACCGGGTCGAGCGGCTCCTGCGTGGGGCCGGCCGTCACCAGCGCTTTAAGTCCGGTTAAAGGGCCGGTTGCACTCTGCGCAAGCGCAGCCTCTATCGCGTCGGCGATCGCGTTCGGTTCGGCCATGCGGCCGGGACCGAATTCACCGCACGCCATTTCACCGTCGTTCGGGCCGACGAACAGAACGCCGTCTTTCTTCAGCGTCGCGAGATTGCGTTGCGTGGCGGGCGCGTTCCACATGCGCACATTCATCGTCGGCGCCATCAGCACCTGCTTGTCGGTGGCAAGCAGAGCGGTCGAAGCAAGATCGTTGGCCAAACCGTTCGCCATCTTCGCCATGATATCGGCTGTCGCTGGAGCAACCACGATGAGATCGGCGGAACGGGACAATTCGATGTGCCCCATCTCGGATTCATCGGTGAGGCTGAACAGGTCCTGAAAAACTTTTTCGCCCGTCAGTGACGCAACGGAAAGTGGGGTGACGAAGTGTTCGCCTGCTTTTGTGAGCACTGCGCGCGCTGTGATTCCGCGCTCGCGAAGGCGTCGGATGAGCTCAAGGCTCTTGTAGGCCGCGATGCCGCCGCCGATGATGAGAAGCACGCTATTGCCACGCATGGCCCAACCCTTTGCCGGGAAAATCCCGCGATGAGGGGGAGTTTATAACGAATAACGAGTGCGAAGTGTAGTTCTTTGCGCCAGGGAGCCAACGCCATGAATATTCAGGTAAAATCCGAACTTCCGCCATTTAAGCCGCTGCCGCAGAAGGCGCCGGACATCGAGATCGAGCGAAAATCCGATGGCACTGTGTACATCCGCTCCCGCCATCCGCTGGGCCAGATGCCGCGCTCCATCGCACATCTTTTCGAGGAAAGAGCGGCGGCGCACCCGGATCGCAACTTCATCGGCCAGCGCCAGATGCTGCCGGACGGCAAGACGGGCGACTGGAAATACATCACCTATGGCGAAGCGAATGCGCGGGCGAATGCGGTGGCACAGGCTCTGCTCAATCGTGGGCTTGGCCCCGATGCGCCGCTGATGGTTCTGTCGGGCAATTCCATTCCGCACGCGATCATGATGCTGGGCGCAATGAAGGCACAGGTACCGATTGCACCCGTGAGCGTCGCATATTCACTGATGAGCGGCGATCACTCCAAGCTCAAGCATGTTTTCGAGACGACCAAGCCCAAGATGATCTTCGCGGAACAGGGGCCCATGTATGCCCGCGCGCTCGCTGCGCTGCCGCTGGATGGCGTGGACGTCGTGACTGTGATGCCGATCCCGGATCGCCAGACGACGGCTTACGACGATCTCATCAAGACGAATGTCTCGAACGATGTCGCTGCGTCGGTGGACAAGGTGAGCCACGACACGGTGGCGAAATATCTTTTCACCTCCGGCTCCACGGGCATGCCCAAGGGCGTCATCCAGACGCATGGCATGATGTGCGCCACGATCGCCGCCAGCGAAGGCCTGCGTGTCGAAGATCCCGATCCAAACGAGATTCCGCAGAGTCTCGAATGGATGCCGTGGAACCACATCTCCGCCGGCAATATCGGCTTCAACGGCAATATCAATGCAGGCGGCACCGTCCATCTCGATATGGGCAAACCGATCCCAGGCATGTTCGACGAGACGATCCGCAACCTGCGTGAAATCTCTCCACTGGTATTCGGCAGTGCGCCGATCGCATTCGGCTGGCTGGCCGAGGCGATGGAGCGCGATCCCGTCCTGCGCGACAACTTCTTCAAGAAGATGCGTTATGTGGGCTATGGCGGCGCCACGCTGAGCCAGGACATCTACGAGCGCATTCAGGCGCTCTCCATTGCCGCGACCGGCTATCGCATTCCACTTACCACCATGTATGGCGCGACGGAAACGCAGGGCGTGACCGTGGTGCATTGGCTGACAGAGCGCGTCGGCCTGATTGGGTTGCCGCTACCCGGTATCACGCTGAAGTTGGTGCCGAACGGCCAGAAATACGAGGTGCGCGTAAAGGGACCGACGGTGACGCCGGGTTATCACAATCGCCCCGACCTCACGGCGAAGGTGTTTGACGAAGAGGGCTATTACAGCCTCGGCGACGCCGCGAAATTTCTGGACGAGAACGATCCCACGCAAGGGCTCGTTTTCGACGGGCGCGTGACCGAGGATTTCAAGCTCGACAGCGGCACATGGGTATCGGTCGGCACGCTGCGCGCACAAGCCGTGGGTGCCGCGTCGCCGCTGCTTCAGGATTGCGTGGTCTGCGGCCAGGACAAGGCGTTTGTCGGCATACTCGCATGGCCGATCATTTCCGTGGCGAAAGAGATCGCGGGCGCCCCGCCGCTTTCGGATCCGGATGCCATTGTTGTCGCGCCAAAGGTTCGTGAGTTCGTGCAGAAACACTTCGCCGCGCACAATAAGGATTGCGGCGGATCGTCGAGCCGCATCAAGCGCGTGATCCTGATGACGGAACCGCCCTCGGTGGATGGTCACGAGATCACCGATAAAGGCTATGTGAACCAGCGCGCAACGATGGATCGCCGCGCCGATCTGGTTGCCAAGCTTTACCAGAATCCGCCACCGCCAGAGGTGATCGAGATTTCGTGACCGTTACGCCTCAGGAGATTATCGACTTCTGGACTGAAACCGTCGGTGAGAAGCGGTGGTACGCCATCGATCCCACTCTCGATGATCTTATCCGCACGCGCTACGAGAACCTTTGGCGCGAGGTGCGGGCGGGCAAGTTCTCGTCATGGCAAAAGACAGCCGCAGGCGCATTGGCACTTCTGATCGTGCTGGATCAATTTCCGCGCAACATGTTCCGCGGCAAAGCGGATTCATTCGCGAGTGACGAACAGGCACGTGCCGTTGCCACGCGCGCACTCGCCAACGGCTTCGATCTCAAGAGCGATCTGCCGCTACGGCATTTTTTCTACATGCCGTTCGAGCATTCGGAGAGTTTGTCCGACCAGAATCGCTCCGTGTCGCTGTTTACCGAACGCGTGGGCAAAGATCATTACACCTATCCCTACGCGCTGGCGCACCGCGCGGAGATCGTGCGCTTTGGGCGATTTCCCAGCCGTAACAACGCTCTCGACCGCGTTTCTACGCCGGAAGAGCAGGATTTCCTGAGGCGCAAGGCTTAATCCCGCCTGAACGCGGCTTTAAGAGCTTGCTTACCTTGGCGTGCATAAGGTGGGCCCATGAGAACGGGCGACCTTTGCCAACTTGCCGCCGAACTCGCGACCGAACACGGCGCGGATGCGGTGGATTATGCACGCCGCGCCGTCGTCACGCTGGAGTGCGAAGGTGAGGGCGAACGCGCGCAGTTCTGGTTTGCGCTCTCCATCCTGCTGGACGATATCGTGACCCAACGGGTCGATCCCGACCGCCCGGTCGTCATCCACTGATCTGCAACTGCTTTTCTGCTTCTTGCGCCTAGGCGGATTGCCTGCGCAAACTTGTCCGACATCATCACGGACATTCGATGCCTCTCGATCCTGTTCTAAAAGCCTTTCTCGATCAGGTCGCCGCGATAGGCGGCCCCAAGACGTGGGAGATGCAGCCCAGCGAGGCACGCGAAGCGTTCACCGGGTTGATGCAGCTCGCCGGCCCCAAGGACATTCCGATCGGCAAGGTCACGAACATCTCGATTCCGATCGCCGATGGTGAAATCGCTGCCCGCAACTATTCGGCCGTCGCATCGGGTGGCGAATTGCTGCCGACCCTTGTCTTCTTGCACGGTGGGGGGTGGGTGATCGGCAATATCGACACGCATGACGGCCTTTGCCGCATGATCGCGAATGGCTCGGGCTGCCGGGTGATCTCCGTCGAATACCGCCTGTCGCCGGAAAGCAAATTTCCCGGTCCAGTGGAAGATGCGATGGCGGCCGTCGAATGGATCGAGAAGAACGCCGCCCAGCTCGGCGTGGATGCGAACCGCCTTGCGGTCGGTGGCGATTCCGCCGGTGGCGCGCTGGCCGCCGTGGTGACGCAAATCGCCAAGGAAAAAGGCTCACCGAAGATCGCCCATCAGATGCTGCTCTTTCCGGTCACGCAAATCGGCGAGGAAACCACGTCGCTACGCGAATATGCGGAGGGCTATTTTCTGGAGCGCAAGACGCTCGACTGGTTCTACGCGCACTATCTGCCGGCCGCTGCCGACAAAAAGAATCCGCGGATTTCTCCGCTGGCGGCAGCCGATCTGTCAGGGTTGCCTCCCGCTTACATCATGCTCGCCGGTTTCGATCCGCTGCATGATGAAGGGCTCCAATATGCGGAGAAGTTGCGCGCCGCCGGTGTGCCGGTGACCATCATGGATTATCCCGACATGGTACACGATTTCATCTATCTGCAGGCCGTATTGCCCCAAGCCGCCGAGGCGTTGAACTCGGCCGCGAAAGCTTTGAAGACCGCCCTTAGCTAGGGATCAGTTTTCCCGGATTGAGGATGCCTTTGGGATCGAGCGTGCTCTTGATGGCGCGCAGAACATCGACACCGAGGGCGCTTTTTTCCTGCACCATCCAGGGCAAGTGATCCTCGCCCACACCGTGGTGATGGCTGATCGTTCCGCCATGCGCCACGATGGCATCCGTTGCCGCACGTTTGATCGCCTGCCATTGCGCGATATCGCCATCGAGCGCGCGGGGGAAGATATAGGTGAAATAAAGGCTCGCGCCATCCGGATAGGAATGGCTGATGTGACAGGCGATGATGCCGCGCGCTCCGGGACGCGGCGCGGTTTCGCGGATCGTATCTTCCAGTGTGTTTTTCACAGCAGCATAAAGCGCATCCAGCTTGGACCAGCTGGTCGCTGTTTCCAGCGTATCCACACCCAGGCCGCGGTCCATCAACGGATCGCGCAGATAGGGACCGTGAAAACGGCCCTGGTACCAGCGCTTGCCGGCGCTGTCGCCGATCGCTATGGCGCCGAACTGCTTGGCGATCTCACCGAAGCGGTTGCGCGCCCGCTCCACCAAAGCCTTGTCGCCTTCAAAGCCCGCGATCATCGCGGCTGCCCCATCGCCAAAGTTGCGGTAGCGCAGCACGGCATCGGCGATGCGGCTGCCGAGCGTCTTTCGTTTCCCGGCGGCTCCATAGGCGCGATAGAAGCGGGTCTCTTCCGCATCGGAGAGCCGCAGCATCGCTACGCAAACACCTTCCTGCACGGCATGGCGGATGGCGGCGGTGCCACTGGCGAAGTCCCGGAAAAGAAAGCCGGTATAGAGGCTCTCCGCCGGGGCGGGCTGCACCCGGACCGTAGCTTCGGTAATAACGCCGAAAGCGCCCTCCGATCCGAGTACCAGATCGGTGAGACGGGGACCTGCGGATGAGCCGGGGAAATCCTCGGTCGTCAGAAGGCCGCGCGGCGTCGCGAGTTTTGCGGACACCAGCCAATCGTGCGCACGGCCATATCGGCTCGATTGTTGCCCTGCGCCGCGATGTGCAATCCAGCCGCCAAGCGTCGAAAATACGAAGCTCTGCGGATAGTGCCCCAGCACCACGTTCTGCGCGCGCAAAGCCTTGTCGAGCGCGGGGCCGTAGATGCCGGCTTCCGCAGTTGCGGTTGCGGACAGGTTGTCGATGCCGATCAGTCGTCCCATGCCGGACATGTCGAGCGAGACGACGGCCTTGAAGCTTTCCGCCGCGGCGGTAACGCTGCCCACAACGCTGGTACCGCCGCCGTAAGGAACGACGGCGATGCGGTTATCGGCTGCGAAGGACAGCACCGACAGGATTTCCTCGGTGCCGCGCGGATAGAGGACTGCGTCGGGCGCGGTCGAAAGGTTGCCGGCGCGCAGATGCAGAAGATCGTGATAGGAGCGGCCGCGCGCATGGAAGGCGCGCTCGAAATGATCGTCGCGCACGCGATCCTCTCCCAACACCCGGGCGAAATGCGCCCGCTCGGAAGGATCGAGGCGCGAAGGGGCGAGGGCGATGTCTTCCAGTGAGCGCGCTGGGGTGGCCAGAAGGCTCGGCATGCCGAGTTCTGCGGCGAGCCAGGTCCATGCGGCCTCGTTGGTGGCCACGTCGTCCCTGTGGGCGGTCCAGCCCCAGCCGTTCCAGCTAATCTTCGTGCGGTCGTTGCTCATGGAATCACGCTAGCAGATCAGCAGCGCAAATTTAGGGCGCGAGGCAGGATTTCGAAGGTTGCTGGCAGCCGGCCTGCGCTTTCGCCGTCCACTTCGACCAGGACAGGGTGCCCGCCGGTCTCCGCCACGGGAACTGCCACCACCCGGTTGCCGCGCATGGCCCGCACGGCTGGGTTGTTCAGGTGCTCGCCCTTGTAAATAAGTTTCATGTCGGCGGCGGCCCGGCTTTTGGGGCCACCGCCCATCACGATGACGTCAAAGACGCCATCATCAGGTCGGGCGTTGGGCGCAACTTTCATGCCGCCACCGAAATAAAGGCCATTGGCGACGGCGACGGTGGAGATGCTGGTGATCTCATCGAACGATCCGTCCACACGAATGCGAACGGCGCGGTCTCGATAGCGCAACAAGCCGAACAGGCTGTGAAAGGCGAAGGCGAATTTCCCACCGAAGAGCTTGGCGATGCGGGCGCGGTTTACTGAATCCACAATGAGTCCGGACATGCCGAAGGATGCAATGTTGATGAAATATCGCACCACCGGCTCGCCCTTGCGTGAAAGGCACGAAACACGGCCCACATCGACCAGGCGCGTCTTGGCGTTTTTCAACCGCGCGATGGCGGCGCCGTGGCCCGGTGCGATTCCGAAGGTTTTGCGGAAATCACCGCCTGTGCCGCTGGTCATGAAGGCGAACACCGCGTCGGGCGATATGGGGCCGCTCTCAACGAAGAAACCATTCACGGCTTCGTTGATCGTGCCGTCGCCGCCGACAGCGACGATTTCCGAACAGCCTTCCAGGAGGGCTTCGCGAACCAGCGCAGTGGCTTCGCCGCGCCGCTGCGTCATCACGACGGCCATGTTTGGATAAATCTCGCGCAGGCCACGTTCCATTTCACGCCATTGACCCCGGGTGCGCCCACTGGCCGATCGCGGATTGACGACGACGAAGGCGCTCATTGCGGCGCCGTGGTGAGGGCGAAGTTGCGCCGCACGGATGCAAGCTCTTCGGCTTTTCGCGCGTCGCTCCAGCCAAGTTCGGGCGCCATCAGATCGGCGACGCGGCGTAGACGATCCGCTCCCGGATTGCCGAGTTGGCCGATGCCAGTGCGCCGCATCACGACATCATCCATCGTCAGCGCAGCTTCTTCGCGAATGGCGAACAACACCTGCGCGCCGATATCGCCGGATTCAGACAAGGTCTCGCGCAGGTCGGGGCGATTTCCGCCGATGGCCAGAACCTCGCGAACACGTGTTCCATACAGGCGTGCCAGATGGTCGATGTTCGGAACCGGATCGTGCTCAGCTTCCATCTGTGCCTTGAATGCTGCGAAGCGAGGGATATTACCGCCCGGCGTGGTCGCGGTCTGTGTGGAACAGGGTTTTGCTGTGATGCCCAATTTCTCGACCAGCGTATCGACCGTCTTCTGCGCCAGATCCCGCGATGTCGTCCATTTGCCGCCGATGGCGGAGAACAAGCCGCTCAGCCCGTCGTCCTTGGAATGATCGACCAGTTCGGCACGGCGGCTGGCATCATAGGTGTCGCCGGAGCCGTCATCCACCAGCGGGCGCAATCCCGCATACCAATGCTGCACATTCGCGCGCGACAGGTGTGCGGAGGGCAGGTTGGCGTTGATGAAGGCGAGAAAATCGTCGATGTCGGATTCGGTGACGCCCACATCGTCGGGCTTGCTGCGGAAGGCGGTATCGGTGGTGCCGAGTAGCGAATGGCCCCGCCACGGCAACACGAAGAAATGCCCGCCGCCTGCCGCGACCGTCAGCGCATCCTGTTTTGTCATGGACGGAACGAGAAGATGGATGCCCTTGGCGCGCAGAAGCTTGTGCGTCGCCGGCTTCCCGAGTGCCCGCGAGATGAAGATATCCGCCCACGGCCCCGCCGCGAGCAGCGTTGCCTTTGCGCGAATATCGAAATGTGAATCGGTCGTGAGATCATGCGCTTTTGCGCCTTCAACAACACCGCTGCGGATCAGCAGGCCATCCGACGCCACATGGTTCACTGCCACCGCACCATGCGCGACGGCATCGAGGATACACTCGAAGGCGAGCCGCTCCGGCGCATACATCTGCGCATCGTAATAGAGGAATGAACCTTCAAAGCCCGGACCGGCGAGAGATGGCTCGCGTGCGACGGCGGCTTTCGCATTCAGAAACGAATGCCCCGGCAAGCGCTGATCGGGATCGGCCAGCCAGCCGCGGTCGTAAGACAGAATATCGTAGAGCGTCAGTCCCGCCGCCAATGTCGCACGGCCTTTGAAGCCCGCATTATAGAGCGGAATGAGAAAGGGCAGCGGTTGCACCAGATGAGGTGCGGTGCGCTGCCAGATCCGGCGTTCGCGCAAAGATTCCCGCACCAGTCCAAGCTCGAAATTGCGCAGATAGCGCAACCCGCCATGGATCAGCTTGGAATTGTGGGCGCTGGTGGCATGCGCGAAATCGTTCTTTTCAATCAGCGCCACTTTTAACCCGCGCAGGCTGGCATCGCGCGCCACGCAGGCGCCCGTCACCCCGCCGCCGATGACGAGCAGGTCGAAAATCTCGGTGGAAAGGCGTGTCGGATCGCGGCGCATGGGACTTGTTGGACGTGACGGAAGCTCTGCTAAGCTTGCCTTGGACAGACAACAAAATGAAGGGGACGGCAATGGCGCAGGCGAAGGCGAATGGAATCGCCATCGAATATGAGAGCTTCGGGGGCGAATCCGATCCGGTGATTCTACTGATCATGGGCTTTTCCGCCCAGCTCATCATGTGGCCTGTTGCCTTGTGCGAGCGCCTCGCGTCCAAGGGCTTCCGGGTCATCCGGTTCGACAATCGCGACATCGGCAAATCCACCCACCTGTCACAGCTTGGCGCGCCCAATATTGGGGAGGCGATGATGAAGCTGATGAGCGGCCAGCCGGTGGCCGCCCCCTATCTTCTGGACGACATGGCGAAAGACGCTGTGGGCTTGCTCGACGCGCTGGGCATCAAGTGCGCCCATATCGTCGGGGCGTCCATGGGCGGGATGATCGCGCAGATCGTGGCGGCGAAATATCCCGAGCGCACGATCAGCCTGACCTCCATCATGTCCACAACCGGCAAGCGTGACCTGCCGCAGGCCAAGCCGGAAGCGATGGCGGCGCTCACGACACCGCCCGCCAGCGATAGCCGCGAAGATCGCATCGCCCAGGGCATGAAAACCTGGCGTGTCATCGGTAGCCCCGGCTTTCCGGCGACGGAGGAAGAATTGCGCGCGACTGTGGAAGCGTCTGTCGATCGCGTGCCTTACGATCCGGCAGGTGTCGGTCGCCAGCTGCTGGCCATCGTCGCGTCGCCGCCGCGCAACGACATCCTCAAGACCGTGAAGGCGCCTGCGCAGGTGATCCACGGCGAGGCCGATCCGCTAGTGCCGGTGGAAGGAGGAAAGGACACGGCAGCGTCCATTCCTGGCGCCAAGCTGACCCTCGTTCCCGGCATGGCGCATGATTTCACACAGGCGCTGCTTCCCATCTATCTCAAACATATCGGCGACTTCGTGCAGAGCGTCGAGAAGGCGAAGGCCACATGAAAATCCGCGCCAACGGAATCGAGATTGAATATGACGAAGCAGGTCCCAAGGATGGCGCGCCGCTGCTGATGATCCAGGGTTTCGGCTCGCAGATGACAAGTTGGCCTATCGAGTTTTTCGACATTCTGGCGAATTCCGGCTTGCGCGTGATCCGCTTCGACAATCGCGACGTGGGCCTCACGCAGAAATGGGACGGCATCTTTCCAAAAACCGAGAACATCATCGAAGCATTGAAGGCGGGCCGCAAGCCGGACGTTCCCTATACGCTGGCCGACATGGCAAGCGATGCCGCAGCGCTGCTGGATGAACTGGGCATCGAGAGCGCGCATATCGCAGGCGCCAGCATGGGCGGGATGATCGCGCAGCTTGTGGCGCTAGATCATCCGAAGAAGGCGCGCTCGCTGATTTCGATTTTCTCCACCACCTCCGATCCGTCATTGCCGCGCTCCTCACCGGAGGCACAGGCGGCATTGATGGCGCGGCCGGAGAGCAATGACCGCGATACGGTGATTGCCCATTCGCTGAAGGGCCGCCGCACCTATGCGTCGACCAAATGGCTGTTCAACGAGAAGAGACTGGCCGAGCTGATTGGGCGCTCCTATGACCGCTCGTTCTATCCCGAAGGCACGTTGCGCCAGTGGGCGGCGATCATGGCGAGCCCACCGCGCACGGAGCGGCTGAAGTCGCTCAAAATGCCATCGCTGATTCTGCACGGTTCGTCTGACACGCTGATCCCGCCGGCGGCGGGACGCCACACCGCGAAAATGATCGCGGGCAGCGAGCATCACGAGATCGAAGGTTGGGGGCATGATCTTCCAATGGAAGTCGTCCCGATCCTGCGCGATCTCATCGTGCCGTTCATCCGGCGCGTTGAAGCAGGCAGAGCGAAACAGGCGGCCTGAAATTCAAATCATGAAAACGAAAAACCCCGCCGCGGCAAAGCCGGGCGGGGTTCGAATTTCGTGAACGACAGGCAGATTACTTGATCTTGCCTTCGTTGAATTCGACATGCTTGCGCAAGACCGGATCGTACTTCTTGATCTTGAACTTCTCGGTCATGGTGCGGGTGTTCTTCTTCGTGACGTAAAAGAAGCCGCTGCCGCTCGAGCTGTTGAGACGGATTTTCGCGGTAGTGGGCTTCGCCATGACAGTTTCCTTGAATCGATACGTCGAAGGGCCGGTAACCTAGCCATCGGCAGCCCCAAGTCAAGGCCTACGGGACTGCCTTGAACCCATTGGATTATCAGGAGAATTGGTCTCTTCGGCCCGCGGCCAAGCGCCTGCTCGCGGATAGATGCAACTTGAAGTATTGCGACGTGACTTTCTTAAATCGCGCGGATTTAGAAAACGCTGAGATATTCAGTGTATCGGATGGCTGGCCGTGGGGGCTTCTTCCAACTTCGCGCTGCTGAAGGACTTCGCCGAGGAGACCTCCAGCGACAAGCGCCGGGAATTGTTGCGGCAGGCGACGGATGTGTTTCTCGCCGAAGGCCGCGCCATGTCGGCGGCCGATATGGCGACGCTCGACGAGGTTGTGCAGAGCGTGGCATCCGACCTGTCCGCGGAAGTTCGCGCGGAGCTCTCGCGGAAGATCTCTGCGGCGCCTATTCCGTTCACGCGCACGGCGCGCAAACTGGCTATGGACGACATCGAGATCGCGCGTCCCGTGCTCGAACATTCGCGCGCCTTGAGCCAGAACGACCTGCTGGACGTGATCGCGCAGAAATCCTCAGACCACATGATGGCGGTGACGCGCCGCGATGATATCGGCGAAACCGTGTCGAGCGCACTTGTCGACCGCGGCGAAGACCGAGTGGTCGTGTCGCTGTTGGAAAACCGCACGGCGAAGATCAGCGAACAGACCTATGAGCAGGTGGCGCAACGCGCGGAGACAAGTCCTGTGCTGCAGGCGCCCCTCGTGCGCCGCGCGGGCGTTCCACTACATCTGCTAAGCGATGTTTATCTGAAGGTGGAAACGGATCTGCGCAGGGAGATCCTGAAGCAGTATGAGGGGGTTCCACCCGCCGAGCTGGAAGCGGCGTTCGAGCGCAGCCGCACGCGTGTCTCCAAGACCTATGGCGCATTACCGGAAAATTTCGACGCAGTGCGGCGCGAGATAGAGGGCCTTGCGCGCCAAGAGAAGCTGACGCCGCCCATGCTCGTCACGATCTTGCGGCAAGGACCCCAACGCCGCACGGCGTTTGTCCTCGCCTTCGCCAAGCTGACGGACATGAATTACGAGCTTGTCGATAAGCTTGTCGCGACGACCGATCTGGATGCATTGGCTATGCTATGCCGCGCCGCGGGATTCGATCGCGCATTGTTTGTGACCTTGGCGATGCTGATCGTCGGCAAGGATGCGCCGATGGGGCGGGTGAAGGAGTTCGGCGAGCTTTACAACAGCGTTCCGCCGGAAACAGCGCAGCGCGCCATACGGTTCTGGAAAGTCCGCGCGAAACTCTGAAGCGATCAGATAAAATCGACCTGCGATTTTCCGCGCTGGAAGCGGAAGAATGGCACCGGCCGACCGGCGTCCGGGCCCTCCACAAGGCGCGCTTCCACTTCGTCCAGCACCACGCGGGTGATGGAAGGCAGATCGAGGGCGCGTGCTTCCGCCAAACTCAGCCAGCAAGGCGTGAGTAGCTCGTCATTTTCCCGGGCATCCAGCGTGTGCGCGATTGTATCCGCATCGGCCATGAAGAAGCGGGCGTCGAAGCGTCGCGTGCGGTTGGGCGGGGTGATGGCGCGGGCGATGAATTCCAGCGCATCAAGGCGCGGCGCGACGCCATGTTCGAAGAATTTCTGCCAGGCTGGCGCGCGCGTGCGCGGCAATTTCTCTGCGCGCTCGCCGATCAATATGCCGGCTTCCTCAAACGTTTCGCGGATCGCGGCGAGGGCAAGACCGCGCGCGCGCTTTGCGTTTGCACCTTTGGTCAAACGCTCCGCCACATGCGGGCGCAGATCGCCGCCCAGCCCTATGCGCTGATCGCCGGGATCGACCCGCCCGCCGGGAAACACATATTTGTTCGCCATGAACGCCATATTGCCGTGGCGCTGGCCCATCAAGACGCGCGGGCCGTCCCGTTCGCGCCGCACCAGCACCAGCGTCGCCGCATCCTTCGGGCGAAGGCGATTTGGGATGACGACTTCGTCCTTGTCGAATGGCGCGGGTTTGGTGACCATGAACTGTGTTAGCGGCGTTTGCGCGTTTTTCGCAAGTTGAATTTGGGCTTGTTGCCGGAAGCGCGCTTGGGCGCTGCGTTAGCTTCTGCGATTTCGAATCGCAACCCGCCGGTTAGCGGGGCAGCCTCCATCAAACGGACGGTAAGATTGTCACCCATCTTATAGGCGGTGCCGCTGCGCTCGCCGATGAGTGCGTGCTTGCGTTCGTCGTGGCGGAAATATTCGAAGCCGAGCGAACGGGCAGGGATCAATCCTTCCGCACCGCTGTCAGGAATACGTACGAAGAGGCCAAAGCGCGTGACGCCCGTGACGCGCGCAGTGAAGGTCGCGCCGACACGGTCTTCCATATAGGCGGCGACGTAGCGATCCGTGGAGTCGCGTTCCGCAGCCATGGCCCGGCGCTCGGTGACAGAGATGTGGTCGGAGATTTCGCCGAGCCGACCCATTTCTTTGTCGCTCAACCCACTCTCGCCCAGACGAAGTCCGCGGATCAGCGCGCGATGCACGATCAGATCCGCATAGCGGCGGATGGGAGAGGTGAAATGCGCGTAGTGTGAGAGATGCAGGCCGAAATGGCCTTTGTTCTCGGGCGAATAGATCGCCTGCATCTGCGTACGCAACACGATGTCGTTCATCACCTCGGCATTCGGGCCGTCCTTTGCCTGCGCCAGCACGCGATTGAACACGCCGGGTTTGATCACCTGTCCCTTGGCGAAACTCATGCCGATGGTGCGCAGGTAGTCTGAAAAGGAGAACAGCTTCTCCTTCGAAGGCGCTTCGTGGATCCGGTAGATCAGCGGTGTGCGCGCTTTTTCAAGGCTCTCTGCGGCGCAGACATTCGCCATGATCATCATCTCTTCGATGAGGCGCATGGATTCCAGCCGCTCGCGATAAGCGATGGATTCGATCTTGCCATCTGCGCCAATCTTTATGCGCCGTTCCGGCAGATCGAGATCGAGCGGATCGCGCTTGTCGCGAGCTTGTGCCAAGGCGAGATAGGCGTTCCACAACGGTTTCAGAACATTCTGCGCGAGCGGGGAGGCGTCTTTGCCATCGAACGCGTCCTGCGCCTGCTTGTAGGTGAGGCTGGCGGCGGAACGCATGATAGCGCGCACGAATTCGTGGCGCTTCTTATTGCCTTGGGCGTCGAAAATCATGCGGACAGCGAGGCAAGGCCGCTCCTCGTTCTCCATCAGCGAGCAAAGGTCGGCGGAGAGCCGTTCCGGCAACATCGGCACGACACGATCCGGGAAATAGGCGGAGTTGCCGCGATTGAACGCTTCGCGGTCGAGCGCCGAACCGGGCGTCACATAGTGCGCGACGTCCGCAATGGCGACGATGACGACATGGCCGCCGCTGTTATTCGGGTCTTCGTCGGGACCGGCCCACACGGCGTCGTCATGATCGCGCGCGTCTTCCGGATCGATGGTGAGCAGCGGGAATTTTCGCAGATCTGTGCGGCCGTGCGCATCAGCAGGCCGGGCGCGTTCGGCTTCGTCCAGAACCTCCTTGGGAAATTCCGTCGGAATGCCATGTGCATGGATGGCGATGAGGCTGATCGACTTGGGATCGTCCATGTTGCCCAAACGCTCGATCACCTTGGCGCGCAAGGTGCCGGTGGCGCGGCCGGCGAGCGGCTCGCACAGCACAAGCTCGTTGGGCTTGGCGCCGCCGCGGTCGCGCGGGTCGATGATGAATTCGTTGCGCGTCTTGCGATCGACCGGCACAACGCGGCCACCACGTTCGCCTTCGCGATAGACGCCGAGAACCTTATGGGCACTGGCGCCCAGGCGCTTGATGATCCGGGCTTCATAGCCGTCGCGGCTTTCGGTGAGGCGCGCAAGGATGCGCTCGCCCGCGCCCAGAACGCCGCCGCGTTCGTCTTCCTTGCCGGGAAGCACGATGATCTTCGGCGGTTGCTTGTCGCTTTCCCAGCGTTGCGGGCGAGCGAGCAATTCGCCGTCGGCATCCTGCCCGGTGATTTCGAGGACGGTGATGTCCGGCAGGGTGCCGGGCTTTTCAAAAGTACGGTTAGGGCCGCGCTTCAGCGCGCCCTCTGATTCGAGTTCTTTCAATATCTTCTTCAAATGTATGCGTGCATTGCCCTTCACGCCGAGCGTGTGGGCAATGTCGCGTTTGGTGGATTGGGGATTCTTGGCGAGGGCTTCGAGAACGCGCGCTTTGTCGAGCTGGAATTCGGAACGGGCGGGATGCTTTTTCTTCTTCAACTCAGCCTTCGACTTCTTCCGGTTCCGGCTTCTTCGCCGCCGCCTTCTTGGCCTTCGGTTTGGCTTTCGCCTTGGCCGGTTTGGCTTTCGTGTCCGCCGCCGGCTTTTCGGCCTTGGCCTTCTTCGCTGGCGCCGCTTTCTTCGGCGCCTTCTTTTTCTTCTTGCCGCCGCCGTTAGCTTCGCGATCCGCGATCAGCGCCTGCGCCTGTTCCAGCGTGACGCTGTTCGGGTCCTGATCCTTCGGAATGGTGGCGTTGGTCGATCCATCGGTGACGTAGGGCCCATAGCGGCCCTTCATCACCTTGATGACGGATTCGCCATCGGTACTCTTGCCCAGCTCTTTCAGTGCTTCCGGCGCGCCACGCGGACGAGCCTTCGCCTTTTTTTCGGCAAGGATCGTGACGGCGCGGTTGATGCCCAGCGTGAACACTTCGTCCGGATTGTCGAGCGAGGCGTAAGCGCCGTTATGCGCCACGTAAGGCCCGAAGCGGCCGAAGTTGGTCGTGATCGGCTGGCCATCGTCCGGGTGCTTGCCGATTTCACGCGGCAGGGCGAGAAGCTTCAAAGCCAGCTCGATATTCACATCGGCGAGTTCGGTGCCCTTGGGGATACCGGCGCGCTTGATGTCGTCGCCAGAGCCGCGCTGGATGTAAGGGCCGAAGCGGCCGCTCTTCAGTTCGATGTCCTCGCCGGTTTCCGGATCGTGACCCAGAACGCGCGGCTGTGCGGCGGCAGCTTCTGCTGCGCTTTGGCCGAGACGGCGGGTATAGCGGCATTCTGGATAGTTCGAGCAGCCCACGAACGCGCCAAAGCGGCCCAGCTTCAGGCTGAGATCGCCGGTGCCGCAAGTCGGGCACTTATGCGGATCACTGCCATCGGCATTCGGCGGGAAAATGTGCTTGCCCATCACCTCATTGAGATGATCGATCACGTGGGTGATACGCAGATCCTTCGTCTCACCGATGGCGGCGGAGAAGTCTTTCCAGAAATCGGTCAACAGCTTCTTCCAGTCCAGATCGCCGGCGGAGACTTCGTCCAGCTTCTCTTCCAGATCGGCGGTGAAGCCATATTCCACATAGCGGCCGAAATAGTTCATCAGAAAGGTGGTGACGATGCGGCCTTTGTCGTCCGGGTAGAAGCGGTTGCGGTCCAGTTTCACATAGCCGCGGTCGCGCAGTGTGGAGAGGATCGACGCATAGGTGGACGGGCGGCCGATGCCGAGTTCTTCCAGCTTGCGCACGAGACTGGCTTCGGAATAACGCGGCGGCGGCTCGGTAAAGTGCTGCTCCGGTTTCACTTGCTCGATGTCGGTCTTCTCGCCAACAGCGACCTTCGGCAACTTCGCGCCGTCATCGTCTTCGGCGGCATCCGCGCCCTTTGCGGGCGTGTCGTCGCGGCTTTCCTGATAGACGGCGAGGAACCCGTCGAACACAGTGACGGAACCGGTGGCACGCAGGGTGATCTGTTTGTCGGTGGACACGACATCGACCGTGGTGCGCTCCAGCTCGGCGCTTTCCATCTGGCTCGCGATCGCGCGCTTCCAGATTAGGTCGTAGAGTTTGCGGGCATCTTCCTCGAGCGCGCTGGCGATCTTCTCCGGCGTACGGTCGAAGCTGGTCGGGCGAATGGCTTCGTGCGCTTCCTGCGCGTTCTTGGCCTTGCTGGTGTAGGTGCGCGGTGCTTGCGGCACATAGCGGGCACCGTATTTGGCGCCGATAGCCTGGCGCGCTTCGGCAATGCCTTCCGGCGCCATGCTGATGCCGTCGGTACGCATATAGGTGATGAGACCGACGGTCTCGCCGCCGATGTCCACGCCTTCGTACAGACCCTGCGCGATGCGCATGGTGTGTTTAGCGTTGAATCCCAGCTTGCGCGAGGCTTCCATCTGCAGGGACGAAGTAATGAAAGGCGGCGAGGGGTTGCGCTTGACCGGTTTGCTCTCCACCGAACCGATGGAGAATTTCTGTGCCTCGATCAGGCTGACGGCGCGTTTGGCATCGGCCTCATTGTTGATGCCGAGCTTTTCGACTTTCTTGCCGTCCAGATAGGTGAGGTGGGCGCCGAAGGTGCCGCCCGGAGCGCGGACATCCGCGTCGATGGACCAGTATTCGACCGGATTGAACGCTTCGATCTCCTGCTCGCGTTCCACCACGAGGCGCAGCGCCACGGATTGCACGCGGCCGGCCGAGCGCGAGCCCGGCAGCTTGCGCCACAGAACCGGCGACAGCGTGAAGCCCACCAGATAATCCAGCGCGCGACGGGCCAGATAGGCGTCCACCAGTTCGGCGTTGATCTCGCGCGGATGCTGGATGGCTTCCAGAACGGCAGATTTGGTGATGGCATTGAACGCCACGCGCTCGATCTTGATGTCTTTGCTCAGTGCCTTCTTCTGCTTGAGCACTTCCAGCACATGCCAGGAAATGGCCTCACCTTCGCGGTCCGGGTCGGTGGCGAGGATGAGCTTGTCGGCGCCTTTGACGGCATCGACGATGTCCTTGATGCGCTTCTGGGCCTTGGCGTCCACTTCCCAGGTCATGGAGAAGTTGTCGTCCGGCTTCACAGACCCATCCTTGGCAGGCAGGTCGCGGATATGGCCGAAGCTCGCCAGCACCTTGTAGCCGGAGCCAAGGTACTTGTTGATCGACTTCACCTTACCGGGGGACTCAACAACCAGGACGTTCATGGGGTGGGGGACGCTTCCTCGAGCAGTGCGCAGACAACCGCACTGTGGTTACACATATATTAAAGGCGTGTGTGCGATGGGGCGGGACACTGGCCGCAGGGCGGCAAAGGTGTCAACCGGGGTTTGGTGTTAGAATTCAACTGTTGATAGGTAAGATTTGGAAATTTTTTCTGTTACTAAACTTATAGTTGTAAATACTACCTTGGAGCAGTAGAGTTAATGGCACCGGCAGTCATCGGATTGGTCACATCATGGCAGAAGTCGCCCGCCAAGCCGCCCCGCAAGTCCTAGAAGTGGGGCAAACCGCGCCAAGTTCAAGCCAGACGGCGCAATATACACGAGAACTCATTGATTCTCTTCGGAAAATTGCGAAGGGCCAGAAAGAGGAAATGCTGGCTATCCTCCTCGAAGCCGCTTCCATGGAGGCTAGGCGCATCGCAGGGCGGGAGCGCTAGGCGAGCGACACTTTATTGCCGGGATGGCGCATGAGTCGACCGGCGAGCTCGAGTTCGAGAAGCACGGTGAGCATCGCCCCTACAGGCGCTTCAGTCTGGCGGATGAGCTCATCCACATCGACGGGCGCGGGACCGAGCAGTTCGACGATCTGTTTGCGGATGCGATCCATATCCGCCTCGGTCGCGGTGATGTCGCCACCCCGCATGGCGGAGTCCGGTTCGCGGAATGAACCGCCAAGGATCGGACGCAGGACATTCAGAACGTCCTGCGCTGTTTCGGTGAGTGTCGCGCCTTCGCGGATGAGGCGATTGGTCCCTTTCGCGCGCGGATCGAGTGGCGAGCCGGGCACGGCGAAGATCTCGCGGTTCTGCTCCAATGCGTAGTTCGCGGTGATGAGCGAGCCGGAACCTTCCGCCGCCTCTACGATGATCACGCCGCGCGCAAGACCGGCGATGATGCGGTTGCGGCGCGGAAAGTGCCGCGCCTGCGGCGCCTGGCCGACCGGCATTTCGGAAACGATCGCACCTTCCGCACGGATGCGCTCGTAAAGCGCTTGGTTCTCCGGCGGATACACAATGTCGATGCCGCCGGCGACCACGGCGCAGGTACCGGTCTTGAGCGAGCCTTCATGCGCCGCCGTATCGATGCCACGCGCGAGGCCGGAGGCAATGACAAGATTGGCTTCGCCCAGTTCCCTCGCAATGGTTTGCGCAAACTTGCGGCCCAGCGCGGAGGCATTACGCGCGCCGACGATAGCGACCATGTCGCGCTGGAGAAGCGAGACATGCCCCAGCGTGTTGATCAGCGGCGGTGGGGCTTCGAGCGCGGCGAGACCTTGCGGAAATTCCGGCTCGATGGAGGCGATCATGCGCCCGCCGAGCCTACCCAATGTGTCCAGTTCCTTGCGGGCATCGTCATCGGAGGGAACACGCAATTCATTGCCGCCGCCGCGCCGCGCGAGATGTGGGACTGCGGCAAGCGCATCGATAGGGTTGGGATAGCGCGAGATCAGATTGGCGAAGGTAACCGGGCCGACATTCTGTGTGCGCGCCAGTCTCAGCCAAGCGCGCCGTTCCGCGTCGGACAGCGCGCGGGACACTATTTGCTCTTTCCGATGCGCGGCTCGGTACCCGCAAGCAGCCGCTTGATGTTGTCCCGGTGCGCGACCAGGACGAGCAGAGCGATGATCAGCGTTGCGATAGCGAAGGCTTCTTGGCCCCATAGGAACATGTAAATCGGCGCAGCCACGGCGGCGACAAGCGCGGAAAGCGATGAGATGCGTGTGGCCACCGCAACGACGAGCCAGGTCGCGAGCGACGCCAGGGCCACGGGCCAATAGAGTGCCAGCAAGATGCCGAGCGATGTTGCTACGCCTTTGCCGCCTTTGAAGCCGAGCCAGACGGGAAACAGATGGCCGAGGACTGCGCCCACCGCTGCGACCGCCGCAGTGGTCTCGCCCCACAGGTGGCCAGCAATCAGAACCGCAGCGACACCTTTGGCCGCATCGAAAAGCAATGTGGCCGCCGCCGCTCCATATTTGCCGGTGCGCAGCACGTTGGTGGCGCCGGTGCCCCCGGAGCCGACCTGACGAATGTCGCCCGCGCCCGACAGGCGGGTGAAGATCAACCCGAATGGGATGGAGCCGAGGAGGTAGCCCAGGATGAGCGCATAAGCGGTAGCCGGCCACACGAACATCAGTGCTTTCCCTCTTTGGCGCGGTCGAACACACATTCGCCGCCCACGAACGTCATGCGCGCGCGGCCCTGGAATTTTCGGCCTTCGAAGGCGGTGTTGCGGGCACGGCTGTGCAGCGTATCGGCATCGAGGATGAAGGGCTCGTCCGGATCGAACAGCACCAGATCGGCGTGCGCGCCTTTCGCCAATCTGCCTTCCGGAAGGCCGAGGATTTTGGCGGGCGTCGATGTGACGGATTTCAGCACATCGATCAGCGGGGCATGGCCGTTGTGAACGATGGTGAGCGCGGCGGGTAGCAGGGTTTCCAATCCCACCGCGCCGAACGCGGCGGCAGCGAAGGGCAGGCGCTTGGTGTCGGCGGCCTGCGGATCGTGAGAGGAGACGATCACGTCGATATGACCTTCGGCGACACCTTCTACCATCGCGGCGCGGTCCGCTTCGGAGCGCAGCGGCGGCGAGACTTTGCGGAAGGTGAGATAGGAGCCGACATCCAGCTCGTTCATCGTAAGGTGATGCGCAGAGACGCCACAGGTGACCGGCAATCCTCGTGCCTTGGCGGCGATGATGGCTTCCAGCGATGCGCGGCAGGAGATCTGCGAGAAGTGGTAGCGCGCGCCCGTTAATTCTACGAGGCGCAGATCGCGTTCCACGATAATGGCTTCTGCCGCAGGGGGCGCACCGGAAATGCCAAGACGCGTGGCGAATTCGCCTTCCGTCATGGATGCGCCGTTGCTGAGATCGGGATCTTCGGCATGTCCAGCGACGAGCGCACCGAAGGTCGCGGCATAGGAAAGCGCGCGGCGCAGGACGCGCGTGTTGGAAACCGAGCGATCACCATCGGTGAAGGCGACGGCGCCGGCTTCGCGGAGCAGGCCGATCTCGGTCATGCGCTCGCCTTTGAGAGCATGGGTTAGAGCGGCCATCGGCGCGACGCGCACTTTCGCGGTCGCGGCGGCGCGGCGCTTGATGAAATCCACCAGCGCAGCTTCGTCGATCACCGGATCGGTATTGGGCATGGTGACGATGGTGGTGACGCCACCCGCCGCGGCTGCCTCGCTGGCCGATGCCAATGTTTCACGATGCTCGCTGCCGGGTTCGCCGGTGAAGACGCGCATATCTATCAGGCCGGGCGCGAGGACGAGGCCTTTGCAATCGACGACTTCGGGGTCGTGCGGATCGGCGGTGTTGAAGAGTTTGGCGCCGACATCGGCGATCTTGCCGTTTTCGACGAGCAAGCCCCCGCGCGTGTCGAGGCCTGTTGCCGGATCGATCAGGCGGGCGTTTCGGAAGGCGAGGCGCTTGGTCATGTGTTGCGCCCCTCTTTCGGAAGGCCGCGCGCGAGTGCATCCAGCACCGCCATGCGGATGGCGACGCCATTTTCCACCTGCTCCTGGATGACGCTGACTTCCAGATCGTCCGCGACATCGGAGTCGATCTCGACGCCGCGGTTCATCGGGCCCGGATGCATGACGAGCGCGCCGGGCTTGGCGAGGTTCAGCTTCTCGCGGTCCAGGCCGTAGAAGTGGAAATATTCGCGGGTGGACGGCACCAGCGCGCCGGTCATGCGCTCTAACTGCAGGCGCAGCATCATCACGATGTCCACGCCTTTGAGGCCCTCGCGCATGTCGGTGAAGATTTCGCAGCCGAAGCGGTCGGCGTCGGCGGGCAGCAAGGTGCGTGGGGCGATCAGGCGCACGCGCGCGCCCATGCGCGCGAGAAGATGGATATTGGAACGCGCGACGCGGCTGTGAGCGATGTCGCCACAGATGGCGACAACTAGGCCTTCAAACTTGCGCCCGCGGCGGCGGATGGTGAGCGCGTCGAGCAAGGCTTGCGTCGGATGCTCGTGGCTGCCATCGCCAGCGTTCACCACGCAGCAATCGACCTTGCGCGAGAGAAGCTCGACCGCGCCGCTGTCCTGATGACGCACGATGAGAATGTCAGGCCGCATGGCATTGAGCGTGGTGGCGGTGTCGAGCAACGTCTCGCCCTTGGCGACGGAAGAAGTCTTCACCGACATGTTGAGCACATCCGCGCCCAGCCGCTTGCCTGCCAGCTCGAAAGAGCTTTGCGTACGGGTGGAATTCTCGAAGAAGAGGTTGATCTGCGTGCGGCCGCGCAGGAGCGAGGATTTCTTGTCGGCGGCGCGGTTCTGGGTGACGTAACCCTCCGCCAGATCGAGCAGACCCGTGATTTCGGCGGCCGAAAGGCCTTCGATTCCAAGCAGATGGCTTGTGGAGAGAATGGGCGCTGTTGCGGCCGAGGTCATTAAAGCGGGCCTTATAGGGTGGACGAGCGGGGAGGGCAAGCGCCCCACTCAGGCGTGGCTAATTTCTTCCAATGTGCGGCCCGCGGGCTCGGGGAGGAAGAGCAACGCAATCAAAGAGATGGGGATAGCCAGCAGCGACATGGCAATCGCCGGACCGTGCGCGTGGAAATGATCATACCAGACGCCCTCCAGCCCCAGTGACACGCCGCCCGCGAGGATTTCCACGGCATAACACAAACCGCCCACGGTGGCGCGATAGGCGGTGGGAACGATTTCCACCGTCATGCCGCGAATGAGCGCATCTGCGCTGAAAAATCCGAAGAAGGCGAGAATCCAGAGTGGTGGAACGACCATGCCGCGAAGCCCGCTATAGAACGCCGCATAGGCGAGTCCGCAGACCAGCATCATCGTGAACATCACGCGTTTGCGGCCGACGCGATCGCTCATGCGGCCCATCAGAATATTGAGCCAGAGCGCCAGTAGACCTCCAGGGATCATCAGCGCAGTTGCTTGCCATGGCGCATAGCCCAAGGTTTTCTGCAGATAAGTCGCGGCCAGCACGGCGGAAGGACCAACGGCGAATCCGAACGAGCCGACAGTGATCAGGATAAGCAGTATGCGCGTTGGGTATTCCTGAAAGAGACGGCGAAAGAGATCGAGCGCGCCGCCGATACGCGCGTGCAGTTTCTCCACTTCGCCGTGCCGGATTTCGAAACGCTTCGTCTCCGGAAGGCTGCGGCGCAGGAACGCGACGAAGAGGATTGTCATGCCGCCGATGATATAGAGCGCGCGCCATTTTCCGGGCAGGATGTTCACGGCGGCGAAGCAAAGCGCGGCGAGGCCCGCGCCGGTATAGGTGATGCCTGCCAGCGTCCCGGCCGACCATCCACGAATGCGGTCGGACATCTCTTCCATGATGACGACGTAACAGAGCATCTCTTCCGCATAGCCGAAGACGCGCGTGAGCACTTGCGCCCAGACGAATTGCGGATAGGTCTGCACGAAGGCCGTAAGAAGCGTGAAGGCGCCCTGTCCGAAGATAGTGATGAGCAAAAGCCGCCTGCGGCCCACGATGTCGGCGGTCATCGCGAACAGCATCGCGGCGAACGTCGCCAGCCGCAGCCAGGTAACGGTCAGGCCGATCTGGTTCTCAGGGATATGCAGCGTGGCCTGAATTTGGGGCAGCGCGAAGCCGTAGATGTTCTGGTCGAAGCCCGCGAACAGCGCCGCGGCACCGACGAGAAGAAATGTGCGTTCCTGCGCGCGGGTCATGCCACCTGGCGGGCGCAACATGGGCGGCAGCCAGAGGAAGCGCGCGGGCGCTTCGCCGTCGAAGTTTTTCATCAGGTCCCCATCGCCCGCAGCCGGTCGAGCGCACCTTGCAGAATGTAGGCTGCCGCCATCTTGTCCACGACCTCGCTGCGGCGCTTGCGCGAAGCGTCGGCATCCAGAAGCGTGCGTGTCACGGCGGCGGTGGAAAGGCGTTCATCCCAAAAGACGATGGGCAATGGCGAGCGGTTCGCGAAATTGCGGGCGAAAGCGCGCGCGGATTGCGCGGATGGCCCATCCGTCCCGTCCATGTTCAGCGGCAGCCCGATCACCAGTCCCCCCACGCCATGCTTATGGATAAGCGATTCAAGGGCGAGCACATCAACGCTGAACTTGCCTCGCTTCAGCGTCTCCAGCGGTGTTGCCACCGTCAACATGATGTCGGAGAGGGCGAGTCCAATAGTTTTCTCGCCCAGATCGAAGCCGAGGAGGCGCGCGCGGGGGGCGAGCGCGGGCTTCAGCGCGGCGAGGTCGAGAATGGCCAAGTTAGCGGTGCCCGATCTCGATGCGATTGCCGGCAGGGTCGCGGATGAAGAAGCGGGAGAGACCTTCCGCCACGCTCTCTTCTTCTATGGCGATGCCGGCGGCTTGAATTTGTGCCTTCGCCTTGGGTAGATCGGGGACCAAAAAACAGACATGGCGCTTGCTTTTCGGCCCGCCGCCTTCCGGGTCGACGCCGATATGCATCTGCAGATTGCCGGTCTGAAACCACGCGCCACCACGGCCCTGCAACTCGGCCGGTTTGGGGATTTCCGTCAGGCCCAGGATTTCCCGATAGAAGCGGAGGGTTTCCGGTTCCAGCGCCTTGGGCGCGGCAATCTGGACATGGTCGATGACGGTAATGCCAAGGCTCATCTAATATGCGTCTCCGTGGGCCCACATTTGCTTGCCAGCCCGGCCTCCGGGTTGCTAGCAAAGCCTTGGATTCCTAGCACATAGAGCCGCCCATGTCCGTGGACAAGGACACCGTCCGCCGTATCGCCAAGCTTGCCCGGATCGCGCTGGAGGAAGACCGCGTCGAGCCGATGGAGCGCGAACTCAACGGTATTCTGGCCTGGGTCGAGCAACTGCAAGAAGTGAATGTCGAAGGCGTGGAGCCAATGACCTCGGTGGTCGCGCAGAAGCTCAAAATGCGCGAGGACGTCGTGACGGACGGCAACATCGCCGAAGCCGTGACCGCGAACGCGCCTGTGAGCGAGGACAATTTCTTCGTTGTGCCGAAGGTGGTAGAATAATGTCGCTTCCTTCGAAACTCACCGATTTCACCCTGGCGGAAGCGCGCGACGCGGTTTCGGACAAGAAGGTCTCGTCCATCGAACTGACGAAAGCGTTCTCCAAAGCCGTCGCCGACGGAAAGCCGCTCAACGCCTTCGTGACCGAGACGCCGGAGAAGGCGCTGGAGATGGCGGCCGCTTCCGATGCGCGCATCGCCAAGGGCGAAGCGCGTCCGCTCGAAGGCCTGCCGCTCGCCATCAAGGATCTATTCTGCACCAAGGGCGTGAAGACGACGGCGGGCAGCAACATCCTGAACAACTTCATCCCGCCCTATGAATCCACCGTCACGCAGAATTTGTGGGATGCGGGCGCGGTGATGCTCGGCAAGACGAACATGGACGAGTTCGCCATGGGTTCGTCGAACGAGACGAGCTTCTACAAGCCTGTGCTGTCGCCCTGGCGCGCGAAGAATTCCAATGCCGCGCTGGTACCGGGCGGATCGTCCGGCGGATCGGCATCTTCAGTTGCCGCGAACCTCTGCCTCGGTGCGACCGGCACCGATACCGGCGGTTCGATCCGTCAGCCCGCCGCCGTCACAGGCACAGTTGGCCTGAAACCGACTTATGGCCGTTGTTCGCGCTGGGGCACCGTCGCATTCGCCTCGTCGCTCGATCAGGCGGGCCCGATGACGCGCACCGTGCGCGATGCCGCGATCCTGCTGCGCCACATGGCGAGTGTGGACCCCAAAGACTCCACCAGCGTCGATATCGCCGTGCCGGACTATGAGGCCGGTTTGGAAAACGGCGTGAAGGGCCTGCGGGTGGGCATTCCGAAGGAATACCGCATCGATGGCGCGCCGCCGGAGATCGATGCGCTCTGGCAGAAGGGCGCGGACTGGCTGAAGGCACAGGGCGCGGAGATTGTCGAGGTTTCGCTGCCCCACACCAAATATGCGCTGCCCGCTTATTATATCGTGGCGCCGGCGGAGGCCTCGTCCAACCTCGCGCGCTATGATGGCGTTCGCTATGGCCACCGTACCAAGGAAGCCATCCGCGACATCACGAATCTCTATGAGAAGAGCAGGGCCGAGGGTTTCGGCGCGGAAGTGCGCCGCCGCATCCTGATCGGCACTTATGTGCTCTCCGCCGGCTATTACGACGCCTATTATTCGCGTGCCCAGAAGATCCGCACGCTGATCCTCCGGGATTTCGAGCAGGCATTCGAGAAATGCGATGTGCTGCTGACACCCGCGACGCCGGGGCCGGCTTTCGCCATCGGTGAAAAGAGCAACGACCCAATCTCGATGTATCTGAACGACGTGTTCACGGTGACGGTGAACCTCGCAGGCCTTCCGGGCCTCGCGGTTCCGGCGGGTTTGACCGCTGACGGCCTGCCGCTCGGCCTTCAGATCATCGGCAAGGCATTCGATGAATCGACGGTGCTCCGGGCCGGGCGTGCCATCGAGGTCGGCGCAAATTTCACCGCGAAACCGCAGCATTGGTGGGCGGCATGAGCCAGCACGCATCCAAAACGATCAAAGGCGAAACTGGCGAGTGGGAAATCGTCATCGGCATGGAAGTCCATGCGCAGGTGCTTTCCAAGGCCAAGTTGTTCTCCGGGGCTTCCACGGAATTCGGCGCGGAGCCGAACAGCCATGTGAGCTTCGTGGATGCGGCCATGCCCGGCATGCTGCCGGTCATCAACCGCTTCTGCGTCGAGCAGGCGGTGAAGACGGGACTTGGCCTCAAAGCCCAGATCAACAACCGCTCGGTCTTCGATCGCAAGAATTACTTCTATCCCGATCTGCCGCAGGGCTATCAGATCAGCCAGTTCAAGAACCCCATCGTGGGCGAGGGCGAAATCCTCCTCGACATGAAGGATGGCGAGACGATCCGCGTGGGCATCGAGCGCCTGCATCTGGAGCAGGACGCTGGCAAAAGCCTTCACGACCAGCATCCGGACATGTCCTTCGTGGACCTGAACCGCTCCGGCACGGCACTCATGGAAATCGTGTCGAAGCCGCACATGCGATCCTCTGAGGAAGCCGCGGCATTCCTGAAGAAATTGCGCGCCATTGTCCGCTATCTTGGCACTTGCGACGGCAATATGGACGAAGGCTCCATGCGCGCGGACGTGAACGTGTCCGTCTGCAAGCCGGGCGGCTATGAAAAGTTCCGCGAGACGGGCTCATTCAAGCATCTGGGCACGCGCTGCGAGATCAAGAACGTCAATTCCATGCGCTTCGTGCAGATGGCGGTGGAATATGAAGCCCGCCGGCAGGTGGAGATCATCGAAGGCGGCGGCACGATCAAGCAGGAAACCCGCTTGTTCGACAGCAAGTTGAACGAGACGCGCTCCATGCGCTCCAAGGAAGAAGCGCACGACTATCGCTACTTCCCCGATCCCGATTTGCTGCCGCTGGAACTCGAACAGAGCTGGGTCGATGGCCTCAAGGCATCGTTGCCCGAGCTTCCCGACGAGAAAAAGGCGCGCTTCATCAAAGACTTCGGTATTTCCGCTTATGATGCGGGTGTTCTCGTCGGCGAGAAGGAGCTTGCCGACTTCTACGAAGAACTCGCGCGTTGCGTCGATGCGAAAGCGGCGGCGAACTGGTTGAACAATGAAGTGCTCGGCCGTCTCAACCGCGACGGGCTGGGGATAACGCAGTCGCCGGTGAGCGCATCGGCGAACAATGCAATCATCCGCATGATGGGTGATGGCACGATTTCCGGTAAACTTGCCAAAGACTTATTGGATATCGTGTGGAGCGAAGGTGGAGATCCGGTTCAGATCGTCGAACAGCGCGGCATGAAGCAGGTTACCGATACATCGGCGATCGAGAAGGCCGTTGAAGCGGTCATCGCCGCGAACCCTGACAAGGTTGAAGAGATAAAGGCGAAACCGAAACTCGCCGCTTGGTTTGTCGGTCAGGTGATGAAGCAGACGGGTGGAAAAGCAAATCCATCTGTCGTCAACGCGGTGCTCAAGACGCGACTCAATCTGCCCGACGAGGGGTGATTCGCACAAAATGCGCAGTTGGCGGTTTTGCGCCGAAGAAACCGGCACATGATTGTCCGTACAAAGAATAACTCATCTGATATCGATAAAATATAGGTTTTGCGACACTTCGTCTCTTGCGTGCATTTTTGAAAAGCCCGCGAAGCTTGCAAAACAAAAAGCAACCCCCTCATATTGTTTACGTTTTGGGGGCGCGAGTCGCGTTACCTCGAACTCTAGAGGAGTTGTTCACATGCCAGTTGCAAAGAGAAAGAAAGCCAAGAAGGCGAAGAAGGCCAAGGCCGCGCCGAAGGCAAAGAAGACCAAGAAGCGCCGTAAGGCGAAGAAATAGCCTTCTGACGCAAGTCAGACAGGTTTTGATGGCCGCGGTCCCGAATGGGCGCCGCGGCCATTCCTTTTGTGACAAGCCGGGACCATCATCGGGTTAGCGCCATCCGGCCTCCGAGGTGACCGTCATGAAGTCCAAGAAGCGAAAAGCCGAGAAACGCCCTGCGAAACCGGCGAAGGCCAAGGCCAAGGCCAAGAAGGCCGCCAAGCCCACCAAGCGCGCGCCGCGACCCATCGAATTTTACTATTGGCCGACGCCGAATGGCTGGAAGGTCAGCATGATGCTGGAGGAGTGCAAGCTCCCCTACGTCCTCAAAGCCGTGAACATCGGCAAAGGTGAGCAGTTCGAGCCCGGCTTCCTCAAGATATCGCCTAACAACCGGATGCCGGCGATCGTCGATCCGGACGGTCCGGGTGGAAAATCGATCTCCGTCTTCGAGTCCGGTGCCATCCTGCAATATCTGGGTCGCAAGACCGGCAAGTTCTATCCCACAGATGAGCGCAAGCGCGTCGAAGTCGATGAATGGCTGTTCTGGCAGATGGCGGGCCTTGGTCCGATGACCGGGCAAGCGAGCCATTTTCGCAACTACGCCAAGAAAGAAGAGAACGCCTACGCCCTGGAGCGCTACACCAACGAAGTTCATCGCCTGCTCGGCGTGATGAACAAGCGGCTGGCGACGCGCCAATACCTTGCCGGCTCCTATTCCATCGCCGACATGGCGTGCTGGGGCTGGGTGAAGGCCATCAACGGCATGATGGGCGGCTTCCTCGATGAATTCCCCAACGTAAAGGCGTGGCTCGACCGTATCGGCGCGCGTCCGGCGACGGAGAAGGGTTTCAAATTGGGCCGCGAATTGCGCGAGCAGGCGGCAAGCGATCCCAAGGCGGAAGAAGAACGGCGGAAGATTTTGTTCGGGCAACGCGCGCGGACATAATCGTCAATCGTTAGCGCGCGTTAACCGTTTACGCGCGGCAACGTTAACCTGCCTTTAGCCTGTTCCTCTCACCATCGACATGCGCGGGAGAATTCCGCGTGTGACGAGGGAAGAATTCTGAGAGGGGGATGCGATGGCGTGCGTTGATATCGATGCGCTGACGCAATTTGAAAGCGAAGCACAGAAGGGCCGCGCCGACGCGCTCTACAATCTGGGGCTTGCCTATTCGACCGGGCAGGGCGTGGAAGTGGACTACATCGCGGCGCATAAATGGTTCAACCTGGCCGCAATCAAGGGCAGCGAGCTCGCAAAGAGCTGGCGGGCGCAGATCTCGGCGGAGATGAATGTCGGTCAGATCGCGGAAGCCCAGCGGCTCGCGCGCGAATGGCTGAGCATCTTCCGCGAACCGACCTCGGCCTGAAGAATCTATTTTCCCGCGGCGGGTTTGGCTGCGGGTGTGGGTGCCGGCGCCGCTGCGGCCGGTGCATAGCGCAGGACTTTGATGTCCGCCGTGCGCGGCCTGTAGATGTCGTTCACGATCTGCAGGGATTGACCGCTCCCGCCCAGGCGCACCCGATACACCTCCATATTGTCCAATACGCGCTGCACGTAGTTGCGCGTCTCGCCGAACGGAATGGACTCGATCCAGTCGATCGGATCGGTCGTCGGGCTGCGCGGATCGCCATAGGTGTCCAGCCACTTGCTCACATTGCCCGGACCGGCGTTGTACGCCGCAGCCGCCAGGATCATCGATCCGCCGTAGTCGGATAGCCTCTTGCCCAACTCCGTCATGCCGAGCTGCATGTTGTAAGTGGTGTCGGTGGTCAGATCGTTCGGCCGGAAGGGAAGGCCGGCCTGCTGCGCCGCCACGCGGCCGGAAGAGGGCATGACCTGCATCAGCCCGCGCGCGCCGGGTGCGCTGACGGCACTGGGATCGAACTCCGTCTCCTGACGGATGATGCCGTGAACGTAAGCCGGTTCAGGTGCGGAGCCATTGCCGAGATAGGCGGGCACGGAAATGGTCGGATAAAGATAGTCGATGAAATAGACGCCGTTGTAGCTGGCCGTTTTGGCGGCGCGCACGGCGATTTCGCGGAAGCCCATCTTCGTCAGGTCGGCGCATAGCGCCTTGATGTGGCCCGGCTCGTCATAAACCGTGGCGTCCTGCACGGCGAAGATACGCAGCAGGCTTTCCTGCCCCAAATCCGCGAGCACACGAATGGCGGCGCTCAGCTTGTCGGCTTCGTAAGCGGCGGTTGAAGGCGGAGCGGCCGTCTCGGGCAAAGCCAGATGCGGTGTGGCGTCGATCTTGGCGAGCGCGAGTTGGCCGTAAAACGTCTCCGGCGCCTGCGTGGCCGTATGATAGGCGGTGGCGGCGTTGGTGAGGTCGCCCGATGCCTCCCACGCGCGACCCACCCAATAATAGGCGCGCGCCTTGCTGATCGGCCTTCCGACCGCGCGGGCCAGCGCATGGAAATGGGTGAGCGCGGTGTCCGGCTGATTGAGGAAACGCAGCGCGATCCAGCCTGCCAGGAACTGAGACTCGCTATATTCGGTGCTGTTGTCGGGCGTGAGGCCGCAATTGGCGGCGAAAATATAGGCGGCCCGATAATTCTTCACCTGCAGGGAATTTCGTGCGGCAACGGAGCATTCCGCCCACCAGCCCGCGGGTGCGAGCGCTGCGAGGGCGCGCGAAGGGCCGCGCTGGACAAGCGCTGCCGCTTCATCGAGCTGGTTCTGGCGGCGTAGGGCGCGCACCTTGTCGAACAACAAGCCGGGATCGTTCGATGCCGCGATGTTGTCGGCCGCGCGCAGGCCTGCCGCGGGATCGGTCTTCAGTTGCAACCGCACCTGCGCGATCTGTTGCTGATCGGAGGACAGGCGCGAGAGTTCGCGCCGCGCGGCGGTCACCTCATTGCGCAGCAGGAGGCGATTGATGCGCTGGGCATCGATGTCCGGCGTCAGGATATCACCGTGGCGGGCGATGATGTCGGCTTCGTCGTCCGGATCGAAGCTGCCTTCGATCCAGCCTTGCTGGATGAGAGCCTTGCCGCGCGTGGCGCTCCCCGTCGCGATCAGGGCCTCGCCGAGGCGCACCTTGCCCAATCCCGTGACGGGATCGCGGCTGCCAAAGAAGGCCACGATGGCTTGCGGCGTGGTGTTGGGTGAGATCGCCTTTTCGGCGCGGGCGTAGAGTGTCTCGCGCGCGGGCCAATCCGGATTGTTGAGAAGGAAGCCGCTGATTTCGGCGAAGCTCGCGCCGCTGTTCTTGTCGAGCAGGTATTTCCACTGGATCAGCTTGTTGGCCGTCGCGTCATGGCCTTGCGCGGCAAGACCTTTGGCCCCGATCCAGTCGCCACGGTCGCCTGCGTCGAAGGCGCGGCTGTAGATGTCATGGTCGGAGGGGCTCAGGATGCGGATGAGGCTGGCGCGCCGTTCGGCATTCACACTCGGTCCGCTGTCGGAATCGGAGATCGGATGCATCATCACCACGCCGCCCTGTTGGGTCAGTCCGGCGGGGAGGGTGGATTGGGTTTGGCCGGCCGCTGCGACGACGCCCAGGGCGGCAATACAACATCCTGTCAAACATGCGGCGCGCAGAAGATTCATGGTGAAATCCAAGTATTGGCCCGAAGTCGAAAGCATAGAGGCGGCATGGCAGCCATGCCAGCGTTCCTGCCTTGCTTGGCGCGCATAGTGGGCGGTATTTTGCCGCCGATCGTTTTAACGGTGTGTCGAATGCGCGATGTGCGCGAAAGAATAAGAGGTTCCGTCCCGGCCCTGATTACGCCCATGAAAGGCGGAAAGGTGGATGAGGCTGCATTTCGCAAACTTGTGGCGTGGCAGATCGCGGAAGGTTCCCATGGGCTGGTGCCATGCGGTACGACCGGCGAATCACCGACGCTCAGCCATGAAGAGCACATGCGCGTCGTGGAGATGTGCGTCGAGGAAGCGAACGGACGCGTGCCGGTGATCGCGGGCGCGGGGTCGAACTCGACAAGCGAAGCGCTGTCGCTGACCCGGCATGCGAAAGAGGTGGGGGCGGACGCCGTGCTTTCCGTCACCGGCTATTACAACAAGCCGACGCAGGAAGGTCTCTATCGCCATTATGCGACGATCGCCGAAGCGGTCGATATTCCGATCATCCTCTACAACATTCCGGGCCGCGCGATCGTGGAGATCTCGGTCGAGACGATGGCGCGCTTGTCGAAGATTGCGAACATCATCGGCGTGAAGGATGCCACCGCCAATCTGATGCGCCCATCGCGCGAGCGGCTGGCCTGCGAAAAAGGCTGGCGCCTGATGTCCGGCGAAGACGGCACGGCGCTCGGCTACATGGCGCATGGCGGGCATGGCTGCATCTCGGTGACGGCGAATGTGGCGCCCAAACTCTGCTCCCAGTTCCAGGAAGCCTGTATGCAGGGCGCGTTCGATACTGCGCTCAAGATCCAGGACAGGTTGATGCCGCTGCACGACGCGATGTTCTGCGAGCCCAGCCCCGGCCCGGTGAAATACGCCGCGTCGCTTCTGGGCATGAGCACCGACGAAGTGCGCCTGCCGATGATGGCAGCGACGGCGGCTGCGCGGGACAAAGTCAAAGCCGCGATGCATTCCGCCGGGCTTCTTTGATGGCCAAAAAGCAAGACGACGGCACCAAGACCGTCGCCGACAATCGCAAAGCCCGGTATGCCTACGCCATCGATGAAACACTCGAGGCGGGCATCATGCTCGTCGGCTCGGAAGTGAAATCGTTGCGCGGCGGCAAATCCACGATCTCCGAATCCTACGCCACCGCGAAGGATGGCGCGCTCTATCTCATCAACTCCTACATTCCCGAATACACCCAGGCGAGCCGCTTCAATCATGAGCCCAAGCGCGACCGCAAGCTGCTGGTGCACAAGCGCGAAGCGGCGAGACTTTCCGCCGCGATCCAGCGTGAAGGCATGACGCTCATCCCGTTGCGGCTTTACTTCAACGAGAAGGGCCGCGCGAAGATCGAGATCGGCATCGCCAAGGGCAAGAAGCTGCACGACAAGCGCGAGACCGAAAAGAACCGCGACTGGCAGCGCGACAAGGCGCGGCTGATGCGCAACAAGGGCTGATGCTTTCAGTGCTCGCTGGTCCACAACACGCGGCGAGACAGACCGGCTTCGGATAATCGGACGAAGGTATCGGAATCCATCCGGGCCGCTTCGGCGCGAAGGAGCGCCGCTGCCATATTCAGTCGCGCGATCGCCTCCCGGCTGGTCCGCCGAAGATCGCGCATCTCTTTTGAATAGAGGCCGTGGCTGAGGGCATTCCGATTGCCCGCCGGCGCACCCCCTTTGTTTTTGTTGGGTAATTTCGGTGGTTTTCGTCTAAGTATTTGTTGTGGCTTAATAAACCCTCGAAGGTTGATCTTTGTTTTTTTCCTCGCGCTCCGCGGATTTCGTTCCCGGAAGGCGGCATTGAGAGGGGCGGCGCAGGGTGTTTCCGGAGCAGGCTGAAGCATTGTTTGTTCCCTATATGTTCTTACGGAATATAGAGCGCCAAGGAAGGCCTGCGCAAGGCCGATAGGAAAATAATTTTGCGGGTTCAGGTCTTGATCCGCGATTTGCTTTGCGCGGCGGGACGCGACATCAGCCACCGCAAGGGAGAGGGACATGCGCATTTCGGTTGTCGGGACGTCGGGTTGCGGCAAGTCCACGATGGCGGCGCGCATCGCATCCGCGTTCGACATCCCCCTGATCGAACTCGATGCGATCAACTGGCAGGCCAGTTGGCGCGATCTCAACAGTCACGATCCCGAAGAATTCAAACGGCGCGTCGCCGAGGCGGTGTCCGCCGATGCCTGGGTGATCGCAGGCAATTACAGCGCCGTGCGGCCGATCTATGTGCCGCGTCTAACGCATATCGTGTGGCTCGACTATCCCAAGCGCGTGGTGATGCGCCGGGTGATCTGGCGTTCGCTGGTGCGCGCCATCGACCGCACGGAGCTGTGGCCCGGCACCGGCAATCGCGAAGATTTCCGCCGCTGGCTCGACAAGGGCCGCAGGGAGAATGAAGAACGCTTCGCCGAGATGGCAAACTCCGGCGTGAAACTCATCCGCTTGCGCGAGCCGCACGAGGCAAAAGACATCGTTGCGCGGCTGCGAGTTGTTCAACCCTCCCCTTGAGGAGGGTTGAAATTTGCGAAGCCCTTAGCGAAGCAAATTTCGGGGAGGGGGCATGGCCCAAATCGCGACGCCTCGACCCCTCCCCGAAAAATTCTGCGCACTCGCTCTGCTCGCTGCTCGAATTTTATCGACCCTCCCTCAAGGGGAGGGTGGAAGCTAAATCCGCTTCGCCATCATGATGTCCGGCTGGCCGAAGCCGTTGCCGTCCGGGAGGATGCCGACGATCGAGAATCCAAGCTTGCGATAGAAGGTGAAGGGATGGCCCTTCACCGGCTCGATCGCGGCAAGCTTGGCCAATGGATCGGGAAACAGGTCGATGCCCGACAGGTTGGTGCCGCCGTAATCGTCATCGGTGGCGAGATAGAGATTCAGCACGCCATCCTGGCGCGCATAATCTTCCAGATGCGCGATCAGCGCCGAACCAATGCCGGATTTCTGGTTTTGCGGATCGACCACCAGCGGATGCAGCTCCCACGAATAGTCATAGACGAAAGTGACGCCGATCCAGCCGATGACCTTGCCGCCGTCGAGCGCGGCGAAGGCATTGCGATCCTCGTCGTCGAACTTGGCGACTTCCTCGACGGCTTCTTCCGGCGAGTAGGCGGATTTCATATGGGCGAGGGCGCGATGAAGAATATCAGCGGCTTGTTCGCGCTGGCTGGCGTTGAGGGTTTCGAACGCAACAATCTCGACCACGGTGATGAAAGTCCTATGATGCGGGGCGCATGGAGGCGCCCCAATGTCTGACGGCGGCGAAAAGCCAAATCTCATCGGCAAGATCAAGGACAAACTGATCCAGTCGAAGGAGAAATGGGCGCAGGAGGGAAGGCTGCTGACGGGCCATCCCGATACCGCGCATCGCGACCGCCTGCCGCCCGGCCAGAAGGAGGTTAAGAACTGGCCGGTGCTCGACCTGGGCGTGCAGCCGGACGTGAAGCCCGAGAATTGGCGGCTGCAGATTCTGGGACTGGTGGACAATCCCGTGGCGCTGACCCTGCCGCAGTTCCGCGAACTGCCGCAGACGGACATCACCAGCGACATCCACTGCGTCACGGCCTGGAGCCTCTACGACAATCATTGGCGGGGCGTTTCGAGCCGCGCGCTTCTGGATCTGGTGAAGCCGAAGGCCGATGCAAGGCACGTCGTCTTTCACAGCTATGACGGCTACACGACCAATGTGAAGCTTGATGCATTTTCCGATGACGACGTGCTGCTCGCGCACACATGGAACGGCCTGCCGATCGGCCGCGAGCATGGCGGGCCGGTGCGCATCGTCATGCCCAAATGGTATTTCTGGAAAAGCGCCAAATGGGTGACGCGCATCGTCTTCCACGCCGAAGACAAGCCCGGCTTCTGGGAAACCCGCGGCTATCACAACGAAGGCGATCCATGGAAAGAGCAGCGCTATAGCTGACGCCGGAGGCATGGCGCTTGCGAGGCTGTTGTCAGACAGCCCGGAAAGCCTGCCGATGTTCAAGTTTCTGTCCCGAAAAGAAACAGTGCCTGCGCCAGACAGGCTGATCCCCTATGGCTACAGCCGCGAGGTGAAGCATTTTCACGACGATCTCGCCTGGTACGAGCAGGAGCGCGCGCGCATCGACGGCCGGTCCTTCGGCCGCCGCGAGGTGGCGCCGGAAAGACAAAGGCTTGTGAAGCGCAAAACCACGGTGGAGCGGTTGAAGCATTTTGCGCCCGGTGAAGATGGCAAGGCGCTGAGCCGCCATCCGGCGTCGCTGTTCCGGCGGTAGCGCTTTCCCATTCGCATCACCTCCCCCTTGTGGGGAGGTCGGAGAGCGAAGCGATCCGGGTGGGGGCGTACGATCCCCCCCGAAAAATTCTTTCGCTACGCTTCGAATTTTGTCGACCTCCCCACCAGGGGGAGGTGATTGTAACGGTCAGATTTGCGGCATCGCCGCGATTTTGGCTTCTTTCACCGCGGCGTCGAACATTTCTGGCGTCAGCACGCCGGTGTTCGTGTTGTAGCGCGAGCAATGATAACTCGACACCAGCGAAATCTTGCCGATGCGATAGCGTTTGGCGTGCTTGAAAGGATGCGCG
>Ga0207705_10000170_pt1 | contig 69717 bp, 60 predicted proteins | sample KBSC13metaG_FD_184314 | JGI IMG/M metagenome (GOLD analysis project Ga0207705, IMG submission 184314) | Corn rhizosphere microbial communities from Kellogg Biological Station, Michigan, USA - KBS C1-3 metaG (SPAdes) (version 2) | ecosystem: Host-associated > Plants > Roots > Rhizosphere > Soil ... | reverse complement strand
GTCGGCCGTCTCCCGACCGCCCAGTGTCGCCGGCGTCCCTTCGGCGACGATCTGTCCGCGGGCGATCACCGCGACCCGGTCGGCGAGGAACTCGGCCTCGTCCATGTAGTGGGTGGTGAGAAAGATCGTCACCCCAAGGTCGCGGAGTCCTGCCACCATTTCCCACGCGGCCCGACGCGCGTTCGGGTCGAAGCCGGTGGTCGGCTCGTCCAGGAAGACCAGCTCGGGATCGCCGATCAGCGCGAGGGCCACGTCGAGGCGACGCTTCTGCCCGCCGGACATGCGCGTGGCGATGGCGTCCTTCTTGTCGGTGAGCCCGACCAGCTCGATGGTCTCGTCGACGTCGCGGGGCGCGGGGTAGTAGCCGGCGTACAGCTGCAGGCACTCTGCGACGGTCAGGTCGCGTTCGGGTTCGCTCTCCTGCAGCACGACGCCGATGCGCGACCGCCACGCCGCCGACGCATGCTGGGGATCCTCGCCGAGCACCTGGACGTGGCCATCGGTTCGGCGGCGAAAGCCCTCGAGGATCTCGACGGTCGTCGTCTTGCCGGCACCGTTCGGGCCAAGGAACGCGAAGACCTCGCCGCGCGCGACGCGCAGGTCGATGCCCCGCACCGCCTCAAACGGGCCGTAGGTCATCCGCAACTCGCGAACGTCGATCACTGCGTCGTGGTTGACGTCGGTCGCCATACGAGCGGCGGAGACCGGTGCGGCTGACGCTTGCACGTCCGTCATCGCGACCTCACATCGCCCGTCGTGCCTTTCTGCAAATCGTGCCTTCCTACAAAACCTAGTTGCCCACTGGCAGTTGCGGGAGCGAATTCACAGGTAACTCGCAGGAATTGCTCAGTGTGACTTCACCTGTTCACCCGAATCTGGCCGGTATGCGCAGGTGGGTGGCCACGGCAGTGCTGGCTGCGGTCTTCGTGGGAGTGGGCGTGGCCTGGGCGGCGACTCGAGGCTCGGCCGCATCGACGAAGTACCTGACCGCGGCCGTCGCGCGCGGCACCGTCGCGCAGACGATCGCGGCAACGGGCACGGTGCAGCCGGGCGCCACGGTGTCGCTCAGCTTCGGGGGTTCGACGGCGAGCAGCAGCGCCGGCAACGGCGGACAGGGCAACAGCAGCTCGTCGAGCGGCGGTGGGTCGCGCAGCGTCAGCAGCGGGTCAGCGGTGGTGACGTCTGTCACCGCGCACGTGGGGGAGAAGGTCGCAGCCGGCGTCACGCTGGCGAAGCTCGACGACACGTCGGCGCAGGCTCAGCTGTCCAGCGCACAGGCTCAGCTGTCCAGCGCCCAGGCGCGGCAGTCGGCCGACGCGGCTACGGCGAGCACCGCAACCGCAGCATCGGACGCGGCGGCGATCGCGCAGGCCGAACAACAAGTGGAGAACGCCCAGGCAGCGGTCAACGCGACCCTGCTCAAGGCGCCCGTCGACGGCGTCATCACCGCGGTGGACCTGAGCAAGGGCCTGCCGCCCACATCGCCGGCCATCACGATGCGCACCGGCTCGCTGCGCGTCGTTGCATCGGTGTCGGAAGACGACATCACGTCGTTGTCGGCCGGCCAGAAGGCGACCGTCAACTTTCCCGCGCTGTCGGCGTCCACCACTTGCACGGTCGGCGCGCTGCCCACTGCTGCCAGCAGCAGCGGCTCCGGCGCCGTGACGTTCCCAGTGACGATCAACCTGCCGCGCCCGCCGGCCAACCTGTTGCCCGGCATGACCGCGCAGATCAGTGTCGTCATCGCCGAGCGCGACAACGTCCTCTACGTCCCGACCTCGGCGCTCGGTGGGTCCACCAACGCGCCGACCGTCCAGCTCTACAGCAGCGGCAAGCCGGTCACCAGGGCGGTGGAGATCGGCCTGTCGACCAACAGCACGACCGAGATCATCGCCGGCCTGACCGCCGGCCAGACCGTGGTCACCGGCGAGGTGAACCCGACTGCGACGACGAGCAACACCGGCACCGGTGGCGGCCTCGGCGGTGGCGGGCTCGGTGGCAACGGCGGGTTCCGCGGTGGCTTCGGTGGAGGAGGCCGCGGATTCCGCGCCCGGATCGGCACCGGCGGCGGTGGCTGATGGTGTCCGCACCCGGGCAATCACGACTGCTTGACGTCTCCGACGTCACCCGCCTCTATCACCTCGGTGAGGCCGACGTGTGGGCATTGCGCGGGGTGAGCTTCGCCGTCGATGTCGGCGAGAACCTCGCCATCATCGGCCCGTCCGGGTCGGGCAAGTCGACGCTGCTGCACATTCTCGGGCTGCTCGACCGTCCGACCGCGGGTTCCTACCGCTTCGCCGGCGTGGAGACTTCGTCGCTGTCCGACGACAACCAGGCCCGGCTTCGCAACCGGGCGATCGGATTCGTGTTTCAGTCGTTCAACCTCGTCTCCGGCGAGTCGGCACTGGAGAACGTCGCGTCCCCGCTGGTCTACGCCGGGGTGAAACGTCGTGAGCGCGCGGAGCGCGCGGCCGCCGCGCTCGAACGTGTCGGGCTCGCCGACCGGATGCGCCACGACCCGTCCCAGCTCTCCGGCGGCCAGCGCCAGCGCGTCGCGATCGCCCGTGCGCTGGTGACGAACCCCCCGCTGCTGCTCGCCGACGAACCCACCGGCAACCTCGACTCGGAGTCGAGCCGGGACATCCTCGACGTCATCGCCGGCCTGCACGCGCAAGGCCTGACAGTGCTCACCATCACCCACGACCCGGACATCGCCGCCCAGGCGAGTCGCGTGCTGCACATCAGCGACGGTCGCGTCGTCAGTGACGAACGCGCCGCCTCAGCCGACACGGTGTCCGCGTGACGTACGCCGAGGCACTGCGGCTCGCCCTACGACGGTTGCGGACCAACCGCTTGCGTACGACGCTGACCGCGCTCGGCGTCATCATCGGCGTCGGCTCGCTCGTCGCGTTGCTCGCGGTTGGTCAAGGCACGAAGGCGCAGCTCACCAGCCGCATTGCCAGCCTCGGCACCAACCTGCTCAACATCTCCGCCGGCTCGACGTTCTCCGGTGGAGTGCGTGGCGCCGCCGGCTCCGCGTCGACGTTGACGACGACCGACGCCGATGCGCTCCGCTCGCTTCCGGGCGTTGCGGGAGTGGCACCGGAGATGCAGGTCAGCAACGTGGTCGTCGTCGACGGCCGCACCAACAGCACGACCACGATGACCGGCACGACTCCGGACGAGGCGAAGGTCCGCAACTACTCCATTCAGGACGGCACCTTCCTCACCGCGCTCGATGTCGCGAAGGGTCTGCGTGTCGCCGTACTCGGGCCGTCCACGGTGTCTGCTCTCGGCACCACCCCGAGCGCGATCGTCGGTTCCACCATCGACGTCAACGGCATCCCGTTCCGCGTTGTCGGTGTCACGCAGCCCAAGGGCGGCGCGACCGGCTTCAACGACCCGGATGACTTCGTGTTCACACCGATCACTGCGGTGCAGTCCCGCTTCACCGGGGCCACGAACCTGCGCTCTATCGGCGTCTCGGTGGCCAACCCGAACCAGCTTGCCTACGTCGAGAGCAACATCGAGTCGACGCTGCGCACGCGACACGCGCTGGCGTCCGGCACGAGCGACGACTTCAGCCTGGCCAGCCAGAACCAGCTGCTCGCTGTCGCCGGCGCGCAGTCGGACACGCTGCAGCACTTCCTGATCGGCATCGCGGTCATCGCGATGGTTGTCGGCGGCATCGGCATCGCCAACACGATGCTCGTATCGGTGCGCGAGCGGGTCCGCGAGATCGGCACGCGCAAGGCCATCGGTGCGCGCCGTCGCGACATCGGCCGGCAGTTCCTGGTCGAGGCGGTCATCGTCAGCCTTGGCGGGGCGCTCGTCGGCATCGCGCTCGGCGCGATCGCCACCGGGCCGATCGGCCACGCCGTCAACGTCACTGCCACGCCGTCACTCGACGGCGTGCTGCTCGCCTTTGCCTCCGCCCTCGTCGTCGGCGTTGTTGCCGGCTACTGGCCGGCCCGGCAAGCCGCCGGGCTCGATCCCGTCGAAGCCCTCCGCTATGAGTAACCGCCCCTCCGCAACGAATCACCGCTAGGAGCCCGCATGAGCAACCCCCCTCAGCCGCCGACCGGAGACACCGGCGCGCCCCCGCCGGCGATGCCGGACCTTTCCGACCTGATCGCCGCCCCGGGCAAACCGCCGAAGCAGGCGAACGCCCGCAGCCGGCTCTACGCGATCGGCGGTGTTGCCGGGCTCGTGCTGCTCGGGGTGGGGTTCGGCATCGGCCACGTCACGGCATCGTCCGGTCCGAAGACACTCGCGGCCGCGCTCGCCGACGCGCAGGCCGGAAAGCTCCCCTGCGGCACGCCGTCGACCACGACGAATGCTGCCGGCGGCGGCACTGTGGGCGGGGCCGAGGGCGGCTTCGCCCGCGGCGGAGGAGCCTCGTTCCTCATCGGCCGGTTGTGCCAGGGCGGTCAGAACGGCGCGGGCTCTGCCGGCAACGGCGGGACCGGGACCGGCGGTGCGGGCGGGGCCGGTGGCGGGTTCGGCGGTGGTGGCTTTGCCGGTCGCGGTGGGCTCGGCGGCTTGTTCGGGCCCGGCACGGTCAACGGCACCATCACCGCCATCAGCGGCAACACCATCACGCTGCAGACGCGCGCGGGCACAGTCACCATCACGTTGCCCGGCTCGGCCAAGGTGACGAAAACGACGAGCGGGTCGCTGAAGGACCTGAGCAACGGCCTGTCCGTCGCGGTCAGCACGACGCAGGACTCCAGCGGCAATCGCACGGCGACGTCGATCTTCGTGCTGCCGACGACCGGTCAGGCCGGCTGACAGCGATGCGACTGCGATCAGCCACCAGCGCGCAGGCGGCAGTGCTCGTTGCTGCCGCCACCGCTGGTGTGCTGGTCGCCGCCACCGCCGGTAGCAGCGCCGCCCCGAGCGTTCGCTACCTGACGACCGCCGCGGCACCCGCGACCGTGACCGACACCATCAGCGCGACCGGCACGGTGGCTGCAGCCGCGACGTTGGACCTCGCCTTCGGCGCGACCAACGAGCCGGTCACCGCGGTGCACGTCCACGTCGGTCAGGCCGTGCGTGCCGGGCAGTTGCTCGCCACCGTCGACGGCAGCTCGGCGCAGGCGCAGCTCGCGGCTGCCGAAGCCGCCGTCACCGAAGCGACAAGCGTCGCGGGCACCACCACTGCTTCCAGCACTACCGGCGCGAATGGCAGCACCGTCCCGACGAGAGGCGGTGCCGGCACCACGGTGTGCCGGACCACGACCGTCACGATCAGTGCGCCGGCACCTTCGCCCAGCGCCGCTCTGACTCCCTCGACATCGGCACCGGCTCCGTCCCCGACGGCCACTCAGTCCGCGACGCCTTCCCGCTCGTCTCGCCCGACCGGAAAAGGCCCGGGGAGTAGCGACGGCACGACGAAGACCACGCGCACGTGCACCACGACCAGCAGCCGTACGAGCGGAACCACAACGTCACGGAGCACCGACAATGCCGGCGGCGGGTCGTTCGACTCCGGCACGACATTGAGCAGCGCCGAGCAACAGCTCGCGGCTGCTCAAGCCGCCGTGGCGGCGACGCAGCTGACCGCGCCGCAGGCCGGGATCGTGACCGCGGTCAACGCCGGTGTCGGCACGCTGCCGGGCACGCCGGCGGTCGAGGTCCGGACCACGGCCATGAACGTGCAGGTGCCGGTCCAGGAACAGGACGCGCCCAATGTGCGCACGGGGCAGGTCGCGAACATCAGCTACTCCGCTCTTGGCGTGACCGGCACGGGCGTCGTCAGTGCGAACGCCCTCGAGCCTTCGTCCACGTTATCGTCGTCCTTGAGCGCCATCGCGGCGTTCCTGGGCGGCTCCACCCAGGCCGTCGTCACCTACCCGGTCACCGTCACGATCACCGACCCGCCACCCGGCCTGCTGCCGGGTATGAGCGCCGCGGTGAGCTGGGTCGCGACCTCGCGAAGCGACGTCCTCGCCGTACCAACAAGCGCACTGCAGGGATCCGACGCCGGCACCGTCGTACGCGTCCTCGTCGGCATCGAGCCGCGCACCGTTCCGGTGAGCATCGGCCTGTCCACCAGCTCGCTCACGCAGATCACCGCCGGTCTGCGCGCCGGCGACAAGGTGATCACCGGCGCCTCCACCGGCTAGCGCCGACTTGTCAGACCGTGGGGTGGCTATAGCAACGCCACCGTCTGACAAGTCCGCGAGTGTGGGTTTGGGGGGGGCTTGACAGCATCGCCGCCGTATGCGAACATATGTTCGAACGTTGATTTGGTCGACTGACTGTCTCGTCGTCATCGGACTCTGGGCCACGTAGCCGCTTGTTGCCGTCCGCCCGATGTCGGAGGTCAGTCCCGATGGTGCCGCCCGCGGTCGTCGCGTTGACCGACGCTGTCAGCGGCATGCGCGGCCTGGATCTGGAGCTGCTGTCTTCCGGGCAGCTGCTGGAGACGCTGGAGGCGGTCGAGACGCTGGCGCGCCAGCTGCAGGCGGTCGGGATCCGGCAGCTGCGTTGCGCGCATGAGCGGGACGTGACCGCGGCCGAGTGCGGCCGGTCGCCGCGCTCGTGGCTGATCGAGGAGCAGAACCTGTCCCCGGCCGAGGCGAGCCGGCGGATGCGGCTGCTGCACGCGCTGCCCTCACACCCGCTGCTGGAAGCGGCCGTGGACGCCGGCGACATCAGCGCCGAGCACGCCCTGACGATCCTGACCGCATTGCGGCACGTGCCGGCGGAGCTGCTGGATGCGGTCGAGGACGCGCTGGTCGAGCTGGCCGGTCAGGTGCCGCCGCACGAGGTGGCCCGGGCGGTGGATGCGATCCTGGTCGCCCTCGGGGTGGAGTCCAGCGCGGATGAGGCGGCGGCCCGCCGCTACGGCGAACGGGGCGTCACCAACAGCCGCACCTTCGCTGGCACCGGGTCGCTGGCCGGCACGCTGACCCCGGAGCTGGCGGAGAAGCTGGACCTGGTCTTCGCCGGTTGCGCCAACCGGGCCGGTGAGGACGACGAGCGCAGCGCCGCGGCGCGCCGGCACGACACGCTCGAGGAGATCCTGGACCACTGGCTGGGCAGCGCCGAGCTGCCTGACGTCAACGGCGAACGGCCCCGGCTGGTCGTCACCATCAGCTGGGACGACCTGATGGACACCCTGACCACCGGCCGGTGGGCCACCTTCGACTCCGGTGCGCTGCTCAACCCGGCCGCGGCCCGGCGGATCGGCTGCGACGCCGAGATCCTCCCCGTGCTGCTCGGCAGCCGCAGCGAACTGCTCGACATCGGCGAGACCACCCGCACCTTCACCGCGAAAGTGAAACGGGCGATCCGCATCCGCGACGGCAACCGGTGCGGCTTCCCCCGCTGCCGCCGCCCGCTGGCCGAATGCCACCACATCATCCACTGGGCCGACGGCGGGCCCTCCACCGCCGACAACGGTGTCTACCTGTGCGCCTTCCACCACTGGCTCGCCCACGAAGGCGGCTGGAACCTGGCCCGCAACCCCAACGGCAGCTACACCTGGACCAACACAACAGGCCGCACCATCACCGGCGACCCACCACCCCGACAACCCAAGGCGGCCTGACCCCCCACGCCAGGACCGCCACCGTCGACACCACACACCTAGCCACCCATCACCGCGAGCCACACAGGCATCGCGGCCATCGGCATGTCCGCGAGTGCGTACCGGTATAGAGAAATCTGCCCTGGTCCGGTATAGAAGTCGGCACGCCTATTTGCAGCCGAACAGATCGGGGCGACCGTTGACAGAGGCAGGCAACCTCCCGCGTACAAGCGAGGCACCGGCCGACGATGTGGGGGCTGCCACGATCGCATCACCGCTGACTGTCCCGGTGCAACCGAGGGAGACGTCGCGCAACGGGGCCCGGCCGGTTCGCGGGCCGCGGTTCCTCACCGACGCCATTGAGCGCCTCGGTCCGGTCGGATGGGTTCCTCTCGGCGTGCTGGTCGGGTTGGCCGGAGTGCAGACCTTCGACCTCGGCGCGTTCGGCATCCTCGCCCCCGACATCCGGCAGACCTTCCATATCTCGGTGGCGTCCGTCGATGCCATCGCCGCGCTTACCGGTGCCGTCCCGGTCCTGTTCTCGGTGCACCTGGGCTACTGGGGTGACCGGACCAACCGGGTGCGCCTGTCCGTGGCTGCGGGCCTGCTCTGGGGGGTCACCGCCATCCTCACCGGCCTTGCGCCCGCGCTCGCGGTGCTCATCATCGCCCGCGCTGTGGGTGGGGTCGGGCAACTCACGACTGAGACCGTCTACCCGAGCCTGCTGGCCGACTACTACGGCGGCACCTCGTTGGGCTCGGTGTTCACGAGCTACCGCTGGATCAGCGCCGGCCTCGGTCTGATCGGCGGCCCACTGGCCGGCATCATCGCCGCGGTCGCGGGCTGGCGCGTCGCCTTCGTGGCGCTCGCGTTGCCGACGTTCGTGTTTGCCTTTGTTCTGAGCCGGATGCGGGAGCCGGAACGCGGCGCGTCCATGGGGTTGACCATGGGCCAGCCAATGCAGTCCGTGCGCGAAGGGTTTCGACGTGTCCGTGCGATCCGCTCACTTCGGCGGACATGGGTCGCGGCGTTCCTGTTCGGGGCGGGAACGCTGCCGCTGCAGACCGTGCTCAACAACTTCTTCCACGACGTCTACCACATGGGCGACGCCGCCCGAGGCAACATCAGCCTGATCTACGGCCTCGGCGGGCTGTTCGGCATCATCCTCGGCGGGCGCCTGACCAACAAGGCGCTCGCCGCCGGCAAGGTTCCGCAGCTTGCCCAGATCACCGGTTACCTCGTCGTCAGCAGTGGCCTGTCCATGATGGTGATGAGCGTCGTGCCGTACCTCGCTCTGTCCATCGCTGCCACCGCGGCGTTGACCGTCGGTGCGTTCGGGTTCCTTCCGGCGTACACGACGTTGGTCGCTTTCGTCGCCTCGCCCCGTGTCCGGGCGCAGGCCTACGGATGGTCCCTGCTCTGGTACGCCCTGGGAGCCATCGTCCTGCAGGTGACAGTGGTCGGGCCGCTGATCTCGCACACCAGCCAGCGAGTGGCACTCGTGGCGCTCGGCCTGCTCGTCGCCGCGGGAGGGTTGGTGTCGATCTCCGTACGCCGCTTCGTGCCGGACGACATGGCCAAGGCCTTCTCCGGCGAGGACTGACTGGGCGAGACTGACTGGGCGAGCGCCGATCAGATGGGCGTGTAGAGCTCCGGCAGCGGCGACCATTCCGGCCGCGTCTGCTGCCACTGGATGATGGCCGTCGCCAGCTGCGGCCCGGTGACGACCGTGTCCTTGAGCTCGACCACCTCGAACAGTCCGCGACCGAACCAGACCAGCGTCGACACACCGTCCTCGCTCGACACTGTCGCGACTTCCTGCCCGCTCAGCCGGATGTCGCTCTGCGCGCCGATGAGGATCGGCGTCGTGAAGCTGGAACGGACCGACGACTTCGCCAGGTTGACTCCCGGTTTCACCGTGGCGATCTCCAGCGTGCCGATCAACCGGTCGGCGCGGCGGATTTCCCAGAGCTGCCCGTCCGAGATGAGCGAGTCCTTCTTGTCCTGTCGGAACGCTGCCACCGTGTACGGCGCCGTGTTGCGGTAGAAGTGCAAGCTGCCGCCGAGCACTGCCGTCGGTGCGAGCGCGGTCGGGACGGGCACGGGCGCGGCCTGGGGGCCGCCGCCACATGCCGAGGCTGTCGTTGCGAACAGGGCGGCTAGGGCGGCCGGCGCCAGGCGTCGTCGGAGTTTGCGCATCACGGGCCGGACGCGCTTGCTGACGGGGTCAGCCGGTCGATGGTCGAGGTGTAGTTGAGTGTGACGCCGATGTAGCCGGAGAGGCTCGCGTTGAAGCGGATGTCGTCGGTGTCGACGTGCTGGCTGATCACGAGGCCGCCGAGCTGCGGTGCGATGGTGAACGTGTTCGGGTCGTTGCCGGACGTCCGGATGATCTCGCCGATGCCGGCGTTGGCCAGCGACTCGCTGTACGTGACCTGGTAGGCGCGGACGAGCTGCCCGCACACGTTGATCTGCCTGATGGCGCTGATGGTGCCCTGATAGTTCATGACGGCCGAGTTGTTGCTGTCGGTGCCGCTGGACTTCCACGTCGACCCGACCGGTCCGAACTTCATCAGCTGCACTTGCGGCGTCGGGGTGAAGGACATCGTCCGCTGGCCGTCGCTCAGTGTGCGTTGCACCAGGTTGATCGACGACGCGCTCACCATCAGCTGGTCGCTTTCCGCCACGGTGTCCGACAGGTGAGTGACCACGGTGTACTCGACTTCGGTGCCGGACGCAGGAGCGCCGCCTTCCACCGCCACGGTCGCATCCGGTGCAGCCTTCCCGGCACGACTGATGGCGACCTCGGTGCGGGGCGGAATGGGCGCGCTGATGTTCTGCTTCCCGCCCGAGACCGTGCCGGTGCCCTTTGAGGTGAAGCTGTAGTAGCCGGGTTCTGGCGCGCCGGCCGTCGATGCACGTAACGGCGCAGCCGGCTTGGCCCGCTGTGACGCAGGCGGGCACTGCGTGGCCGGCAGCCGGGGAAATGTCGGCAGCGATGTCGACACCGTCGGGACCGGCAGGTGCGGGTACGCCGGTGGCGGGGCGGGCAGCAGCCGCAGGACCACGATGGGCGGAATCGGCTTGGCGAGGTCAGGCCGGGCGAACTCCAGGTTCAGTCCGGTCGAACGAATCGCAATCGACGACTGCGGGTGCGGGCCACAAGCGGCAGCGCTAAGGCCGACGGCCACGATCGCGATGGCGCGGACCAAGCTACGCGTCATATCGACATCCTCCGGCGGGGTCGAGGAAGGGCAAGAATCCTGATGCGCAGAGCACGGAGCTGCCGGCGCAGCCAGCGCCGCGTCCAGGTGATCGGCTGGGGCAGGCGCAGCACCCGTACGTTGGGCATGGCCGGCTCGTAGGGCGTGCGCAATGAGGCTCGCGACACCCGGGCGAGGAACTGCGACTGCATCGGCTGGGCCTTCAGCATCCGGCGGCGCACTGATCGGGACATCTCTTCTGCCGCGGCCACGTCGTCCGGGCCGACCGTCTCGCGCATGTCGCCGTACAACGCGCGGACCGTGAGCCAGGCAAGCTCCGCGTGTTCGTCGTCGTGCGCGACTTGGAAGAGATATTCCAGCGGCGTCGAGATCAGGTCACCGACGTTGAGGTCGGTCGCGAGGTCGCGCAGCTCCGCGTACTCGACCGCGATCTGGTACGCCGGGCCGTGTTCAGCGGCCCAGCGGCGACGTTTCGCGCGGCGCCGGGCCCGGGCCGCGGCCGGCCAGGCGAGGTAGATCGCGAACAGCGCCAGGACGATCGGCGCCGAGACGGCGATCCAGTAGCGCACGATCTCGTACAGCTGCTTGGCAGTGACGAGCCGATAGGGCACGAAGACCTGCACGGCGATCTCGCCGTTGGCGAGGATCTGCTGGTGTTGCTTCGGCGTGCGGGTCAGGTCCTGCTCGGCCTGCTTCGGCTTCGCCACCAACGGCAGCCAGCCGAAGCCGTTGAAGTTGACCTCGAGCCAGTCGGCGGCGTTGTGCGGCCGGACCGAGATGACGCCGGTCTGCTCCTTGTTGACACCGTCGTAACCGAAGCCGACCCGGCTCGGCACCCCGGCCCATCGGGCGATGAGCGCTTCCGCGGCAACGATCTGGAACGGTGAGCCGACTTTCGAACCGGCGAGCATGTCCTGCACGTCGGCCGGTGACACGTTGACCGGGACGCCCGCGCCCTTGGCGGTGATGTGGTCGAGCAGCGCGTGCTCGACGTACTCCATGCGGTCGAAGGCATTGGTGTGCGGTGCTTGCGAGAGCAGCGCGGCGACCGCGGGCGGCGGGGCGGGCGCCTGCAGCTGTTGGGCCAGGTCGATGCCTGACCCTGGTGTGGCGGTTTCCAGGTCGATGTTGGTGGCGTACGGCGGCACATGCATCGTGTAGCTGAGCCCGCTCGGCAGCCGACCGCTGGTGATGCGCACGATGTCGGTGCGGGTGTCGACGTACATGTTCGACAGCGTCGTCTGGATCGACTGCGTGCCGCCCAGCGTGGGCAGGATCGGGGTGTCGCCCAGGTTGTGCAGGATGAGCGTGACGTCGCTGGTCGGAGCGCGGGCCGGCACCTCCGGCAGTGGTCGGCCGCCGGAGATGTCCTCGAGCCGCTTGTTGTCCTGCGGTGGGAGCAGGAACGCGTTGTCCTTGTAGACGTCCAGGACGCCGGTCCGCCATGGCCCGGTGAACTTGGTCTTGGTGTGTACCTCGAACAACACGTCATCGGTGCTGGACGAGACGAGCCGCGGCTTCTGTGCGGTGGAGACCGGGTTGTAAACCGGTTTGGGGAACATGAAGCTCGCGGAGTTGAGGCCGATGACTGCCACCAGCAGCGGGACGCCGACGGCGATGGCGCGCAGCGCTCGCTTCAACTCGAATGCGCGGCCCAGGTCACGCGCCGAGCGCACGTCACCACCGAACAGAAGCGCGAGTGCGGCGATGATCAGCGCGATCGGGACTGCGCCGGCGAGCAGCTTGCCGTTGGACGGCTGCGTGATGGCGGTCAACCCGATGACCGGCAGGCAGAGCGCCAAGCCGATGCGCGGCTTGCCGAGTGCGGTGGCGATCCAGGCACCGGCGAAGCCGAGCATCAGCATCGTCATGACGACGATGACGCGCCAGCCCGGGTCGAACGGCACCGGCGGGGTCAGCAGGCTGCCGCTGCGCAATGCGGCGCGGACCAGCGGAACGACTCGGGCGGGTCCGCCCGGAGCATCCACGAGCGTCAGCAGCGAGACGACCAGGGCGAGCGCTGGGTAGACGACGAGGAGGTTGCTGCGCCGGGGCGACCGTTGTGCCGCGACCGCCGCCGCTGCTCCGGCGAGCGCGGCCAGCCCACCGAGCGACCTGGCGAACCACGACCCGAAGATGCCGCCGATTTCGAAGCCGGCGCCGAGGCTGACGAGCGCCGACGCGGCCGCCGGGCGGATCAGTACGCCCAGAGCTGGTCGGTCGTCGGCCGGCTGCGGCGGGGGCGGTGTCTCGGGCGGTGTCTCCGGCGCTGCCGTTTCCGGCGCGATGTCCGGTGTTTCGCTGGCCCGGTCGTCGAGGGTCGTCATCGCCGAGCACCGCCGATCTCGTGCTCGAGCGCCATGGTCAGGTTCGTCGTCGGGCCGATCTCGACGATCTTCAGCCCGAGCGCGGCGCCTTGCCCGAGATGGTCGAGCGCCTCGTCGTCCCACAGCAACGCGACCACCTTGACCGACACGCCGCGGTCGATCAGCAGGCGCATGCGCAGGATCGCGGGCAGCGTGATCCGCGGAGTGACGACGATGACCTCGACGTCGGGGCTGATCCCGGTCTCCACGCGGGCCAGCAGGTCGACCAGCGACGACTTGGCCGGTTGTAGCTGAGCCAGGGCGTCCAGGATCTCGATCGCGCCGCGAGCCATGCCGCGCACCGGACGCGCGATCTGTTCGGTGTTGCCCTCGGTGGTCACGGTGTAGCCCGCGCGCAGATGGTGCAGGCCGATCGACGCAACCACGCGCATCGCCGTCTCGAACGACTCCGACGGCGTGCCGTTCGAGTGCGCTGCCACGTCCTGGTCGACGAGAAGGCGCAGCTTGTCGGTGACGCCTTGCTCGGCCTCGCGAACGAGCAGCGAACCGGTGCGGGCGTAGGCACGCCAGACGACGTTGCGGATGTCGTCACCGGGCGAGTAGGCCCGCATGCCGTAGAAGTCGAGACCGGACGGCCAGGGCCGCGACAGCGGCGGCCGGACCGGCGGGTCCTCCCACAAGCGCGCGGTCGGCCGGTCGCTGGCGGGTTCGACGCGGGGATGGACGAACATCTCGAACTCGTCGCACACCGTGCGGCGCCGCTGCGTCAGCCCGAACGGGTCGCCCCAGCGAACGACCAAGGGCCCGATCGTGTAGACCCCGCGCCGCGAGCACGAGAGCTGGTAGCTGTTGCCGGCCGAGTCGCCCTCGACCAGTTCCGGGATGGAGATGCGCGGCGACGCCCCGAGGGTCGGTGGCAGACGCTCTTCCAGGATCAGCGTTGACATCCGGCGTCCCGCGGTGAGCGACACGTCGACGGTGATCGTCTGTCCTTCGCGCACCCGGGCCTGCACCTCAGACCGCTGCCCGGTCAGGTCAGGAGTACGCCGGCCGTACAGCCAGGACACGACGAGCACCGCCGCGCCGCCGTAGGCGATCAGGTAGAGCGGCCGGCCGCCCACGTAGTAGCCGAGCGCCCACGCACCGGCGGCGACCACGATCAGGATGAGACCGGAGGACGTGAAGCCGGTGATGTCGGTGATGCGGTCGAGGATGCGCCGACCGAGGCGCCGAGCGGGCTCGACCTGCTGGACCGCAGGCGCGGTCACGTCGCCCCCAGTCGCATCGGCAGAGCCCGTCGTCGGGTCCTGCACGCGGTGGTCGAGAGCAGTCATGGCTGGGTCTTCGACGTGGTCAGGAAGCGGCGGCGCGCGATGTCCGACGCCGTGATGCCGTTTCGATCGGGGCGGTTGTCGCGGACGTGCTCACCATCGGCGGCTTGATCCGCCCCACTGTCCGCTCGAGCACGTCGCTGACGGTGTCGCCGCGCAGCAACGCCTCGGGCGACAGCAGTGTGCGGTGGGCGAGGATCGGTGTCAGCAGCGCCTTGACGTCCTCGGGGTAGACGGTGTTGCGACCGTCGGCAGCGGCGAGCGCCTTCGATGCCTTGAACAGCGCAATCGTCGCGCGGGGGCTCGCTGCCATCAGCAGTGCCTTGTCCTGGCGGGTCGAGTGAACGATCTCGAGGATGTAGGTCTCCACCGCCGTTGCGATGGTCACTTCGGACGCCATCCGTTGCATGTCGACGATCTCGGCTGCGTTGCAGACCGCGCCGATGGTGTCGACCTCGAGGGTCAGTGCGTTGCCCCGCGCAACCAGCCGCTCGGCCTCGAGATCCGGGTAGCCGATGGAGAGCTTGAACAGGAACCGGTCGAGCTGCGCTTCGGGAAGCGGGAACGTGCCGGCGTTCTCGATCGGGTTCTGCGTCGCGAGACACAGGAACGGCGCCGGCAGCGGATGGGTCACGCCTTCGGCCGTGACGTTGCGCTCTGCCATCGCCTCCAACAGCGCGGACTGCGTCTTCGGCGTCGCGCGGTTGATCTCGTCGACGAGCAGGATGTTGGTGAACACCGGTCCGGGTTTGAAGACGAACTTCATCCGGCCGCCGGTCTGCTCGATCACCGAGGATCCGGTGATGTCGCCGGGAAGCATGTCCGGCGTGCACTGGATGCGGTTGGTCGTGCATCCCATCGAGACGGCGAGCGCGCGGGCGAGCATCGACTTGCCGACGCCGGGCACATCCTCAAAGAGGACGTGGCCGTTGGCGCAGGCGGCGACGAGCGCGAGACGTACGACGTCTTGCTTGCCGTGAATCACCGAGTTGACGTTGTCGGTGATTTTGTCGAAGCGCTTCTTGAACAGAGTCGCGTTCACAGTGTCACTCCCGGGCGTGGGCCGGCCTGGTGACCGGAGCGTTGAATGGTCGCGGCGGAGTTGCCGAGATAAGCGGCAACGACGCGGGGATCGTTCCGGACGTCGTCGGGCTTCCCGCGAAGCATGACCTGGCCGAGTTCCATGGCCACGAGCTCGTCGGAGACCGCCCCGATGAGCTGCATGTCGTGCTCGATGATCAGCAGCGCGCAGCCTGTTTCGTACTTGATCCGGTCGAGGAGAGCCGGCATCTCCTCGGTCTCCTTCTGCGCGATGCCGGATGAAGGCTCGTCGAGCAACAGCACGTCAGGATCGCCGGCGAGCACGCACGCCAGGTCGACCAGTCTGCGCGTGCCGGTGGACAGCTCGCGAACGAACTTGTCACTGAAGTCGGTGATGCCCATCAGTGTCATCAGCCGGTCGGCCCGTCGGCGCAGCGTCGCCTCTGCGTGCCGAGCCTTGGGCAGGCCGAGGGTGTTGGAGGCAAAGTTGCGCGCCTGGTGGTGGCGGTCGAGAGTGACGAGCAGCGTCTCCTCGACCGTCAGCGCGGGAAACAGTCGCGCGTCCTGGAACGACCGGCCGAGGCCGAGGAGGGCGCGGCGCTCGGGGGAGAGGTCGGTGATGTCCTGGCCGAGCAGCTCGACACTGCCGGCGGTCGGCGAGACGAAGCCCGAGATGACGTCGAACAGCGTCGTCTTGCCGGCGCCGTTGGGGCCGATCAGGCCGAGCGTCTCGCCGGCCTTCAGCTCGAGGTCGACGCCGGCCAGCGCCTGGACACCGCCGTACGACCGCTGGACATCGGTGACGCGAAGCACGACCTCGGGTGCCCCGTCCGGCGCGGCGACCGCGCGGAACTGCCGGCCACGCGCATAGTTTCCGCGCGCGCTTCCGGCGCCGGCGAGGAACACCGAACGGAGCACGTCCGGCCGGTTGAGCAGCTCTGCGGTGGGGCCGCTGAACTGCACCTCGCCCTTCTCCATGAACACAGCGCGCTCGGCCACGGTGAGGGCGACGTTGACCGACTGCTCGACGAGGATGATGGTCGCGCCGTCGGCGTGAATGGCACGCAGGATGTCGAGCAGCTGCTCGACCACGACCGGCGCAAGTCCGAGCGAGAGCTCGTCGATCATCAGCAACCGAGGCTTGGCGATGAACGCCTCGGACAGTGCCAGCATCTGCTGCTCGCCGCCGGAGAGGTTGCCGGCCAGCTCGCGCGAGCGCTCCCGCAGCCTTGGGAAGAACTCGAAGACCCGCTCCAGCCGTGCGTTCGCGTCGGCGTCGCCGCTCGCCCAGAGCGCGAGGTCGAGGTTCTCGGCAACAGTGAGCCCGGGGAACACCGCCTTGCCGCCGGGCACCGAGACGATGCCGCGGCTCAGATGTTCACTTGCCGGTAGCTGCGTGATCGGTTCCCCGTCGAAGAGCACGGCGCCGTTCCACGCCGGGTTGCTGCCGTTGATCGCGGCCAGCAGCGTCGACTTGCCCGCGCCGTTGGTGCCGAGCAACGCGACGATCTCGCCCTGCTCGATCTCCAGGTCGACGCCGAACAGGATCTGCACCTGGCCATAGCCCGCGTCGAGGTCGTGGCAGACCAGCAGCTTGGTGCGTCCGGCTGCCCGCGCCTGCCGCACGATCTCACCGGCCATCGCTGCTGCGGTCGCGGCACGTACGTCGGCAGCCACACTGGCGCCTGCGCTGACGACGATGAGGGCGCCGACCAGGAACACCGGAGCGAGCATCGCGATCGCGGCGCGAATGCCGAGCGAGTCGCCGATGGCGCCCGCCGGCACTGCGAAGAACACGCCGACAGCGACGAAGAGCGAGCCGTAGGACAGCGCGTAGCCGCGCGCACGCGGTGGCACGGTGAGCGAGATCAACGACAGGATGGCCGGGGTGAGCGGTGCGGTCGTCATGCCGATGCCGACCAGCCCGAGCATCGTCAACGGCAGCCAGGGCGAGACGGCGGTGAGGACGAGGAACGCCGCCGCGAGCGTCGACAGCAGTCCGGCGAACGTGATCATCCGGGCCGGGCTGCGCTGCGCCATGCGGGTCAGGATCGGCGTTCCGATGACCAGCGCGACGATCGACGCAGCCTGCAGAAGCGAGATCACATAGCCGCGTTGACTGGTCGAGAGCTGGAAGTCGTCGTGCAACAACGTCGGGAACAACGTGAGCGCCACGACGACGGTGCCGACGAGGAACGGCAGCGACGCCCACAGCCGGCGCAACGTTCGCACGCTCTTCGCGACGCGCCAGCCCTCGGTCCAGCCGGGCGGCGCGTCCTCTTGGGCAGCGACCTGCTCGTCCGCGCCGGCAGCGAGCCGCTCCTGGACACCGCGGGGTGGATTGCGAAGCGTGAACACCCAGCCGGTCAGGGCCAGCGTGGGGAGACCGGCGACGAGGAACGGGATCTGCCAGCCGTAGCGACCGCCGAGGAAGCCCGCCATCAGCGGCCCGAGCAGCAAGCCGAGGGCGGGCCCCACGGAGAGCACCGAGAAGACACCGGCACGCCGGTCCAGCGGGTAGGTGTCGCTGAGGAACGAGCCGACGCTGCCTTCGAAGCACTGGCCGAGCCCCGCGCCGAGGCGCATGACTCCCAACATGAGCAGGCTCGCGGAGAACGCCGTGCCCATGGTGAAGATCCCGGACAGCAGGAAGCCGATGCCGAGCAGTGTCGACCGGCGGACGCGGTCAGACAGGAATCCGAGTGGCACCGCGATGACCAGCGGGAGCAGGGTGGCGATGAACACCACGGTCTCGATCTTGGTCAGGCTCGCGCCGAAGTAGTCGCGGATGTCAGGGATCAGCAGCGAGAAGGCTGCAACGTCGAGCGTGTCGGTGAACCGCAGCGTGGTCAGCAGCGACAGCGGTCGAAGGCTCGTGCCGCCGCCGAGCCGCTCGCGCCATCCTTCGGTCGCCATCGAGCGGGCCATCAGTAGCGCCACGCCTTCGCCAGCTGTTGTGACCGGCCGAACTCCCCGATCCGGGAGTCGACGCGGTAGCGCACCTCGACCGGGTCGTCGGTCAGCGGCGGGGTGATCGGCACCAACGCTTCCTCACCGCGCTTGATCCGGTTGCCCGCGAGGCTGGGCACGTAGATGCGGTGGCGCTGGGCGATCCGGCGCAGCCAGGCGTCGCGAGCCGAGTAGGCGGCTGCACCGAGCCCGGCCGGGAAGAACAACATGACCGCCAGGACGCCGAGACCGGACGCGAGCAGCAGTCCGATCTGGCCGCTGAAGATCGTGGAGGCGGTGGCGAAGTAAATCGCGCCGGCGAGCACGGCGTAGACCGAGCCGAGGCCTCCGAGCACCGCCATCAGGAACATCGCGACGGACAGATCCGGGCCATAAGAGTCGGCTGTCACCGAACGCTGCTGTACGACGTACAGGACACCGGCGAAGCCGGCCATCCCGCCGGACACGGCGAAGGCGAGCAGACGTGACCGGACCAGATTGACGCCATAGGCCTGTGCCATCCGCTCGTTGTCGCGCATCGCGATGAGCAGGCGGCCGGTGCGGCTGCGGCGCAGTCGCATCGCCACGTAGACCATGAGGGCCGCGAGCGCGACGCAGAGGTAGAAGTAGGCGCGGCCGTCGGTGTTCATGTCGAGGCCCAGCAGTTGCGGGCGACCGACGGACCCCGGCAGGTGCGGCGCCAGGAAACGGTCGGACGAGAACGTGCTGGAGACGACAACGGCCAGCGCGAGCGTGGTAACCGCGAGGTAGAGCCCGCGCAGACGCAGCGCAGGTAGCCCGACGACGACCGCGACTGCTGCGGACGCCAGCGTGCCGACGATGAGCCCCACCACGAACGGCCAGTGGAGGTTGCCGATGACGAGCCCGCCGGTCAGCGCGCCCACCGCGACGAACGCGAACTGGCCCAGACTCACCTGCCCGGCCCAACCCGTGAGGACGACGATCGACACACCGACGATGCCGTAGATGGCATAGGTGGTTCCGACCGTCAGCTCACCGGCGGAGACAACAAAGGGGTAGGCCAGCACGACGAGAGCGGCCACCCAGCCGGTGCGGCGAAGGCCGGCCTGCACCGGTGCCAGTCGCCGGAGAACGGCTGGTATCGCTCGGATCTCCTCGCTGCCCACCCAACTGCTGGACGCCGCCTCGTCGGAACGCGAAGCGCGTGCGCGTTGCAGCAGGAGCACGACGAGGATCAGCACGAACTGGATGAGGTCGATGACCGCGTGGTCGTTGTTGTAGGCCCAGCTCAGCCCCTGTTCGAAGATGCTCAACCCCAAGGCCGCGGCGAACGCCAACGGCAGGTCGTCGAGCCGGGCGAAGACAGCCGCGGCGAGGGCTGTCATGAGCGCTGCGTAGCCGGCACCGCCGGAGGCCACGACTTGCGCGACGCTGGTCGACGCTGCCGTCGCGGACAAGATGCCGCCGACGGCGGACAGCACCGCCACCAACACCCACACGGTCGACGACAGCAGGCCGGTGCCGACGCCGAGCTGTTCAAGGCGCGCCCCGTTCTCCGCCGCGCCCCGGATGGCAGTTCCCAGCCTGCTGCGCTGGAGAAACACGGCGAGCGCGATCGCGATGACGACCGCAGCCACGACGAGTGCTATCTGGTCACCGTTGAACGGTGCACCGGCCCATCTGAAGTGCTCCCGCTGGAACGGCGTCCTGGCCGGGAAGGCGGGAAGGTCGGCGATCGGCTGCTCGTTGGACGGTGGCCGGAACCCGAACGCACGGGGAAGCGCGAGTGTGACCGCATTGAGCACCTGCAGCAGCACAACCGTGATCAGTGTGAGCACGAGCCGCGGCGCCGTGGCGAACCGACGAAGAACCAGCAGCTCGACCAGGAACGCCGCGGCGGCAGTGGCGAGGATGCTGGTGGGCAGGGCGAGCCAGTAGTTCCAGCGCTCCGCCGTGGTCAGCAGCAGGAAGAGGATCGTTGCGCTGGCGCCGAAGGCAGCCTGGCTGAAGTTGATGACGCGGGCCGACCGGTAGACGAGGACGAGACCAACGGTCGACAGAGCGGTGCTCGCACCGAAGATGAGGCCGTAGCCGACCTCGATCCCCCACGGCACCTGGGAGGACCCGTGGACGACGGTGACGAGCCGGCCGGCCAAGGTTGCCACGCCGAGGACGACAAGCGGATAGAGCAGGTGAAGGCGGGCGCGCATCGAAGTCATCGGGGACCTCCGAGCCGTGCCTTCAGCGGCGCGAGGTACTGGCTGAGAGACGGGACCGCCTCGACCGTGTCCGCGCTGGGAACTGGAACAGGGATGGTGGTGTCTTGGGGCCGGAGCTGCAGAGCGACGTCGAGCTCGAGCTTGCTCTTGTACGCCGGCACCTCGGTGATCGCGAGCAGGATCCGGCGCGGATAGCCCTGCCCGTCGATCCAGACCGCTCCCGAGTCGATGTCACCGGTCTTGATGGTGAGCACCTTGAACAGCTTCGCCAGGTCGTCCTGCTGCTTCTGGGAGTAGTGCGTGCGGGTCGCGTTGGTGAGCGCCTGCTCGAGGTCGAAGCGCGCGGTGTACTCGGTCGTCTGGGTGCCGTCGACCGTCGCGGGTCCGACTCGGCGGATGCTGCCCGTGAGCGCGCCGGAGAGAAAGTCGACGAGCAGCATGGGCCGCAGTGCGAAGGCCGCCATCGAGGCGGGGACGGCACTCGAGTCGAGCTGGTAGTCGGTGAGCTTCTTGTTGGCAACCGTCGATACCCACGGCCGAGCGTCGTCCGGGGATGCGTTGGGAATGAGCGAGTAGAGGTCGTTGCCATCGAACACGACCGCGGGCTTGGTCGAACCGGCTACGGCGTAGTAGGCGCGGTTGGCATGCAGGTCCAAGACCCCGGTCAGGAGCAGACCAGGGTCAGAGGCAGGCACGGCCGTGAGAGTGCCCGCGCGCACGAGGTGCGAGGAGAACTCCACTGTCATCGCGATGCTCCGCGCGTGGCTGAGCACCTTCGGTGCATCGTGCAGCGTCCGGCCGGCGGCGGTCTTGTCCGTGAACAAGCAGCCTGCAGCGAGCAACGCGCACGTTGCGGCGGCGCCGATGCGCAGGCACCTGTCGGCTCGCACGGTGCCGGAGTGTAACGAGGTCTCCACGTCTTGGCTAGCGCCTGATAGCGAAAGCCGGACGCGAAAGATCAAGGAATCTAGATCAGATTGAGGCTCCTGGCTATCGCTCGCTATCCACGCGATAGTTGACAACCGGAAGCATCGGTCCGCAGACTGACCGCGTGTCCAGCCCGACAGCCGACGCATTCTCCTCGGCTGCCGCCTATTTCACGTCTCCTCGTCGCAGCCTCGTGTGGCGGCCCGACGTCGACCCCGTTGCCCTGCCGACGCTCGGCGAGTTCACGCCGAGTCAGCGCGCGATCCTCGCCGCGTGTGTCGAGCTGTTCGCCGACAACGGCTACGCCGGGACCTCGGTGCGTGACATCGCCGCGCGCGTCGGCATCAAGTCGGCGAGCCTGTACAAGAGCTTCGCGTCGAAGCAAGCAATGCTCGACGCGTTGAGCGATCTCGGCCACAGCGAGTTCAGCCGTCGCAACATCACTGCGGTGCTCTCCGCTGGGGACGACGCCCGCGACCAGTTGTCGGCGGGAGTGCGGTCCCTCGTCGTGGTGACATGCGAGTTCCCGCGACTCACCCGCATCGTCAACAGCGAGGTGCGCAACCTCTCGCCGATCGCGTTCGACCGCGACCAGAAGGCGCGTCTGCAGTCGGCGCAGATTCTTCGCGATGTCCTCGACCGGGGCGTGCAACAAGGCGTCTTCGAGGACGCCGACTACTCGGCGGTCACCGTCCTGCTCTGGGGCCTGGGCGTGGCGCTCGCCGGCTGGTATCCCTACTCGGTCGACGTGACGATCGAGCAGCTCGCCGAGTCCTACGCCGACATCACCTTGCGCATCGTGGGCGCCCGCCCAGCGGCGCAGCGGCGCGCTGCCACAGGTCGCCGTGGCCGGTAACCGAGGGCCCAGTAGCCGGAGACCCAGTGGCCGGAGAGGTGGCCGCAAGAGCCTGACCGACCGCTTGCTGCCGACTCTCTACGCGGTGGTGCCGCTGCTCGTCGTGGCCTTCGTCCTGCCCTCTGCGCTGCGTCCGCCGCCGCAGACCACGCAGAGCGGGGCTGAATACTCGCCCAACGCGCCGCCCAACTCCAAGGCGCAGACCATCACCAAGACCCAGTTCCAGCCCGGCAGCAACACCGCCGGTCAGGAGGCGTCATCGCCGACGCCGACTCCGCCGCCGCCGATCGCTTCGGCACCGCCGCCGCAGCGGCCGAGTCAGTACGGCTGCGCACCGGGCAACCCGCCGATGCAGTGGGACTCGGTCTACGCAGTGCCGTGCGAGCCGGAGTTCACCGGCAACAACGGCGGGTCCACCGCCCCGGGTGTCACCGCGACCACGATCAACGTCGCTGTGTCGTTCTTCGGGCAGCAGCAAACCGCGGGCGCCATCAACGACACCTCGGCGCAGTCGTCCCAGCAGCTGCGGACTCTCAACGACATCCAGAAGTACTTCAACGCGCACGCGATGATGTACAACCGCAAGCTCCAGCTCTACTACGCCACCGAGGCGAGCGCCACTGACCAGGAGTCAAGTCAGCGTTCCGACGTCGACAACGCCATCGCGGACTACCACCCGATCGCGGCGATGGTCGAAGGGACGCCGCCCGAGATCGACGAGTACACCAAGCACCACATCGTCACCGATCACTGGGAGACCTTCGAGGAGCGATTCCTCGAGTCCGAGGCGCCCTACGCATGGGGACAGAACGGCCCGACCGATGACGCGAAGCTCGCCGCGGAGTGGATCTGCAAGCAGGTCAAGGGCTATCCGCCGATCGCGGGTGTGACGACGGGTCAAGCGACGTACAACCCGAAGGCGCCCCGCAAGTTCGGGTCGATCGAGGGCAACCTCGCCTACTTCAACACCAGCAAGACGCTTCTGGCCGGCCTCAAGACGTGCAACGTCTCGTCGCTCGACCAGGCCGTCGGCATCGACAACCCGTCGGACATCCAGAACGCGCTGCTGAAGGATCAGACAAGCGGCGTCACGTCGATCATTCTCAACATCGACCTCGTCGACGACCTGGTCATCATGGAGCAGGCGAAGAGCATCGGCTACTTCCCCGAGTGGCTGACGACCGGCTGGGGTGGCTTCGACCAGGACGCCTACCTGATGCGCGACGGCACCACGGACGAGTTGTCGCACACGTTCGGCCTGTCGACGACGGAGATCAACAAGGCTCCGAGCGAGATGGAGTGCTACCGCGCGGTGGCCAGCGTCGACTCCGGCTTCGTGGCGCACCCCCTCTACTGCCACATCTACTGGGAGATGCTCTCGCACCTGGTGGACGCAATCGAGCTCAACGGACCTCATCTCACCGGCCCGTCGCTCGCGCGGACTTACTCGACCATTCCCAACGTCCACATCTCGCCGGCAAACAACTGGGCCATCATCGGCGGCTACTCCGACCCGCACCGCAGGTCCTGGGCGGACGCCGCGTCGGTCTACTGGTGGGATGCCAAGGACATCGACGCGGACGGCGGCACGGGCACCTACGCCTACGGCGACTGCGCGGAGCGCTTCCTCGGTGGCACCATCCCGGTCCACCCGGCGCACATCTTCACCTCGTCCGGCTATGTCACCGGCATGACATTCGGCCACAAGTGCACGCCGCCTGGCAACTCAGGTTCACACGGCGCCGGAGGTGGCGGGCTCGCCTTCGGGTTCACCGCCGCCGTCACCGGCAATCGCCGTTTCTCCGCCTTCTAGGGCAGGAACTCGGCGTTTGGCGAAGGCAAGGGGCACCAGCATCGCTCCCATGAACAGAGAGCCCATCATGTAGCGGGCGATCTGGTTGGGCACGTCGGCAAGCACGACGAGTTGGTTGGCCAGCACGAAGGCAGCCGCCGCGGCGATGGCCAGGCTGCGGCGCCGCCAGGCGGCGACGGCCACGGCGAAGTAAGCCAGGTAGGTCCAGGTGGCGCCCCGCCACAACAGGAACTGCGCGTCCTTCGCCGTCGTCGCGTGCAAGGCCGTGGTGACGGCCCGGTGCCAGAGCGGGATCGGCTGGTCCGGGAGGACGTCCTCGGCCAACGGGCCCAATGTGCTTCGCCAGCCATAGAGGTCGGCTGGGGTGCGCAGCGGTGGGAGCACGGTGTGCAGGGCCGCCGGAAATGGATCCCACGCGATGGAGCCGCGACAGAGCCGGGCCTGGAGGACCCGCGCAGGTGCGCGTACGACGAGACGCAGCCACAACCGATCCAGCTGTGTGTGCACGGCGGCAGCGTTGCCGACGAAATCGGGCGTGCCCGAGGTGAGTCCGTCCGAGGAGTAACAGCCGTCCTTGTCCCGCCACACGGAGAGGGGCGCGACGCGCGCCATCAGTATCGTGTCTGCCGCCGTGAACAGCGTCGGGTCCTCCCGGTACACCACCCCGATATCGCCGTACGCCGGTCCGAGCAGCAGGCTCGAGTTGGCCGGCGTCGCGCCGGCAAGCGGTGCGATCCCGAAGGTCACGAGTGCCCACGCGGCCGTGCCGGCGAGGCAGGCGACACCCACCGGTCGCCAGACCCGCCGCGCGAGAACAAACACGACCACCGTCGCAACGATCAGCATCTCCACGCCGTTCTGACGGCACAAAGTCATCGTCGTCGTACCGGCGATGAGCAGCCCGACCGGAAGTGGCCGCCACGTTCGTTCCGGCTTGCTCAGCAGCTCGAGCAGACCGGCCAGGCACAGCAGTTGGCCGACAACGAACAGCATGTCTTTGGACAGATAGGCGACAAAGGCACCGGTCATCGGCGCAGCGCAGACAACGAGCGCCGCCGCCGCTGCGTATCGGGTCCGCACGCCGAGCCGATGAATGCCGCGTGCCACCAGCGTGACGGCCGCAGCGAACGTCACGACCTGCAGGAGTGTGAGCGCGGCCACGCTTCCGGTCAGCTGCATGGACAGCCACTGGAGGGCGTCGTACACGACCGAACCACCGAGATACCAGTGGCTGTGCGTGATTTGCCACGTGTAGGAAGCGGAGTCCGGGCTCAACAGGGCCGGGTAGGTGCCGAGCCACCACGCGACCAGTGCCGCCGTGCACGCCGCCCACACCGATGTCCAGACATGACGGCGCACGGCGATGCGGCGGAGAGGTTCCGCCGCCACGAGCAATTGCGGGATCCTCGTCATAGGCGGCTTCAGTAGGAGAGAGCCGGCTGGCCAGGCCGCTCGATACGACTTCTGCGTTTCACCTCACTACTACAACGTGTAGTCAGATGTCGGCGATGCGCCCGCGCGAGATCGCTTACCGGTTGTTAGTTGGTTTGCCGGGACGAAACTGATCAACTGCCATCAGGGAGACTCTGCTGATGGAACCGGCTGCACGGGGGCGCGTGAGTGCGGCCGGTGGCGGAGAGGCCGCTCATCTACCGAGCCTCGACGGAGTCCGCGCGGTTGCCGTCTACCTCGTGGTGCTGTTCCACAGCGGCGTCTCGGTCGCGGCCGGCGGGTTCGTCGGAGTGGACGTTTTCTTCGTCCTGTCCGGCTTCCTGATCACCAACCTGTTGCTGCAGGATCTCGATCGGCACGGCCGCATTCGGTTCGCCCGCTTCTACGCCCGGCGCGCACGCCGGCTGCTGCCGGCGGCGGTCGTCGTGACGCTGGCGACGAGTGTCGCCTTCCTGCTGGTCGCCGGCGTCGTCGAGCGCCTGCCGTTCGTCAGGGATGCACAGAGCGCGCTGCTCTATGTCGCGAACTGGCGCTTCCTCTCCGAGCAGAATGACTACTTCGCAACGGGCGTAGACAAGAGTCCCTTCCTGCACTTCTGGTCGCTTGCGATCGAGGAGCAGTTCTACGTCGTTTTCCCTCTGCTGCTGTTCGTGGTGATGCGGCTCGGCCGCAGTCGGCCGTGGGTGCCACTCGCGACATTGCTGGCCCTGTTCGGGCTGTCCTTGTCGACGGAGGCCTACTGGGCCGGGGTGAACACCAGCCATGCCTACTACGGCACGGACGCTCGCGCCTATCAGCTGCTGGCCGGCTGCCTGCTTGCTGTCTGGCTACGTCAGCGGCAGTGGAAGGTGAGCAAAGCAGCGGCCAGCGCTGCGGCGACTGTCGCGCTGCCGGCGCTTCTGGTCGTCGGCAGCAGCCTGATTCCCGTCGGTGTTCCCGCGCGCGGAGTCCTCGCGGTCGCGGCCGCCCTGTTGCTTGTCGGTGGTCTCGCCGGCACCGATCGAGGCGCGGTGCATCGGTTGCTGTCCGGTCGACTGCCCAGCTACGCGGGCCGGATCTCCTACGGGACCTATCTGTGGCACTGGCCGATCATCCTGGTGCTCGCGCACGTCGTGCCCATGCCGCCGCTTGCGGTTGCGTCGACCGCGGTTGTGATTGCCACCCTGTGCGCGTCTGCGTCATATCACCTGCTGGAGATGCCGATCCGCCGGGCGCAGGTAGCGCCGCGGCTGCAGTGGGTGCAGGTCGCCGTCGGCGTCACTGCGTGTGCACTGGTCGCCGTCATCGTTGTCCCGCCGGTGCTGAGCAGCAGCCGGCGACCGGCAGTGACCGAGGCGAGCGCCGCGCAACCGGCGCTGTCGGCGCCGCTGCGTTCACTCGCGCTGTCACGCCGCGCCACCACGCATCACCGGCTGCGCGTGCCGAGCGGGCTCAACTGGTCAGCGATGGCGAACGACTTCGGCCCGGAGCGCACCTGCGACGCTTCGGATCCTCAGCGCTGCATCGTTGTCCACGGACACGGCATGAACGTCGTGCTGGTGGGCGACAGCCATGGCCGGATGCTCGCCCCCGCGCTGATGGCGCTCGCTCGCGAACACGACTTCACCCTGTCCCTCAATGTCATCCCGTCGTGCCCGTGGCAGGCGCAGCTCGCGAACCTCAGCCAGCCACCGGCCGCGCAGGCGCACTGCAACCAGGCGCGCGACGTCTGGTATCGCACCGTGCTCCCGAAGCTGCATCCGGATCTGGTGGTTCTCGCGACGTATGCGCGTGACGATCCGGCGGTTTACCAGAACGCCCTCAAACGCATCGGCGGGTCCTCCGAAACACTGCACGAGCTCATCCGCAACACCACGAACGAGACCCTGGCGAGGATCACCGCCGCCGGTGCCCGGGCGCTGATCCTCGATGACATCATCACCGCCGACTTCGACCCACTGAACTGTCTGTCCGGGGTCAGCTACGTCGACCAGTGCAGCGTCCCGGTGCCTCGGGTGCCATCGATCAGCGACACCTTCTACAAGGCCGCGGCAAAGCACATGCCGCACGTCTACACCTTCGACGTGAATCACATCGTCTGCCCCGCCGCTCCGCTCTGCTCGGCGATGCTCGACGGGATCAACGTCTGGCGCAACGACAACCACTACAGCACCCACATTCTGGTCCGTCTGCGCGACTCGATCTGGCGGACGATCACCGCGTCCGGTGCCTTGGCCGGGCTGATCTGATCGCTCGAACATGTGTTCGAAAACGTGTGTGACACTGTTGGTGTGCCTGGCGGGATGACGAGTGGCGACGGGGTGACGACGGCTGGGACGGGCTGGTCGCCGGCGTCCGGCTCGTGGGGCGATGGGTCGCGTCCGCACACCTCGAGCGCGGATAGCCGCCGCGCCGGTCGAGGGCGAGATCCCGCGCCGGAGCCATCGGGCCCGCTACGTTGCCTCGTCGTGCAGAGCAGGGACTACGGCCCGGACGCGCTCGCGGTCCGGCGCGACACAGTGCGGCCGCCGGTCGTCGAGGCCGAGCGCGACATGGTCGTCGAAGACGTGTCGTCCGGCTTCTGCGGCGCCGTGGTCACCATCGACCGGGGATCGGTGACCCTGGAGGACCGCCACGGCCGGTGCCGGGTCTTTCCGTACGCCGAAGGCGCATTCCTTCTCGACGGCCAGCGCGTCACCCTGACCCGCCCGCGCCCGACATCTCCGATCCGCCCTGCGCGGACGGCGTCGGGCTCGATCGCGCCTCCGGCCGGCCGGGCGCGGGTAGCCGTCACGAGCCGGCTGTTCGTCGAGGGTCGCCACGACGCCGAGATCGTGGAGCGGCTCTGGGGCGACGACCTTCGCTACTCCGGAGTCGTGGTCGAGATCCTGGACGGCGCCGACAACTTGGCAGACGTGGTGGCGGCATTCCAGCCGACCGCGCAGGCGCGCATGGGTGTTCTGCTCGACCACCTGGTGGCCGGCACCAAGGAGAGCCGGATCGGCGGACAGATCCGCTCGCCGCATGTCCTCGTCCGCGGCCACCCGTTCGTCGACATCTGGCAGGCGGTGAAGCCCGGCGTCGTCGGCCTCGGCGAATGGCCTCGCGTCCCCCGCGGCCTGCCGTGGAAGGAAACCGTGGCCGCGGCGATCGGTCACGTCGATGTCGCCGCTGCCTGGCGGTTCATCCTCAGCCGGGTCGGGACCTACCACGACCTGGAACCAGCGCTACTGGCGCCTGTTGAGGAACTCATCGATTTCGTCACAGCGCCACACGCCGAGCAGCGCTGACCGACCGGAAAAGTCCGGCACGCCGACACAGCATGCGTATCTATCCCGGACTCGACCGACTCGAAGTGACTAGTGAAAGAGCTCCTGCTTGCGAACGCGGTCGCCCACGATGAGAGGGGCCGCGTCTACCTGTCGCGCGCGGCCGCAGCTGCGCTGATAGTGCTGGGCGCGGTCTTCGGGGCCGGGGTGGTTCTCGTCTGGCACTACTCCACATCGGCGTCAGCCACTTCTGATTCGCCGGCCGCGACGTCCCAATGCTTGACTGCGCTGACCAGCGCTGACCTCGCGATCGCCGAGGCCAAGACGATGAAGCACGCGCTCGCCGTCCAGATCGCCGCGATGAACGATCTGCTCAATCAGAAGATCACGCAGAACGAAGCCCTCACTCGCGCGCTGCCCACACTGACCAGCGGCGTGCAGACCTCGGCACAGTTCAACCAGGACGCACGGACCTATACCTCTGCCGCAAGGGTGTGCCGCGGTCGTTAGCGACGCAGCACGGCGTAGGCGATGACGTTGTCGACGTAGTGCCCGGTGGAGAAGTTGAATGCGCCACCGCAGGTGACGAGCCGCAGCTCCGGGTGCAACGTCGGCAGGTAGACGTCGGCGGTCGGAAAGCGAGCCTTCGGATAGCGCGCCACGCGCGTCACTGCAAAACGTACGACGCTGCCGTCGGTCCGGAGCACCTGCACCTCGTCGCCGGCCCGCAGGCTGCGCAGCTTGTAGAACACCGCTGGACCCGACTTCGAGTCGATGTGGCCGAGCAGGACCGCCGGACCAGGTTGGCCTGGCCGCGGTCCGCCGTCGTACCAGCCGACGTCGCCCCAGCGGGTAGGGACCTGGACCGTGCCGTCCGCGGCGACACCGAGCGGCACCACCGGCGCGTCGACCGCGATCGCGGGAATGACGATCCGCCTGGGGGCGGGCGCGTCCGCGAGTCGGTCCAGTGACTTGAAACCGCTCGCGCCTGCGGTCCGCTGGGTTGTTGTGTGCGCGCTCACATCGGTGCTGGGTTGGCTCGAGCAGGCGGCGACCGCAACGGCAACTGCCGCACAACCGGCGTAGCCCCACCAGCGTGTCACGGATGCCGGCGCCGTCACCGATGTGCGGTGCCGCCGCCACCGGTCTGGGCGCCGCCGGTCGGCAGCCGCGCGGCGACCGTGTCCCCGATGGCGGTCGCCAGCGTCGACGCCAAGGTGAACATGTGCGCATAGCCTGCTGCGGCGATGCTCGCGGCTTTGGTGAAGTCACCGGTCGCGTAGGCATCGATCTGATCGGTCAGATGCATGTCGTGCTGGGTCAGCGCGCTGGTCAGCTGAATCGCCGGCAAGTGCGTGGCGGCCCCGAGGAACTGCGCCATCTTGACGACGAAATCAGCCAGCGACTTCTGCGCCGCAGCCTTGGCAGCATCGTCATGCGTCGCGGTCGCGTTGGCGTAGGCCATCAGAGCGTTGACGTGTTGCGCCCACAGGTTCAGGAACGCATCGGCGGCCGCGTGACCGTAGAGCGCGCCGATCGCCGCGCCGAGTTGCGCCGTGTTGGCGTTGAGCGTGGCGCCGACTGACGCGAAGTCGGGCGACTGGTCGACCGCCGACCGCATTGCCTCGACCATCACGCCCATGTGCTCGGCGAAGAGTCGATCCAGGGCCGACTGCAGCTGCTGCGACGGCAATGACAGCTCGGTTGTCGGCACGCCCTTTCCGGCGGCAATGTCGCTGGCGAGCTCGTCGGCCATCGCCGTCATGTGGTCGAAGCCTTGTGTCTCCATCTCGTACGCCGACGCGTAGTCGCCACGCGCATAGGCATCGGCCTGCGCCAGCAGCATCTGGATGTGCATGGTCACGGCTTGCCGAGCCGCGGCCGGCGTTAGCCGCCCTTCTGTTGCCGTTGACAGGAATGTGCCGAGATCGCCCTCGATGTGGTGCAGCTGGGCGTTGGCGGCCCGCTGCCCAGAGGTGTCGTGACCGGCGAGCGCCACTGCGTAGTCGGAGAGCTGCTGGACGTGAGCGTTCCACAGCGTTGTGAATGTCGCGGCCGTCCTTGCGCCGTAGATCTGGTGCATCGCGTCGCTGAGGGTCTTGGTGTTGTCACTGACCGCGGCGACGGCTGCTTGTGTCCGACCGGTCGGCCCCGGACGAAGCTTGTCTCGCATCAGCTCCACGGTGAGTAGCACGTGGTCGCCCAAGGTCATCTCCAGTGCACTGCGCAACTGCGCGGCCGGATGCGGACCGCTGAGAGAGACGACGGTCGCTGTGCCCCCCATCGAGTTGCCCGGCATCGATGCCGGGCTTGGTGACCGTGCGGTGGACGGCGCTGACTCGTGGGTGCTTCCGCCACATGCGGTGAGCACCGTCGCGACGCTCAGTGTCGACAGCGACACCGCGACGACCCGCTTTCGTATCTCTTTGCGCATGGACAGCCTCGATAATCGGCAACGTCCCCGTTGAGATGACTCAACGCGCGGCAGAGATACGGCGCACGGGCAGCACGATCAACGGTCACCGTGACGCGGTCGCTCTTGGATCAGTCACGTTGCGCAGGCAGCAGCTCTCCGACCTCGAGCTCTGCGTCGACAACGTTGCCCGGCGGTGCCAGCGGGCACGCCCAGCGCTCGTCGTAGACGCAGGAAGGGTTGTAGGCGAAGTTGAGGTCGACGACGAGTTGCGCACGACCGGTGGCAGGGTCGACGGTGCCACCGAGGTCGGCCCCTTTCACGGTGTCGAGCACGTAGCGACCGCCGCCGTACGTGGTGGGTGACGCGTCTTTCACCGGAAGCCAGATGCCGCCGCCGTAGACCGCCGCCCACCACACGTCGAGCGCGCCGACTCCGGGCAGCTGTACCTGGCCGACATGCTCGTAATGAACGAGGCCGTCGGTGCCGGTGGTGATGGCGAGCGGGGGGTGCGGCTGCGTCGCCACGACCGGTACGACGAAGCGCAGGTCGTCGCGATAGGGCGCATGGCGCAGGACGAATGTGTGCGCAGCCGATTCGGGGTGCGTTCGGTAGAGCTGCTCGCGGCCGGCAACCCATCGGGCATGGCCGTCCCGCGCGTCATCGCACGATCGGACGTCGTGGTAGAGCTCGGCGACGCGGCGCCGAAAGTCGAGCAGCTCCAGTCGGCTCATGGCTCACGCGCAGTGCTGTTCTCGGCTCCGCGGGCAGCCTGCACGATCGACTCGGAGGTCGCCACCCCGACGTAACGGCTGTCCTTGATGACCGGCAGCCCCGGAACGCCCGTCGACAGCAACGCGGCCAGAGCGAACTCGAGAGACGCGTCGGCACTCACGGGTGACAACCGTTGCATGCGTTCCCGGACCGAAACTTCATCGTTGGCGTCGGTGCGCGAGATGACCCCGATCGGCCGGCCGCTGTCGACGACGACCCGCCAGTCGCCGCCGGCACCGGCGAACGCGCCGGCGGCCATCTCGTCGACGTCGACGGTCGCCCAGTTGTGCAGGTCGGCGCTGGCGACGGAGATGACCGATAGCCGCCGCAGCGTGCGGCGCGCGCCGACGAACTCAGCGACGAAGTCGGTCGCAGGCGAGGTCAGCAGCACCGCCGGATCGTCGTACTGCTCCAGCACGCCGCCTTGGCGAAGGACGGCAACCCGGTCGCCGAGCCGGATCGCCTCGTCCATGTCATGCGTGACGAACACCACTGTCTTGCGCACCTGCTCCTGCAGCCGAAGGAACTCGGCCTGCAGCCGGTCGCGGGCGATCGGGTCGACGGCGCCGAACGGCTCGTCCATGAGCAGGACCGGGGGATCTGCGGCCAGAGCGCGTGCGACGCCGACGCGCTGGCGCTGCCCACCGGACAGCTCATGCGGGTAGCGCTTCCCGAACTCGTCGGGCGCCAGCCCGACCAGGTCCAGCAGCTCGCGAGCCCGTGCCTGCGACTTCCGGTCGTCCCAGCCCAGTAGCCGCGGCACGGTCGCCACGTTGGTGAGCACGTTCTGGTGCGGGAACAGTCCGGCCTGCTGGATCACGTAGCCGAGCTGCCGACGCAACCGCACCGGGTTGACCCGAGAGATGTCGTCGCCGCCGACAAAGATCTGACCCGACGTGGGATCGACCAGCCGGTTGATCATTCGCATTGTCGTGGTCTTGCCGCAACCGGAGGGACCGATCAGCACGGCGATGGCGCCGCGGGGAACATCGAGGGACAGCTCCTGCACCGCGACGACGCCGTCGGCGTAGCGTTTGCTGACGCCGGAAAGGCGGATCATCGGGTCAGCGGTAGCGTCCACGTGTGGGCCCCTGGTGGTCGGCGGACTTCTTCACCCAGCGCGCGGCGGAGATCGAGGCCGCCACGCGTGAGCATGTCATCCTGACTCTGATTGCCGTCGGCATCGGGCTTGCGATCTCGCTCCCTCTCGCGGTGCTCGCACACCGGCGCACCTGGCTGGCGACACCGCTGCTCGCCATCTCCGGCGCCATCTACACCATTCCCTCGCTCGCGCTGTTCGCACTGTTGTTGCCGTGGACCGGCCTGTCGCGGACGACGGTCGAGGTCGGGCTCGTCGGCTACACGCTGCTGATCCTCATCCGCAACACCCTGACCGGCCTGTCCGGGGTGCCGGTCGATGTCGTCGACGCTGCCCGGGGGATGGGCTACGGCAGCCGGCGGTTGCTGTTCCGTGTCGAGCTTCCGCTGGCACTGCCGGCCATCATCGCGGGCGTCCGCGTCGCGACCGTGTCGACGATTGCTCTCGTGACGGTCGGCGCCGAGGTCAGCAACGGTGGTCTCGGCCGGCTGATCCTGCAGGGGCTGCAGGACGAGTATCCGGCCGAGGCTGTCGGCGCCTCGGTGCTCTGCGTCGGTCTCGCGCTCGTGGCAGACCTGCTGCTCGTCGTTGTGCAACGGCTGGCGACACCGTGGGCGCGGCAACGGTGAACGCGCTCTCCGAAACGTGGTCGTGGTTGACGACCGCCGATCACTGGACCGGTGGTGCCGGTGTCTTCGCCCGCCTGGTCCAGCACCTGCAGCTGTCGGCCGAGGCGCTGCTGCTCGCCGGCGTGGTGGCGATTCCGCTTGCGCTGATCCTCGGCCACGTCGGTCGCGGTAGCTGGCTCGTCGTGTCACTGGCGAATGCATCGAGAGCGGTGCCCGTGCTTGCCGTGCTCGTCCTGCTGGTGCTGAGGATGGGCATCGGCGACCGGCCAGTGGTCTATGCGCTGGCCATCTTCGCGTTCCCGCCGATGGTCACCAACACCTACGCAGGCGTCCGGGGCGTCGATCCCGAGGTGCGTGACGCTGCTCGTGGCCTCGGTCTGTCCGGCAACCAGATGCTGCGTCGCGTCGAGCTGCCGCTCGCGCTCCCGCTCATCGCGGCCGGGGTACGTACGGCGGCGGTGCAGGTCGTGGCAACCGCGACCATCGCCGCCATCGTGGGCAGCGGCGGGCTCGGCCGCTTCATCGTCGACGGGTTCCAGACCAACGACTATGGCCAGCTGGTCTCCGGAGTGCTGGTGGTCGCCCTGCTCGCGTTGGCGATCGAGCTGACGCTCGGCGCCGCGGAGCGCCGCCTCGACCCGCTCCAGCGCTGACATCGGACTGCTCGTGTGATTGTGTGACGACATGTCTCGCCTGCACCGTTCTCGTCTCCACCGGGTGATTCCGATCGTCACCGTCGCGCTACTCGCCGCTGCCTGCGGTGGCAGCAGCTCGGGGAAGTCTGCGGTCAGCGGTTCCGGCGCGACCCCGGACAACCACCTGGTCGTGCTGCAGGACGACAAGCACCTGCAGAACAGCGACAACGTCGTTGCGGTGGTGCGCATCAAGGTGGCCAAGCAGCCGCTGATCGATGCCCTGAACAAGGTCGACACCACCATCACCCAGAGCGACCTCGTGGCGATGAACAAGCGGGCTGCCAACCACGACGACCCCGCCACGATCGCCGGTGACTACGCATCGCAGAAGAACCTGACGGCAGGCGTGGGCGGTGGCTCGGGCAAGGTCGTCGTCGGTGCAGCGAACTTCAGCGAGAGCGAAGTCCTCGCCAACCTCTATGTGGCGGTGCTGAAGAAGGCCGGCTACTCAGCGAGCGTCAAGAACGTGCAGAGTCGCGAGGTCTACGAGCCCGCGCTCGAGCACGGGCAGCTCGACGTCATGCCGGAGTACGCCGCGACGCTGACAGAGTTTCTCAACACGAGGATCAACGGGAGCAAGGCTGCACCGCTGGCTTCGCCCGACATCACCAAGACGCTGGCTGCCCTCAAGACGCTCGCCGCAAAGCGCGGACTCGAGCCGCTCGAACCGTCGACCGCAACGGACGAGAACGCCTTCGCCGTACGAAAGGATTTCGCGGCTGCGAACCACCTGACCACGCTTTCCGACCTGGCCAACTATCACGGCAAGCTGGTGCTCGGCGGGCCGCCGGAGTGCCCGACGCGGCCGTACTGCGAGCTCGGGCTAGAGAAGACTTACGGCATCCACTTCACCGGGTTCAAGGCGCTCGACGTCGGCGGTCCGATCACCATCGCGGCGATCCGCAACGGCAATGTCCAGATCGGTCTGGTCTTCTCCAGCGACCCGTCGCTGGCCGGCGGATAGCTCGTCCGCACGGACCAGAGCGATCCCGGCGACGACGAGCAACGCTCCCACGCCCTGCGCCGCCGTGAGCTGCTGTCCGACCAGCAGCCAGGCAAAGAGCACCGCGAACAGCACCTCGGTCAACCCGACGAACGACGCCACCTTGGCGCCGAGCAGCCGGGCGCCCGCGATGCCAGTGGCGTAGGCGACGACGCCGGCGACCAGCGACATGCCCAGCACCGGCACGAGCCAGGAAACCCGTTGGTGTGCGAGCGTGACGTCGGCGGCAACAGCGTGCGCATGCAGGGCGCCGATGCCGTTGGCTGCTCCCAGACCGATGGCAGCGCACAGCACGACCGTGGCGACACTGAGGCCACCCCAGGCAACGACGAGCGGTGGCAGCGCATCCTCGGTGACCGACGAGACGACGAAGTAGACCGCGAGGCCTACGGCTGCGCCCAGACCCCACAGCACACCAACGGCGTCTATGCGCGCGGAGCCGACAAGGTCCAGCACCAGCACCAGCCCGAGGATTGCGGCGGCCGCCCCGGCGGCCGTGAGCCGGCGTGGCCGCTGGCCGTGACGCAGCCACATCCAGGCGATGACAAGCAGGACGCCGGAATACTCGAGCAGCAGCGCGACCGCTACCGAGAGGTGTTCGACGGCGTTGAAGTAGCACAGCTGCGCGCCGGCGACGGCAACGACGCCGTACAGGAGCACGCTGCGAACGCCGCGGACCGACACCGCCTGGCTGCGCAGCTGCAACAGCGCCGGGATGGTGAGCACGACGGCGGCGATCAGCACCCGGGCCGCGACGGCTGCCGACGGGCTCCAGCCGATGCGGATCAGGCTGGCGGCGAACGAGCCCGAGGTGCCGAAGGTGGCACCCGACAGCACCGCCAGGCCCAAGCCGGCGTTGCTCAGCGGCCGATGCACGGCTTCGTCCCCAACACAGGTTTTCCTCTAGTAATGAGTGATAGCAGGTATACTCCTTACACGGTAGGTGCGGCGGCGAAAGGAGTCAACATGCTCTTTGCCCATGACACCGAAGTCGCGCTGCATGCCGCCGCCGCACTGGTCAACACAAAGGGCCGTGAGGTCGACACGCTCGCCGACGTGGCCGCGCTCGACGAGTTCGTCCGGGAGTGGGGCTGGACCGGCTCGCGGCGCCGCACCCGCGCCGAGCTCGACGAGGTCCGGGCACTCCGGCCGCAGCTGAGACGTTTGTGGGAGCTGGACGAAGACGGTGTCGTCGCGCAGGTCAACGCCATGCTGCGCGCCGCGGGGGCACTGCCCCAACTCATCCGCCACGATGAGTGGAACTACCACCTTCACGCCACTTCTCCCGATGCGCCGCTTGCCGACCGGATGGCGGTAGAAGCGGCGATGGCGTTCGTCGACGTCGTCCGCCAGCAGGCGCTGGATCGGCTCGGCATCTGCGACGCGACCGACTGTGACGACGTGCTCGTCGACCTGTCGAAGAACAGGTCCCGGCGCTACTGCAGCACAGCCTGCCTCAACCGCGTCAACGTCGCGGCCTTCCGGGCCAGACAGCGCTAGTTCTCGGCTTATGGGCTGAACCGCGCGCGATCTGGCGCCGTAAACTCCGCGAGGGAGGCGAAGGTGGCCGACGGCATACGGTTTCGGCTGCTGGGGGGCTTCGAGGCGTGGTCGGGGGACCGTCAGATTCCCGCCGGCAGCTGGCGACTGCGCAAAGCCAAGACCCTGGTCAAGCTGCTCGCGCTCGAGCCCGGTCACACCTTGCACGCCGAGCGGGTCGGTGACCTGCTCTGGCCGGACCGCGATGTGGCCGCGGCGCGCAACAACCTGCACCAGGTCGTGCACGCAGTGCGCCGCGCGCTGTCGTCACCCGGCCTCGACGCCGGCGCCGTGCTGGCGTTCAGAGATGACGTCCTGACGCTCGGACGCGACGTCGAGGTCGTCACCGACGTCGGCGAGCTGCAGCTCGCTGTGCGCACGGCCACTGCCGCGGGCGACGGCGACCGGGTCGCGGCACTCCTGCATGACGCCCCGGCCGAGCTGCTGCCGGAGGACGCGTACGAATCGTGGCTGCAACCGCACTCCATTGCCTATCGCGAATGGCGGACGCAGGCCGTGATGCGGCTGGTCGAGGCGCAGATTGCCAACGGTGAGCCGCACGGGGCCGTCGTACTCCTGTCTCCCGTCGTCGCATCCGATCCGTTGAACGAGCCGGCCACGCGGGCGCTGATGAGTGCCCTTGTCGCCTCCGGCCGCCGCTCGGACGCGCTGCTCGTGTACGAGCAGCTGAAGCAACGGCTCTCCGACGAGCTGGGCGCCGACCCGGAACCGCAGACACGTGCGGTGTTTCGCGAGCTGCTGACGGCTGCGGGTGACGGCTCGCCCGGCTACACGACCTCCGTCATCCCGAGCCAGCAGCCGGGCGGCAACCTGCCCGCGCCGGTGTCGCCGCTGGTCGGTCGTGCGCGCGAACTCGACGAGACCGAGCAGATGTTGGCGCGCACGCGTCTGCTGACCCTCACGGGCATGGGCGGCGTGGGCAAGACTGCACTCGGCCTGCAGCTCGCCAGGAGCAGGGCAGCGGACTATCGCGACGGCGTCTACCTCGTCGAGCTGGCCGGGTTGCGCGACGGTGACCAGGTGGCGGCGCAGATCGCCCAGACCCTTCAGCTCGCGCTGCCGTCCGACACCTCCGCCGTCGATGCCATCGTTGGGCAGCTGCGTGGGCGGCAGTTGCTGGTCGTCCTCGACAACTGCGAGCACCTGCTCGAGGCATGCGCGAACGTCGCCGCGGCGCTGCTGCGCGGGTGCCCGGGACTACGCATCCTGGCCACGAGCCGGGAGCCGTTGCGGATCGACGGCGAGGTCTCGTGGCGAACGCCGTCACTCGCACTGCCCGACGCCGAATGCGTCAACGACAGAGTGGAGCTCGGCCGGATCGGGTCAGTGGACTTGTTCGTACGTCGCGCCTCCGCTGCGTTTCCGGCCTTCGCGCTGACCGACGACAATGCGCGGGCGATCTTCGAGATCTGTCACCGGCTCGACGGCATCCCGCTCGCCATCGAGCTGGCTGCCGCCTGCATCCCCGTCTTGGCACCCCAGCAGATCGCTCTCCGTCTCGGTGATGCGATGGCGTTGTTGCGTCGGGGCGACCGGTCAGCCATCACGCGCCAGCAGACGCTGGAGGCGACACTGATGTGGAGCCACGACCTGCTCTCATCCGAGGAGCAGACGCTGTTCCGTCGGCTCAGCGTCTTCGCCGGCTCGTTCACGATGCAGGCCGTCGAGTGGGTGTGCGGTGGCACGTCACCCGCCCCTGACGTGCTCTCTTGTCTGGCCCGCCTGGTGGATACCTCGCTGGTCGTCGTAGACGTGCGCGGCGATGCCACCAGATACCGACTGTTGGACACCGTGCGACAGTTCGCTGCTCAGCGGCTGCGCGTGTCCGGCGAGCTCGCCTCGACCGAGCGACGGCACGGCGAGTGGTACCGCGACTTCGCCGTTGCCCGCGACCCGGAGTCTTCGGCATCGACGACGACGATGCCGGCGAGCCTCGATGTCGATCACGACAACCTCCGGGCGGCGCTGACCTGGTCGCTGGAGCACGAGCCGCCGCTGGCGATGGAGATGGCGGTCGCGCTGTGGCGCTACTGGCTTGCTCGAGGCTTCCTGGCCGAGGGGCAGCGGTGGCTCGAGGCGGCGCTGAGTGCCGACGCCGAACCCTCTGTGCTGCGGGCACGCGCGTTGCTGGGGCTGGCCGTCTTTGATGTGCGACGCGGCAAGGACGTACGGCTGCGCGAGCTCGGGGCGGCCGCTGTCACCATTCACCGGTCGATCGGCGACGAGGCCTTGCTGGCCATGACGCTGCTGGCCGACGCGATCCTCGCCTACATGGTGGGGGACTGGGACGACTGCTGGCAGCGGACACTCGAGTCGCTCGACACCGCAAGCGTGAGCGGGACGACCGAGGCGACCCTCGGGGCGAGGCACGTCCAGGCGTTTCTGCTGGCCGAACGCGGGCTCCATCAGGACGCGCGCGCCGCGTTCGACGACCTGCTCATGATGCTGTCGCGTGCGGACGGTGTGCACGGGCCGTTCCTGCGTGCGTTGTCGCAGGGCTTCATGGCTCGCTCGGTCGCGCCTGGCGACGCACGCCTCTACTTCGAGGAAACCGTGCTGCACGGTCGTGTCCTCGATGCGCAACAGGCGCAGGCGCACGTGCTGTGCAACCTGGCTGACATAGCACGCTCGTGCGGCGAGCTCGACGAGGCGCTGCGATGCCTCAACGGTGCCGAGGCGCTGTACGCCGAGGTCGGTGACGTCGATGGCGAGGCGGCCGCACTCAGCCGCCGCGCGTGTCTGCATCGAATCCGGGAGGAATATCCCGATGCGCGAGCGGCGCTCACCCGCAGCCTCGCGATGCGGCGGCTGATGGGGGAGCGGCGTGCCATCACCCTCGCCATGAGCAATCTCGGGCTGCTGATGGTCGCCGAGGGCGACGTCGACGGCGGCCGGCGGATGCTCGAGGAGCAGATCGCCAACGCAGGCGCCATCCGGGACATAGCCGGTCAGGACGGACTGACGTTGACGCTCGCCAGCATCGAGGCCGACGTCGGTGACGACGATGCTGCGGACGCGCACCTACGAGCGGTGGATGTGCCGGCCCGAACCCTGCCCGGCGTCTCTCGTGCCGCGGCATGGGCGTTGACGATGCACGCAGGCATCCTGGCGCGGCTGGGTCGTGCCGAGGAGTCGTCTCAGGCGCTCGCTACTGCCCGCCAGCGCTTCGAGGCGATGCGCGCCGTCGACGGAACCGCGGCCGTTAAGCCGCTGCAAAGTCTCCGTTCGTAGCGTCGGGCGACCGACAACAGCGGAGGCTCCCATGACTGCAACAACGCAGCGAACCGTACGCGTCGTCATCGGCGACGCGACGGTCGGCGAGCTGCAAGCGTCAATTCGCGGTGCAGTGATCCGTCCGGGCGACGCCGACTACGACGAGGCGCGCACCATCTGGAACGCCAGCCACGACAAGCGGCCGGCGCTCATCATCCGGTGCGCAGGCGCGGCTGACGTCGTCACCGCGGTGAATTTCGTTCGCAGCCAGAACCTGCCGGTCGCGGTCCGCGGCGGCGGGCACAGCATCGCCGGGTTCTCGACCATCGACGCCGGCGTCGTCATCGACCTGTCGTCGATGAACGCGGTGACGGTCGACCCCCAGCGTCGTCGCGCTCACGTACAAGGCGGTGCGCTGTGGAGCGACGTCGACCACGAGACGCAGGCCTTCGGCCTAGCAGTCACCGGTGGCCTCGTCTCGACCACTGGCGTCGGCGGCTTCACTCTGGGCGGCGGCATCGGCTGGTTGCTGCGCAAGTATGGGTTGACGGCCGACAACCTGATCTCGGCTGACGTCGTGACCAGTGACGGACGGCTCGTGCACGCCAATGCTGGCGAGGAACCCGAGCTGTTCTGGGCGCTGCGCGGTGGCGGTGGCAACTTCGGCATCGTCACCTCGTTCGACTACGAGCTGCACCCGGTTGGCCCGACCGTGACCGCCGGGCTCATCTTCTTCCCCGGTGAAGCGGCCCGTCAGGTCCTGACGGGGTGGCGCGACCTGACCGCGAAGATGCCCGACGAACTCACCAGCCTGATCAACCTGACCACCGCCCCACCGGTGCCGTTCCTCCCTGAGCAGGTGCACGGGCGTCCGATCGTGGCCATCGCGCTGATGCACTGCGGTCCGCTCGATGCCGCGGAGCGCGCGGTTGCGCCGTTGCGCTCGCTGGCTGAGCCCATCCTCGACATCGTCGGCCCGATGCCGTATGTCGCGATGCAGCAGGCACTTGACCCGTTGTGGACGCGCGGAGCCCACAACTACTTCACGTCGGCGTTCGTCGACGCGCTACCCGACCGTGCCATCGACGACATTGTCGCGGCGTGGCAGTCGAAGCCGACCCCACAGAGCGAGGTGCACGTGCACCACGTCGGCGGCGCGATGGCTGCTGTCCCACCCGGAGCGACGGCGTTCGCGCATCGCTCCTCGCCATTCCTGTGCAACGTCATCGTCCGTACGCCGGAGTCCGACGGCTTCGACAAGCGGGTCGAGTGGGCGCGCGCGACCCGGACGACCCTGGCGGCGTACGGAAGCAACGGAACCTACGTCAACTTCACCGGCGACGCTGACGCGGACAAGTTGCGCGCGTCATACCCGCCGGACACTTACGCCCGCCTCGTCGGCGTCAAGCGGCATTACGACCCGTCGAACCTGTTCCGGCTCAACCAGAACATCTCACCGCATCCGCTGGATGATTGAGGCTGTCCTGGCCGGAGCGGCTTGTTGCGGCTACTCATATCGAACTATTGACCGGCCGACTTACCTGCGTTTGCGTGAGATGAGCGGACCAGCCAGGGAGGCGGGTCAAGGTGCTGTTCGTCCAGTACTACCTCGACTGCCTGTCGCAGGCGTCCTATCTGATCGGGGATCAGACGACCGGGCGGGCAGTCGTGGTAGATCCGCGTCGCGATGTCGATGAATACGTCGCCGACGCCAATGCTGACGGGTTGCACATCGACTACGTCATCGAAACGCATCTGCACGCCGACTTCCTGTCCGGTCACCTCGAGCTCGCCGGCGCAACCGGCGCCGAGATCGTCTACGGCGAGGCGGCCGATGTCGACTTCGAGCACCGGTCGGTGAGCGACGGCGAACAGATCGACCTCGGTGAGGTGACGCTCGAGTTCCGTGCCACGCCAGGTCATACGCCCGAGTCGATCAGCGTTGTTGTCTATGACCGGCACGGCGTTGCTGCGCCGTACGGTGTCCTGACCGGCGACACACTGTTCATCGGCGATGTCGGCCGGCCGGATCTCGTGGCTGCCCGAGGACAGAGCCCGGAGGACATGGCCCGCGAGCTGCACCGGTCGCTGCACAAGCAGCTGTTGACGCTTCCGGACGAGACCCGCGTCTTCCCGGCGCACGGCGCCGGCTCGGCGTGCGGCAAGAGCATCTCGACCGCGACCGAGTCGACGATCGGCGAGCAGCGGCAGACCAACTACGCCCTTCGCCTCGCGACCGTGGACGACTTCATCCAGGCAGTGACAGAGGGACAACCACCCCGACCGGACTACTTCGAGCGGGTCGCGGAGCTCAACCGCGAGGTGCACGAGCTGCTGCACGACTCGCCGATCGCGCAGATCTCCCTGGACGAAGTCGTCGCATGGCAGAACCTTGGCGCCTTGATCATCGACGTGCGCTCACCGGAGGAGTTCGCGCGCGGGCACCTGCGCGAGTCACTCAACGTGGGTCTGGAAGGGCGCTTCGCCGAGTACGCCGCCGACATCGTCGACGGTGACGCGCCGCTCGTCATCGCGGGCGACCCCGTGCACGTCCGCGAGGCTCGCACGAGGCTGGCCCGAGTCGGACTCGACAATGTGCTCGGCGTTCTCGCCGATCCCGAGGTCGAGCTCTCGCGACGGCCAGACCTCGTCGCCGTCGCGAGCCGTCTCACCGCGCAACAGGTGCGCGACGCGCTCGACGAGATCAGTGATCTTTTGGTGCTCGACGTTCGCAGCAAGGGAGAGCGGGCCACCGGCTACATCGAGGGCAGCGTCAACGTTCCCCTGGTTCAACTGCCGGGTCGGTTGCGCCAGCTGAATGCCGACGCACCGGTCGTCACCTACTGCGCTGGTGGCTACCGGTCATCGATCGCAGCGAGCTTTCTGCGCTTGCGGGGTTGGCACGACGTTTCCGACCTCATCGGCGGCTACCAGGCCTGGGCTGCGGCGTGAGCCTCTTCGTCGTCAGGCACCAGCACGACCCGCAACGCTGTCCCGCAACGGACTTCCAGGACGGCGCACGGTTGCTCAACCATCTGCACCAGACCAACGCCGCGCTGCACGGCGTGCGGATCAAGGCCGAGGCGGTGTTGCCGGAGCACAGTCTCGTGCTGATCGCCGAGGCCGACGACGAGACGACGTTGCGCGAGTTCCTTGCACCGTTGGCGACGTCGGGACAGCTCGTCGTCGAGCCGGCATCGACCTGCGCCCAGGTCGTCGCCCACGGCGGCTGCGCTGCGCTGGCCGCCGCATTGCCCGGCCCGGATGCGGTCGACCCGGACCAGGCATGTCAGGAGGCCCTCGACGCAGGCCTGGTGGTGCATCGTGCGCATCCGCTCAACTGCGAGACCGCGCTCGGCGCGCTCACCGGCGGGGCAGTGATGCCCAATGCCCGTTTCTACGTGCGCAACCATTTCCAGATCCCTCAGCTGGACGCGGGGAACTGGCGCCTGCATGTCGGTGGACTGGTGCAGCGACCCTTGTCGCTGACGATGGCGCAGCTGCGCGCTCTGCCGACGACCAGCACGGTGGTGACGCTGGAGTGCGCGGGCAACGGCCGGTCCCGGATGTCTCCGGCCGCTCCCGGAGAGCAGTGGGACCTCGGTGCAGTGAGCACTGCGGAGTGGACCGGGGTGCCGATGGTCGAGTTGCTCGACCTTGCCGGGCTGCAAAGCGGCGCACGCGAGCTGGTTTTCCGGGGCGCGGACAGCGGTGTGGTCGACGGCCATGACGATGCGGTGCACTTCGAACGCAGCTTGAGCGTTGCTCAGCTCCGTTCCTCGGGAGCGGTTCTGGCCTACGCGATGAACGGCGATCCGTTGCCGGTGCACCATGGATACCCGCTGCGGCTCGTCATGCCGGGCTGGTACGCCGTCGCCTCGGTCAAATGGCTCACCGACATCGAAGCGGTCGCATCGCCGTTCGCCGGTCACTTCCAGGTCGAGCGCTATCACATCGCAGGGGAGCCGGTCAGCCTGCAGCAGGTTCGCTCGCTGGTCATTGCGCCGCGCTCCGACCAGCTGATCGAGCCGGGCGACGTTGCGATCCGCGGAGTGGCGTGGTCCGGGGCCGCTCCCATCGCGCGCGTAGAGGTCGCTGTCGACGACCAGAATTGGCAGCGCGCGACCCTGGTCGGCGACGAGCACCCGCACAGCTGGCGCTGGTGGGAGCTGTGCACCCGGTTGGACCGGCCCGGTCCCGTCACCGTGCGGGCGAGGGCAACCGACTTCGCCGGACGAACCCAACCGGAACGGGCCGAGTGGAACGCCCTGGGCTATTGCAACAACGTCGTCCATGAGGTGCGGTTGACCGTGGCCAGCGAGCAGCCGGTTCTGCACTGATCCGGATGAGGTATCCGGTCGCATTCGGCCCGTGGCGGCATACCGCACTTGCGGGTGTGAGGCCTAGTCCGCCTTGATGGTTCGCCGCTCCGCTCGTTGAAGTGCGGCCGTTGCTTGGCCAGAGTCGCCGCGTGTCCGTCCTCACTCCTGCCGACGTTTATGCAGCCCTGAGTGAGAAGGACTACGCGTCGACCACCAGGGTGGTGGACGTGCTCGCCACAGCACTCTGGGGCTCGATGCGCGGCCTGGACGTCACGGAAGCCGAGGCGACCCAGCTGTGCGAAATCGTGTGGTTACGCTTCGCCGACCAGGTGGGGCTCCAACGGCCCGCTGAGCTTGCCGACGTGACCAGCTGGATCCAGCGGGTAACCGCCGAGGAGCTGCAGCGTGTCCAGCGGGTTCAGGCCTGGCGCTCGCGTTACCTCGACCGCACCAGGCCGTCTGCGGACGTCTAGTCCGGCATCCCGTCTGCCCGCCACTGGGTCAGCTCATCCCGCCGCGGCGGGTCCGCGCCGGCGCGCATGCAGGTCCACGAGGCCGCGTCCGCGGCGTCGTGCAACAGCACGCGCAGCGTTTCCGTGTCAGGCGGACCGCTGCTTCGTCGCGCGAGTCCGACCAACAGCGCCGACATGAACGCATCGCCGGCGCCGACGGTGTCGGCAACCGAGACGTGCCGAGCGGCCACGTGCACGTGGTCGTGGACCGTGAACCCATGAGCACCGTCAGGACCGTCGGTGACGACGACAAGATGCGGACCTCGGTCCAACCACGAACGGGCGACATCGTCGACGGCACATCCTGGATAGAGCGCACTGAGGTCATCGGTCGATGCCCTGACCACGTGCGCGAGTCCGACCTGACGTTGCACCCGCTGCACCATCGCAGCCGGGTCCTCGAGCGCCGGCCGCACGTTGGGGTCGTAGCTCACCAGGTGCCGGTCTCGGACTCGCTGCATGAACGTCTCGAGGATCTCTGCTCCCGGCGCGAGCGTCATCGCCAGCGACCCGAAATGCACGGCGGAGACGTCGTCGAGGTGCGCCGGCAGTTCACGGGGTTTCCACTGCCAGTCAGCGGTGCCGTTGGCATAGAAGGAGTAGGAGGCCCGGCCCGCCTCATCGAGCGACACGACGGCGAGAGTGGCCGGCTCGTCGGCGGCGACGACGTGACGCAGGTCGACGCCGTTGTCGGCCAAGTGCCGCCGCAACAGTGACCCCAGGCGGTCGCGGCTGATGCGGGCGAGCATCGCTGCCGGCTCGCCCAGCCGGGCGATCCCCACGGCCACGTTGGCCGGACTGCCGCCCGGGAGTGCCCGGAAGGCGTCCGCGCCGGTCGGCACCAGATCGGCCAGCGTCTCGCCGCAGACCAGGATCACGCGGCCAACTATGTCTGGTGACTAGCCGCCTTGGTGACTAGCCTTGCGCGATCCGGCAGTCACCGCAGGTGCCGGCGATCTCGATCGTGTGCACGACGTCGCTGAAGCCTGCCTGCTCGGCCACCCGTGCGAGCCAGTCCTCGACGCTCGGACCGTCCACGTCGACTGCTCGCCCGCAGTGCCGGCAGACGAGATGGTGGTGGTGCGCCGTGTCCGAGCAACGGCGGTAGGCGAGCTCACCCGTCAGCGTTCGCACGCTGTCGATCTCGCCGGCGTCGATCAGTCGCTGCAGATGCCGGTAGACCGTCGTCAGCCCCACCCGGACACCTTCCGTGCGCAGCTGGGCGTGCAGGTCCTGCGCCGTACGGAAGTCGTGGGTACGGGCCAGTGCCGTCTCGATCGCGACGCCTTGCCGGGTCTCGCGCCCAGCGACGTGCGCCGGTGGCCGGCTCACCCTGGGTCCCGCCGGTCACTGAGGGCCGCGTGAGCGATGGCGGCCGCGTTCGCGTCGACGAGGGAGTAGACCACCTCGCGCCCGCGACGGCGGCCGGCGACCACGCCCGCATCCTTGAGCACCCGCAGGTGCTGGGACACGACGGTCTGCGGCAGGTCCAGCCGCTCGGTCAGCTCGTGCACGCAACGGTCCAGCAGCGACAGCGCGTCCACGATCGCGAGCCGGGCGGGGGAGCCGAGGGCGCGCAGCAGCTCGGACCCGCTCTCGTAGTCCGGCGGGCGCAGGTCCCGGTATGCGGAAACGTGCATTAGTCCTCGCCGCGTCGGCCGGATACGGTGCTCGTAACGGTGGTGGAAACGGTTTTCACTTCCGGAAAGGGTACGGCGGACGGTGCGACTGCTTCAACTACCCCGGCTCGAGTCCCGGGGAGTTGCACTTGCACTGGCCGTCGTCCTCGTGGCCATCGGGTTTGCGGCGGTCGGCTGCGCGACCGCGAACCCGACGTCCGTGGCGACCGCCAGGGGGGTCCTGCGAGTGGTTGCCGCGGAGAACTTCTGGGGCAGCCTTGCCGGCCAGCTCGGCGGCTCCCACGTGCACACCGCCAGCATCATCGACAGGCCGGGCGCCGACCCGCACGACTACGAGCCGACGGCCCACGACGCCGTTGCGATGGCCGAGGCGCAGGTCATCGTCCTCAACGGCATCGGCTACGACGGGTGGGCGTCCAAGCTGGTCGCCGCGAACCCGGTCTCCGGGCGGGTGGTCATCACCGTGGGCGACGTGGTGGGCATCCGTCCTGGCGGCAACCCGCACCGTTGGTATTCACCCAGCGACGTGCGCGCCGTGCTCGACGCCGTCACCTCGGCGTACAAGAGGCTGCTGCCGGCTGACGCGGCGGATTTCGACCGGCAGCACGAGGCTGTGGTGACGCAGCGCCTCGGGGGCTACTTCGGTGACGTGGCAGCCATCAAGGCGCGCTACGCGGGCACAGCGGTCGGCGCCTCGGAGTCGGTCTTCACGCCGCTGGCGCAGGCCCTGGGGCTGCGACTGGTCACCCCGCAGTCGTTGCTCGACGCTGTCAGCGAGGGTGTCGACCCGACCGCGGCCGCCAAGCGGCTCGTCGACGAGCAGATCCGTGAGCGCCGGATCAAGGTCTACGTCTACAACAGCCAAAACGCGACGCCCGACGTCCAGGCTCAGGTCGGTGCCGCCCGTCGTGCCGGCATTCCGGTGACGACCATCACCGAAACGATGACGCCCGCCGGCACCAGCTTCCAGGCGTGGCAGGTGCGCCAGCTGGATGCGTTGCGGCAAGCACTCGCCCAGGGGACGGGCCGATGACCGACACGGTTGTCGACGCGGAGGGCGCCGCAGTGTCGGTCGGCGGCCGCCAGGTCTGGGTGGACGTGACGGCGCACGTTTCCGCGGCGTCGTTCGTGGCGGTGCTCGGGCCCAACGGTGCGGGCAAGTCCACGCTGCTGAAGGCGGTCCTTGGCCTGCAGTCGCTCGACGCCGGCACGATCCGCGTGCTCGGGCAGGAGCCCGGCGCCGCCAACCGTCGGATCGGCTACCTGCCGCAGCGGCGTACGTTCGACCCGGGTGTGCGCATCCGCGGGCTTGATGTCGTGCGCCTCGGTCTCGACGGCGACAAGTGGGGGCTGCCGTTGCCGGGGCGTTCCCGCGACGCCTGGCGACGCGTGCACGAGCTGGTCGAGGTCGTCGACGCCGGTGCCTACGCGCATCGGCCGATCGGGGAACTGTCCGGCGGCGAGCAGCAGCGGCTGCTCATCGCGCAGGCACTGGCACGCAGTCCCGAGCTGTTGCTGCTCGACGAGCCGCTCGACTCGCTCGACTTGCCGGCGCAGGCATCGGTCGCGGCGCTCATCGCGCGCATCTGTGTCGAGCATCGCGTCGCGGTCGTCATGGTCGCGCACGACGTGAACCCGATCCTGCCCTACCTCGACCAGGTCATCTACCTTGCCGACGGCCATGCCGCTGCCGGCGCTCCGCGCGAGGTCATCACGACCGAGACGTTGAGCCGGCTCTACCGCACGCCGATCGAGGTGCTGACTACGACCGATGACCGGCTCGTCGTGGTCGGGCAGCCGGAGGCGCCGGCATTGCACGGGAATCGCCACCATTGACCAGGCCCAAATGAACGGGAGCTGGAATCTGGTCACCGATGTGCGGCAGATGTGGTCGCTGCCGTTCATGGTCAACGCCTATCGTGCCGGCACCGTCGCGGCGCTGCTGGCGGCACTCGTCGGCTACTTCATGATTCTGCGCAAGCAGACATTCGCCGGGCACACACTGTCGGTTGTCGGTTTCCCCGGCGCGGCTGGCGCGACGTGGCTCGGCATCTCTGCGACGTTCGGCTACTTCGCGTTCTGCCTGTCCTCCGCTGCCGTCATCGCAGCCGTGCCCGCAGGTGGCCGGCGACGCACGGATCAGTCCGCGCTGATCGGCACGGTGCAGGCGTTCGCGCTGGCGTGCGGGTTCCTGTTCGTCGCGCTCTACAACGGTTTTCTGGGCGGCACGACCGCGTTGCTCTTCGGCAGCTTTCTCGGCATCACCAGCCGTCAGGTGCTCGTGCTGGTCGTCGTGGCGGTGCTCATCGTCATAGCTCTTGCCGTGATCGGCAGGCCGTTGGTGTTCGCGTCGTTGGATGGTGACGTTGCGCGCGCCCACCGGGTGCCGGTTCGGCTGCTCGACGTCATCTACCTGCTGTTGCTCGGGGCGGCCGTCGCCGAGACCGCACAGATCACCGGTGTGCTGCTCGTCTTCACGCTGCTGGTGTTGCCGCCGGCGACGGCACAACGGCTGACCGCACGACCGGCGCGCGGCATCCTGCTTGCCGCAGTCCTTGCTGTCGTCTCCACCTGGGTTGCGTTGGGTGTTGCCTTCTACTCGCCCTACCCGTTCGGGTTCTGGCTGTCGACGATCACCTTTGCGGAGTACGTCGCCGTGGTCGCCGGTGCCGCGGTGGTGCGGGCATGCTGAGCCAGCCTTTCGTCCAGCACGCCTACATCGCCGGCAGCGCCGTTGCCGTTGCTTGCGGCCTACTGGGCTACTTCCTCGTCCTGCGCGCCCAGGTCTTCACCGCGGACGCTCTGAGTCACGTCGCGTTCACGGGTGCGCTTGCCGCGTTGGCTTTCGGCGTCGACGTCCGCCTCGGGCTGCTCACGGTCACCGTCGCCGTCGCAGTGCTGATGGGCCTGCTAGGACCGCGCGGGCGCGCGGACGACGTCGTCATCGGTGGCGTGTTCGCCTGGGTGCTCGGTCTCGGCGTGCTGTTCCTCAGCCTGTACACGACCCACCGCAGCGGCGGCAACGGAGCCGCCGGCATCAACGTCTTGTTCGGCTCGATCTTCGGACTCAGCGCCGGCCGATCCTGGCTCACCGTCGCGATCACCGGCGGCGTCACCCTCGTGCTGTTGGCGGGCTGGCGGCCGCTGCTGTTCGCGACCATCGACGACGGAGTCGCGGCAGCTCGCGGAGTGCCGGTGCGGCTTGTCGGCGTGGGTTTTCTCGCCCTCACCGGTGTGACCGCCGCGGAAGCCACCCAGGTGGTCGGGGCGCTTCTGCTACTCGGACTGCTCGCGGCTCCGGCCGGCGCTGCCGTGCAGCTCACGACCACACCGGGGCGCGGCGCTGCCGTCGCCACTGTCTTGGCGCTGGTCTCGGTCTGGGCCGGGCTGGCGTTCTCCTACGCGGTGCCGCGGGTGCCGCCGAGCTTCGGCATCATCGCCGTCGCCACCGTCGGCTACGCCGCGGCGCTGGTCTGGCGCCGAGCCATACTGGTCCACAGCCCATGACGCCTTCGCCGCTCGCTGTCGCGCCGCTATCGGATGTGCAGCGCTGGGCTCGTGGCGACGGCCTGCTGATCGTGCTGTACATCCTCGGCGCGATTCTCTTGGCCCGGTTCGTCTCCTGGCTCGGCGGCAGGATCATCGGGCGCATCGACGCCGCTGCCGCCTCGGGCGACGCGCTGGTGCGCTCCGAGGCAGAGAAGCACCGGCACGCCGTCGCGCAGGTGCTCACATGGGTCTGCATCGTCCTCATCTACGCGATTGCGGCCATCCTCGTCGTGCAGCGGCTCGGGATCCCGCTCGCAGGCCTGGTGGCGCCGGCCACGGTGGTCGGCGTGGCGCTCGGCTTCGGCGCGCAGCGGATCGTCGCCGACATCCTCGCCGGGTTCTTCCTCATCGCCGAACGCCAGTACGGGTTCGGTGACGTCGTACGGATCTCCTCGCTCGGCAGCACCACCGGGGTCAGCGGCACGGTCGAGGAGCTGACACTGCGGATCACCCGGTTGCGCTCGGCCAACGGCGAGGTCGTCATCGTTCCCAACGGGCAGCTCGTCCAGGTGACGAACCTGTCCCGCTACTGGGCGCGTGCCGTCATCGACACCCCGGTGCCGCTGACGGCCGACCTGGCCGTCGTGACCGACACGCTGCGCCAGGTCGGGGTGGAGGCGTACGCCGACGAGGACCTGCGGCCGTTGCTGCTCGACCCGCCTTCGGTCATGGGCGTGGAGAGCCTGCAGGTCGACCGCTTGTCCGTCCGGATGGTCGCGCGGACCCAGCCTGGCAGGCAGTTCGAGGTCGCTCGTGAGCTTCGTGCGCGCATCGCCACCGCGCTGCGCCAAGCCGGGATCACCGTCACGACCGTCGCGACCACAGCTGAGCCGACGAGCGAGACCTGACCGTGCGGCGACTGCCCAAACGTGTTCCGCACACCCGTGCCCGCACCTCGACGGCGATCCTGTGCGTGCTGTTCGCCGGCGTTCTCGCGGCCTACCTCCTGGTGCGCCCGGCGCCGACGCCGACGGCCCCGGCCGGCAACCCGCAACCGGCGGCAACGACCCCGGCCACGGCGACGTCATCTCCGACGCCGGCCAGCCGGCCGTCGTCGAGCACGGGCAGCTCGCCCAGACAGTCGTCACCGGTGCCGACCAGCGCGCCGTCGCGGACGCCGACGACGACGCAGGTGCCGACGCCGAGCCGTTCACTAGCCCCGTCGGTGTCAACCTCGCCTTGACCGCGGGAGGCTTGGGCCCGGCGTTGAGATCACCTGGCCGGTTGACTACTGCATTTGCAGGAGGCGGCGAAGACTTTTCCGAAAGTTCTCTGCAAACCCCTTGTGCTCCTTGCCGGTCGCCCTCGAACCTTGTCCCTTGCAAGCCCCCGGACAGCCCGATTGACTGACGAGAGGCAGGCACATGGCGGCGATCTTCCCCGGCGGCGGGCGCACACGGCGCCCGGTGTGGACCCGCATGAACGCGCTGACGTACCTCGGTCAGGTGAGCCTGCGCGGCTCACGCGACAACGCGCTCGCCTCGCTCGCGGACATCCACCGGACGAGGCAGCCGATGACGCCTCTCAGCACCGCGTTGATGAGCCCACGGCCGGAGCGGTCGCAGCGCGAGCACGCGCCGGTCGGGCGCTGACGGGGTCCGACTGATACGGGGTTCCGACTAACGCAGTTCAGCCGCGGCAGGTCGCGACGTCGACGAGGCGCGCGGTTTGCGGCATCGTCCAATCGTCGAGGCTGAACACCGCGACGGTCGACGTCGGGAACTCACCGAGCCGGTCGGCTGCCGCTGCGCCGGCCAGCTCGAAGGCGACCTCGTGGATCGACGGGTTGTGGCCGACGACGGCGAGCATGGCCACGGTGCCGTCCTGCTCCGCGACGAGCTCGAGGAGACCCTCCGACGCGTTGGTCCAGATGCGCTCGTCGAGGACGACTCTGATCTTCTCCGCGCCGAGCGCAGTGGCGATGCCCTCCCAGGTCTGCCGGGTCCGGGTCGAAGGCGACACTGCGGCCAGGTCGGGGACGAATCCCCTGTCGTGCAACCAGGATCCGATGGCGGCGGCGTCCCTGGCGCCGCGCTTCGTCAACGCCCGGGTGTGGTCAGGCGTGCCCTGCTCCGCCTTGGAATGCCGGATGAGCGCGAGCTGGCTCGGCATGTCTGCACTCTTTCACGATCAGGCTTCACGTTCAGGCAGCGTGCGAGTCCGGCCCGACCACTCGCACCGACGCCACTTCCGGTCGCATTCGCAGCTTCTCCGCGGCGTCGTAGACCGCTTCGACACTCGGTGCATTGAGATAGAGGCTGACATGGCGTAGCCCGTCCTCGTCACCTTCACCGGTCCCAACGTGCCGTGTGCGCGCCGGTAGTCCAGCTCGACGATGGTCATCCCGCGTGACCAGCGTGCGATGAGGCAGCGTCAGATCCCGCACGAGTGGCTCGTACCCATACGCCCCGTTGGCAATCGTGACCTGCCGAGCGTGGCGTTTGCCGCCGTAATGGCCGCGTAGCGGGCATGCTGGTCACGCCGCCGGGAATTCCGCCGGTGGGATCGGAGGCGCGTGGACGTGAGGCTCGGCATCCTCGACGTTGGCTCCAACACGGTGCACTTGCTCGTGGTGGACGCCGAGCCGGGCGCGCAGCCGGTTCCCGCCGCGGACGTGGGCTGGGACTCGCCGCTGCTCGAGCATCTCGATGCTGACAACAAGCTCTCCGACCAGGGTCTTCGCGACCTGCTGTGCATCATCGACGAGGCACGTCAACGCGCGGACGCGCTCGGCGTTGCCGACTTCTCGGCATTTGCGACGTCGGCGCTGCGCGACGCGGACAACGGTGAGGAAGTGCTGGCCCGGGTCGAGGACGAGACGGGCATCGATGTCAACGTGCTCGGCGGCGACGACGAGGCGCGGCTGACGTTCCTCGCCGTACGCCGTTGGTATGGCTGGAGCAGTGGCCGGTTGCTGGTCGTCGACATCGGCGGCGGGTCGCTCGAGCTCGCGGTCGGATCGGATGAAACCCCCGAGCACGTCGCGTCCCTGCCGTTGGGTGCACGCCGCCTCACCCGCGAGCGACTCCGGAGCGACCCCCCGTCGGCGAAACAGGTTGCGGCACTGCGCGACCACGTGTCTGCCGCGGTGGCAGCACGGTTGCGGCCGTTCCGAGCCGGTGAGGTCGACCACGCGGTGGGCACATCCAAGACGTTGCGGTCACTCGCGCGGATCGCCGGTGCGGCCCCGCTGAGCGACGGCCCGTATGTGCGACGGGTGCTGTGTGTCGAGGACACCGCGAACCTCGTGGACAAGCTCGCCGGGTTGTCGGCCAGGGAGCGCGCCAAGCTGCCCGGTGTCTCCGCGCGTCGCGCGCCTCAGTTGCTCGCGGGCGCGATCGTCGCCGCGACGACGATGGCTCTGCTCGACGTCGACGAGCTGCTCATTTGCCCGTGGGCACTGCGGGAAGGGGTGTTCCTGACGCGGCAGGACTGGATCGTCGCGCTCTGACCGCGGGTGCTTTGACGGGCTGTCCCTTGTCGACCGCACGAGCAGCACCTGGGACAGCGGCTTGCCCTTCCGTATCTTGCGCAAGTCGCCGGCGACGTGCGGGTTGTCCGCCGCGAGCAGGTCGAGCCGGGCCGCCCGCAGCAGATCTTTGGCCTTGTAGTGCGTTGGCCGATTCCGGTTTCCAGGTGACCGCCACCGCCGGTCAGGAGTTCAGCAGCCGCTGGACATCGGTGGGCCGCATCTGCAGCGCTGACGCGACGTCGCCGGGGGTGTAACCGGACGCGACAGCCGCCTTGATGGCCGCGTTGCGCACCGCGAGCCACTGCTGCGGGTGCGCCTGGCTCAGATCCCAGAGTGCTTCCTCCGCGGCGACGGCCGCCTGAAGGGGGTCCAATTCGACGGGCGAGGCGGTGGGGGAAGTCATGGGAAGCCCTTTCCGGTCATCGCGATGTCCTGGGACTGTACGCCGAGAACGGCGCTTCGCCCTGATCCGAGCGGTCTAGTCCGTTGTCCGCCCATGCGAGTTGTCACCGCACTCGCGTTGGAGGACGCACGATGTCTCCGTGACGTTCACGACGCTCACCATCATCACTGCGGCCGCGCTGGTCGGGCCGCTGCTCGCCGCACCGCGGCGTACGGCTGTTCCTATGGTCATCGGCGAGCTGGCGGCGGGTGTGCTGCTGGGGAACACGGGTCTGCGAACACTGCATCCGCACGACCCGACGTTCGCGTTCCTCGCCGACATCGGGTTCGGACTCATCATGTTCGTGGCCGGGTCGCACGTGCCGATCCGCAACCCGAGGGTGCGCTCCTGCGTACGCACCGGTGGCCTGCGTGCGCTCTCCGTCGCCGGCATTGCGATCGGCCTCGCCGTCGCGATCGCTCATGCCTTCGGCACCGGTGGTGCACCGCTGTTCGCCGTGCTTCTTGCGTCGTCCTCGGCGGCGCTGGCCCTGCCGCTGTTGGAATCGGTCGGGGTCGACCCGGGGTCGGCGCTGGACACGGTCGCTCAGATCGCCATCGCCGACACCGCATGCATCGTCGCCTTGCCACTCGCGATCGAGCCGAGTCGTGCCGGCAGGGCGGCAGTCGGTGCGGTGGCTGTCGCGGGTGGGGCGCTGCTGTTCTGGATGGTCTTCGAATACGCCGAGCACAGCGGACAGCGCCGGCGCCTTCACCATTTCAGTGAGCGACGGCACTTCGCGCTCGAGCTGCGCATCAGCTTGCTGGCGTTGTTCGGCCTGGCCGCGATCGCGACAAACTTGCACGTTTCCATCATGTTGGCGGGGTTCGGCCTGGGCCTTGCGGTCGCTGCGGTCGGGGCGCCGCGGCGGTTGGCCAGGCAGGTCTTCGGGCTCACCGAAGGCTTCCTCGGGCCGATCTTCTTCGTCTGGATCGGAGCCTCTCTCGACCTGCGTGCGCTCGGGAACCATCCGAAGTTCATCGTGATGGGGGTCGTGCTCGGCCTGGCGGCGGTCGGCGCCCATGCGGCAATGGCGCCGAGCGGACAGGGACTCAAGATGTCCGTGCTCGCATCCGCGCAACTGGGCGTCCCGATTGCAGCTGTGACGCTGGGCAGCCAACGTCATCTGCTGCCGCCGGGAGAGGCCGCTGCCATCCTGCTCGGCGCGGTGGTGACCGTCGCCGCCGCCAGCATCGCGGCGGCGAGATCGCGTCCGGTGCCAGTCGCTCCGGACTTGTCAGACCGTGCTGCTCCTATAGGGGCACCAGCGTCTGACAAGTCCGGAGCAGCCGGGCGGTAGTCTCCGCGCCGTGACAGAACCGGTTGACCTCGACCTTCCGGGTGACAACGACGAGCGACGCACGTCGGTGCGGCAGTGGCTTGCCGAACATCCGCAACCGACCGCACGGCAGTTGGCGGAAGCGGGCTACGTTGCACCGCACTGGCCGCAGCCCTGGGGGCTCGGGGCTGATGCGATGCAGCAGCTGCTGATCGACGATGAGCTGCGCCGAGCGGGTGTGCGCCGGCCCAGCAACCAGATCGGCATCGGCTGGGCCGGGCCGACCATCATCCACGCCGGCACCGAGCAGCAGAAGGAGCGTTACCTGCTGCCGATCCTCGCCGCCGAGGAGATCTGGTGCCAGCTGTTCAGCGAGCCCGGGTCGGGGTCGGACCTCGCGTCGCTGTCGACGCGCGCGGTCCTGGACGGCGGCGAGTGGGTCGTCAACGGCCAGAAGGTCTGGACGTCCGGCGCGCACAACTCGCAGTTCGGCATCCTGCTCGCGCGCACCGACCCGGATGCGCCCAAGCACAGAGGCATCACCTACTTCATCTGCCCGATGGACGCGCCGGGCATCACGATCCGGCCGCTGATCGAGATGACCGGTCAGCACCTGTTCAACGAGGTGTTCTTCGACGACGTGCGCATCCCGGCCGGCAACGTCGTCGGTGAGGTCAACTCGGGATGGGAGCTGGCCAAGGTCACCCTCGGCAACGAGCGCGTGTCGCTGTCATCCGGCGGCGCGTTGTGGGGGATGGGGCCGTCGGCGTACGACCTCGTCGACGTCGTACGCCGCGGCGGCGGCGTCAAGGACCCGCTGCTACGCGATCGGCTGGCCGGCGCCTACGTGCATGCCGAGGTGCTGCGGCTGATCCGGCTGCGCACCCTCGCGCAGTCGATGGCGGGCAAGCCACCGGGGCCGGAGGCGTCGGTCCGCAAGGTGCTCGCCGACGAGCACGGCCAGGAGATCATGAACCTCGCCAAGGACCTCGCCGGCCGCGACGGACTTCTCGAGGGCGCCGGCCCGATGGGCGACGACACCGCCGGCTGGAGCTACGGCTTCCTGTTCGCGCCGGCACTCACCATCGGCGGCGGCACCGGCGAGGTGCAGCGCAACATCCTGGCCGAGCGGGTGCTCGGCCTGCCACGCGATGCCGACCCGGACGCCGGCCGGCCGTGGGCCGAAACGCGGAGGGGCTGACACCGTGGACCTGGAGCTGAGCGACGAGCAGCAGGCGCTGCGCGACGCCGTACGCCGGTTTCTCGAGAAGCGGTCGCCGGAGCATGAGGTCCGCCTGCTGATGGCGACCGAGCCTGGCTACGACGACGAGATGTGGCGCGCCATGGCGAGCGAGCTCGGGCTGCAGGGCCTGCCGATCCCGGCCGCGCAGGGCGGCGCCGACGCAGGGTGGCGCGAGGTCGCGGTCGTGATGGAGGAGATGGGCCGGGCGCTGACGTGTGCGCCGTATCTGTCGACCACACTCGCGACCGCGGCGCTGCGCGCATCCGCTGATGCGCACCTGACCGCCATCGCGGCGGGGGAGCGGATCGGGACGGTCGTCTTCGCCGGCGACGTCGTCGTCCGCGACGGCGCGCTGCACGGCTCTGCCCCATTGGTGCTCGACGGTCACGTCGCCGACCTGTTCGTGGTTGCGGTCGACGGCGCGTTGTACGCGGTGCACGGTCGCGACGGTGTCACCGCCACGTTGCGGCCGACGCTCGACCAGACGCGCAAGCTCGCCGATCTCACCTTCAGCGGCGCGGCCGCGGAGCACATCGGGTCGGCGGACGTGCTCGACCAGGTGCGGTTGCTCGCGGTCATCCTGCTCGCGGCCGAGCAGGTCGGCGGCGCACAGCGGGTGCTGGAAATCGCCTCCGACTACGCCCGCACGCGCACCCAGTTCGGCCGGCCGATCGGAATGTTCCAGGGCGTAAAGCACAAGTGCGCCGACATGCTCTTGCTCGTTGAATCTGCTCGCGCCGCGGCCTACTACGCGGCCTGGGTTGCGGCCCAGGACCGGAGCGATCTGCCCCGCGCCGCGCATGTCGCGGGCGCGTTCTGCTCCGACGCGTTCTTTCGCGTCGCCGCGATGAACATCCAACTGCACGGCGGCATCGGCTTCACGTGGGAGCACCCGGCGCATCTGTACTACCGCCGGGCCAAGAGCGGTCAGCTGCTGTTCGGCACGCCCGCCGAGCACCGCGCCGCGATCGCCGACCTGCTCGAGGTCTGAGCCACCGCCGACAGGGCCTATCGACGCCGTTGGGCTGACTTCCTCTCTTTTGCCATCCGCGCCATGCGGCAACCGTTGTTGCGACGCGACGTATCAGCCGTCTGCACGTGGCCGTCTGGATCTAGGGGACGGATCGGATCGTCTCAGTCTGGGCGTGAGAGTGCGCCATGGGGAGACTCGCTCGGGGACCGCCGGTGGCAATGGCGTCGCACAGCCCACGATGAGTTCGCCAACTGGCACAAGCACGATTCCCCTTGCGCGTTGCATCGCGCGGTCCTCAAGCATGAGGAAGCGACCATGAAGCGCTTCGCCATATTGCTCTCCCTCCTCGCCGCTCTCGGGTTCAGCTTCGTATCGGCGTCGGCGGACAGCCCGCACTTCAAGAACGGCGGCACCCCGAAGTGCACGATCAGCACATCGGGTGGCTCCGCAACAGCAAGCTGCAGCGGCACCCTCGCCGGACTCGGCAACGGGGATCTCGTCATCCAGACAACGCTGCAAGGCTCCGCCACCTACACCTGCACCAACGGGGGTGGCAACGCTGCACCCGGACAGAACAAGGTGAACGTCGGCCCGACGACCACGCCGACGACAATTCCTGGTGGCGACATCAAGAACGGCACTGTCACCTACCACGCCAGCGGCAGTCTCACCGCACCCACGACCGTCACCGGGCAGCAGGCTGGTTGTCCGAACAGCAACTGGACAGGCACCAACCCCAAGCTCACGGTGACGAGCATCACCGAGACGATCTCGCAGGGCGGCACGCTGTTGTTCACCTGCACGGCGAGCAACCCGAACGGGCTCTCGGGCACGGTCGCGCTCAGCTGCTAGCGACTTACGGCTGCTAGCGACTTACGCGCTTGATCTTCGCGGCTGCTATGGCAGGACGGTGTACTGGTCGCGGGCGTTGACGAGGCTGGTGCCTTCAGCGGTGGAGACTCGTACGTCGACCTGACCCGGTCCGAGCGCGGCCGGAGGTGTGGCGACGAGGTAGTTGGCGGACAGGACGCGGACTCTCGCCGCCGCCATAGCTGGGCCGCTTCCGGACGCGAACAGCACGCGCGTCGCCGGAGTGAATCCCGAGCCACTGATGAGAATCTGCTGGCCCTGGCGTCCCGCGGCGTAGCCAGGGCCACCCGGGCCGACGCCGGTCACCTCAGGGCGCTGCGTCGTCACGAGATCGCGGAACGCCGGCTCGAGCCCCGCGCCGGCCAGCAAAGCGTCAGGGATGTCACCGGGCCCGGGATGGTCGGGCGGGCCGTGCGCTCCCACGATCGTGACGTCGACAGGCGGTGGCGGGCAGATGTAGGCCGGCGCGGGCTGGGCCCAGTAGTTGTTCTCGATCAGGATGTGCCCGACCGTGTCGCAGCCGCCGTGCGCGAACGCGTGCGCTTGATACTCGGCGTTGTTGTCGTAGGTGATGTAGTCCGCACCTTCGTCGTTGTAGTACGCGAACTCCGACCAGGTCGCGAGCAGTGCGACGTTTCCGCGGATCAGCAGGCCCTTGGCCATCTGTTGCGGCGAGGCCGTCGGGGTCAGGAATGGGTCCGCGGCCGGCCCCGTGGGGTCGAACGGCCCCTGCATGCCATTCGTGTAGATCGCGCCACCGTCGGGCAGCGTCGCCATGTAGTCGTAGATCAGGTTGTTCGCGATCAGGTTGTGCTGGACGATCGACGGGTTGTCGGGGTTCAGGGTGTCGGTGTGCCACCCGCCCCAGCCGAAGCTGATCGCGGTGTAGGGCGTGCGCGCGATCTGGTTGTGCGCGACGACGGTGTTGCGCGTGTAGCCGACCCAGATCGCGACCGCGCCGTGATACTCCTGCGCGACGTCGTGGATCCAGTTGTCCTCGATCCGGTTTCCGTCGTCGATCTCGCGGCTGTTGCTGTGCACCCATTTCGGCAGCGGATCATTGGTGTCGCCGAGCTGGATGCCCGTGCCCGAGGTGTCGAAGATCTCGTTGCCGCGCACGACGTTGTCGCGTGCGCCGTAGGAAAGGTCGAGCGCCGCGGCGCCGACGTGCTCGAACCGGTTGCGCTCGAGCGTGACGCCCTGCGGCGCTCGCAGCATGACTGCTGCCGGCGGCTTGGTCCACGCGGCAAACGGGCAGGTGCCACGCGGCGTCGTGTATTGGCAGGTGCCCTGCGGCGGCCGTCCGGAGCTCTGGTCGTAGCCGGAGGCGCCGGCGCCCGTCAGCGTCGTGTTGGCCTGCATCTCGGCGAATCCGTCGTTGCTGCTCGGCTGACGCCACGTGGTGTAGGCGAAGGTCAGCCCCCGGAATGTCAGCGCAGTGATCGGGTGCGCGAGCGTGCCCTCACCGTCGATGAGCGTCTGAAGCAACGGCAGTTCCGCGTCCTCGCGATTCGGGTTCTCGTGTGGCGCGGCGAAATACAGCACCCGGTGGGCTCTGCGGTCGAAATACCACTCTCCCTGGGCGAGCGGTGGCCCGATGTTCTCGATGGCGCTCGGCGGGTTCGCGGCCGAGAGACCTTCGAATCCCCCCATTGCGTTGTCGTCCGGGTCGGTGCCGGCCACGACCGTGTCGGGGATGTGCAGGTTGGACCAGCACGGCTGCCGGAGCACGACCTCGGCGCCGCCGGTCGAAGCCGTCACCGAGGCGACGTCGCAACGCGGTTCGGTCCAGAATCCGTTGCCTTCGCTGAAGACCAGCTCGACCGAGGATGGGTCATGCCAGGAGAGAACGGACGTGTCGCTCGTCAGGTAACCCTTGGACGTCTGCGTCCAGGCGCCCTGCGGCGCTGTGGTGGTGCGCGCGACGCGGCGGCCATCGACGTACAACTCGCGGCTGGCCGCATCTCGCGGCACAGGCGCGGACCAGACGCCGTTGGGTGCTCGTCGCCATCCGGTCAGCCGGATGCTGCCGGCGATGACGGGCGCCGCTCCCGGTGCGTTCTCGTAGACAACGCGGTGCCCGTTGCGGCCGCCGTCGCGGGAGTCGAACCGCAGCGGCGCGGTCAGCCGGTAGGTCCTGCCGGACAGCTCGACCGTGACATCCCGGCGTGCCGCATCGGCTCGGACCACGTCGCGTGCGTGGGCCAGCGCGCACGGCCTAGTCGCTGTGCAGCTGTGGCCCTGACCGTCGGGTGCGACGACGAGGACCTCGGGAGCGACGGTGGCCCATCCCAGCGAGACGACGCTGCCACTCGCGAGGGCGCTCGCGGCCACCGCCGTAACGATCCAGCGCCGACGGTCCACGACCGAGCCCCCAACCTGACGATGTCCTCAGGTGAGAGTAGGGAAGCGGACAGCTCCGCGCGACGGAGGTTGCTCAGCTGCGGCTGAGGTCTGCCGGCTGCCATTGCGCCGGCCGCTTCTCCAGGAAGGCGTGCATGCCTTCCTGCGCGTCCGGCATCTGGCTGGTGCGAGCCATGACATCGGTCGCGAACTCGTAGGCGGCGTCCTGCGGCATGGACAGCTGCGCATAGAGGGTGCGCTTGCCGACCGCCTTGCTCGCGGCGCTGCCACGGGTGACCCGCATGAGCAGGTGGGCCACTGCGGCGTCGAGCTCGTCATCGGCGGCCACGCCGTTGACCAGACCCCACGCGAGCGCGGTCTCGGCGTCGATGGTGTCACCCGAGAGGGCCATCTCCATCGCCCGCTTGCGGCTGACCGTGCGGCCGATCGCCACCATCGGGGTGTGGCAGAACCAGCCGCCTTTGCCGCCCGGCGCGGCGAACGCAGCCGTGGTCGATGCCACCGCGAGGTCGCAGGTCGCGACGAGCTGGCAGCCGGCGGCCGTTGCCAGTCCGTGCACGCGAGCGACGACGGGCTGCGGCGCCTCCTGAATGAGCCGCATGAGCTGGGCGCAGGTCGTCAGCATGTGCCGGACGGTCGCTTCATCCGCGCCGGCCATGTCGGCGAAGTCGTGGCCGGCGGAGAAGACCGGACCGGCTCCGGCGAGCACGATGCCGCGTGCGTCTGTCGCGGCGGTGGTGGCGAAGGCGTCGGCGAGGGCCTCGAGCATCCGCAACGAGAGCGCATTGCGACGGCTCGGGTTGTTCATCGTGATCGTGACGATGTCGCCGGCGCGGTCGATGAGGACAAGCGGTTCGGAGACCATGCCCCCATCATGCGCCGCGATCAGGTCACGACAGCGGCGTACTTGTCCTTCAGCACACGCTTCATCAGCTTCCCCGTCGGTGTGCGCGGCAGTGAGTCGACGAAATCGATGCTGCGCGGCACCTTGAAACCGGCGATCCGCTCCCGCAGGTAGTCGATCATCTCCCGCTCGACGTCGGGATCGGGCTCGACGCCGGGCATCAGCTCGACGACCGCCTTCACCGACTCGCCCATCTCCGGATCGGGTACGCCGATGACCGCGACGTCGGCGACCTTGGGGTGCATGGTGAGCGCGTTCTCGATCTCCTGCGGGTAGATGTTGACGCCGCCGGAGATGATCATGAACGCCTGGCGATCGGTGAGGTAGAGGAAGCCCTCGTCATCGAGGTAGCCGAGGTCGCCGGTCGTGCCCCAGCCGGAATTGTGCGGGTGCTGCGCCTTGCGCGTCTTCTCCGCGTCGTTGTGATAGCTGAACGGCAGTTCCTCGCGCGCGAAGTAGATGAGGCCGGGTTGCCCCAGCGGCAGCTCGGGCTGGTCCTCGTCGTCGGGGTCGCAGATCCGCACGTCACCGAACGGCCGGCCGACCGACCCCGGCTTCTTCAGCCAGTCCTCCGGGCTGATCATTGTGATTCCGATGCCCTCGGTCGCGGCGTAGTACTCGTGGATGATCGGGCCCCACCAGTCGAGCATCGCCTGCTTCACCTCGACGGGGCACGGTGCCGCCGCGTGGATCGCGATGCGGTGGCTGGACAGGTCGTGCGCCGTCCGCTCGTTCGGGTCGATCTTCAGCATGCGCACGAACATCGTCGGCACCCATTGACTGTGCGTGACCTGATGACGCTCGATCGCTGCCAACGCCTCCGCCGCGTCGAACTTCGGCATGACGACGACGGTGCCGCCGAGCGCGATGACGACGGCGCTGAACCGCAACGGTGCTGAGTGGTAGAGCGGCGCCGGCGACAGGTAGACGCTGTCGGTGCCGAAGCCGTAGACCGGCCCGAACACCATGGTCAGCGGGTCACCGGGCTCGTCGAAGTTGCGTTCGGCCAGCGGCGCCCGAATGCCCTTCGGGTAGCCGGTCGTGCCGGAGGAGTACTGCATGTCGCCACCGACCCGCCGGTCCTCCAGTGGCTCCGGCGGCGTGCTTGCGATGGCCTCCTCGTAGGAGTGGAAGCCGGGGACCGCGCCGCCGAACGCGAGCCGCACCTTGACCTCGGGCGCCTCCTGCGCGACGTCCGCAGCGATGTCGGCGAACTTGCTGGAGACGACGAACGCCTTCGCGCCGCAGTCGCGAAGGATGTAGAGGACCTCCGGCGGTGCAAGGTGGTTGTTGATCGCCGTGATGTAGAGGCCGCTGCGACGTGCGGCCCAGTAGGTCTCGTGGTAGCGCGGGCTGTTCTCGGCGAGCAGCGCGAGCGTGTCGCCGCGGCGAAGCCCTGCGTCGTACAGCAAGCGTGCAAGCCGCAGCGAGCGGTCCTCGAGTTGGCCGTAGGTCAGCGTCTCGCTGCCGTCGGCCATGATGACCGCCGGTTTGTCCGGATTCTCCGCTGCATGCGCACCTGGATACATGCGGTCGTTATAGCAGGCACTAGTCCGGCAGTGTCATGACGAATCCGGCTGACCGGCCCATGGTGGCGGCAGGGTCGTGACCGTCGCGGCCTGCGTTCCTGCAGGAGGGGCGATGTTCGGACGGCTGTCATTCGTACACGGCGACCCGGCGCGGCTCGACGACCTGACGATGTACGTCCGTGAGGTCGTGAAGCCGGCCACCGACGAGCTCGACGGCAACCTCGGCCTCGGCATGTGGATCAACCGTGAGACCGGCGGCGCCATGGTGATGACGGTGTGGCGCGACGAGTCGGCGCTCAAGGCCAGCGAGCAGGCGGTCGTGAAGCTGCGCGACGACGCGGCGGGCATCGTGGGCGCAACCGCCGTGGTCGAGCGGGCCGAGATCGTCCTGCGAGAGGTGACGATTCCGCATCAGCTCGGCTTCGGGATGCGGCTCGTGCAGATCCACGGCAACCCCGCCAACTTCGACACGGACCTGGACTGGGTGCGCTCGCGCCTTCTGCCAGTCGTGACGAAGCTGGACGGCTTCGTGAGCTACATCCTCGGCTTCGACCGCACCACCGGCAACGGCGTGGCCATGACCACGTTCCGCGACGTGGCGACGATGCAGGCATCGTCCGACGCGGCTGCCGAGATTCGGGCCGAGGCGGCCGGCCGCGGCACGACGGTCCGAGGTGTGCACGAGTACGAAGTCGCGATCGTCGGCATCCGCGTGCCGATCCCGGCGCAACGCGCGGTTGACCTCACGGCGGGAGAGCAGCACACCCACCACTGACCGGCGGTGGCAGTGACCGTTGGTGACCGGACCGACCGCGGCGGCATATCGTCCGCGCATGTCGCCCGACGAAACTGACTCCGACACTGGTGGCGCAGTCGTGCTCGATTCGCTCCGCCGCCGCATGCGCGCGATGCACTCTCTGTGGGAGGACGCCGTCGCCACCATGAGCGGCGACCAGGTCAACCACGTGGAGCGCGTCGGTGTCCTCCCCATTGCCTTCTCCTTGTTCCACTTCACCCAGATCGAGGACGGGTCGGTCGCGATGCTCGGCGGACCCGCACCTGAGGTCAGCCCTGCCTGGATGGACCGGATGGGCCTCACCATCGCCGACAACGGCAAGGCGCGGACCGTCGAGGAGATGTGCAACCAGCGGATCGGTGACTACGACGCGTTTTGTGACTACCAGGCAGCGGTGTTCGCGAAGACCGAGAAGTGGTTGGAGTCACTCGACCCCGACTCGCTTGCGGAGGTCGTCGTACGACGGCCGTTCCCCGACCAGATCGCGTCGACGTTCAGCGCGCGCGTAGCGGGCGAGGAGGGAATCAGGCGGCTGGATGCGATCGAGTGCTGGATCTACCAGCACGGTCTACGACACATGGGCGAGGTCGAGCACGCGCGTGCTCTGGTCGGGTTGCAGGGCATGACCTCATGACCGTGACGCGCGGCAGCGTGCGTCGCGAAGTGCGTGTGCGCCGTCCCGCCGACGACGTGTGGCGCTGGGTCGGCGACGCGGCACGCTTGCCCGAGTGGTGGCCCGGCATCACGGCCGCGAAGGTCGAGGGCGACGAGCGAACCATCACGCTCGGCAGCGGCATCCCGATGCCGGAGAAGCTGCTGACCATCGACGCGATCCAACGCCGGTTTCAATACCGCATCACCGGGCCGATCTTCCGCGAGCACACGTCGACGATCGACGTGCACGACCTGGGTGACGGGACCAGTCTCGTCGTCTACTCGATCGACGCCGATCCGGCCACGATGGCACTCGTCATCGCCGGTGCAGCCGGAAACGCGCTGCAACACCTACGACAGCTCGTCGAGGGAGAGTCCTGATGGGGCGCAAGATCCTGCTGATCACCACCGACCAGCAGCGCTACGACACGTTGGGGTGCAACGGCGGCACCATCGCCCGCACACCCGTCGTGGACGCGCTGGCAGCGTCCGGGATCCGCTACGAGCGCTGCCATCCGCAGTCGGTCGTCTGCATGCCGTCGCGCTCGACGATCCTGACCGGGCAGTATCCGTCGACGCACGGCGTATGGATGAACGGTGTCCCACTGCCGCTCGACGCACCGTCCGTCGCGGAGCTGCTGCGTACAAGCGGCTATCGGACGGCGCTCGTCGGCAAGCCGCACTTCCAGCCGTTCTTCGACCCGTTCCAGCGGTTCTTGGAGAACTCGCTCGGCGACAGCACGGTGCCGTCGGGTGGGAGCCACCGCGGTTTCGAGCACCTCGAGTTCGCGACGCACGGACCGGTCGGGCCACTGCACTACTCGCGCTGGCTCGCGGCCATGCACCCCGAGGCGATCGGGATGTTCTATCGAGTGCTCGACGACGCGCTGCAGGTCAACGCCGACGGGGGCGGCGACACCGCCGCGCCGCAGGTGCACGTCAACGCGATCCAGCGCGGCTGGTACCACACCGACTGGGTCGCCGACCGCACCATCGCCTGGCTCGACTCGCTTGCTGCGGACGATGACTGGTTCTGCTGGATGTCGTTCCCGGACCCGCATCATCCGTGGGACCCTCCGGAGTCAGAGGTCGGCCGGATCAACTGGCGCGATGTGCCGCTGCCGGCGGGCTATCCGGCCAGGCGCGAGGAACGTGAGCGCATCCTCGACGCCAAGCCGCGGCACTGGCGGATGTGGTACGACGGCACACTCGTTTCCAACTACGAGGCGCCGGCACGGTGGGTGCCGGCGACGCTGACCGACGACCAGGTCCGCGAGGTCAATGCGCGCAACGCTGTCGAGTGCGAGTTGATCGACGAGGCGCTCGGCCGCGTGCTGCGCCGGGTCGACGAACGCGGTTGGGCGGACGACGTCGACGTCATTTTCACGACCGACCACGGTGAGCTGCAAGGGGACTTCGGCCTGCTGTTCAAGGGGCCCTACCACGTCGATGCGTTGATGCGGCTGCCGTTGGTGTGGCGGCCGGCGCCGTCGACGCAGCCCACTGCGTCGGTGGTGACACGCCCGGTGGGCCTGGTCGACCTGGCGCCGACGCTGTGCGAGATCGCCGGGTTGCCCGCCGCCGACTGGATGCAGGGCGCTGCGTTGCCCGTCAACGATCCGGACGCGGAGTCGCGTGGTTTCGAGCGGGTGCTCACCGAGTGGGACAGCGAGCTGTTCGGCGTCGGTGTCCACCTGCGCACCATCACCCGTGCCGGTTGGGTGCTGACGCGTTACCTGCCCGGAACGGTGCACGACGGCAGTGAGGGTGAGCTCTACGACCTGGTCGCGGATCCGTTGCAGCAACACAACCGGTGGAACGACCCGTCCTGCCGCGGGGTGCGTGACGACCTGTTCGACGACCTACTCGACCACACGCCGCCGACGCGCCGGCCGCGGCTGCAGCTGGAAGCGCCCGTCTGACAACGACGCAGCTAGACGATCGAGCTGGTGCGGCCCGACCAGTAGCGGTCACGCAGCAATCGCTTGTAGAGCTTTCCGGTCGGAAGTCGTGGAAGCTCGGCTTCGAAATCGACGCTCTTCGGACACTTGAAGTGCGCGAGATTGTCCTTGCAGAAGTCGATGAGCTCCCGCTCGATGGTCGGGCTCGGATCGATGCCGGGCATGAGCTGCACGACGGCTTTGACTTCCTCGCCGAGGTCCTCGTTGGGCACGCCGATGACCGCTGCGTCCATGACCTTCGGATGCGTGATGAGCAGGTTCTCGGTCTCCTGCGGGTAGATGTTCACGCCACCGGAGATGATCATGTAGGTCTTGCGATCGGTGAGGTACAGGTAGCCGTCGTCGTCGACGTAGCCGACGTCGCCGACCGTGCTCGCCGTACCGGTCTCATCACGTGACTCGGCCGTCTTGTCCGGCGCGTTGAAGTACTCGAAGTTGGTCGCGCCGCGGAACCACACCGTGCCGGGTGTGCCGACCGGGCACTCCTTGCCGTCGTCGTCGAGGATGACCAGCTCGCCTAGCACCGGCTTGCCGACGGTGCCCTTGTGTGCGAGCCACTCCTCGGAGTTGCACAGTGTGAAGCCGTTGGCCTCGGTCGCGCCGTAGTACTCCAGGATGATCGGGCCGAACCACTCGATCATTTTTTCCTTCACCGGCACCGGACACGGCGCTGCTGCATGCACGACCGACTCGAGCGACGACACGTCGGCCTTCGCGCGCACCTCGTCCGGGAGCTTGAGCAGCCGAGAGAACATCGTCGGGACCATCTGTGAGTGCGTCACCTTGTAGCGCTCGACGAGGTCGAGGAACTGCGCTGGGTCGAACCGCTCCATGACGATCACGGTGCCGCCGAGACGCACGGTGATGGCGACGCTCGCCTGCGGCGCGGAGTGGTAGAGCGGCGCCGGCGACAGGTAGGTCATGCCTTCGCGGTAACGGTACATCCACTTCACGAACTCCATCACCGGCAACGGCTCGCCGGGCTTGTTCACCGGAAGTGGGCGCAGGATGCCTTTGGGTTGTCCCGTCGTACCGGACGAGTAGAGCATCGCAGCGCCGAGCTCTTCGTCGTCGATCTGCGTCTCGGGGTAGCCCGCGACGGCGTCTTCGTAGCGCTCGTAGCCTTCGGGCACGGCGTCGCTTTCCGACAGGTCGCAGATGAGCCAGCGTTCGACCTTCGGGCACCTGGCCGGCAGCTCGGCGGCAACGTCGCGTTTCGCGGCGGACGTGACGAACACCCGCGCCTGAGAGTCGTTGACGATGTAGGCCGCCTCGTCCGCGGAGAGGTAGCTGTTGATGCAGGTGTAATAGAGACCCGTTCGCTCGGCAGCGCCCTCGGCCTCGAGCATCCGCAAGTTGTTCTCCATCAGGAACGCGACGTGGTCGGCTCGGTGCAGACCCTGTTCCCGGTAGAGGTGGGCGAGCTTGTTCGTCCGCGCCTCGTACTGGCTGTACGTGACCGTCTCGCCGGTCGTTCCCAAGATGAACAGCGGCTGGTCCGGAAATTCACGGGCATGCTGCGATGCGTACATGTCTGAGTCGTCCTCCCGGCAGCAGTCTGCCCTGCGCCGCCCGACTTGTCAGACGCCTGGTGCCGCGAACTAGCCGGTGAGGACCTGTCGCGCGTGCAGTCGCAGCAGCGTGGCCTCGTCGTGCGCCGCCGTTGTGTACGGCGTGACGCGGAACACCAGGATCGAGCCGGTCTGCTCGATCAGCTCGACCCGATGCAGGGCCACCGCTTCAACCAGGCCGCGCGCAGCCTCTTCGTCGACCCCGACCAGGCGGAGGACCGAGCCGTCGTCGTGCTCGACCCGCACCGAGTCCTCGTGCAGCTGGGCGTGCATGACCGGGACAGGGTCGAGGCGCAGCTCTCGATCGGAGGCACCTGTGCCGGCCTGCCCTCGATGCTCCAGCAACGCGCGCTGAAACATGCAATTGAGCTCATAACGGTCGCGCAGGCTCAACACGTCCGGCATGTGCCGGCGGCGCAACGTGCGCCATAGCGAGGCGGTCCGCACCTGCACCGGCGGAATCGCGACGACAACGACGAACAGGGCGGTCGCGCCGAGCATGGCGCAGCCCACGGCGATCCCGGGCGTGTAGCTGCCGCTGTTGTTTTGCGGGGAAAGACCTGTGCTGAGCAGGACGACTCCTCCTCCACCGACCGCCGTTAGTGGAGTCATCGACCGCGCGCTGAACTGCTGAAGTCCTTCTGCAGACTTGTCAGACGGTGACGTTGCTATAGCCACGTCACCGTCTGACAAGTGCCGCCCCCGCCGCCGGCCTGCCGGCAGGTGCCGCGGCTCCCGCACCCCGCGGCGCTGCCGCCGCCGGCGCCGCTGCCGCCCCAACACCTGGCGGTGTCGGCCGCGCGTGTAGCCGGCCGCGGCTTCTTTGCACATCCACGCATTCGTGCTTGACAGGTCTCGCCACCGTATGCGAACATATGTTCGAACGGTTGAACTCGTTGACTGAACGTCTCGTCTCTTTCCGCGTCTGGGCCAGGTAGCGCCGTTCTCGCCCCTTTGACGTGGAGGTTGGTCGTCGTGGTCCCGCCCGCGGTCGTCGCGTTGACCGACGCGGTCACCGGCATGCGCGGCCTGGATCTGGAGCTGCTGTCTTCCGGGCAGCTGCTGGAGACGATGGAGATCCTGGAGACGGTCAGCCGGCAGGTCGGGGCGTTGGACATCCGGGCTTTGCGCTGTGCCCATGAGCGGGACGTGCTGGCGGAGGAGTGCGGCCGTTCGCCGCGGTCGTGGCTGATCGAGGAGCAGAACCTGTCCCCGGCCGAGGCGAGCCGGCGGATGCGGCTGCTGCACGCGCTGCCCTCACACCCGCTGCTGGAAGCGGCCGTGGACGCCGGCGACATCAGCGCCGAACATGCCCTGACGATCCTTTCCTGCCTGCGGCACGTG
>Ga0207705_10000169_pt1 | contig 69941 bp, 76 predicted proteins | sample KBSC13metaG_FD_184314 | JGI IMG/M metagenome (GOLD analysis project Ga0207705, IMG submission 184314) | Corn rhizosphere microbial communities from Kellogg Biological Station, Michigan, USA - KBS C1-3 metaG (SPAdes) (version 2) | ecosystem: Host-associated > Plants > Roots > Rhizosphere > Soil ... | reverse complement strand
TCACCGCTCTGATCGAAAGTCCTCGCAAGCAAAAGAACCGGCTGAAGAAGGACTTGGCGGCGATCAGCGACAAATTCGGCGACGAACGGCGGACCCGGATCGAGGAATCCGCTGTTGTGCGCGAGATCGACTGGTCGGCGATGATCGAGAAGGAGCCGATCACTGTCATCCTTTCCCAGCGCGGCTGGATCCGCTCGATGAAAGGCCATGTCGCACTCGAGGAAATCGACCAGCTCAAGTGGCGCGAGGGCGACGGGCCCTTCATCCAGTTCCACGCTCAGACGACGGACAAGCTCGCCTTGTTCGGCGACAACGGTCGCGCCTACACGCTCGCCGGCGACAGGCTTCCCGGCGGCCGCGGGTTCGGCGAGCCGGTCCGGCTCCAGATCGACCTCGAGCCGGAAGCGGAGATCGTCAACCTGCTCGCCGTCGGGCCCGGAATGAAGTTGCTCCTGGCGTCGAGCGACGGCCGCGGGTTCATTGCCTCGGGCGAGTCGATTCTCGCCGAAACTCGCAAGGGCAAACAGCTCGTGAACCTTCGCCCCGGTGCGAAACTGGCGGTGGTCCGGCCGATCGGCGAGGGCGCGGACACGATCGCCGTGGTTGGCGAAAACCGCAAGTTGCTGGTGTTTGCGCTGTCGGACCTGCCCGAGATGGCACGAGGCCAGGGGGTAATGCTCCAGCGCTATCGCGACGGCGGCCTTTCGGATGCGATCACCTTCCGCCTGTCGGATGGACTGAGCTGGAGCCTCGGCGGCGAGCGCGGCCGGACCCGTACGGAGAGCGATCTCACGGCCTGGCGCGCTGCTCGAGGAGCGGCGGGGCGGATGCCGCCGCTCGGCTTCCCGAGGACCAATCGATTCTAGCGCGGCGGCTTGGCGCTGCGGCCGTTTACCGTCTGTTGGATACATTGAATTAACCGCTCTCGTTCATAGCAACGTGCATGCAGGCTGCGGAACAGCGTACGGGATGCCGAACCCGAGCGCGCGGGAGCGACGCGTCCGGACTCGCGGCTGCAGTCGCTGCCGGCGGCGATCTTGCCCTGCTCAGCGCGCTTCCGATCGCTGCGGCGGTCGTCGGCCGCGACGATGATGGCAAGCCCAAGGTTCTAGCGCACAACTCACGATTCGTGGACGCCGTTGCCCGGTCAACCTGCGCGGCCACCGAGTGGAACGACGCCGATTGTCTGAAGGCCGGACCGATTGCCGAGTTGTTCGAGAGCTATTTTGGCGATCCGTGCTCGGCGGGCGAGCTCGACCTCAAGGACGGCGACGGGGTCGCGGCGCGATTCCTCAGGATCAAGCTTGCCCCGCTTCCGCCGGAGCCAGGGTCGGCCGAGCGCTGCCTGATGAGCCTTGTGGACCGGACGGTGGAGGTCCAGGCCGAGCGGACCCTCAGGGCCGAGATGCTCCGGGACAGCCTTACCGGGCTTCCCAACCGGCTTGCCTTCACCGAGCAGATCGAAAGCGCCGGCGAAGGCCGCCAGGCCGATCTCCAGCACGCCGTCCTCGTCGTCGACGTGCTGCGGTTCAGCCGGATCAACGAGAGCATGGGCAGCATTGCCGGCGACGAGCTTCTGATCACCTTCGCCAGGCGGCTGATGTCGGCGCTTCGCGCCGGCGACGTGCTTGGCCGCACCGGCGGCAACGAATTCGGAATCCTCGTGTCGCTTCGGCGCGGAATCGAGGATGCGCTGACTGCGGCGGCGCGAATCCAGGAAGTGATGTCGGCGCCGTTCCATATCTCGGATCTCGATATCCGAGTGGAGTGTGCGATCGGGGTCGCGCTGATGCAGCGGGGTCAGGACGCTGAAGAGCTGTTCCGCAACGCGCAGTTCGCGGTCAAGCAGGCCAAGCACACCGGCAAGCCGCAGATTTACGAGCCGAAGGAAGCGAGCGCTGCCAGGCGCCGTTTTTCGATCGAGACAGAGCTTCGCCGGGCGCTGGACAAGGACCAGCTCCGGCTCTTCTACCAGCCGCTGATCAGCCTCAAATCGGGAGAGGTTTCAGGATTCGAGGCACTTGCGCGCTGGTCCCATCCCGATCGCGGCGAAATTTCGCCCTCCGAATTCATTCCCGTCGCCGAGGAATCCGGGCTCATCCTGCAACTCGGCCGTTGGGCAATGGACAAGGCGACTCACACGCTCGCGGAGTGGGACAGGAAGGCGGGGGAGGCGCTCCCCTGCTACGTTGCGGTCAATCTTTCGGCGATCCAGCTTGCCCGGGACGACGTGCCGGGGCTGGTGGCGGGAGCGCTTCATTCGAGCGGCCTTTCCGGCAACCGGCTGACGCTCGAGCTGACCGAGAGCTCGATCGTTCAGGACCCGGCGCGGGCGACGCGCGTGTTCGACGCGCTCAAATCGCTCGACGCGACCGTTGCGATGGACGATTTCGGCACCGGCTATTCGAGCCTCGCTTATCTGCAGCGGCTCCCGATCGACGTGCTGAAGATCGACAAGAGCTTCATCTCGGGGATGATGATCGATCCCGACGCCGTGGCCATCGTGCGCGCTGTCCTGAGCCTCGCCGATGCGCTCGGCATGACGACGACAGCCGAGGGCATTGAGACGGTCGAGCTGGCGACGACTCTGGCGACGCTTGGCTGCGCCCATGGCCAGGGCTTCTATTTCGCTCGGCCGCTCGAGGCCAAAGCCGCGCTTGAATTTTGGAAAGCGCGCCGCCGGATCGCTTGACCGGCCCTGGCCGTGGCCCGTTGATCGCCGAGCGATGTTGCAATGCAGCGCAAATTGCTTTCATGGGCGTCGGCATGCCCATCGTTTCCGCTGACGAGCACCCGCGGCGGCTCGCCGACTATAGCGCCGACTACCGGATGCTCATCCTCGCCGCGATGGCGATCGTAGCCGGCACCGGCGGCGCCTTCAGCGCCTGGGCGCTGATCAAGCTGATCGCCTTTGCAACGAACCTGTTCTGGTACGGGGACTTGTCCTTCGCTCCGGCGACGATTGCCGGTCGTGGCCCACTTCTGCTGCTTGTGGTCCCGATTGCGGGTGGCCTGATTGTCGGGCTGATGGCGCGCTATGGGTCCGACAAGATCCGCGGCCACGGAATCCCCGAAGCGATCGAGACCATCCTGTTCGGCGAAAGCCGGCTTTCGCCCAAGGTCGCGATTCTCAAGCCGATTTCCTCGGCGGTTTCGATCGGAAGCGGCGGCCCGTTCGGAGCCGAAGGCCCGATCATCATGACCGGCGGAGCTATCGGCTCGCTTTTCGCCCAGCTGTTCAAGTTGAGCGCCGCGGAGCGCAAGACGCTGCTGGTCGCGGGCGCGACGGCGGGCATGACCGGCATTTTCGGCACGCCATTCGCGGCCATCATGCTTGCGGTCGAGGTTCTTCTCTTCGAATGGAAGCCGCGCAGCTTCGTGCCGGTGGTGACGGCGGTACTGGTCTCGTTCGCCTGGCGCCCTTTTCTGGTGGGCTCGGGCCCGCTGTTCCCGTTTGGGGCCCTGACTCCCACGGGAATCGAGCCGGTCGGGATCGCTGCGGTGCTCGGCGTCATCATGGGGCTCGAGGCGGGCCTGCTCTCCTTCATCCTGTACAAGATCGAAGACGGCTTTCACGCCCTTCCGATTCACTGGATGTGGTGGCCCGCGATCGGCGCAGTGGCCGTCGCCATCGGCGGAATCCTCGACGTTCGGGTGCTTGGCGCCGGCTACGGCAGCATCCAGGCGCTTCTGGAGGGGAATCTCGTCGCCAAGGCGGTGCTAGTGCTCCTTGTCGTCAAAGCCGTCGTGTGGCTCGTCGCACTCGGATCCGGGACCTCGGGCGGAATCCTTGCGCCGTTGCTGATCCTCGGTGGCTGCGCCGGCTTCCTCATCGGCCAGTATCTACCCGGCGATCCGGGCTTCTGGGCAATGATCGGCATGGCCGGGGTAATGAGCGGCGTCATGCGCGCGCCGATGACGGGCGCGCTTTTCGCCGCCGAGCTGACCGATCACCTCTCCGCTTTGCCCGAGACGATTGCCGCAGCGGCGGCCGCTTATGCGGTGAGCGTGCTGATCATGAAGCGATCGATCCTGACCGAGAAGATCGCCCGCCGCGGCCGCCACATCCTTCGCGAATATACGGTCGACGCCCTGGAATTCCTCCAGGCAGGTCAATTGATGACAAAGGACCCGGCGACGCTTCCGGGAACCATGGCGATTCCCGACGTGCTCCAATTCTTTTCGGAGAAGGCGCAGCATCGCTCCTATCCAGTCGTCGACGACCAGGGGCGGCTGCTCGGCCTGGTGTCGCGCACCGACGCGCTTCGGTGGCAGGTCGGCCATCGCGCCGAGGGCCGGCTTGTCGATCATCTTTCGGATGCTTCGGCCCAATATGCCTATCCCGATACGCCGACCGGCAATGTCGCGGACATGATGGTCGAAACGGGGGTCGGCCGAGTGCCGATCATCGATCCGGTGACGAAAAAGGTGGTTGGAATCGTATCGCGCCAGGACCTGCTCAAGGTGCGCTCGACCCAGGAGCGAGGGGAAAAGGTGCGCTCGCGCGGTGCTCCGCTGCCGATTATTGGTAATCGGCCGTGACGTTGAAGGTCCCGACATAGGTTCCGTCGGCGGTCGTCGAATTGATCGTGATCGCGCCGCCGATGGGGATGTTGGTACCGGGATTTCCCGAATTGCCGAGTTGAATGGTGGCCGGCGCGTCGGGGACCAGAGTCAGTGTCTTTGACGGGTTCGCCTGGTTGACCATCGTCACGTTGGGGGCGCTGATGACGATCGTCTGGCTGTTGGAGCCGGAGACCTTGTAGATCGCCACCTGGGTCGCACCGGAACAGGTGAGGGGGGCCGGGCAGGTGAGCCCCCCCGTTCGCGCCAGGCGAACCGTGGCTCCCGACCATGTGCCGGGACCGAGCAGGATCGTTCCGAGATCGAGATTCTGGACCGACTGGATCGCCAGCGGCTTGACCACCTTCGCCTTCGCCTGGGCATTGATGGTCGCGGCCGCTCCGGGCGCGTCGAGGCAAATCGCGACGGCGGCTGCGACGGCAGCAATGATCCCACGGCGCAGCCCCACTTCTTCGCCTCCGCTCGCGCGAGCATGCGGAAGATGGTCATCCCGCAATTAACCAAAGTGAAGTAGCGGCGGGCGGTTGAGACCGGGTTAACGGCGGTTTTGCAGGGCCTCGGACACGATGGCATCGAACTCCGGCCCGGTGGGGAAGCCGGCGGCGATCCATCGCTCCTCGATGGCGCGAAGTGTCCGCGAAACCACTGGACCTTCGGGCAGGCCCCGCTTGATCAACGCGCCGCCGCCGATCGGCAGCCGAGGGGGGGTCCAGCTGGCGATATTGGAAGCATCCCGGGCGCGGCCGGCCAGCAGGAGCCGGTCCACGGCGCATTCGATGCCGTTCCGGTAAGCGGTGGCACGAGGGTCGGAGACGACTGCCTCCGCCGCACAGCCGATGCGCCTCCTCGCCCGGTTCGAGAGCTTCAGTCGAGCGGCGATTGCTCCGGCGAGCTGCGGGTCGCGCGGAAGCAGCGCGGACAGGCGGCGGAACGGATCGGGCGCAATTCCACCGTCGTGTTCGGCGTCGACCAGGGCGTTGAGCGCCTTCCACGAGGCCGGCTCGATCTCCGGGATCACCGGCTTCAGGACTGCGCGATCGAGCATGATCTTCACCGTCGGCGCCGGATCGGCGACAGCCAGCAGCTTCAGGAGCTCGTCGGCAATTCGCTCTCTCGACAGCGCCATGAGATCGTTGGCGCGGGCGGTGCAGGCGTCAAGCGCGGCGATATCGGGCTCGCCGCGGCCGAACCGGGCGTGGAAGCGGAAGAATCGCAGGATCCGCAAATGATCCTCGGCAATCCGCTCGAACGGGTCGCCGATGAAGCGGACGTGGCGTTGCTCGAGATCGGCGAGCCCGCCGAAATAATCGAATATTTCGCCACTCACCGGGTCGGCCATCAGCGCATTGATGGTGAAGTCCCGCCTCGCCGCATCCTCTTTCCAGTCATCGGTGAAAGCGACGGTCGCGTGGCGGCCAAACGTTTCCACATCGCGCCTCAGCGTGGTGATCTCATAGGGATGGCCGTCGCTGACCGCCGTCACCGTGCCGTGTTCGAACCCGGTCGGCACGGCTTTGAGGCCCGCCGCCTGGAGCCGTTCGACAACCTCGTCCGGGCGCAGGCGAGTGGCAAGATCGACGTCGCTTACGGGAAGGCCAAGCAGATTGTCGCGAACCGCGCCGCCGACGTAGCGCGTCTTCCCTTCGTCGATTGCGAGGGCGTCGAGCAGCTTTGCCATTCCCTCTCGGCGGCGCCATTTCTTCGCGTCGATCTTCAGCTCCATTGCAGCCGCCGCGATAAATTAACGAGCATCGCCGCGGTCGCTCCCCAGATTCGCCTGCCGTTCCATTCGATCTGCCAGTAGCGGCGCTCGTGCCCGCCGAAAACCGCTGTCTCGAGCTTCTGGTGAGCGGGGTCGAGCAGATATTCGAGCGGCGCCTCGAACCATTCCGCCACCTCGGGCTCGTGCGGCGCCAGGTCGAGTTCGGGCGGAACGATGGCGATGACCGGGGCCACGATGAAGCCGGTAACGGTGCGATAATCGTCGAGACGGCCGACCGGCTCGGCAGCCGACGGGTCGAGCCCGATTTCCTCCTGGGCCTCGCGAAGCGCGGCGGCGATAATGGCTTCGCCGGGATCGATGCGACCGCCGGGGAAGGCAATCTGTCCGGCGTGGGTCCGCAGATTTTCGCGCCTGACGGTGAGCAGCACGCCCGGTCGATCCCGGTCGGTGATGGCGATCAGGACCGCCGCTGCAATCGAAGCGCTGGCCCGCAGCTCCGGCAGATCGCCGACGATCGGCGGGCCGGCGGCCGGGCCGTCCAGCATCCGGCGAATCCGTTCGGCGAGTCTCATGCGTCGCCCGTCAGCTGGAAAAAGCATCCGTCGCTCCAGATCCCCGGCGGATCGCCGTCCTCGTCGAGCGCCATCCGGGCAATGTCATAATAGACCGGCCGCGACAGCTCGGCCTCGAGACCGTGACGGACGGATACTCTGGGGGAGAGGCCGTCGCTGGTCTCGACGATCGTCAGCGGGTGGTCGCGCCCGATCAGCACCGCGTCGCCGCTGTCGAGGGCGAGCCAGATGCGGCGGTTGCAGCCGGCATCTTCGTTACGCATGTCCACGGCCCGGAATGCCGTGCCGTCGACGTCGACCGCCAGTTTTTCGCCGGGAGTTACGAGGACATGGCTGCCGTCGGGCTCGCGGCGCAGAATGGTCGAGAACAGCCGCACCATCGCCGCACGGCCGATCGGGCGGCCATCGTGATACCAGGTGCCGTCGCGGGCGATGCGCATGCCCGAATCGCCGCAGCGAGGAGGATTCCACTTCTCGACCGGGGGAAGCCGCCGCTCGTCGATCAGCGCCTGGAGTTGCGCAAGCGAAACTCCCTTGAGGTCTATCGGCGGTTGGCTCTCCGGCATTGGCGCTGGATTGCTTCGCCCCGCGGGCAATGACAACTAGGCAATCATGATGAAAGCCCAAACAGCCATCGTCACGGGTGCCGGCAAGCGCATCGGCGCGGACATCGCCGCGGCGCTCGTCGAGCGCGGCTGGACCGTGCTCGCCCATGTGCGGCGGGAGAGCGACCAGGTGCCCGCTGGGGCGAAAGCCGTATCCGCCGAGCTCGCGGATCCGGATTGCGCAGAGAAAATCTTTGCCGCTGCCGATAGGCTCCCGGCGGTACGCCTTCTCGTCAACAATGCAGCGCGCTTCGCGTGGGACGGATTTGGAGAGCTCGACGCGGGAGAATTCGATGCCCACATGCATGCCAATGTCCGCGCGCCGGTCCTTCTGATGCAGGAAATGGCCAGCCGTCACGCCGGCGGCGACGCTCTGGTCGTCAACATGGTCGATTCGAAGGTGATTGCGCCCAATCCCGACTTCCTCAGCTACACGCTGTCCAAGCAGGCGCTTCTGGCGGCGAGCGATCTTGCCGCAAGGGCTCTCGCCGGCAAGGGAATCCGGGTAAACGCGATCGCTCCCGCGCTGATGCTCAAGTCGCCGGGCCAGAGCGACGAGAATTTCCGGGCAATGCACGAGCACAATCCGCTCGGCCGCGGCGTCACCTCCGCCGACGTCATTGCCGCGATCGACTATCTAATTGCCAGCCCCGTCGTTACCGGCGAGCTGCTCACCATCGACGCGGGCCAGCGGTTCGATCCGCCGGAACGCGACGTTCAGTTCCTGGAGACCTGATGGACACGCCGAAACTCGACGGGCTGGTGCCCGATGCTTTGCGCCCGAAAAGCGCCAAGATCCTGCTCGATTCCCTCGAGGTGATGGCCGATATCGGCTTTCACGATTTCGAGATCGGGGCGCCGCAGCGAATCCTGGTCACGGTCGAGGTCTGGCTCGACGATCACAAGGCGCCTGCCGACGACGATCCCGGCGGCGCGTGGGATTACGACCATGTCCGCCGCCAGGTCATCGAGCTCGCGGGAGCGCGCCGCTACAATCTCCAGGAGACGCTCGCCGAAGCGATTTACCTCCGTCTCGCCGCCATGCGCGGGGTAAAGGCGCTCCGGGTGACGACGTCAAAGCCGGACATTTACCGGGACGCCAGAGGGGTTGGCGTCGAAATCGCATCGTTTAAAGGCATGGAGCCGGGGATTTGACGGACGTTGGCCCGCTGGAACAAAACCGCTTGCACCGCACTTGAAGCGGCAATAAGGAGGCCCGCTTGCTGCCCATGTGACCTTAGTACATGGGACGCGTTCCTGATCCTGGCGACGGGGCTGAATGGGGAGGCCCGGTCCGACCGTGGAGTTCACGGCGTCTCGAGGAGAATTGTGGGTTAATGTCTTACGCCCAGAAGAAAGAGCTTAGCGGCAATCGGACGTTGGCGATCATCATTGTCGCCATCCTCCAGTTCACGCTCGGTTATGCGATTGTCACTGGCCTCGCGTACAATGTCATCAAGCACGCGGCGGAAAACCTGAAGACGTTCGACGTGGAAGAGCAGCCGCCGCCACCCGAGCAGCCGCCGCCACCGCCACCGAAGAACGTGCCCGAGATTCCGCCGCCACCGGTTGCGATGAAGCCGATCGTCGAAACGCATATGGAAGCCGCGCCGCAGATCGTTACGATCCCGACGCCGCCGCCGATGCACGTCCAGGCGCCGCCGGCCCCACCGCCGCCGCCGCCGGCGAAGATCGTCAGGGCGCAGAGCGCGAGGGGTAATCTGCTCAACCTGTTCTCCTCGGAAGATTATCCGGAATCGGCTTTGCGATCGAGCGCAGAGGGCACGACCACCGTCCGTTTGTCGATCAGCACGTCCGGACGGGTAACGGGATGCGACGTGGTCAGTTCGAGCGGCCATTCCGATCTCGACAATGCAACGTGCCGGATTCTTTCGAGCCGAGCGCGTTTCACTCCGGCAAGGAACAGCGACGGAAGCCCGACAAATGATACGTTCACGCAACGCGTTACCTGGCGACTTCCATCCGAATAACGGTCAGCAATTCACAAAAGGAAAGTGACGAACAATGGCAACTCCCGCAGCAGCTAACGCAGCCGCCAACCCATATGGCCTGTTGCCCGCTCTCGAGCAGGGCGGCATCATTGCCTGGTCGGTCTTCATCGTCCTGGTGGGCATGTCGGTCTTCTCATTCTACATCCTGTTCACCAAACTGATGCAGCAGCAGAAGATCATCAGCCAGGGCCGCAAGGTCCGGGCCGGCTTCTGGAACTCGCCGAGCCTTCGCGAAGCCGCGACCAAGCTCGACCAGAAGAGCGCCTATCGCGCGATCGTCGACGATGCGCTCCTCGCCCAGGAGCAGCACGGCAAGCTGACCGACCCGATCGATCAGCACGACTGGATGGCGAACAGCCTGGCGCGCAGCCAGGGTGCGATCGGCGCCCGTCTCGGCGAAGGCCTCGCCTTCCTCGCGACGGTCGGTTCGACCGCTCCGTTCATCGGTCTGTTCGGCACCGTCATCGGCATCTACCGCGCGCTCATCAAGATCGGTGCCGCCGGTCAGGCATCCATCGACGCGGTCGCCGGCCCGGTCGGCGAGGCGCTGATCATGACCGCGCTCGGCCTGGTCGTCGCCGTTCCGGCAGTGCTCGCCTACAACTGGCTGGTGCGCCGCAACAAGTCGGTCATGGAGGACCTCGCGGCATTCACGAACGACCTCCACGGCTACATCATGTCGGGCGGTTCGGTTAAGCCGCGCTTCGGCCCCGAGAAGACCTCATCGGGCTCGCGCAGCACCCCGTCGACTACCACGGCCGGCAATCCGGGCGGTCGTCAGCCGGTCCGCACCGGCGCGACGCAGACCGGAGCCGAAACTCCGACGGCGTAACGCAGTCGAGCGGCCGGACCGGGTTCCGCCCGGCCCGGCCTTCGACAGCTCGACAAACATGAAGGCACACGATCAATGGCAGTAAGTGTAGGACCGGCCGAAGGCGAAGAAGAGGCCATGTCGGACATCAACGTCGTTCCTTTGACCGACGTGATGCTGGTGCTCCTGATCATCTTCCTGATCACGGTCCCGGTGGTGATCCAGAACGTGCCGGTGAAGCTTCCCGACGTTCGCTATGAACCGACGACGACGAAGCCGGAGAACGTCTCGCTGACCGTGCGTGGCGGCAAGGGCGGCACGTGTGAGGTCTATTGGAACCTCACCAGGGTCAACAGCCAGGAGCTGCTCGATCGGGCGGTGAAGAAGCTGAAGGACCAGATCGCCAAGGTCGGCGGCGTGCAGAATCTCACCGAGGAAAATATGCCCGAGGCTCATATCCGCGGCGACGTCAACACGCCGTACCGGTGCATCGGCGGCGCAGTCATCACCATGCAGCAGGCCGGGTTTGCGCGGATCGGATTCATTTCCGCCCCGCCGCCCATCGCCGGCGTCCGCGAGTAGGAGTTCCAACCAATGTCGATGCAAACCACCGGCGAAAATGTCTCGGGCGATCCGATGCTGGACATCAACGTGACGCCGCTGATCGACGTCCTGCTGGTGCTCCTGATCATGTTCATCATCACCATTCCGGTGCAGACTCACGCGGTGAAGCTTGACCTGCCGCAGGACCAGAACACACCGCCGCCGCCGATCATGCCGACCAAGAACAAGGTCGTGATTACCGCGGGCGGGCAGATCCTGTGGAACGGCACTCCGGTGAGTCCGCAGCAGTTGCGGCTGTACCTCGAGGCCACGCAGCAGATGGACCCGATTCCGGAGCTTCACTTGCAGCCTGAGCCGCAGGCCCGGTATGAACTGGTCGATCAGGTGCTCGCGATCACCAAGCGCGCGCATGTCGACAAGATGGGCTTCGTCGGCAACGAGGCATACATGGGCACCTTCTGAACCGAACTGCCTCCATTCTCACAAGGGCGGTCCTGACGGGCCGCCCTTTTTGGTTTCGCCGACACTGGCGCTGGTCTTAGGGGCATGCCATTCATTGAGAGACATGAGACAGTTCGCCGATTTTGCAGTCGTAATCCTCGCCGCCGGGCAGGGCACCCGAATGCGTTCCGACACCCACAAGGTGCTCCACCCGATCGCGTCGCGTCCGCTGCTCCTCCATCTTCTGGATCGGGTCGACGGTATCGGTGCCAAGAGGCGCGTGGTGGTCGTAGGCAAGGGCCGCGACCAGGTCGAAGTCGCGCTCAACGGCCGCGAGGTCACGGTCGCCCACCAGGCCGAGCAGAAAGGCACCGGCCATGCCGTGCTGCAGGCGGGGCCTGCACTCGAGGGCTATGACGGCGCGGTTCTCGTCCTCTACGGCGATACGCCGTTCGTCCAGGAAGCGACCCTGGAGCGGATGCTCGAGCGGCTCGACGGCAAGGACGGCCCCGGCGTCGTCGTCCTCGCAAGCTGTCCCGAAGACCCGGCAGCCTACGGCCGGATCATTCTCGGCGAGGGCGACCGGATTGCGAAGATGGTTGAATATCGCGACGCCACAGAGGAAGAGCGCGCCGTCCGCCTGTGCAATTCGGGAATGATGGCGGTTCGTTCGCGCGACTTGTTCCGCTGGCTTGGCCAGGTGACGAACGACAATGCGGCCGGCGAATATTACCTTCCGGACATCGTCAACATCGCCGCCGCCGAAGGGCGCGAAGCGGTCGTGATCGAGGGCGATGCCTACGAGACCGCCGGCGTCAACAGCCGCGCCGAGCTTGCCCACCTCGAGCTAGAATGGCAGCGCCGCCGCCGCGAGCAGGCGCTCCAGGACGGGGCGACCCTGATCGACCCCGAAAGCGTCTGGTTCGCCTACGATACGAAGCTGGGGCGCGACGTCACTGTCGAGCCGCACGTGGTGTTCGGCCCCGGAGTCGAAATCGCCGACGGGGCGACGATCAAGGCGTTCAGCCATATCGAGGGTGCGATCATTGGCGCCCGGTCGGCAATCGGACCCTTTGCCCGGATTCGGCCGGGGACCAGCCTCGCCGACCACACGAAGGTCGGCAACTTCGTCGAGCTCAAGAAGGCGAAGGTCGGACGCGGCGCCAAGGTCAATCACCTGTCCTACGTCGGAGATACCGAAATCGGCGCCGACGCGAATATCGGCGCCGGCACGATCACGTGCAATTACGACGGATTCGGAAAGTACCGGACAGTCATCGGCGCCGGAGCGTTCATCGGCTCCAATGCGTCGCTGGTTGCGCCCGTTACGATCGGTGACGGCGCCGTGGTCGGGGCAGGATCGGTGATCACCAATGATGTGGCGGCGGACAGCCTCGCGATCGAGCGCAACGAGCAGAAAGGAATCGCCGGCTGGGCCCGCCGCTTCCGCGAGCGGATGACGAGGAAGGCGGCCGAGTAAAATGTGCGGAATCGTCGGAATCGTCGGCAACAAGGAGGTCGCCACGCGCTTGTTCGAGGGGCTGAAGCGGCTTGAATATCGCGGTTACGATTCGGCGGGAATCTGCACGATCGTCGATGGCGAGTTCAGCCGTCGGCGCGCCGAGGGCAAGCTCGACAATCTCGAGCGCCGGCTCGAGTCCGATCCCCTCGGCGGCGTCGTGGGGATCGCGCACACCCGCTGGGCGACACATGGCGCGCCGACGGAGGGCAATGCGCACCCGCACCTCGTCGGGCCGGTCGCGCTCGTTCACAACGGAATCATCGAGAATTTCAAACCGCTGCGCGAGGAACTGATCGCCGAGGGTCGCGCGTTCGAAAGCGAAACCGACACCGAAGTCGTCGGCCACCTCGTCGCCCGCCAGATCGAGCGGGGAAGCTCGCCCCAGGATGCGGTCGCGGCTGTCCTTCCCCGCCTCCAGGGCGCATTCGCGATCGCTTTCCTGTTCCGCGACGAACCGGACCTCATCATCGGCGCGCGGATGGGGGCGCCGCTGACGGTGGGCTATGGCGAGGGCGAGAATTATCTCGGCTCGGACGCCATCGCCGTCGCTCCATGGACCCAGCGCATCGCCTATCTGGACGAAGGCGACTGGGCGGTCGTTCGTCGCGACGCAATTCAGATTTTCGACCGTGAAAACAGCCCGGTGGAGCGCGAGATCGTCGAGTCCGGCGCATCGTCCGCACCCATCGAGAAGGGCAATTATCGCCACTACATGCAGAAGGAGATTTTCGAGCAGCCCGTCGTGGTTGCCGATACTCTCCAGAGCTACATCCGCCCGTTCGAGGGCGAAGTTGCGCTTCCCGACATCGACTTCGACCTGGCGGCAGTCGACCGGCTGACGATCGTCGCCTGCGGAACCAGCTATTACGCCGGGCTGGTCGCCAAATATTGGATCGAGCAGTTCGCGCGCGTGCCGGTCGACATCGATGTCGCATCGGAGTTCCGCTATCGGGACCCGGTGCTGGAGCCGGGCGGACTGGCGCTGTTCGTCAGCCAGTCGGGCGAGACCGCCGATACGCTTGCCGCGCTTCGCCACGCCAAGGCACAGCGGCAGCGGATCGCGGTCGTGGTGAACGTTCCGACCAGTTCCATGGCGCGCGAGGCCGACCTGTTCCTGCCCACCCACGCTGGCCCCGAAATCGGCGTTGCCTCGACCAAGGCGTTCACCTGTCAGCTGGCGGTCCTTGCCGCGCTTGCCGCCAATCTCGCCTGTGCGCGCGGGCGGATCGAGCGCAAGGACGAGAAATCGATCGTCGCGCACCTGCAGCAGGTGCCGGCGGCGCTGAATGCCGCTTTGGGTCACGACGATGACATCGCGGCGATGGCGGACCTGATCGTGCCGGCGCGCGACGTGCTCTACCTGGGGCGCGGGCCTTATTATCCGATGGCTCTCGAAGGCGCGCTCAAGCTCAAGGAAATCAGCTACATCCACGCCGAAGGCTATGCCGCGGGCGAGATGAAGCATGGGCCGATCGCGCTGATCGACGACAACGTGCCGGTCATCGTGCTCGCGCCCTCAGGGCCTCTGTTCGAAAAGACCGTCAGCAACATGCAGGAGGTCCGCGCTCGCGGGGGCAAGATCGTGCTCATCAGCGACGCCAAGGGCATTGCCGAGGCCGGTGAGGGCTGCCTCGCGTCGATCGAGATGCCGGAGGTGCACCCGCTCATCGGCCCGATCGTCTACGCCGTTCCGGTGCAGCTGCTCGCCTACCACACGGCCGTGCTCAAGGGCACCGACATCGACCAGCCGCGCAACCTCGCGAAAAGCGTGACGGTGGAGTAACAGGAAATACACTGGCTATCTCAATGACTTCCTGTATCTTCGCGAGCGGGCGGAGGTGAGTCATGGGTTCCCCGCAGCCGAGCGGGCTTCGAGTCAGCACCGATAGCGAAACCGGCTATGTTTCGGACTTCGCTCGCTACGGATATGCCGTGCTCCGCGGCCTTTTCTCTCCCGAGCAAGTCGCCGAAATTGCCCAGGCGGCCGACCAGCTTCACGCCGAAGCGGTGGCTCACGGCCGAAGCTTCCGCCACGGAAACCTCTTCTACAATGTTGCGGCCGCAGCCGAGAAGGAGCCGGTGGTGCGAATGGTGCAATGGCCATCGTACCACCAGCCGGTGATGGATGCCGTCCGGCTCGACCTGCGCATCGCGCAGCTTCTCGAGCCGCTTATCGGCCGCAATCTCAAGCAGATCATCAACCAGGTGCACTGGAAAGCTCCGGGCTCGCTCGGCGACTTCGCCTGGCACCAGGACAGCCGTTCCCGGCGCCCGGCCTCGGTCTACCGCAATCTCGCCGATTCCTATGTCCAGACCGGCCTCGCCATCGATCCGCACACTCCGGAAGCGGGCGGGATGCGCATCATTCCCGCAAGCCACCTGCGCGGCGATCTTGGCATGGATTGCTCCAGGAAGGCGCTCGGGGCGCCTTTGATGGATCAGGCGCTCGCGGATGTCAGGCTGTCACCGACCGATGCCGTCGACCTGATCCTCGAACCGGGCGACCTGGCGCTGTGGAGCCCGTATCTCGTCCACGGCTCGGGCCAGAACCGGTCCAGCCACAAGCGGCGCTTCTACATCAACGGCTATGTCCGCGCCGAGGACTGCGACCGCGGCGAGTTGGCATTCCTCGACGGCCGGCCGGTCCCACTCGGCCCGGTGCCCGCGCTCGTTCATTACGAAGAGCTTCGCGAGCGCCCCGAACCGCACTACGCGTAGAGCATGAAAATTCGGGGCGGATGCCATTGCGGAGCTGTGCGGTTCGAAGCGGAGATGCCCGATCCGCCGGTGATCGCTCTCCACTGCAATTGCTCGGTCTGTCGGATGACCGGCTATCTCCATATCAATGTCGCGCACCAGAAGTTCGAACTTCTGGCCGGTCGTGACTCGCTGACCAGCTATCGCTTTGGGACAGGGGCGGCCGAGCATCTGTTCTGCAGCCATTGCGGCGTGAAGAGCTTCTATCAACCGAGATCGCATCCGGACTGCTGGAGCGTGAACGCCAATTGCCTCGACATACCGCTTGAGTTGGCGGTGCAGGAATTCGACGGTCGTAACTGGTCGGCGGCAAAAGCGAATCTCGACGCGGGACAGGGCGGTCGCTAGGCCGCGCCGATGCATCGCCCGCTTCGCCTGAGGCTCGACCGAGCCGCGCTCCAGCATAATTGGCGTTGGCTTCAGGATCGCGCCGGAGTGCCGGCAGGCGCAGCGATCAAGGCCGACGGCTATGGCATCGGCGCGAGCGAAACGATGCGGGCGCTCCACGATGCAGGCTGCCAGACCTTTTTCGTGTCGACCTATGCGGAGGCCGAGGAGCTCAGGCCTGTCCCCGGCGACAGTTCGCTCGTGGTCCTGCACGGCGTAGCGCCAGACGACATGGATGCCGCCGTGCAGTCGGAAGCTCGGCCCGTGCTCAACAGCGTGGAGCAGGTGGCGCGGTGGAAGGAGATCGCTCCGGGACGCTCAGCCGACGTGATGATCGACACGGGAATGAACCGGCTCGGCCTCCGCCCTGGCGACATCGCCGCTCTCGAAGGGCTGCCCATTCATACGCTGCACAGCCATCTTGCCTGCGCCGACGAAGATTCGCGTATGAACGAGCGCCAGCTGGGTATCTTCCGTAAAATCGCCGCAGCGGTCCCGGCGAAGCGCTGCGCAATGGCGAATTCCGCCGGGATCTGCCTTGGCACCGATTACAGCTTCGACCTCGTCCGCCCGGGCCTGTCCCTGTACGGGGGCGTTCCCAGGCCGGAGGCGGAGGGCGCAATCCAGCAGGTCGTTCGCATAGACGCGCAGGTGGTCCAGCGCCGGCGCATCCGAATCGGCGAAAGTTGCGGCTATGGAGCGACGTTCGTGGCCCCCGCGGATACCGAGGCCGCGATCGTCAATATCGGTTACGCCGACGGCTATTTGCGCGGTTTTTCGTCGCGCGGAAGCGCCTTTGCGGGCGAGTTCGCGCTTCCGGTGCTCGGGCGCGTTTCGATGGACCTTGTTGCGCTCGGCTGCGACTCGGCGCCGGAGCTGAAGGAGGGAGACTGGATCGAGCTCGACTATGACCTACCGACCGCGTCGGAAGCATCGGGCCTCACGCAATATGAGCTGTTGACGACCCTCGGGAGCCGTTTCGAGCGAATTTGGTCCTAGTCTTCGGCTCCGGCGTCTTGGGCGTATAGCGACACAGGTCGGCTACCACGCAGCGCCAGCACTCCGGAGTGCGCGCCTTGCATGTATAGCGGCCGTGCAGGATCAGCCAATGGTGCGCGTCGCGCCGGAAGGGCTGCGGAACGATCCTGTCGAGCTTCGCCTCGACTTCGTCCGGGTTCTTTCCGGGCGCGAGACCGGTGCGATTGCAGACCCGGAACACATGCGTATCGACCGCGAACGTCTCCTCGCCGAAGGCGGTGTTGAGGACGACATTGGCGGTCTTGCGTCCGACTCCGGGGAGCGACTGGAGTTCCTCCCGGGTGCGCGGCACTTCGCCGCCAAAGTTGCGGATCAGCGCTTTCGAGAGCGCGATGACGTTCTTGGCCTTGGTGTTGAACAGCCCGATGGTCTTGATGGCGTCGCGAAGCCGGTCCTCGCCCAGCGCGATCATCTGCTTCGGTGTCTGGATTTTGCCGAACAGAGGCCGGCAGGCAATGTTGACGCTGGCGTCCGTCGCCTGCGCCGACAGGACGACGGCGACGAGCAGGGTGTAGGGATTCACATAGTCGAGCTCGGTCGTCGGGGCGGGATTATCTTCGGCCAGCCGCCGAAAGAATTCGAAAACCTGCTCCTTCTTCATCAGGCGGCGATAACGTCGTGCATGGTGTAGAGGCCGACAGGCTTGCCGACGAGGAAGCGTGCAGCCGCGAGCGCACCGCGGGCAAAGATCATCCGGCTTTCGGCGCGGTGCGACAGGATCAGCCGCTCCTCGGTGCCCGCGAACACCACGTCGTGCTCGCCCGCAACCGTTCCGCCGCGGAGCGAGGCGAAGCCGATCGCGCCTTCGTTTCGCTCCAGGCCCGTACCGTCGCGGCCGCGCTCGGCTCGCAGCCGTGTGCCGCGGCCCCGCGCCGCCGCTTCGCCAAGCGCCAGTGCAGTACCGGAGGGGGCGTCGGCTTTCATGCGGTGGTGCATCTCGAGGATTTCGATGTCCCAGGAGGGGCCGAGCGCCTTTGCCGCTCGCTCCACCAGATCGGAGAGTACGGCGACTCCCAGGGAGGTATTGGGCGCGCGCAGGACTGACACTCTCTTCGCCGTCTCGGCGATCAGCCTGTCCGCCGTCGCGTCGAGCCCGGTCGTTCCGACCAGGATGGGAATGCCTGCCGACATCGCGCGCTCGAGGCTCGTTGGAAGAGCCGCAGGCGCTGAAAAATCGACGAGCACGGCGCCACGGTCCTGATCGATCAGGAATCCGGGAGTTTCGGCGACAGCAGCCGCGATTGCCTTTCCCATGCGGCCGTTGGGCGCGAACAAGGTGATCCGGACAGCGCTCATTGCGCGGTTGTTAGCCGAGCCGCTCCTGCAGGGCCAGCGCGGCACCGGGCGCCCGCACTTTTGCTCCGTTGATCATGAAGACATAGCAGTCACGGCCACCGTCGCCCCAGCCGCTGATCATCCGGGCGAAGGTGTCGAGTTCCGCTTCGCTATAGCCTGTGACGACGTCCTCGCGCATGCGCTGCAGCCTGGCGTAGCGGAAGCTCGAGGTGTCCGCGTCGATGCATGGGAATTCGTCGTCATCGCCATAGACGACGGCGACGCCATGCTTTCGACACAGCTCAAAAAAACGGTCATCGCGGAATGTCTCGTGCCGTGGCTCGATCGCATGGCGCAGCGGCATCCCGTCCAGCTCCTTCGGCAGGATCCGGAAGAAGCCAGCGATATCGTCGGCGTCGAACTGGCGCCGAGCCGAGAGCATCCACAGGATCGGGCCGAGCTTGTCGCCTAGTGCCGACAGCCCTTGAGCGAAATAGGTCGCAACGCCTTCGGCTGCATCGGCCAGCCTGGGCCGAGTCACGCAGAATCGCGAAGCCTTGGCTGCAAACTGGAATTCGTCCGGAACGGTTTGCGCCCAGCTCTCCCAGCTCTTCGGGCTCTGCCGGCCGTAGAAGGTCGCGTTGATTTCGATCACGCCAAGCTGAGCCGACGCATATTCGAGTTCGCGCTTCTGCGGCAAGTCGGGCGGATAAAAGGTCCCGCGCCAGGGCGGGTAGGTCCACCCGCCGATTCCGATGCGAATGCGTCCAGGCGGCATTCGTCGGCTCTAGCACAGGCGGTACCGGTTCCGCATCGCTGAGCGGAACCGGCCCGCGGTCACTTGCCCTTCGGAGTTGCGGTGCCGGCTTCGGCAGCCTGCGGTTGCGGATGCGGAGTCGCGGTGTCGGTGCTGGCTTGCGTCGCCAGCTCATTGAGCTTGGCCGTCGTGATCCCCAGGACCGCGCCCTTGTCGCTTCCGGAGATGCCGTTGCGCGCAACGCGCACCGATGCGCCGTTCGCGAGCTTGATCGTCACCAGAGAATCGTCGATCGCTTCGATGGTGCCGGCGAGCGTCCCGTCGCTGCCATAGACATTCGCGCCGGCCGCAACCGACGCCTGCGCCGATGCCATCGCGGATTCCAGCTGCGCCGCCGTCATTCCAAACAGCAATTTACCCTGGTTCGCGGTAAAGGAGGCCAGCGGAAGCTGGACCTCATGCATGCCCGTCTTGAGGATCAGCGAGTCTCCCTTGACCCCGATGACGATGCCGACGGCGCCGCCGCTCGGATCGATGACCTGCATCCCCGGCTTCACTTCCGCGGGACTCGCGGCGACGGCGGCGGAAAAAGCGAGCGGTGCTGCCGCAAGCGCCGCGGCGAAGACGAGCTTGGCGAGTCTATGATGTTGCATTGGTTGGTAAATCTCCCTTCTGAGAATCTCCTGCGACCTTACCAAAAGACAAGGGTTGAGCGCAAATCCAGCCACTCTCGGAACCGCGCCTTTTCGGCGCTAGGAAAGCGGAATGGACAGGCCCTGCAACATCGTCGTCCTGACCGGGGCCGGAGTGTCCGCGGAAAGCGGGCTCGCGACATTTCGCGGGCCCGACGGCCTGTGGGAGGGGCATCGGGTGGAGGATGTCGCGACGCCCGAAGCCTTCATCCGCGATCCGGCGCTGGTCCATGCCTTCTATGACGCTCGGCGGGCGAAGCTTGCGACCGTCGAGCCGAATGCAGCGCACGAGGCGCTGGCTCGGCTGGACGCTCAATGGCCGGGTGAATTCCTGCTCGTCACCCAGAATGTCGACGACTTGCACGAGCGTGCCGGGTCGAAGCGGCTCGTCCACATGCATGGCGAGCTGGCGAAAGGCTGGTGCCTCGCCTGCAACGCGCGGTTCGGCTGGGTCGGGGCGATGGGCATTAGCGCCGAATGCCCCGGTTGCGGGGCCGTCGGGCTGGTGCGGCCCGATATCGTCTGGTTCGGGGAGATACCCTACGAGATGGATCGCATCGACGAAGCATTGCGCCGCTGCGATCTATTCGTGTCGATCGGGACTTCGGGCGCCGTTTATCCCGCCGCGGGATTTATCCAGACCGCGCGCCATTGCGGTGCTCAAACACTGGAAATGAACCTGGAACCCAGCATTGGCAGCTTCCTGTTCGACGAAAGCCGCATCGGGAAGGCGGGTGAGCTGGTGCCGGCGTGGGTCAACGGGCTGTTGGGCTAGTCGGTCCACTCCAGGCCCATGTCCTGGTAGAGCGACCGGTCCTCGCCCCATTTCGGGTTCACCTTAACGTGAAGGTAGAGGTGCACCCTTCGGCCGAGATGCTGCGCGATCGCTTCGCGCGCCGCCTGGCCGATCTGCTTCAGACGGCCACCGCCCTTGCCGATGACGATCGCCTTCTGGCTGTCGCGTTCGACCAGGATCTGCTGGCGGATTTCAGTCGATCCATCGGGCCGGTCTTCCCACGTCTCGGTCTCGACCGCGGTGGCGTAAGGCAGCTCCTGGTGAAGCTGCTCGTAAACCTGTTCGCGGGTCAGCTCGGCGGCGATCATCCGGTCGGTGGCGTCGGAGACTTCGTCTTGAGGGTAGAGCCATGGGCCTTCCGGAACGGCTTCGGCGAGCGCGCTCTTGAGGTCGGCGACGCCGTCTCCCTGGGCGGCGCTGAGCATGAACACCCGGTCGGGGGACAGCCGCTCGGTCAGCTCTGAGGACAGGCCGAGCAACTTCTCCTTCTTGACCAGGTCGATCTTGTTGAGCACCACGAACAGCGGGTGCTGACGCTTCTCGAGCCCGGCGATCGCGCGCTCCACCTCGCCGCTCATTCCGCGGGCCGAATCGATCACGAGCAGGATCAGCTCTGCGTTTTCCGCTCCCGTCCACGCCGCCTGGACCATCGCCCGGTCGAGCCGCCGACGCGGCTGGAAGATTCCGGGCGTGTCGACCAGCAGGATCTGCGCGCCGGCCTGGATCGCGATCCCCATCAGCCGCGCGCGCGTCGTCTGCGCCTTGGCCGAAACGATCGCGACCTTCTGGCCGACGAGTGCGTTGACCAGGGTGGATTTGCCGGCGTTGGGCGCGCCGATTACGGCGACGAAGCCCGCTCGGGTCTGTGCCTCGCTCATTGCAGCTTCTCTAACAACGCTTTGGCCGCTTCGGTTTCAGCCTCCTGCTTGCTCGGGCCCTCGGCCTCCGCTTCGCCGGCACTATCGATCGACACCCGCACGGTGAACCTGGGGGCGTGATGCATGCCGGTTCGCGACACGACTTCGTAGTGCGGGTTGGGAAGGTCGCGCGCGGCGGCGAGCTCCTGGAGGGCCGATTTGGGATGTTTGGGCACCCCGCGCTGCCCTTCGATCAGCGGCCCCCAAAGGCGCCGGATCAGGGCCTCGGCGCTGTCGAGGCCGCCTTCGAGGTAAACGGCGCCGATCAGCGCCTCGACCACGTCGCCGACGACATTGTCGCTCCAGTTGGCATTATCCTCGCGCGCTTGCTTGCCGAGGCGGATTAGTGCCGGAAGCCCGATCTCACGGCCGACGTCGCTACAGGTAACCCGGTCGACGAGCGTATTGAATCTGCGCGACAGATTGCCTTCGGGGTCTTCCGGGAATCGCTCGTAAAGCCAGCGCGCAATCACCAGCCCGAGCACCCGGTCGCCGAGGAACTCAAGCCGCTCGTAATTGTCGCCTCGGCTGCTCGAATGGGTGAGCGCTGCCTCGAACATGGCCGAGTCCCTGGGTTGATGGCCCAATTGCTCGGCGAAGAATGCAGTGAGGTCGCCGCTCACCTCGCCTCCGGCGAAAGCCTGTGGCCGAGGCGATCGGGGCGAAGCGCGCTGAACCAGGTCCACGGCTTCAGATAGGTCGAGCTTCCGTCGGTCGACCAGAAGATGACGCTTGCCCGCCCAACCAGATTTTCCACCGGAACCATTCCGATTCCGCCTTCGGCTATCGAAAAGCGGCTGTCGAGGCTGTCGTCTCGATTGTCGCCCATCAGGAACAGCTGGCCCGCGGGCACTCTCGTCGCCGGAAGATCGTCGGCAATGGAATTGTCCATCTGGTCGATGACCCTGTAGCTCGTGCCATTCGGGAGCGTTTCGCGATAGCTCCGATAAAAGCAATTCTTCTGGTGCGTGACGGCCAGGGCGATGCCTTGCTCGGTTACGTGCCTGCACGGACTATTCGGCGAGATCGGAATCGCGAGCGACTGCATGGAATCGTGCGGCATCGGTTTCCCGTTGAGGATCACTATCCCGTCGTGCAGTTCGACGGTGTCGCCGGGCAGGCCGATCACGCGCTTTACGTAATCCTCGCGCTCGTCGCCGGGCGGGACGAATACCACGACGTCCCCCCGGTCGGGCAAATTCGAGAAGATGCGTCCGCTGAATGGCGGAAAACCGAACGGGAAGCTGTGGCGCGAAAAGCCATACGGCCATTTTGCGACCACCAGGTAATCGCCGATGTAGAGCGTCGGAAGCATCGATCCGGACGGGATGCTGAACGGGGCGAAGAGGAAGCTCCGGAATGCCCAGGCGAGGATTGCGACGACGAGGATGAAGCGCAGGGTGGCGCCGCGCTCGGCTCGTCGGGATTTGCGGGCACGGGCGCGCTTCATCGGCTGTTTGTGCGGGCGCGGCCGGCGGCGCGTCAAGCTATGGCAATCTCGCTCGCCTCCACTATGAGGCACGGCTGATGCCGAACGACGCCTGGAATCGCATCGAGCGCCTTGAGCTCAAGCCGCTCGTCTCGCTTTTTGCCGCGGAACCCGATCGGCTGGCGCGCCTGTCGAGCGCGGTCGCGGGTATCTATTTCGACTGGTCGAAGACTCATCTCGACGGCGAGCTGGTCGAAGCCTTCACCGCGCTTGCCGACGAGAAGGGCTTCGCGGCGGCCCGCGCGGCGCTGTTCGCGGGCGAGGCCGTCAACAGTACCGAGAACCGATCTGCCGACCATCTCGCAGAGCGCGGGTCGGGTGAACCGGAGTCGGTCCAGCTCGCCACTTCCCGCCGCAGCCGGATGCGCGCGCTCGTCGACGCGATCGAAGCCGGCGCATTCGGCAACATCAGCGCCATTCTCCACATCGGCATCGGGGGATCGGTCCTAGGGCCGCATCTTATCGTCGACGCGCTGGGGCTCGACAGTTCCAGGCTCGACGTCAGTTTCCTGTCCAATGTCGACCCGCAGGCGTTCGCGAAAGCCGTCGCACGGCTCGACCCCGCGACGACTCTCATCGTCGCCGCATCCAAGACCTTCACGACCGCCGAGACAATGGCGAACCTCGATACGGCAATCGCCTGGCTGAGCGGCGCGGGAGTCGAGGATCCTTACGGCCGGGTCATCGCCGTCACGGCGCATCCGGAGGCGGCGCTCGAGGCGGGCATCGACGAAAGCCGAATCCTGATTTTCTCCGAAGGCGTGGGCGGTCGCTATTCGCTGTGGAGCGCCGTGTCGGTGACCGCTGCGCTTGCGCTCGGCTGGAACTCGTTCGAGGAGCTTCTCGAAGGCGCAGCGGAGATGGATCGGCATTTCCGGTACAGCGAAGCGGCCGGGAATGTGCCCCTGATCGCGGCCTTCGCCGACCTGGCTTACGCGCAGAAGCTGGGTTGCCAGACGCGGGCGGTATTTCCCTATGACGAGCGGCTGCGGCTGCTCGTGCCGTATCTCCAGCAGCTGGAAATGGAGTCGAACGGCAAATCGGTCACCGCGGCCGGCAAGCCGGTTGGCCGTGCGACCGCGCCGGTCCTCTGGGGCGGGGTCGGCACCGACGCCCAGCATGCGGTGTTTCAACTGCTTCACCAGGGCACGGCCATTGTGCCCGTAGAGTTCCTTGCCGTCGCCGCTGACAACTCGAATCTCCCCGCACATCACCGCCAGCTGCTGCTCAATGCCTTTGCCCAGGGCTCGGCCCTGATGCGCGGACGGACAAGCGAGGACCCGCACCGCAGCGAGCCCGGCAACCGGCCGAGCTCGACCATCATGCTCGACCGGCTCGATGCGCGCACGCTGGGCGCGCTGATCGCTTTCTACGAGCACCGGACATTCGCCAATGCCGTGCTGCTCGGGATCAACCCCTTCGATCAGTTCGGAGTCGAGCTCGGCAAGCAAATCGCCCGCGAGCTTGCCGAAGGGGAGGGCGAGGACGATCTCGATTCTTCGACCCGGGCGTTGATGGAAAGGGCTGGCTTCTGATGGCCGATTTCGACCTGTTCGTAATTGGCGCCGGATCGGGCGGGGTGCGCTCCGCGCGTGTTGCCGCCGGTTACGGAGCCAAGGTCGCCGTCGCGGAGGAATATCGGGTGGGCGGCACCTGCGTGATCCGCGGCTGCGTTCCCAAGAAGCTGCTCGTCTACGGTTCGCAGTTCGCCGAGGACATCAACGATGCGGCGATGTTCGGGTGGGACATTCCGATCAAGAAATTCAGCTGGCCGGTGCTTCGCGACAACGTCCTTGCCGAAGTTACGCGAATCGAGGGTGCCTATACCGACACGCTCACCAATCACGCCGTCGAGATTTTTCACGAGCGGGCGGTCCTCACCGGGCCGAACTCGGTCCGGCTGGCGTCGGGCCGCGAGATCACTGCCGGCAAGATCCTGATCGCGACGGGCGCTCGTCCGCAGATGCTCGACGTCCCGGGAATCGAGCATGCGATCAGTTCGAACGAGACGTTCCTCCTGGAGAAGATTCCGGAGCGAATCGTCATCGTCGGCGGAGGCTATATCGCCAGCGAATTCGCGGGCATTTTCAACGAGCTCGGGTCGAGCGTGACTTTGGTCAACCGGACGGATGTCCTCCTTCGGCACTATGATCAGCAAGTGGTCGACCGGCTCATCCAGATTTCGGTCCGCAAAGGCATCGACTTCAAGTTCAACTCGACCATCGAGCAGATAGAGAAGCTCGCCGACGGCCGCATCAAGCTGACGATGACAGGCTGCGACGACATTGAGGCCGATGAGCTCCTGATCGCGACGGGCCGGCTGCCCAACACACAGGGACTGGGCTGCGAGGACCTGGGCGTCGAGCTTGGCGAACACGGTGCAGTCAAGGTCGACGACGACAATCGGTCGTCGGTCGAATCCATCTTCGCCGTCGGCGACGTGACCAACCGGGTGCAGCTGACACCTGTTGCCATTCGCGAGGGCCAGGCTTTCGCGGACACATTCTTCGGCAACATCCCGGCGCGCGTCGACTACAGCTGCATCCCTGCCGCCGTTTTCAGCCACCCTCCCATTGCCGCCGTCGGGATGACCGAAAGCCAGGCGCGCGAGAAGCTGGGCGTCGTGAAGACCTACACGTCGGATTTCCGGGCGATGAAGAACGTGCTCGCCGGCCGCAACGAGCGCTCGCTCTACAAGCTCGTCGTCGACGAGGGCACCGAGCGAATCGTCGGCATCCACATGATCGGCCCCGATGCGCCGGAAATTCTCCAGGCCGCGGCGATTGCAGTGAAGGGCAGGCTGACAAAGGCGGATTTCGATGCGACGTTCGCGCTCCATCCGACAATGGCGGAAGAACTGGTGCTGATGCGGTGAGCAACGAAGCGATTATCATCGGCGCCGGCCATAACGGCCTCACCTGCGCCTTCTACCTAGCGCGCAAGGGCCTCAAGGTCACGGTGCTGGAAGCGTCGGACAAGGTTGGCGGCGCGGCCGTCACCGACGAGTTCCTGCCGGGCTTTCGCAATTCGGCCGCGAGCTACACTGTCAGCCTTCTCCAGCCCAAGGTCATCCGCGACCTGGAGCTGGAGCGGCACGGGCTGAAGGTCGTGCTGAGGAAGCGCGACAATTTCCTGCCTGGCGACGGCAATTACCTGCTCTCCGGCCGGGGCGGGCTGACCCGCAAGGAGATCAAGCGGCTCAACCCGGCGGACGCCGAGGGTTACGACCGGTATCTTGCCGAGCTCGAGATAGTGGTGCGGCTGCTCAAGAAGTGGCTGCTCCGGGCTCCGCCGAATATGGGCAACAAGATCAGCGCGCTTCCCAAGCTTTTGAGCCTCGGGCGCGACATGGCCGGCCTGTCGTTGGCCGAAACTCGCGTCGTCTATGATTTCGCCGTAAAAAGTGCTGGCGATATCCTCGACCGGCACTTCGAAGGTGACCTCGCCAAGGCGCTGTTCGGTTTCGACGGAGTGGTCGGCAATTTTGCGTCGCCGTACGATTCGGGTACAGCTTATGTGCTCCTCCATCACCTGTTCGGTGAGGCGGCTGGCGTGGAAGGCGCCTGGGGCCACGCGATCGGCGGTATGGGCTCGATTACCCAGGCCATGGCTCGGGCCTGCCGCGAAAAGGGTGTGGACATCATCCTCGGCACTCCGGTCGAGGAGCTGATCGTCGAGCGCGGCCGGGCGGCGGGCGTGGTAGCCGGCGGCAAGGCAATGCGCGCGCCCATCGTCGCCGCCGGAGTGAACCCCAAGCTGCTGTTCGACCGGCTCGTGCCCGATGGAGCGGTCGACGCGGACGTCGCCTCGCGAATGCACGGATGGAGATGCGAGAGCGCGACCTTCCGAATGAACGTCGCACTCTCGGAGCTTCCCAAGTTCACTGTGCTTCCGAAGAAAGGCGACCACCTTACCGCCGGGATCATCGCGGCGCCGAGCCTCGCCTATATGGACCGCGCCTATGTCGACGCCCGAGTGAACGGCTGGTCGAAGCAACCCATCGTCGAAATGCTGATTCCTTCGACTCTCGACCCGACGCTAGCGCCCAAGGGCAAGCACGTCGCCTCGCTCTTCTGCCAGCACTTCCGCTACGACCTCGGGCCGGGCCGAAGCTGGGACAGCGAACGCGAAAAGGCCGCGGATACGGTGATCGCGACCATCGAAGCGCACGCCCCGGGGTTCGCCAAGTCCATTATCGGCAGGCAAATTCACTCGCCGCTCGACCTCGAGCGCCGGTTCGGCCTGATCGGCGGTGACATATTCCACGGCAAGATGAGCCTCGACCAATTGTTCAGCGCCCGCCCGATGATCGGGGCGGCGGACTACCGGATGCCGATCAAGGGCCTCTATCTGTGCGGGTCGGGCGCTCACCCGGGCGGCGGAGTGACCGGAGCGCCCGGGCACAATGCCGCGCAGGCAATCCTGGCCGACCGGCGCCCGTGGCGTAGGCGCTCGGCGTGAACTCACCGCTTGCGGGAATCCGTGTCCTCGACTTGAGCCGCGTCCTCGCCGGCCCGTGGTGCACGCAATTGCTCGCCGATCTCGGCGCCGAGGTCATCAAGATCGAGCGGCCCGGCGCCGGCGACGACACCCGCCACTGGGGGCCGCCGTGGCACGTCCGAAACGGCGAAAAGGTCGCCGCCTACTTCCTCTCCGCAAATCGCGGAAAGCGTTCGGCGACGATCGATTTCGCAAGGCAAGAAGGTGCTGCGCTCGTCCGCCGGCTCGCAGGCTACGCCGATGTGGTGGTCGAGAATTTCAAGGTTGGAGGCTTGAGCCAGTTCGGCCTCGACGCAGCCTCGCTCCATGACGTGAACCCGCGCCTTGTCATCGCATCGATCACCGGCTTCGGGCAGGACGGCCCCTACGCCGGCCGCGCCGGTTACGATTATATCATTCAGGGCCTGGGCGGGCTGATGAGCATCACCGGCAAGCCGGACAGCGAGCCCGGCGGCGAGCCGATGCGCGTCGGAGTCGCCGTCGCCGATCTGTTCACCGGAATGTACACGGCTGTCGCCATCCTCTCCGCCCTCTACCGCCGCGAGAAAACGGGCGAGGGCGCCTACATCGACATTGCATTGTTCGACACGCAGCTGGCGATGCTCGCCAACCAGGCATCGAATGCGCTGATCTCGGGCGAGGACCCGCCGCGGCAGGGCAATTCGCACCCCAACATCGTTCCCTACCAGACGTTCGAGGCGGCGGATCAAAGGATCATCGTCGCTGTCGGAAACGACCGGCAGTTTGCCCGACTGGCGGAGATGTGCGGCCACCCGGAATGGACCGGGGACGAGCGCTTCGTGACGAACTCGGCCAGGGTGGCCAACCGCGAGGCCATCGTCGATGCCGTGGCGCAATGCATTCGCACCCGTCCCGCGTCCGAATGGCTGGGGAAGCTCGGAAAGGCGGGAATCCCCGCTGGCCCGATCAACACGGTCACTCAGGCGCTCGAAGACGCCCAGGCCCAGCACCGGACGATGGTGCGGATGCTTGCCGGAACGCCTGTCGTCGGCTCGCCGGTGCGGATCGACGGCGAGCGCGCCGATTCCGACCTGCCGCCGCCAACACTCGGCGAACACACGGCAGAAGTGCTCCAGGAGCTCGGCATCTCACCCGCCGAAATCGACCGGCTCAGGAGCGAGGGGATCGTCGGCGGTTAATCGCATTTAATGTGGCTCTTGAAGCCGTTGCTGCTTGGGCGCACTATCCTGGGGGCGGAGGTGCAGTGGCGAAAATCTTCCTGAGCTATGCGCGCGAGGATGAGCCAGCTGCAAAGGAGCTCGCGCAAGGCATCGGTGGTGCCGGCCACGATGTCTGGTGGGACCGTCACATCCAGGGCGGCTCGCGCTTTTCGAGCGAGATCGATCGCGCTCTCAAGGATGCCCAGGTGGTCGTGGTGCTGTGGTCGCCGGCCTCGATCGATTCGGCCTGGGTCCAGGATGAGGCGGCGGAAGGCCGAGATACGGGCCGACTTGTTCCGGTCAGCTTGCGCGGCAGCAGGCCGCCACTCGGCTTTCGCCAGTTCCATACAGTCGATTTTGGAAGCTGGGGCGGCGAGGGAGCGCCCACGCAATTGGACGAACTGATCACGGCAATCTCGACGACCGCCGGGAACAAGGGCGGCGTCAACGGCTCGCCGACGGCCGATGAGCAGAAGGCGGCCGGGGTCACGTCGGTCTGCGTCCTTCCATTCGTCAACATGAGCGGCGATCCCGAACAGGAATATTTCAGCGACGGGATCACCGAAGACATCATCACCGATTTGTCCAAGGTGTCGGCACTGCTGGTCATCGCGCGCAACACGGCCTTCACGTTCAAGGGCAAGGTCATGGACGTGAAAGACGTCGCGCGAGCGCTCGACGTCACTCACGTGCTGGAGGGCAGCGTGCGCAAAGCCGGGGATCGCGTGCGGATCACCGCGCAGCTGATCGACAGCAAGACCGGCGGCCACGTCTGGGCCGACCGCTACGACCGCGACCTCACCGACATTTTCGCGATCCAGGACGAGATATCGAAGGCCATTGTCGCGGCACTTCGAGTGAAGCTGCTTCCGGCCGAGAAGAAGGCCATCGAGACCCGGGGCACCTCCAACGTAGAGGCATACAATCTCTACTTGATGGCCCGTCAGCAATGGACCGACCTCGGCATTGGCGACGCCCGGCGCCAGGAAATGATTGTTCGCATTTGCAATCAGGCAATCTCATTCGATCCAAACTATGCGGCGGCCTGGGCTTTGATGGCGCTCGCTCAATCCCAGATGCGCTTCTGGCACGGGATCGACGTCGACCCGCAACCGGCGGCCGATCGGGCGCTCGCGATCAACCCGCACCTTGCCGAGGCGCATTGCGTCAAAGCGCACCTGCTCGAGGAGCAGGGCCACAAGGTCGAAGCGACAGCGGAAATCGAAACTGCGGTGCGTCTCGATCCTGAATCGTGGGAGGTGAACCGGGAGGCGGCGCGCCTCATCTTCCGGCAGGGGCGAATCGCCGACGCAATTCCCTATTTCGAGAAGGCCGCGGCTCTCATGGAATCGGACTGGCACAATGCCTCGATGCTGGTGACCTGCTATCGGGGAACGGGCGAACCCGACGAGTTGATGCGTGCGGCGCGAATGACTGTCGAGCGCGCAGACAAGGCGGTCGCGAAGGATCCGTCAAACTCAGCGATTCTCGCCGCCGGAGCTTCCGCGCTCGCGAGTGTCGGTGAGGATCAAAAGGGCAAGGAATGGATCGACCGTGCGCTCTTGCTCGATCCAGACAATATCATCATGCGCTACAATCTTGCTTGCGCGCTGGCCACTGATCTGGATGATTCGGATCGTGCCATCGAAGTGCTGGAGCCGTATTTTCGCACGACCCTGAGCGCGACCCATATCCGGCATGCGGAAGTCGATCCGGATCTCGCGACGCTCAGGCGGGATCCACGTTTCAACAAGATGCTGCTCGCCGCCAAGCAGCGCCTCGGACTTCCGATCGACTAGGTTGTCTGCCCCCGGCTAATCGACGCTGGCGCCCTCGACCAGAACATCGAGCTGGTTGTTGCAGCCGTTCGCGATCAGCGACTGTGCAGCGCTGATCGTGTCGTTCGGCGGGCTTGCCAAAGTGACGAACGTCACCCGCGCCATATCGCCGCTGCCCGCCTGGCTCAGCTCATATTCGCCGCCGCTCGCGACCGGGAGCGAGGCCGGCCACGCGATGGTGTCCTTGCCCGCCGGCCAGTCGATCGTCTGCTCACCCCCGCCGCCGCGGATGGTCAGCTTGATCGCGTCGTCTTTTTCAGGACGCCACAAGGTCAGCTTGGCCGTGCTTCCGACGCATATCTTGCCACTCTGGGTGATGTCGAGGTTCCACGGGCTCGGGTTGAGCGGAATCTCGGCGCTGCGCATTGCGCTGAAGCGCGCGCGGCGGTTGGCCTGCGCGGCCAAACCTTCGCCAGACGAGGCGACCGCGAAAGTGCCCGGCCCGCGCAGGGTTCTTGCGCCGCTGGTGTTGAGAAGCATCACGCTGTCGCCGGTCTGAAGCTGGATCTTGGCACTCTCCGCAAGCGCCTTGCCCGGCGGGTAGACTTTCGCCGAAGGCCCGGCCGCGCGGACCACGAGCACGGTTGCAACCGACGCGGAAGATGCGGCGAGCGCAATTGCCGCCGCTCCCATCTTGAATAGCCGAGTAGTTTTCATCCCCAGGTCCCTCCTCAAGCTTTGGTCAGTGTGCGTTCGCTACGTTGTACTTTACCGTTTCTTCTGGAGTTAGACAGCGACGCGTCGATTTGTCGCCAGTCTCGGCAATCGCCTTCTGCCGATACATCACATCGGTCAACAGCTTTCGGGACACGCCCATTCGAATGAGGAAATCATTGTCCTCGCTGGCGAGCAGCGCCGAGTCCTGCTCGACATCGCCGATCAGGTCGATCGCCCGATCGGTGCCCTGCTTGATCTCTTCGCGCACGGCTTCCTTGTCGCCCAGGTGCGTGAACATGTGGACGACGAAGTAGCCACCGGCGTCGACGAACCGGATCGGCCCGCCCATGAAGACGAAGTTGCAGGCGGAAAAGCAGGCCCAGCCCTCCGGGATTCGGGTCGGAATGCCTGCAGCGCGGATGATCTTCCCGGCTTCATTGCCGGCACGCGCATTACCGCCCGGCGAGCGGATCCACAGTTCGTCGATCGGGGCGTTCTGCTTGAGCGCGTCCTGGAGCCGGGCGGCGACCATGTCGTCGATCATTCCCTCGGCCTTGAGGATTCGGTGCCCGGAGGAGGTGTCGAGAGTGAATCGCATCTCGCGATAGGTCGACCAGTCGAGGTGCCTTGGGCAGGTCGGATTGACCGCGTCCATTTCGACGGCCGCTCCCGCTCCGGTCGAGAACAGAAGCGCGGCGGCGGCCACGGCCTGGACCGCGGCCCTCATCAGACCTTCAAATAGCCCGATTGCCCGGGCCTCCTGCACATCTTCTTCGGGACCGTCGTCTCCTCCCCGTCGAGGATGACGACGTCGGTGACGGTCATGCACTGGCTTCCGTCCGCCAACTGCTCCTGGCCGGTCACCTTCGACGATCCATGAACGTTGGGCCGGGTTTCGCTCTGCCAGGTCGATTCGGTGCCCACTCCTCCACGGATGGCCTCGTCGGTGGCCTTGGCCGCCTGCTGCTGCTCCTTGCAATCGAGCATCTTCAGCAGTTCGTCACCCAGATAAGAGGCGGCCGGAAGAGCGGCGACCGCGACCGATCCGGCGGTGCCGCCGACAGAGCCTGCGACTCCGCCGGCGATGCTCCCGATTATCCCTCCGAACAGCGATCGGCGCGCCTTCTTCTGCGGCGTGTCCGAGCATTGATTGGGACTATCCGCGGCGACTGAAGCTTGAATCGGCACGACCGGCACGACGGGCGCTGCCGTCAACAGAGCAACAACGACCAAGATACGCGACATGCCCCGACTCCCTGAACTGCATCAAACTATTAGGCTGGGTCGGGCTGGTCAAACGAGCGGCGAAAATTGACTGAACTGGCTATTGCTGCGGCTTCAGGGCCTTTTCCAGCGCTTCGATGCGCCGTGCATTGGAGTCTATCAGTTCGGCGATCTTGGCTTCGCGCGCTTCGCGCTTGACCACCGTGCGGATTGCGCGAGCGATGTCTTCGGAGACGCCGGCAAGCGCCCTTTGCTCGTCGCGGCTGGGAATCGACCCGTCGGGCCTTGTGCCGACCAGGAGGAATCCGATCGGCGGTTCCTTTTCTGAGCTGGGGACGAGCGGCACTCGAATCGGGAACAGCTTGTCCGACGGTTCGCAAATATCGTCCCTGTAGTCCTCCGCGAGCTTGGACGTCTTCCAGCTTTCGACTTCCTGCGCGGGAACATCGCGGGTCCTCAGCACTCGCCCGCCGACAATGACCGCGCTTCGGATCGCCCTCACCCCCCGATCCACGCGTTCGAGGATCTCGTCGACCATCTCACCGAGCGAAGCGGTCTCGCGCATGTCGCGGACGCACTCCGGAAGGTCATCGCGAAGAAGCACCAGATTCTTCTGAAACTTGTTTTCCGACCATCGCTGGATTCGCTCCTGGATCGGATTGACCATGACCGTGGAAAGCGCGGCCGCGATGATCACCGGGCCTTCGCTGTTGCTGTTCCCATAATAATTATAGACGATCTGCTTCAGCGCGTCGGCTACGCCGGCGAACACCGCGACAATGATCAGCGTGATCAACGCGTAGTTCGCCGATTTGCTGATGACGAACTCGGCATCGTAGAGGCGGTAGCGGATGAGGGCGATGAGAAGGCCGAACTGGAGTACGAGGACTCCGAGCGCGAGGGTGACGCCCGCGAGCACCTCCAGCGTGAGCTGAAGCCCGAAGGTTCCGGTCGACCATTTGAAATAGTCGCAGGCCATCGAAACCACGCGCAGGGCGGCATAGCCGCTGAACCCGAGCAAGGCCCATCGCACCTGCTGAAGCGTTTCCGCCGAATCCGCTTTTCGCAGCCAACGCAGGAGCATCAGCACCGCAAGGATCATGAAGCAGACGAGGTAGGCTTGGTATGCCTGCCCGTGCAGGAGCATGAGGACCGGAAGGGCGGCGATCATCGCGACCCTTCCCAACGTCAGCTGCCCGTGCGGGAACAGGACAATGCCCGCGATCAGGAGCATGTTGTTGAGATCGTAGAGGGCGACGTTGACGCTTCGCGGAATGCCAATCTGGGCGAGGAAAGCCGAGGACGGCAGCTCCGACCCGATCATCAGAAGGATTGCGATCGACAGGATCGAGCTGACCGCGTCTTTCGCGTTTCGGCGGTGCAGAATCCAGGCGGCCCAGATCAGGAATGGATAAAAGATGACGTGAACGACGTCGATGAAGCTCAGCAGCGTCGGCGAGAAGCCGGCCTCCCGGGCGGCATTGTTGATATGATCCTCGCCACTCGTCACGGTGACGTCGTGCACGGACCCGTCCTTGGACCGCACCGTCAGCGGGAAGGGCAGCTTGTCCGTGCCGGTCAGCAAATTGCCCATCGCGACATAGGCCGCGTCGTTGCCGTGAACGGCAATGGCCTGCTCGGTGAACGGCATCGTGTCGGGAAGCTGCAATCCGTAAATCGCGATGATGTGATCGCCGGCACGCAGACCGGCCTGACGGGCATCCGGCCCGATCGTGAAGCGAATTCTAGTCGCGTCCTTGGGTGCGACCGCGAAACCGGCGCGGCTTCCGAGCAGCAGCTGCGAATTGTCGCCTGGAGCGACGTAGCGCTCGTACAGGCCCATGATCGGCCCGACGATCGCGAGCATCAGCGCTGCGAACCAGATGATGGAGACGATCCAGTAGGTTGCCGTGTTGAACGGGGGCACCCGTTCGGGCAGCTTCCAGCCGCCCTGCGGCGATCCGAGCCTGAGCTTTTGCGGGACCGCCAGCTGCACGGTCATTGCTCGACCGGCCTCCGCCGCAGCGCCCCGCGTTCGCGATGCCCGGGCAATGGAAGCGATCGCACCATTCGGCAGCCCCTCCTGCTTCCCCATCGGCTGTCTGAAGGAGTGCCCGTGCGGGCGGGAGGCTGCAAGCTTTTCCTGAAATTTTAAGGGACAAGCCGCGGCCGGCTAGGTGTCGATCGTGTGCTCGCCGTAGCGCGACTTGATGAAGCGCCCCTGGGTCTGGAACGCGTCGAGGTCCGTCTTCGCCAGGTCCTGAGAGATTTCGTCGAGAGCCGTTCGGGCCGCGGACAGGCCTTCCACCAGCCGCTGGTCGACGCTGAGGCCTTCGCTGTCCTCCTGGCGGCGAAACTCGGCGGGCACGTTGAGATAGCGATCGATGAGGCCGGGAAGGTGAATCGACATCAGCCGGCGGGCATCCTGGGCTTTCGGGTCGAGCGCATCGACTCGTTCCAGCGATGCCTTCAGCGAGGGAAGATGAGCGCTGATCGAATCGATTTCAGTGCGCGCGGGGGAAGGGAGCGCGCCGCGAGTCCGGTACAAATAGGAATCGAACCGCTGGACCATCTGTCCGTTGGGCAGGTCCGGCGATGGCGCGGTAGCGGCGGATTCGGTGGGCACGAAGGCGAGCAGTGCAGCGATTCCGATCGCGAGCCCGACCGCAGCCAGGAATCCGAACATTCCGATCGGGGTGATGAGGCCGATCACGATGGTGAGGACGCTGATCAAGCCGATGCCGACGCCGACACGCGCGAGGCGGCGCCCGAGATCGCGGTTCACACGCTGCCGCTCGCGCCGGGCAGCGGCGCGCGCGGGGCCGTCGCGTTCGTCGAGCGCGCGGGTGACCCGATCGAACCGCGCAAGCGCGCGTTCGACCTTTACGTTGACCTCTTCGCTCACTTCGACTCGATCGGGATGAGCGGCGATGCGGCGCCTTCGAGCCTCGCCTTCTCCACGCCTTCGGCCCTCGCGATATAGCCTTTCGATTTCTCGACCTCGGTCGAAAGCGTGTTCACGGTCTGCTTCATATTATCGAGCGCCTCGAGCTTGAAACGATCGATCTGGTCCATTGTGTCGTAGATGTTCTGGAATGCCCGCTGCAGAGTCTCGAGCGGGATTGTCGACGCCGCCGCCTGCTCGTGGATCGCGCCCGTCTGGCTCTTCAGCATCTCGCCGGTCGTGTCGATCATCCCCGCTGTCGTCGCATTGAGGGCGCCGATCTGCTCCAGCACAAGCTTCTGGCTGGTCAGCGCCTGGGCGACCGTCACCGCGGTTCGAAGCGCCGACACCGTGGTCGTGGACGCGCGGTCGACGCCCTTCACCAGCTCGACATTGTTCTTCTTGACGAGGTCGAGCGCCAGATAACCCTGCACGGTCACCGCCATCTGGGTCAGCAGGTCGGTCGTGCGCTGGCGCGTGTAGAAGAGGGCGGTCTCGCGAATGGCCTTGGCTTTCGCTGGCTCTGTCGAGTCCAGCTCGGCGGCCTTGTCCTCCAGCTGCTGGTCGAGGGTCTTCGAGATGTGCGCCATCTGCTCGAGCTTGTGCATCGTCTTCCACAGGTTCGCGCGCTCGGTGTCGATGGCGGCATTGTCCATCAAAAGCTCGTCCTTGCCGTTGGCGAGGCTGCCGAGAATCCTGGAAATGTGCGTCTGCGAGCTGCGGTACTTGTCGAAATAACGATCGATCCGGTTGCCGAACGGAATGATTCCCAAAAACTTCCTGGTTTTGGTCGCTTCCTTGGGATCGAGCGACTCGACCGTCCGGCGAAGCTCGGTCAGATCGGCGCCGATCCCGCTGTCCTTGTCGATCGCTTTCACCGGCCGGTCGAGGAACCGGTTCGACGCTCCCGCGGCCTCGGCGATCTCCTTGCGGCCCATGGCGGTCAGCTGGTCGACCTTCTTGCCGAATTCGGGGCTGTTGGAATCGAGCGCGGCGAGCTCGTCGACGAACTGCGCGACTCGCTTGTCGAGCTCGCTGACTTCTTCCTGCTTGAGCGGAACCAGCCCCGCCGCCTCGGCGGGAGCCACTGCCTGAAGCGCCTCGGGCGCATCGAGCTTGAGCTTGGTGGCGGTGTTGGTGGCGTCCTTGGCCATTATCGTCTGCCCTTTCTGTGCTCGCGAGGCGTGCGCCCGACTTTCGACGGCGGCGCGCGGCCATGCAAGCGTGTTCAGCTGTATTATAAGTGTAACACGCGGCCGCGCAAGGCGGTCCCGAATCGGTACGGTTGAGGAATGTTAACCATGTACCTGAACGCTTTACTCACCCTGACCGGCGATAGACCTGTCCGGACCGCATGGGGTGGCGCAGGGCAGGACTATGATCCGATTTGTCAGAAAGATTTGGCAGGACCGCCGCGGCAACGCGCTGATCATCGCCGGAATGGCGCTGCCGGTGCTCGTCGGCGCCGCCGGTCTCGGCACGGACACGGTCCAGTGGGTATTGTGGAAACGCGAGCTCCAGCGGGCGGCCGATACCGGTGCCCTCGCCGGCGCGTACGCGCAAATGCAGGTCGGCGAATCGGTCACCGCTGCCGTCAGCGCGCACATGACCGACAACAACCACACCGGGATCGCTCTTTCGTCGGGATACCCGCAGATCGCCTATCCCGCGGACAGCAGCACGTACAAGAAGGCGGTGCAGGTCACGCTGGCGATGAAGAGGACCCTGGGCTTCTCCTCGCTTTTCCTGTCGTCGGCGCCGACGATCACCGCCACGGCGACGGCCGCTCTGGTCAACGACGGAAGCTATTGCGTCGTCGCGCTCAACGGCTCGACCAATGCGTCGATCACGATCGGGGGCAGCTCCAACATCCAGATGGGATGCGGCGCGATTTCCAATTCGACCTCGCCCACGTCGGCGGTGACAACCAACGGCGCTTCATATAATTTTGCGGCCAGTCCGGTCGCAGGCGTCGGCGGAATGCCGGATTCGATCAACGGCGCGACGGACATTCAGGAGCATCACGTCGCGATGTCCGATCCCTATTCGGGCAAATATCCGACCAGCACGTCGGGCATGACCTGCAACAAGCAGGTCAATCCCGCCCAGCTGAACCTGACGGCAGGCTGCTACAAAGACTTCAAGTTCACCGGCAACTCGACCTACAATCTGGCGGCCGGCACCTATTTCCTGAACAACACGAATTTCGACGTTGCCGGCGGCGTCACCGTCAAAGGAACGGGCGTGACGATCATCCTGACCGGCACGACCCCGGGAAGCATCAGCACCAACGGTAATTCGACGATCCAGCTCACGGCGCCGACCAGCGGCACCTATGCCAACATGCTGTTCATCGGCATGGGCACGAACGACAACACCATCAACGGGACAAATATGTCCTTCTACGATGGAGCGATGTATTTCCCGAACAGTACCGCCAATTTCTCGGGCACCGCGGGCACGATGACCCAGTGCGCGATGGTCGTCGCCAATTACGTCAATTTCACCGGCAACTCGAACCTCCAGAACAGCCTCACCCATCCCGATGGAACGCCATGCCAGGCCGCGACGCAGGTGAGCGGCAAGTCCGTAAGGCTGATCGCCTGATGAAGCGATTTCTCGCCATCGGCCGCGACGAGCGCGGCAACTCGGTGATCGAGCTGGCGCTGGTGGCGCCGCTTCTCGCGTCGCTTTTTATCGGCATGGTCGACATCAGCCGCGCAGTATCGTCGAAAGTGACGCTCGAGCAGGCGGCGCAGCGGGCTATCGAGAAGGCGCAGGCGAAAGACTTCAAGACAAGCGACGAGAGCGCCATCAAGGCAGACGCAGAATCGGCTGGCGGCCCAGGATCCACTGCGACGGTCACTGCCTGGCTCGAGTGCAACCACGACGGCCTCCAGCTCGACATCGACCTCGGCATTTGCGGGATTGGAGTGCCCTATGCCCGCTATGTGAAGGTCAGCATCACCAATACTTACACGCCGCTCTTCGGGACCCGGTTCTTTCCCGGAGCGAGCGCCAACGGCTCGGTGACCGTCACCGGCCAGGCCACGCTGAGGGTGCAATGATGATGCGCTTGCGCGATCTTCGGGATCAATCCGGCGCCGCGGCGATCGAATTCGCCATCGCTGTGCCGGTGCTCATGATGATGATCTGGGGAATTTTCCAGATTGCCATGGTCCTCCAGGCCAACGCCGGCGTTCAGCAGGCGCTGGGCGAGGGGGCGCGCTACGCGACGATCTTCAATACCTCGACGAGCGCTCGCCCGACCGACGACCAGATTTCGTCCAAGATCACGTCTGCGAAATTCGGCATCCGCAACGGCACTTGGCAGACGCCCGTTATCGACGACAGCAACGAAGCGTCGAACGGCTATATCGACATCAGTGTCGAGTATGACGTTCCGACCGACTTCCTGCTGTTCGACGGGCCGGAGGTGACGCTTGCCCACACCAAGCGGGTTTATACCCAGACGGCCTAGTTAGCGCCCGTCTTCCGCTGGAAAAAGGCGGTGATGGCCTGGGCGACTTCCGCCGACTTGAGCCGCTCCGAGAAATGACCGTTTTCGAGCGTCATTCGCTCGAGCGCCTCGTCCGCCGAACCTTGGCGAAGCAACTCCTGAGTCAGCCGCAGAGCCTGTGGCGGCTTGGCAAGCAGCGCTGCGACGATCGAGTCCAACGCGGTCTCGAGCTCTCCTTCGGCCACGACATGGCTGACGATCCCGGCCTGGAGCGCTTCGGCGGCGCCGAACGGTTCTCCGAGCAGCAGGTAGCGAGCAGCCCGGCGCCGTCCGGCGAGGCGCGGAAGCAACACCGTGCTCGCCGCTTCCGGCACCAGGCCCAGGTCAACGAACGGCAGCGAAAAGCGTGCACTCGGGTCCGCTAGAACGAGGTCGCAGTGCAGCAGCATCGTCGTCCCGATCCCCACCGCATTCCCCTGGACCGCGGCAACGATGGGGATTGTGTTGCGGGCGAGCGCCCGAAGCAGCCGCCACACCGGAATATCGTCGGAATCGCGGGGAAGGGCGGCCATGAAATCATGCAGGTCGTTGCCCGCGGTAAAGTCCTTGCCCTCGCCCCGGATCGTGATCGCCCGAACGGAATCATCGTCCGCGGCTGCCTCGACGGCGTCCGCCAGGGCCGAATACATGGCAACGGTGATCGCGTTGCGCCGGTCAGGCCGGGCGAGCGTGATCGCAACCACCGCGCCGTCATGCTCGATTTCCACGTCAGTCATGTCCTGCCCCCGAATCGGATGACTGTTTGTGTCGCACCGGCTATCGCCTCGCAATCAGCCGGGGAGTCCAATGAAGTTTTTTGCCGATACTGCCGAAATTGAGGAAATCCGCGAGCTTGCGGCCACGGGCCTCCTCGACGGGGTTACCACCAATCCGTCGCTGGTGCAGAAGTCCGGCCGCGATTTCATCGATGTGCTCAAGGAGATCACGAAGGCGTGCAGCGGCCCCGTTTCGGCCGAGGTCGTCGCGCTGGACTACGAGGGCATGATGGCCCAGGCGGAAAAGCTTCGCCGTGTCGCCGACAATATCGCAATCAAGGTCCCGCTGACCGAAGCGGGCCTGAAGGCCTGCCGGGCGCTCAGCTCCGACAAGACGATGGTCAACGTCACTCTGTGTTTCTCGGCGGGTCAGGCGCTGCTCGCCGCCAAGGCGGGAGCGACATTCATCTCGCCCTTCGTCGGGCGGCTGGACGACATCGGTCACAGCGGCATGGAGCTGATTTCCGACATCCGGATGATTTACGACAATTACGATTTCCAGACCGAGATACTGGTCGCGTCGGTCCGCAGTCCGATGCACGTGATCGAAGCCGCCAAGATCGGCGCCGACGTCATGACGGCGCCGCCGAAGATCATCCACCAGCTATTCAAACATCCGCTGACCGACGCCGGCCTCGCGGCGTTCCTCAGCGACTGGCAGGCGACCGGCCAGCAGATTTGAGCGGCTGCTCGCCTATTGCGGCACTTTGAATAGCACGGCGCCGGTCACAACCGCCGGGACCGGCCGGCCGTCGGGGCCGAGCACCGGCTTGTGGTCGGCGCTCGAGAGCAGCTGCTTGCACGCGACATCCACGAGCACCTGCGGCTGCCGCAACGAATCCGGCATCATCGTGCAGGACGACGGATTGCCGTTCGGATCGATCGCATAAGCGAGCTTCACCGCCGCCGGCTGGGTGGTGTTGTCGGGCAGCTTGTTGAGCATCACTTCGAGATCGGGAGCCGGCGGCGCGGAGAGCTGGTGATCCGGGATCGCCCAGACCGCCTGGCTCCGGTAAACGCCCCAGACCGCCCGGCCATCGGAATCCCTCGCCGCCCGGAACTTCACCCTTTTCTGCGCGAGATAGCAGGTCGTCGTGTCCAGTTCGTCATGGCCGCTCGATGCCGTAACCTTGCAGCTGGAGATGTTTCCATCCGGAGATACCAGCAGTTCGAAGCGCGTGATTCCCTCCTGGTTCTTTTCGAACGCCTTCATCGGATAATCTCTGAACTCGAACCACGGTAGCGGAGTCGCCGGCGTCGCCGCGACGACGCTTCCCGCAATCAGTAAACTGGCACCCAGCATTGTCCTGCCCTCCAGCAAAATACGTCAGATCGAGGATAGGCCGCCATCCTTTGCCAGGCCACAGGAAATTAACCGCCGCAGGCTAGGCTGATGCCATGGGGCAGGTGATCCATTTCCAGGAGCAGGCGGTGGCGCGGCTTCGCGAGCGGCTCGGTGCCGTCGAAGAAGCCAACGAAGATCTCGTCGCTTTCGCTCGCGGCCACTCCGACGCGGTTGCCTCGATCAATTCCGCCGTTCTCGAAGCCATCGAAGCACCGTCGATCGCGGGGCTGCTCGACGTGATCACCAGCCGCTGGCCGCGCATCCTCGGCATCGATTTCGTCGCGGTCGCGCTGACGGTTGGAAACCGAGGCTTTCGCGCCGATTGCAACGGCATCGAGCGGGTCGAGCCCGCTTTCGTCGAGCGGGTTCTCTCCGACTTGCCGCAGGTCGATGTCCGCAGCGTCGAAAGCGGCCACCCATTGTTCGGAGCTCCAGCTTTCCGTTTGATCCGTGCCCAGGCGCTGATCCGGCTTGACGGGCCCGACCCGTTCCCGAGCGGCCTGATTGCGCTTGGCCAGCGTTCCGGGCTGCAGTCGCAAAGCAGCCACGGCTCCCATCTGCTGCTGTTCCTTGGGCGGGCGGTCGCCGCGACCATACGCCGCTGCGTCGCTGCCGCCTGACGGCGCCATCTGGTCGAAACGCCGCTGGACGTAGTTTCCGGGCCGCCCTATCTCGCAGCCGAACAGCAAAGAGGGCTGCGAATGAGCCAGTTCGACGACCGTGAGCGCGCGTATGAGGCGAAGTTCGCTCATGACGAGGAGATGCAGTTTCGAATCGTCGCTCGCCGGAACCGCCTGGTCGGCGAGTGGGCGGCACGCAAAATGGGTCTGTCGGAGGAGGAAATGGCATCCTACGCGAAGGATGTCGTTCGCGCCGATTTTGAATCTGCCGGTGACGACGACGTCGTCCGCAAGCTGCTCGGCGACCTCACCTCCGCGGGGGTCGAGGTCGACGAGGCCCAGATCCGCGAGGCTCTCGGCCACAAGATGATCGAGGCGCGGCGCCAGATCATCCACGAGCAGTCCTGATGGCCATGGCGGCCGCGCAGATCGAGACGCTGATCAGGACGGCGATTCCCGACGCCGTGGTTACGATCACGGATCTCGCCGGCGACGGCGATCATTACTCCGCTCGGGTGGTAAGCCGCACCTTCGCCGGGCTTTCGCGCGTTCAGCAGCACCAGAAGGTCTATGCTGCGCTCGGCGGACGAATGGGCGGGCAATTGCACGCGCTGCAGCTGATGACTGTGGCGCCGGAGGAGAAATAAAGTGACTAGTGCACGAGAGCGGATCGAGGGCGTCGTCCGCGACAACGAAATCGTCCTGTTCATGAAGGGGACCGAGCTGTTTCCGCAATGCGGCTTTTCTAGCCGCGCAGTCGCCGTCCTCGAGCACCTCGGGGTGCCGTTCAAGACGGTCGACGTGTTGCAGGACCCCGATATTCGCCAGGCCATCAAGGAATATAGCGACTGGCCGACGGTCCCTCAGCTTTACGTAAAGGGTCAGTTCGTTGGCGGATCCGACATCATGATGGAGATGTTCGAGAACGGCGAGCTGCAGCAGCTCGTCGGCGCTCCGGCCCGCTAGCTCCAAACAAAAAGGGGCGGCGAGGCGGGACCAGAGACCGCTTCACCGCCCCTTTGGTGGTTTGTGGAACCAAGTGGACGCTAACATCTAAGCAATGAGCGTGCCAAATGATGTTTTTGGCAGATTTGTAGGAAAAATGGAGAATGGCTGACGGTCGGACTCGGCGGCAGTGTAAAGCGATCCGACATATTCGGCCAGATATCTGCCGTTGGCACTTTGAAACTGGTGCGGTGTTGATTGGCGGATGAGAGATTCACTCGCACAATCCGGGTCGCTGCTGTTTTGCGACCTGACCCAAAGCTGGTCCGAGTTCGGTGGCGGCGTCGGCACCTATCTGCGCCGCAAGCGCGACCACATCGTGTCGAACACGCCGCACCGGCATCTTCTGATCGTCCCCGGCGTCGAAGATTCCGCTCGTGAAAACGGGCGGGCGATCACCGTCACGATTGCATCGCCGGCCGTTCCAAGCAGTCCCAATTACCGGCTGCTCCTGCGCAATGGCGCCGTCCGCGAGGCGCTCGAGCGATTCCGGCCGGACCTGGTCGAGTGCCAGGACGGCTATAACCTGCCGTGGGCCGCGCTCTCGTATCGCAAGCGCCACCCTTCGGTCGCGGTCACGGCGATCTACATGACCGATTTTCCGACGGCCTACGTGCACCGTCCGCTCAAGCCGATCATCGGCGACACGATCGCAAAGCAGCTGCGGTCGCTCGCTTACCGTTATTGCGGTTTCCTCTACCGGCGTTTCGATACGGTGATCGCGCTTGGCGAGCACGGCGGAGCGGCGAAGCTTCGTCAGCTCGGCGTGGGCAATGTCGAAATCGTCCCCCTCGGGGTCGAAATCGACGAGTTCAGCCCGCGCAACCACGATCCGCAGCTTCGACAGTCGCTGGGCCTAAGCGACGGCGAACCTTTGCTCATCTATGTCGGCCGGCTGGACCAAGAACGGCGCGCCGAGCTTGTCGTCGATGCCTTTCGGAAGCTTCCGGCGGCACTCGGTGCCCGCCTTGCGCTCATTGGCGAGGGGCCGATCCGCGACTCGATCCTCGAATCCGGCGACGCCCGCGTCATTGCTCCCGGCTACCTCACCGACCGGAGCGAGCTGGCCCGTTGGCTTGCGAGCGCCGACATCTACGTTTCGGCAATGGCTGACGAAACCTTCGGTGTCTCGGTCATCGAGGCCCAGGCGTCGGGGCTTCCTGTCGTAGGCGTTGCCGCCGGCGGCATGCTGGATCGGGTCGACAGGGAAACGGGGCGGCTCGGGCCGGTTGACGATTGCAAGACGATGGCTGCCAATATCCTCGACGTGTGGGACTCCGACTGCGCCGCGATGGGCCTTGCCGCTCGCGCGCATGTCGAGGGTCGCTTCAGCTGGGACCGGACCTTCCACGCCCTCTTTCGTGAGGTCTACCCGCGGGCGATCGAGAGTCGCGCCGAGCTCCAGGCCGGCGTTGCGGCCACCTTTGCGAGGAGCCCCGCGGCCTGATCCGTTCATCTGCCGTGCAGCGCTTCGGGCCGACACGGACGCCGCGTTTTGCTAGGGAGTGTCCATGACTCGGTCCGCCATCTTTTCGATCGCGCTCCTGCTTGCCGTTCCCGCGGCGGCACAGGACCAGGCCCAACCCGCGCCCGTTGGCGGAAGCGCGACCGGCGCGCCCAACGCCAAGCTGGAAAAGCTGCTCGAGAATTGTGACGCCCACAAATTCGAGACGACGATCGAGTCGACCGTCGACGGCCAGCCGCATCGTTCGAAAGTGAAAATGTGCGGCACGGAAGGCCAGAGCGATGCCGACTGGATCGGAACGCTCAGGGACGCGATCACCAAGCTCCAGGCGAACGAGGAGATGCCGAGCTCGACGCGCGATCAGATCGTCAGCGCGATCGCTGCGGAAATCGCGCGGCTGAACGGAGCGGGCGCCACAAGCTCGAACGACAGCCTGCCGCCCGGTCGCCCGACGAGCAAATCGGGGGAGCCGTTGTCGAACGACTACACGCTACTCCCGCCGCTGCGGACGACAACGCCGCCGCCTCCGCGCGTGCTTCCACCGGCTGCAGAGGCAGCGCTGGCCGGCAGCCCCTCGGCCGCTGCTCCGGCGCCGGTCACCGCCCCGGCAGCTCCCCCCGCAGCCCCGAAGCCGGCGCTCGCCAACCCGCGCCTCAGCTTTTCCTGCATCAGCCCCGATTATCCGGGTGGCGGCCCATGCGTGACGCTCAGCCGCGACACGGTCCTTACAGTGAAGTCGCCCGCCGCGGTTACGGACGCTCTGTCGCTGCGCTTCGTTCGGCAGGGCGACACCCGCGCCGAGATCGCGCTTGGCGCGCTTCGCAAAGGCCAGAGCGTTCGCCTCTCGCTTCCGCAAGCCGTCTGCTCCGGAGTGGTGACGAGCGAATTGGTCATGCAGGTGATCGGCCAGGGCCAGGTGCTTGACCGGCAGGGGCCGTACCTGCTTCGCTGCTGAGCCAGTGGACGCGCCATACGAAAAACTGGAGACATTGGAGCCGGGGATAGGACGAGTCCTCGCGCACAACCCGTCGGCCTTCACCTATTCCGGAACCCAGACCTATCTTGCCGGAAACGACGAAGTCGCAGTCATCGATCCCGGACCCGACGATCCCGGGCACCTCGATGCAATCGTCGAGGCCATCGGCGGCCGCAACCTCGCGGCGATCCTCTGCACCCACACCCACCGCGACCACAGCCCGGCTGCAGCGCCGTTGTCGAAGCGGACCGGAGCGCCGATTGTCGGCTGCGCTCCGCTGGCTCTGGAAACAGTCGGACCGCGCGCCGACGCCTCGTTCGACGGCGACTATTCGCCGGACCGCATCCTCGAGGACGGCGAGAGCCTTCGCATCGACGGCGGGGAGTTGATCGCCGTCGCCACGCCCGGCCATACCTCCAACCACCTGTGCTTCGCCTGGGGCGACGCCCTGTTCACCGGCGATCATGTGATGGGCTGGTCGACGACGGTCGTCGTTCCGCCCGACGGCGACATGGCGGCCTACATGCAGAGCCTCGACAAGCTCCGGCAGCGCTCGGACCGCATCTACTTCCCCGCGCATGGCCCGCCGGTCACCAATCCGCAGCAATATGTGCGCCACCTCGTCGGTCACCGGATGCAGCGCGAGCGCCAGATCCTCGGCCTGGTCAGCGAGCGCCCGCGTACCGTTCAGGAGGTCGTCTCCAGCGCCTATCCGGGGCTCGACCCGCGTCTCATCGCCGCTGCCGGCGGCTCGGTTTACGCGCACCTCCTGGACCTTGAGCGCCGCGGCCTGGTTGTCCATGACGGAGAGCTATGGACAGGGACCGGATCAGACTCCCGCTCCTGATCGGAGCCGTGGTCGTCGCGCTGCTGCTCGGGCTGGCGCTCGGCGGAGCCGGGCTGGTCGGCAGCCTGTTCGGCGGGCCGGACCCGAAGGCGATCGCGACCTCGAGCCTCGAATCGATGCGCGCCCAGAACCGGCTCGTCGTCTTCGTCGCTCGCTATGTGTCGGTTACCAGCGCGAAGCAGTCGCGGCTCGGCCTTTCGACCGAGCGAACGCTCATTCTCCCTGGCGACGTCCGCTACGAACTCGACCTGTCGAAGCTCAACCAGGACGACGTCAAATGGGACAAGGCCTCGAATAGCTTGTTCGTCCGGCTGCCGGACGTCGAGATCGCCGGCCCCGATGTCGACCTCGCCAGTGCGCGCGAATATGGGTCGGGCGGGCTCCTGGCGACCTTCACCAATGCGCCGCAGGCGCTCGATCAGGCCAATCGCGCCAAAGCGGTCGCCGACCTTCGCAACCAGGCCAGGGGCGAAGTGCCGATGCGCCTTGCCCGGCAGTCGGCGCGGCAGGCGGTCGAGCGCAGCTTCGCGATGCCGCTCAAGGCCGCAGGCTTTTCCGACGCCAGGGTGATTGCCCGGTTCCCCGGCGAAGAGGCAGCCGACACTAGCGTCTGGGACGTGTCGACCTCATATGAGAATGCGGTAGCCGAAGCGAAAAGGCGCGAAGCGGCACAAGGGCAGAAATGACGGTCCAGAGTGAAAGTTTGAAGGGTGTCGACCTTCTCGCGGAGATCCAGCGGCTGAAGCGCAAGCGCAATGCCGTGATCCTCGCGCATTATTATCAGAAGCCCCAGATCCAGGACCTCGCCGATTTCGTCGGCGACAGCCTCGATCTGTCGCGCAAGGCTGCTGCGACCGACGCCGAGGTCATCGCTTTCTGCGGCGTCCGCTTCATGGCCGAGACGGCAAAGATTCTGTCGCCGGAAAAGACCGTGATCCTGCCCGACATGGACGCCGGCTGCAGCCTCGAGGACAGTTGCCCGCCCGACCAGTTCAAGGCGTTCCGCGAGGCGCACCCGGACCATATCGCGTTGACCTACATCAACTGCTCGGCGGCGGTGAAAGCACTCTCCGACATCATCGTTACCAGCTCGTCTGCGCAGACAATCCTCGACCAGATCCCGAAGGACCAGAAGATTATCTTCGGGCCCGACCGCCATCTCGGCGGCTATCTCGCCCGCAAGACCGGGCGCGCCATGCTTCTGTGGCCAGGCATCTGCATCGTCCACCAGGCGTTCAGCGAGACCGAGCTTCTCAAGCTCAAGGCCGAGCATCCCGGCGCCCCGGTCGCGGCGCACCCCGAATGCCCGCCGCACATCATCGAGCATGCCGATCACGTCGGCTCGACCAGCTCGATCCTGAAGTTCGCCCTGGAATCGCCCGCCGACACGATCCTGGTCGCGACCGAGCCGCACATCATCCACCAGATGGAAAAATCGGCGCCCGGCAAGACCTTCATCGGTGTTCCCGGCGGCGACGGCAACTGCAATTGCAACATGTGTCCGTACATGGCGCTCAACACGCTCGAGAAGCTCTACGTCGCGCTTCGCGACCTCAAGCCGCGGATCGAACTGGAGCCGGCGTTGATGGCCGCCGCTCGCAAACCGCTGGAGCGAATGCTGGAGATGGCGGGCGGAACGGTGGGCAAGGGCGACGTTGGAATGCCCATCGTCGAGGACCGCGAAGGCGGCGTTCCTCCGCAGGAAATCGACCCGAACATCAGCGGGGACTAATTCGCTTATGGCGAGTTGTCCCGATGCGGCCTTTACATGCCGCAGATACCGGATACGGCAGTTTTCATGCGCCTTTCAAACGACTCGGAAAACACGGAATCTCATGTGCTTAGCGAGCGTGAAGCTCTGTCGCTGCGCACATATGTCAATCCCGTTCTCGACGAGGATTTCCCCGATCCGGCGGTGATCCAGGCGCCGGACGGATATTATTACGCTTATGCGACCCAGACGCTTCGCGACGGCAAGTGGACCAACATCCAGGTCGCCCGCTCGGCCGACCTCATCCACTGGGATCTCATCGGCGATGCGCTCCCCCAAAAGCCCGACTGGGCGCAGGAGACGCAGGACTTCTGGGCGCCGAGCGTGATCTACGACGGCACCAGTTATTTCATGTATTATTCGGCGACACCGGACCTGTGCCACCAACACGAGCGCGGCCATGCCCTTGCCGTCGCGACATCGAAGTCGCCCGCCGGCCCGTTCGTCGACATGGGCGTGCCGCTGCTTCTCGGCGCCGGGTTCGAATACATCGACCCGATGGCCTATGACGATCCGGTCACCCACAAGCACTTGCTGTACTGGGGATCGGGTTTCCAGCCGATCAAGGTGCAGGAGCTCGCCCCCGATCGACTCTCATTCGCACCCGAAACCATGCCGATCGATCTCGTGTGGCCCAATCCTGTGAAGGATTCCTTCCCGCGGCTCGTCGAAGCCTCGTGGGTGATCCGGCACGAAAACCATTATTATCTCTTCTATTCGGGCGACAATTGCTGCGGGCCCGAGGCGGAATATGGCGTGATGGTTGCGCGTTCGAGCAACGCCATGGGGCCGTTCCATACGCTTGAGGAGGCGAAGGGCGTCCCCCACAGCCTGATTCTCCACAAGAACCATTTCTGGCTTGCGCCCGGCCACAATTGCATCGCCGCAGACAACGACGGGCAGCTGTGGATGCTCTATCACGCGATCGATCCGAACAAGCCTCGCCAGCGGCAGGAGGACGAAATCAACAGCCGGCGGGTGATGCTGATCGACCGGATCGACTGGGAGGACGGCTGGCCCACCGTCGGCACTCCGTCGCACGAGCGCAAGGCCGTACCGGCCGCCTAGCGACCCTCGGCTCCGGCCAGCCGCAGGCGGACCGAATCCGGCTCGCCTGGCTTGTCGATATCGAAGATCGCCCTTTGCCGCTGCAGTTCGCGAAACAATGGGCCGTAAACCTCGCGCTTGCCGCCCGATCCGATCGTCGACAGCAGGCCGACCTCGGCGTGGCGTGAATTGTCCCAACCCGGATAGGCCGTGACCGGGTAGAGGCAGATGCCGTCGATGCGGGCGCTTCGCTCCTGCGCTGCGCGGACCTCGTCGCATACGTAATGCAGCCACGCGGGGCGCCCGGAGCCTTCCGCGCCCGTCTCGGCGATGAAAACGGGCTTGTCGTAACGCGCAGCGACCTCGACGAGCATGTCCGCCAGTGGCCGGTATTCATGATGGCCCATCGGGATCGTCGGCCCGTCCAGATACCATTGGTTGTGCGGATAGAAGTTCACGCCGACGACATCGACAAAATCCTGGCGGCCACCGAGCTCGGGCTCCTCGCGCCCCATCAGCCAGTCATAGGCCTGGAACTGGCCCAGGCGGGCGTGCTCGGCAGCCTTGATCTCCTTTCGGCTGTGGTGCTTCGGCGCGATGTGGATCAGCGGATCGGCCCAGACGAAAGCCGCGCCGGGCCAGCGCTCGCGGATCGCCGTGCAGGCCGCGACGGCCGTCCGCACCAGGTGCCGCTTCAGCCAGCCAACCTCCTTCGGGCCGACGTTGGGGAAATAGCCGACCTCGACCGCCCAGCAGATGAAGGAGATTTCGTTGAGCGGACAAACGAGCGGGGGCGTGTCGCAGACCGATTCCCGCACTTCCAGCGCCGCCACGGCGAAGTCGGCGAAGCGCTTGGGAAAATCGGGGTTGGCCTGGTCGACATGATCGGGCGAGCCATAGTGGAACAGGTCCCAGATGACCTGGACCCCAGCCCCCTCGGCGGCTTCGAGCATCGGCAACCAGCTCGACCAGTCGTAACGGCCGGGCGATTTTTCGATCAAATACCAGCGCAGGCCATCGCGAATGGTGCGCAACCCGAGGTCGGCGCATTGCCGATAGTCGCCGACGACGTGACGGTCGTGCGACGTGGCGCCGATGAGGTCGAGCCGAACGCCATCCGTGCGCCGGTGCGACGAACATTCAAATCCCGCCTGGAAAAAGCTGTCGAAATGGCCGGGCATTCTTTCCCTTGGTTGGCGTGAACCTTTGCCGAGTCGGTCAACGACAGGTCGGCGGCAAGCGTTCCGGCGGCTCAGAACGTAACCCGGGCCGAGCCGACGATGCGCCGACGGTAGATCTCGGAGTCGGACCTGTCCGTGTCGTAATAGCGAAGGTCAAGCTGCACGGGGCCGAGAACCTTCGCGATGCCGGCATTGAATGCCGTATAGTTCGCTCCGTCAACGCGCCAGCGATGACCGATCGCGGCGGTGACCGTCCAGCCTCTGGCAAGCTGGACGGTCGGGCCGCCCTCGACGAACAGCGACCTGCGTGCGGAGCCGAGGTCGTCGGGGCTGAAAACGGCGTTGATCCGGGCGGTGACGCGGCCGAACTTGCGATTCGCGCTGGCGGTGAATTCCCACGCGTTAGAATCTGTGCGGCCGCGAATGCCGGTCTGGAATTTAAACGCGATGCCGCCGCTTAGCCGCAGCAAACCGAACTTGCGGGAGACGCTCACGAACGCCGCCCCCTCGCCGTTTGCCGAGGCCGAACTGATGTTCTTCCACTGGAGGCCGAAATCGACATCGTCCAAGCGGATCGAGCTTTTCGCGACGATCTGCGGGCCGTCGCTCTGGGCGATGCCCTTGGACATGCCGCGAGTGGCGACGACAATCTCCACTCCGGGATCCGGGAGAGGAAGGGCGAACGCCATCAGCCGAGCGCCCGATAAACGCCGTACATGCTCGTGAGCGTTAGGACGATTCCGACGAGGACTAGAAGCAATCTCGCGCGGGCGCGGCGTGCCACCGCCGCGGCGATGGGGGCAGCGATTATGCCTCCGATCAGAAGCCCGAGCGTCGCCGCCGAAAACGCCTGCCAGCCGAGAGACAGGATGAAGGTGATGGACGCGCTCAGCGTCACCACGAATTCGGCGGTGTTGACCGTCCCGATCGTGCGGCGCGGTTCGGTGCCCTGGACGAGCAGGTTGCCGGTGACGACCGGGCCCCATCCGCCACCTCCGGCGGCGTCGAGGAAGCCGCCGACAAGGCCGAGCGGCTCGACGATCCGGGGCGCCTTGTGGTGCGGTGGGTAACGGACGCCGCGCCAGATGAGGTAGAGGCCGATCGCGGCCAGATAGGCCAGGATGAACGGCTTGACCGTCGCCGCGTCGATCCGGGTGAGCACATAGGCACCGAGAATCGCTCCGACCACTCCGGGCAGCGCGAGCCTCGCCAGCATCTTCCAGTCGACGTTCTTGTGGAGGATGTGGCTGATCCCGGAGACTCCGGTGGTGAAGCATTCGACCGTATGGACGCCCGCCGAAGCGGTCGCGGGCGGGACTCCGAGAGTCACGAACAGCGTCGTCGAAATGACTCCGAACGCCATTCCGAGCGCGCCGTCGATCAGCTGGGCGAGAAAACCCACGGCGATGAATGGAAGGAGCACCTCAAGGAAATTTCCGGCAAATGCGTCGGCCATTTCGAACCCCTGCAAGACGAGCGGGAAAGAACTGACTCACGGCAGCAGGCGCTAATCTCTAGTCAATGACTAGACAATATCATCGAAAGTCGGTCTGGCGCCCGTTCGGGTCATTTCGTCGCCGAAACCTCCCATTCCGCCGCTTCGCTGAGCGAGATGCCATCGAGGAAGCTGGCGGTCTGGTCGCGGAGCATGGCGAAGGCCTTGCGGATGGCGCAGCTTGCTTCGTCCTGGCAATCGCCGCACGGTTCGTAGAAGTTGGCGCTGGCGCAGGAGACCAGCGCAATGGGCCCCTCCATCACCCGAACGATGTCGCCGAAAGAAATCTCTTCGGGCGCTCGGGCGAGCCGGTATCCGCCCTTGGGCCCGCGCGTGCTCCGAACCACCGCCGCCTTCTTGAGTTCGAGCATGATCAGCTCGAGATATTTCGGCGGCACTCGTTGTGTTTCGGCGATTCGCCCCAGCTGGACGGGCGCTCCATCTCGCTCCTTGGCGAGATAGAGGAGCGATCGCAGGGCATAGCGAGTCCTCTGGGCGAGCATCACTATTGTCATAGCTTCGGACTCGGGATTGCGAAAGCGATGCGGAGCAGGCTTGCGATCCGCCATTTGTCCGCTCGTCGAAGCGGCCGTTGACTCACCCGCCGCTCGCCACGCACGTTGGCACCAACCCGGGGAGAGAGTCCTTGCGCAAGATGTTTTTCGCGGCCGCGGCCGCGCTCGTCGCCACTGCAGCGGTCGCCCAGACGACAGATCCATACCTCTGGCTGGAGAATATCACCGGCACGAAGGCACTTGCTCAGGTCAAGGCATGGAATGCCCAGACCGAGGCCGTTCTGGCGAAGATGCCCGGTTACGAGGAGCACCGGACGCGGGCGCTCGCGATCCTCAATAATCCGCACCAGATCGCTATGCCCGACGACGTGATGGGCGACATGGTCGCCAATCACTGGGTCGATGCCGACCACAAGCGCGGCTTGTGGCGAGTGTCGCCGCTCGCCGATTATCTGGCTGGAAAGCCACAGTGGCGGACCTTGATCGATGTCGACGCTCTCGGTGCGAAGGAAGGCAAGAGTTGGGTGTGGCACGGGGCCAACTGCCTTCCGCCGCAATATCGGCGCTGCCTCGTTTCGCTCAGCCCCGGCGGCGGCGATGCCGACGTTATCCGTGAGTTCGACATTCCGAGCGGCCAGTTCGTCGCCGATGGCTTCACGATCCCTGTCGGCAAGAACAGCGCCGCCTGGGTCGACAAGGACGAGCTCCTGGTCGGGCGGGTGGAAGGCGCGGCGACTGCGACCCGCTCCGGCTATCCGCGCACCGTCAGGCTATGGAAGCGCGGGACGCCGTGGACTTCGGCGAAGGTCGTTTCCCAAGGCATCGAGGACGATATCGCCGTCAACCCGTTCGCTATGATGGACGGGGACAGGCGCTATGTCGGCGTCGATCGCGGTGTCGGCTTCTACGCGAACAAGCGATCCATCCTGGCGCCGGACGGAAAGCTCGTCGAACTGCCCATTCCCGAGACTGCGGAGCTCGAAACCATCATCGGCGGCCAGGCGATCGTCAGGTTGATCGATCCCCTCGGCCAGTTCCAGCCCGGAACTGTCGTCGCCTTCGACCTGCCGGCGATGCTCGCGGGCCGCAAGGCGGCGCCGACGCTGGTGATGGCGCCCAGCGCCAGCCAGTCGATCGAGCAGGTCGGATCGACCGATCATGTGCTCTGGATCAAGGCGCTCGACAATGTATCGGGGAAATTGTTCGCTCTCCGGCGGCAGGCCGACGGGAGTTGGTCGCGCCAGGAAGTGCCGCTGGCGTCAAACAGCACGATCCAGTTGCTCGGCGGTGCCGACAAGAAGGACATAGCCTTCGCGACCGTCGAGGGAATGCTCGACCCGACGACTCTGGTCGCCGTCGGCCAAAGCGGAGTCCGAACCGTGCAGGCGCTTCCTGCCGAGTTCGACGCATCGAAATTCACGGTCGTGCAGAGGTTCGCGAGGTCCAAGGACGGGACCCGGATTCCTTATTTTCTCGTGCAGAAGAAGGGTGTGACCAGGCCGACCGGGGTCCTTATCCACGCTTACGGTGGGTTCCGGCTCGCCCAGACGCCGACCTATCTTACCGAGCAGCCCTACCGGTCAGGTCCACTCGGGCTGTTCCTGGTCGAGGACGGCGATGCCTTTGTTCTCGCCAATCTTCGCGGCGGCGGCGAATATGGCCCGGCGTGGCACAAAGCGGCGCTTCGCGAGAAGCGCCAGAACGCCTTCGACGATCTTGAGGCCGTCGCCCGCGACCTCATCACCACCGGTGTCGCGCGCAAGGACGGCGTCGCCATTTCCGGCCGCTCGAACGGCGGGCTGCTGGTCGGCGCAGCGATGACCCAGCATCCCGAGCTCTATTCGGCGGTGATCGCCGGCTCTCCGCTCGAGGACATGAAACGCTATTCGCACCTGCTCGCCGGGGCGTCGTGGATAGATGAATATGGCAATCCCGACGTCCCCGCCGACTGGGCGTTCATCAAGAAATATTCGCCCTACCAGAACGTCCGCAAGGGCGTGAAATACCCGCCGGTTTTCTTTTATCTGTCAACCAAGGATGATCGCGTTCACCCCGGCCACGCACGCAAGATGGCGGCCAAGCTCAAGGCATACGGCAATCCCGTCTTTTATCACGAATACACCGAGGGCGGGCATTCGGTCGGAGCCGACAGGAGCGAAGACGCGGTCCGTGCCGCGCTTCTGTACGAATTCCTGAAGAAGGAGATCGGCAGCGGCGAATGAGTCGTTGCTTGCCGATCAGTGGCGGTCGTTCGCACCGGTATCGGCAGGGCGCTGGTTGTCTGCCAGCGGGGCAGGCACTTCGACGGTCTTGCAGATCTTGGTCGTCGAGCTGAGGCGTGAACCCGTCGAGCGCTCGACATCGACATTCTGGCAGATCCGCTTGAGGACGGTCTTCGGCTGAGGGGCAGGAGCCGCGGTGTTCAACGGTGGCTGCTGGGGAGTCGTTTGAGCGGTCGCCGGGGCGGCGACGCCGAACGCAGCAACCATCAGCAACAGCTTTTGCATACATGCTCCTGAAGGACGGGTGACTGACCTAGGCGAAAGTCCAAAACCTGAAAAGGGTGCTTTCGACGAACGGAAATCGCCACTATCCGAAACATCGGAGGCGCCGGCTCGTTGACGCCGCGAGCAGAGGAAGGACCAGCCATGCGGACTTTTTCCAAATTCACTACCGCTGCAGCAATTGCCCTGACGACCGCGACATCGATTTCGGTGCCCGCCGATGCGAGGGTCCGGCATCGTCATCATTATTACAGCCGCACGCACTACTACCATCGCTATTGCCGCCGTTCGGCCGGAACCACGGGTCTCGTCGCCGGCGGAGTTGCCGGGGCTGTCGCCGGGCCGAGCATCATCGGCCACGGACTTCTGGGCGCAGCCGTCGGTGCGGTCGGAGGCGCAGTTGCCGGTCGCGCGGTCGACCGGACGGTCACCGCCCCCCGCCGCTGCCGCTACTATCGCTAGCCGCTGAGCGGGCGCACCCGTGCCCGCTTACGCTGAAATTCGCCGAACAGTTCGGCCGAGAGAGCGTGCCTTTGCGCTCGTCGCTGTTGCGGGGGTCCAACTCGTCCTCGGCCTTGCGCTTCTCAGCGGGCTGAAGGTCACCGTCACCCGACCGCGCGAAGTCGTTCAGCGCCTGATCGAGATCGCACTTCCGCGCAATCCGCCGCCGGTTGCAATAGCGAAACCACGGCACCGCAGACCGGCGCGCACGACCGCGGCTGCCCCCAAGGCCGAGCGATCTCCAATGGGAGGCTCGCCCGGGCGTGTGCAGTCCCACGCGCTGCCGGCGGTCGCTCCCATCGTTGCGCTGCGACCTGCCGCAAGCCCGTCGGGCGGCGGGACGGGCTCCGGACCGGCGTCGGGTGCGGGGGCTGGCGGCGGAGCCGGCGGACGCGGCGACCGCGCGGGTGAAGGCGGCAGCGACCTCGAACTGATTTCCGGAGAGATTCTCCCCTCGGATTATCCCCGCGAGCTGGGAAATGCCGGGATCGGCGGCCGCGTTGGCGTCATCTTCACTGTCGAGGTGAACGGCCGAGTGACCGGCTGCAGGGTTACACGGTCGAGCCGTACCCCGCAGCTTGACGCCCTGACCTGCCGGATTATCGAGCAGCGATTCCGTTTCCGCCCGAGCACCGACCGCTATGGGCACCCGGTTCCCGACGAGGTCGACTGGGACCAGGACTGGATCCCGTCGGGCCGGCGCTACTGACAGCCAGTCACTCTGCCTTCGATCGTCGCGGCCCGGGCATGATGCTTGTCGAGATGGCGTTTGATGATTCGAAGGTTGCGGGTGTTCGAGCGGAAGAAGAAGTCGGGGATCGCGCCAACCCACGGGATCAGGCCGAGCAGGAAATCGATTCCGACATTTCCCGCCATCCGCCCCATCTGCCACTTCGACATGCCGAGATTTTTCGCTTCCCAGACCATGTAGCTGCCAAGGGCCGCTGCGGCGATGTCGCCGGCGACCGGAATCACGTCGAGGATCACGTCGAGCCCGACCGGCCGATTGATCCCCGGAATGACGAGGACCCGCTCCAGCAGATGTTCCATCGCCTCGACCCGCCGCCGGACCGACTCGGGATCGCTGCTCAGCGGAAGGCCCCGCCGTTCATTTTCGCTGCCGATCGTGCTCACTCGCCTGTCCGGTCCAGCCGTTGCTCCAGTCCTGTCAGCGTATGGATGGCGAAGCGGTTCCCGGCGAAGGAGGCGATCCGCGCCGACACCAGCGACCAGCGGATCGGCGCGGCGATCGGTATGAACAGCTGCTCCGAATCGATCTGCCGCGACGCATCGAGGAGCAAGGCGCTTCGTTGCGGAAGAACCGATGTCGTGCGCGCCGCATCCATTACCTCGTCGATCGCGGAGTCGCACACCGGCACCATCTCGCAGCGGAAGCGGCGCACGAACCAGCTCGCGGCCGAAGATGGAGCGACCTCGTCGATGATCGCGAAATCGGCGGGGGCACCGTCGCCAGCTCGTTTGACCTTGATGCCCAAGGCTCCCCAGTCGTTCGCGAGTCGATCGAACAGGATTTGCGCGCCCGGCCCCTCGGGCAGAGCGATGCCGATGACCGCGGACTTGTCGGTCGGGAACAGCTTGTGGGCCCTCGCGATCAGGTCGGCCTTGCGGTCTGCCAGCGAGATCGTCGTCCACTGCGGCGGCTGCGGGTCGGCGACATTGTCGAGCCCGGGCTCGAGAACCGTTGCCCTCGGCACCAGCCCGGGAACGTCGAGTGCCGCCACCAGCGCATCGCGGTCGATCGACTGGCTCAGGAGCCGACGGATATCCGGATCCGCGGCAGGCCCGCTGTTACGCGCTGGGACCAGCCCGAACAGACCAGACGCCGGATCGAACTGAAGCGCCCGCCGCGGAAGCTTGTCGCGGGCAACATAGGGCAAATCGGCAAAGGTGCCGCCAAGAACGAGGTCCGCGGTCCCGTCGGCAAAGGCCTCGATCGCGGCCGGCGCCTTCGTTCCCGACAGATCGAGCTGCTCGCGGGTGGTTTCCTCTTCGTCCGGACTCGCCACCTCGCGCGTGAGCCTAATCATTCCGTTCTTGCTCTTGGCCCTGTCGATTGCGAACGGCCCGGTGCCCTGCCGGTCGTAAACCAGCCCCATTTGCGGCTGGGCGAGGAGCTGGAGAAGGTGCGGCCGCGGCTGGGCCAGGCGGACCTCGATTACCCGGTCGGTCATCGCTACCACGTCGTCGACCGAGCCGAGCGCGTCCTTCAGCGAATCGCGACTGCCCGGCGCGATCAGCCGGCGGAGCATTCTCGCGACCTGTTCGGCGGTGATCTTGCGGCCGTTCGGCCAGTTTCCGTTGGCCAGCCGGAAGATGTAGCTGAGCCCGTCGTCGCTGACGTTCCAGGTTTCGCCCAATCCGGGCACGATCTGCCCACGCGGGTCGAACTGGACCAGGCCCTGGGCCGCATTGTCGATGAGGACCCGCTCACCGGGCGAAAGCGCGCCGCGCGCCGGGTCGGCGAGCTGCGGCTGGTCGCCGATGACGACGACGTGCACGACTCCGTCGGGCTTGCGGTGACAGCCGCCGGCGGAGACGGCGAGTGCGGCGGCCAGTGCGACCGCAGCCATCCGGCGGACTGCATGAAAGCGCATGAGCAAATGCAATAACCGCAATCGGGCGTTCAGCAACTCTCTGGCCTTATCTTCGCGACTGTTTTACTAGACTAATGCAGCTGCGTTCCCGGAGTCGAGATTCACATCTGATGGATGATCACGACGGAATCTGGACCCGCGCCGGGGCCAATATCGAAGAGATTCCCGACCCGTTCGCGCCCGCTCCGCCGGAGCCGGAGGTCGAAGACCAGCCGAGGCGGCGCTGGCGCCGAGCGAAGATCATCGGTCTGACCACCCTTGCAATCGTCGTCGTCACGCTCGTCTGGCTGGTCTTCACGGCCCCTTTGTCGCGAGCGCTCGAGCCGCTTCCCGATCCGGCGATGTTGTTCCTGTCCGACGGAGGGCGCCCGATCGCCAGGCGCGGCGCGGTCAAGGAAGCGCCGGTGGACGTCACCAAGCTCAACGCGGTCACTCCGGCGGCTTTCGTGTCCATCGAGGATCGGCGGTTCTACAGCCACTGGGGGATCGACCCGCGCGGGATCGGCCGGGCGCTGATCGCAAACCTGCGCGCCGGCGGCGTGCGCGAAGGCGGGAGCACGATCACCCAGCAACTCGCCAAGACCAGCTTCCTGTCGTCCGACCGGAGCATCAAGCGCAAGGCGCAGGAGGTGATCATCGCCTTCTGGCTGGAAGCGTGGCTGACAAAGGACGAGATCCTCTCGCGCTACCTCTCCAGCGTCTATTTCGGCGACGGAATCTATGGCCTTCGCGCTGCGGCCCACCATTATTTCGGCCGCGACCCGGAAAATCTGACCCTCGCCCAGTCGGCGATGCTGGCGGGAATGGTCCAGGCGCCCTCGAGGCTCGCGCCGACCCAACATCTCCAGGCTGCACAGGAGAGGAGCCGGCTCGTTCTCAAGACCATGGCGGAGACCGGTGCGATCAGCGAGCGAAAGGCGCGAACCACCAGCCTCGCGCGTCCCGTCCCGCAGAAGAGAAAGCTCCCCTCCGGCAGCTATTTCACCGACTGGGTGGCGCCGCAGGCGCAGGACTCCTTCGATTCGGAATTCGGCGAAGTGCGAGTGACCACCACACTCGATTCGGACCTGCAGAGGATCGCGGTTCGGGCGATCGACCGCGCCCCCATCGGCGACGGCCAGGCTGCGCTCGTCGCCATGCGGCCGGACGGCCGCGTCGTGGCGATGGTCGGCGGCAAGAGCTACGCCGCCACCCCGTTCAATCGCGCCACCCAGGCGCTTCGCCAGCCCGGCTCCGCCTTCAAGCTGTTCGTCTATCTCGCCGCCATGCGCGCCGGCTGGACGCCCGACAGCATCATCGAGGACAAGCCGATCACGATCGGCGACTGGAGCCCGGAGAATCATGACCGGGTGTTCCGCGGCCCGATCACCCTTCGCGAAGCCTTCACCCGGTCGAGCAACGCGGCCACCGTTCGCCTGTCCGAGAGCGTCGGCCGGGCGAACGTCATCCGCGCCGCGCGCGACCTTGGAATCACCTCGCCGCTCCCCGACAAGCCGAGCCTCGCGCTCGGCACCGGCGGGGTCAGCCTTCTCGAATTGACCTCGGCCTACGCGGCGATCTTCTCGGGCCGTTACCCGATCGAGGCGCGCGGCCTTCCGCAGCAACCGGAGCAGGGCGGCCTGGGCCACTTCTTCTCCTCGCGCGGCTTCCTCGACGAGCGCCGCGACCGCGAGCCCATGCTCGACCTTCTCTGGTCGGTGGCGAACACCGGCACGGGCAAGCGCGCCGCCCTATGGGTCCCGACCTTCGGCAAGACCGGCACGACACAGGACAATCGCGACGCCCTGTTCGTCGGCTTTGCCGGTGATCTCGTCGTCGGCGTGTGGGTCGGGCGCGATGACGACAAGTCGCTGGGCAGGATCAGCGGCGGCACCGTCCCGGCGCGGATCTGGCGCGATTTCATGAGCTCGGCGCTGTCGATCGACCCACGCCAGGGGCCGCCGCTACCGGCCGGCTACCGGAGCCGGCCCGCTCCCCAGCAGAACCAGCCTGCGCGCAACTCGAGTCCGTTGCCCGGCAACTGGAGCGACGGCACCAAGCCGTTACGAGACTTTGCCAAGGCGCTGGAAGAGATTTTTCGGTAGTTCCGGGAGCGCTCGGAGCGCCCGAAAAGTAAAGATTCGCAAACCTCTCGCTTTAAGAGTTTCTCAACCCATTCGGCCCTAATCCCCTCTTCAACCTACGCGAAGTGAAAAGGGCGCAGGTGTGGGAGGGTGACCTCCCGGAGTGGAGCCAAAAGGAGACCGGACATGGCAAAGTTTCTGAAGCTGATCAAAAATGAAAAGGGTGCGACCGCGATTGAGTACGGCCTCATCGCCGCTCTGATCGCCGTTGCGATCATCGGTGCGGTGACGTCTGTCGGCACCTCGCTGAGCAGCACGTTCACGACCGTTTCGACCGCGCTCAGCTAAATCCAGCTAACGTGAAAAGAGACGGCGGCGCCGCAAGGCGCCGCCGTTTTCTTATGTGTGCCCACCGGCCGTGCGGCCGGAATTAACCATTCCTTGTCGACTGCCGTTTAGGTCATTTTGGCACGGCTGAGGCTGCTGGATCGGATCGGAGGAATGGCACGTGGCGAGATTCGCTGATTATTTCGAGCGCCTGTTCCTTTTCATCCTGAGCGCGCTCTTCGTCCACGCGCTGCTTTCCCGGGCGAGCGTCCATCCCTATCTCATCCTTCTTGCCATTTCGGAGTGCCTGCCTGTCCTGCTGATCATCATCAGGCGGCCCGGGGAAATGGTAATGAAGCCGTATCCCTACTTCCTCGCATTTGCCGCAACCGCGTCTCCGCTTCTCGTTCGTCCGGCAGCGGGCGGCCTTCAGCTCGTGCCCGACAGCATCGCAGCCGGATTGCTGGCGCTCGGACTGGCGGTAAACATTTCGGCCAAGGTGGCGCTGTGGCGAAGCTTCGGCCTGGCGCCCGCCAATCGCGGTGTGCGCAACGGCGGGCCTTATAAGTTCGTCCGGCACCCGATGTATCTCGGCTACTTCCTCACGCAGATTGGTTTCCTGCTCGCCAATCTGACGATTGCCAACTTGCTGAAATATCTGGTGACCTGGATCCTCCAGCTGCTGCGGATCGGCGAGGAGGAGAAGTTCCTGCTGAAGGACTCGGCCTATCGCGACTTGGCGACGCGAGTGAAATTCCGGCTGGTCCCTGGCCTCTATTAGCGGCGAGCGGCATTGTAGCCGGCCGTGTTCAGGCGTGCAGGGGCGCCAGGTTGGGGCCGAGCGCCCTCACTTTCCGGTCCTCGCACCACACCTCGATCGGGCGGTGGTCGGATTTATAGGCGATGTGGATCGCATCCACGTCGTCGTTCGCCTCGATCTCGCGCTCGCGATCGACCTGATGGGTATTCGGGTTGATGAAGCAGAGGCGGTACCGGATCATTCTCGCTTTCCCATCGCTGGTCGGCGTTCTCAACGCACCGGACGGGTCAGCGTTTCAATAACGGCGCCCGACGGCCCCGCTCTTGCGGCGGCGGGCATGCGCCGCTAGGCGGCGCGGCAACTCCAACCCTGCAGATTTTTCAGGAGACCGTTCGGCCATGGCCGTCACGCGCACCTTTTCCATCATCAAGCCCGATGCCACCCGTCGCAACCTGACCGGCGCGATCACCAAGATGCTCGAGGAGGCTGGCCTTCGCATCGTCGCTTCCAGGCGCATCAGGATGAGCCGCGAACAGGCGGAGGACTTTTACGCCGTTCACAAGGAGCGGCCGTTCTACAATGCTCTGTGCACCTTCATGACCTCCGGCCCGGTCGTGGTCCAGGTTCTCGAGGGCGAGGATGCGGTCAAGCGCAACCGCGACGTGATGGGGGCCACGAACCCGGCCGACGCCGCCGAGGGCACGATCCGCAAGGCCTATGCGGAATCGATCGAGGCCAATTCGGTGCACGGCTCCGACAGCGACGAGAACGCGAAGGTAGAGATCGAATTCTTCTTCAAGCCCGAAGAAATCGTCGGCTGATTCAGAGCAGCGGGCTGAGCATCGCCAGAGCGTTGCGCCATACCCGGGTTCCCAACCCGCAGCGGCTCATCTCCGCCGCCGTCACTGGCTCGGACTGGGCAATATAATCGTCCTGCCGTGCCCGGATTTCCGCGGCGAAGGCGGGATCGGCGAACAGCAGGTTATTCTCGAAATTGAGCTCGAAGCTTCGGCGGTCGAGATTGGCCGAGCCGATCAGCGCGACATGGCCGTCGACGACCATTGTCTTGGCGTGAAGAAGCCCCGGCCGGAACTCGAAAATCTCCGCACCCGCCTTGATGAGGTCGGCGTAATAGCTGCGGCTCGCGCCTGCGACGAAGTGGCTGTCGTTGCGCCTGGGAACCACCAGAATGGTCCGAACGCCACGCCACGCCGCTGAGGAGAGGGCGTAGAGCAACTGCTCGTCGGGCACGAAGTAGGGCGTTGTCACCACCAGCTCTTCGCGCGCTGAGTGGATCAGCTCGGAAAAGCAGCTCGGCATCGCGTCATAGGCGAAGATCGGGCCCGTCCCGATGACTTGGGCAATGATCTTGCCGCTCCCCGACTGGAGCGGACGCTCGGCGAGGCAGGCGCTGATGTCGTCTGCACCTTCGCTCATCCAGTCCGACACGAACAGGAATTGGCAATCGAGCGCGACCGGGCCTTCCCAGCGGGTCATGATGTCCACCCAGGGCGCGAATCGCGGCTTGATCCGGAATGCGGGGTCCGCGAGATTCTGGCTTCCGGCCCACGCAATCCGGTTGTCGATCACCAGCGACTTGCGATGATTCCTGAGATCCACCCGTCCGCGAAGGAGGAGGCGGAGCAGGTTTCCGAAGGGCAAGGCGGGGCGCATCTGGGCTCCGCTGGCGATCAGATCGCCCCAGTGCTTCGAGCGGATGAACCTGTGCGATCCCAGCGCGTCGGCCAGCACCCGAACTTTGACGCCTCGCCGGGCGGCGCGGACCAGCGCCTCCTTCATCTTGAGGCCGTTGCGGTCCTCCAGCCAGATGTAGGTGGTGAGGTGGACGTGGCGCTCGGCGGAATTCACATCGGCGGCCATTGAGTCGATGGCGCTGTCGCTGTCGGCGGCCAGCGATGCGCTGTTTCCGCCCGCCGGCCCGATCCCGTTGATGGTCTGGGCCAGAGCGAACGGCGCGCCGTGAACCGATCGCTTCAGCTTCGCGACGACAGCCTTGTCGGGCGAGCGGCGCGGCAAAGAGGCGTCGACCATCTGGCCGAAGCGCCGGCGCCGAAGCCGCGTTTCACCCAGCAGCAGATAAGCGAGTGTTCCGACGATCGGCGCGACGACGATGATGATGACCCAGGCCAGCCGCGACGCGGGCTCGCGATGCGGCCGCAGGATCGCCCGGACCAGCACCGCTAACTCGATGACGACGATGATCGCCGTCAGGACCAGGTGGATCGGCCGCATGTCCAGCAATGCCGCACATCTGCGCCAGCCTGTCCAGTCCCGCTTGAGTCCGCGTCAGGCGCGGCTGAGGCTGACGAGGCGGACCGAGTGGCCGCCGAACAGGCCACCGCCTTCCCAGCGATAGGTGAGCCGGTAATTTCCGCCTGATGTCTTGTCCGTGCCCATTTCGACATAGCGGGCCGTGATCCGGGCCGGCACCGAGTGCGCGCCCTTCGATTCCTTGTCGCGGTCGCCGAGAGTGGATTCGACCTGCTGCGCGTCCAGCCGGCCGTCGCTTCCCAGCTGGATCGGGGCTGCTCCCTTGATTGCGAGAGTCAGCGACTCGAGCGCGTGGCTGGCCTCGACCGGGGCAATGACGAGGCTCCGGCCATCGTCGCCGACAGCCGCGCGAAGTGTCAGCGGGATCGGCTGCCTTTGTTCGATCACCCGCGTCGGTCCCTGGTGGTCGCTGCTCTTCCAGCTGATCCAGACGCCGAATGCCGACACGACGAGCGCCGCCAGGGCGATGATCTCGCCAATGTTGATCAGGCGCCGGCGCTCTCGATCGCCTTTTTCGCTCATCGTCCGCCCATTTCCAGCAACCGGCGCGGCGCCGCAAGCTCCCAGCTTCTCCCGATCCGGCTGTCGACCAGCTCCCAGTCGACGTTCTCGCCCGCCAGGTTGACCGCGACCCAGCCGGACGGACCGAGATAGGCCGGCTTCGAATAGGTTTCCGGAGCGGCCTCGATCAGCATCGCCTGCTCGTCCAGTCCGCTGGTCCGCACGCACACGGCCGTCCGCCCGTCACCGTGATGATTGGCCCTGAACTGGGCGAATTGCTTTCCGGCGACGAAGAAGGTCGGCTGGCCGTGAGACGATCGCTCCTCGGTCTCGGGAAGCTCCAGCGCCGAGGTGCGGACTCGGGCGAGCGGGTCAGTCATCGCGCGACGAACTCCGCGAGCGCTTTGGGGTAGAGCTGGTGCTCCGCTTCGAGGACCCGCGTTTCGAGCGTAGCTTCGGTATCGCCGGGGACGATTGGCACTTCGGCCCGGGCAAGGATTTCGCCCGAATCCAGCTCTTCGGTCACCAGATGGACGCTGCAGCCGCTGACCTCGTCGCCCGCCTCGATCGCGCGTTTGTGCGTGTCGAGCCCGCGATATTTCGGGAGCAGCGACGGGTGGATGTTGACGATCCGCCCGGCCCATTTTCCGGTGAACTCGCCCGACAGGATGCGCATGAAGCCGGCAAGCGCGATCGTCCCGATCCGGTGGTCCTCGAGCGACTGCTCCAGCGCCGCTTCCCACGTCCGCTTGTCGATCCCTCGACTGTCCCAGGTCCAGGTCGGAATCGCTTGCTCGCGAGCCCAGGCGAGGCCCGGAGCGAGGGGCTTGTTCGATGCCACCAGCACCACCTCATAGCCTTTTGCCTGGTCGACGATCGCTCTCATGTTGCTCCCGCGCCCAGAAATCAGCACCGCCACCCGGCGCTTGTCACCCTCCAGGTCAGGCATCGTGGCTTGCGGTCCATGAGTCGGGCGACCCCCATGATCCCGCGGCGCCCGCGACGGTGCAACCTCGAGTCCCGGCTGCGATCCGTCCGATCACCCGCGCTTTTTCCCCGGCCTGCTCCAGGCGGGAAATCACCGAGCCGGAGTCGGACTCGCGCGTGATCGCGACCATTCCGATCCCGCAGTTGAACGTCCGCGCCATCTCCCCGGCGGCAATGGCGCCGCCCTCCTGGAGCAAGGCGAAGAGCGGCGGCAATTGCCACAATCTCGCGTCGATCTCGGCCCGCAACCCCTTGGGAAGGACTCGCGGCACATTTTCGAGCAGCCCTCCGCCGGTGATGTGGGCGAGACCGTGGATCAGCCCGTCGCGGACCAGCGGCAGGAGCGGCTTGACGTAAATCCGGGTCGGCTCGAGCAGCGTCTCGCCGAGGCTGACGCCGGGCAGGAACGGTGCTTCGGCGGCGAGATCCCAGCTCTTGTCGACGATGATCCTGCGAACAAGCGAAAAGCCGTTGCTGTGGACTCCGGAGCTGGCGATTCCGACGATCGCATCGTCCTCTGCAACCCGGCTGCCGTCGAGGAGCTCGCCGCGCTCGACCGCGCCGACGCAGAAACCGGCGAGGTCGTAATCGCCAGGAGCGTACATTCCGGGCATTTCCGCCGTTTCGCCGCCGATCAGCGCACAGCCGGCGCTTCGACAGCCGTCCGCGATCGATTCGACCACGGCTCGAGCAATTTCGGTGTCGAGCTTCGCGGAGGCGAAATAATCGAGGAAGAGCAGCGGCTCGGCCCCCTGGACGACAAGATCGTTGGCGCACATCGCGACGAGGTCGATGCCAACGCCCTGGTGGCGATTGAGGTCGATCGCGAGCCTGAGCTTGGTCCCGACTCCGTCGTTGGCGGCGACGAGAAGCGGATCGCGATAACCCGCGGCCCCGAGATCGAAGATTCCGCCGAAGCCGCCAAGCTCGGCATCGGCGCCCGGCCGCGCGGTCGAGCGCGCCAGCGGGCCGATGGCTTTGACGAGCGCATTTCCGGCGGCGATCGACACTCCGGCGTCGGCATAAGTGAGCGGCTTTTGCGGCATTGCGTCGCCGCCTAGCCACAAGCGGCTTGGATTTCCACGCTGTTATCGCCAAAAGCGGCTCTCAATGGCTCGTCGCTCCTGGTTCGTTGCAGCATTCGTCGCGCTTCTTGGCCTCGCCGTCGGCGGGGTTCTTTTTGCGCAGATGGAAGGGGGCGAGCGCGGAATCCTGCCCCTCGACAGCTCTGGAACGCTCGAAATCGACGGAATCCACGTCGATGTCGGCGGCAAGGATGCGCCTTCGGCGCGATTCGCGGGCTGGCGAATCGCCCAGCGCCAGGGTTTCAAGATGCTGTGGGCGAAAAGCCACGGATTGCCCGTCTCGCAGGCGCCGAGCCTGTCGGATTCGCAGCTCGACGACATCGTCAGTTCGATCATCATCGACCGGGAGCGGATCGGGCCTAATCGCTACATCGCCGACCTCGGCGTCCTGTTCGATCGCGCGCGCGCCGGGCAGCTGCTCGGGATTCCGGGCGTCAGCGAGCGCTCGCAGCCGATGATCCTGATCCCGGTGACGATCAGCGCCGGGACAGAAACCAGCGTCGAGCTTCGAAATCCGTGGCAGAAAGCGTGGGCGGAGTTCCGAACTTCGCAGAGCCCGATCGATTATGTCCGGGTCAGCGGGCTCGGCGCCGATCCCTTGCTGATCAACGCCGATCAGGCGCGGCGTCCGGGCCGCGCCTGGTGGCGCAGCATTCTCGACCTTTACGGCGCCGCCGACATCCTCGTTGCCGAAGTGCGGGTCCACCGGCTCTATCCCGGCGGTCCTGCGAAGGCGGAATTCATCGGCCGCCACGGGCCCGACGGCGAAATCGTCGGCGGCTTCACGCTGACCGCGCCCAACAGCGCCGGAATTCCCAGCATGATGACCGACGGTGTCCGGCGAATGGACGAGCTGTTCACCGCCGCCTTCAATGCCGGCGCACTCAACCGCGACTCCACGCTCAACCTGCCGCCGCCACCGCCGCCTCCGCCGGAGCAGCAGCAGCAGGTCCAGCACGCGCCCATCCGCTACCAGGTGGCCGTGGTCACTCCCAATGCCGCCACCTATAATTCGGCGCTTGCGCACCTCCGCGCCGTCCCCGGAGTCGACCTCGTCCAGCAGGTGAATATCGGAATCGGCGACATCAGCTATTTCTACGTCACCTATCGCGGCGAGCCGTCCACGCTGCGCTCGATCCTGATGTCTCGCGGCTGGGGCGTCGATATATCGGGCGGGCAGCTGAAGATGTACGTTCCGCGTCCGGCGCCTGCACCGCAAAAACAGCAGCCGTCGTCGAACAGCGCGCAACCGCAAACTCAGAACCGGGTCGGAGCAGCCGCTCCGAAACCGCACATCGAGGCCCAGTGAGCGAGAAGAGGGAGCAAATCGCGCTCCCGCTCGACTGGCCGCAAAGCCAGGGCGAATCGCGGCTGATCGTCTCGGACGCCAACCGAGACGCTTTCGAGCATTTCCGCAAATGGAGCCTGTGGCCGGTCAAGGCGACGATCCTGGCCGGTCCGCGACGTTCGGGACGAAGCCTTCTCGCGCGCGGATTCGCCGAACGAGTCGGCGGCCGGCTGATCGACGGGGCCGAGCGAGCCGACGAGGAGGAGTTGTTCCACGCCTGGAATGCAGCGCAGGAAAGCGGACGCCCGCTGGTGATGATCGTCGACCGGACTCCGCCGGATTGGGAAATCGGGCTGCCCGATCTAAGGACCCGGATTGCCGTCACCCCGGTGGCGCGCATTGCCGAACCGGACGACAGGCTGTTCCAGGCGCTGGTCCAGCTTCACTTCGCGGATCGTGGCCTTCACATCCCGGCAGAGGCGCTGCGCTTCATGTCGGAGCGGCTTCAGCGCGATTATTGGACGGTGGAGCGAGCGGTCGAAGCCGTCGACCGCTTCGCGATCGCCGAGCGCGCGCGCCTCAGCCTGCCGACGATCCGGCGAGCCCTGATCGATGCCGGGATGATCGGCAGCTAGGCGATCAGCTGCAGCCGATCCGCTCGACGAGATTGTTCGAATCGAGGAAGACGGTCAGGCGGTCGAAACGAAACTCCATGGTCACCGCAGTTCCGGGCGGTACCCAGCGGACGGTCGCAGCGCCGGACACTCGAAGCATCTTCTGCTCCAGCGCATTGCTTTTCTGCTTGCCGACGAACTGCTGGATCTTGGCGGGATCGCACTTATGGCCCGGAGTCGTTCCGTGGAGGGGCGGCGAGTCGGCCGGCGCTTGGGACGCGGGCGCCTGGGCGGTCGAGCAGGCGCCGGCAAGCACCATCGTTGCCGCTGCGATGACCGTTTGTGCCGTCATGCCTGCGCCTCCTCGACAATCCTGCTCAACTTGAGCTTGCCGTTCTCGATCGCGAAGCCCAGCCGGCCTTCGACCAGGTCGAGAGCGTCGCTGCCGAACTCTTCAAACCGCCAGCCCTTGAGGATGTTCAAATCGCGGGCTCCGGCAGCGAGCGCTTCGAGGTCGTCGCTCCGGGCAATCAGCCGCGGCGCCACGCCGCTTTCCTTGGCCCGGATCTTGAGCAGGAGCTTCAACAGATCGCTGACCAGCGCCGCATCCTTGGTAAGGCCGGGCCTGCGCGGCTCGCGCGACGGCAGGTCGTCAGGGTCGAGCGGCCTGGCCTTGTCCAGCGCCGCCATCAGCCGGGCGCCGATATCGTTGCTCTTCCACCCGGACGACAAGCCGCGGACCTTCGCGAGATCCTCCTGCGTCTTTGGCGGATGGGCGGCGAGCTCGACCAAAGTGTCATCCTTGACGATCCGGCCCCTCGGAATGTTCTTGGTCCGCGCCTCTGTCTCGCGCCAGCCGGCCAGCGCTCGAAGACGGCCGAGCACCTGCGGATTGCGGCTGGGAAGGCGCAGCCGCTTCCATGCGTCCTCCGCCTCGAAAGCGAAATGGGACGGATCGGCGAGCCGCTCCATCTCTTCGTCGAGCCAGGCGCCGCGGCCCGTCTTCTTGAGCTTCTCCACCAGCCGCGGGAAGATCTTCGCGAGGTGGGTGACGTCGGCGATCGCATAATCGATCTGCCTTTTGTCGAGCGGGCGGCGGCTCCAGTCGGTGAAGCGTGCGCCCTTGTCGAGGCTGTGGCCGAGCATCGATTCGATGAGGTTCGAATAACCGACCTGCTCGCCATGGCCGAGCGCCATCGCCGCGATCTGCGTGTCGAACATCGCCTTGGGCATCTTGCCCGTCAGGTTATGAACAATCTCGAGGTCCTGGCTTCCGGCGTGGAAGACCTTCAGCACGTCCTCGTTCTCCACCAGCAGGTCGAGAAGCGGCTTGAGGTCGATCCCTTCCGCTTTGGGATCGATTGCGGCGGCTTCCTCGCTGCTTGCGATCTGGATGAGGCACAGGTCCGGCCAATAGCTGTTCTCGCGCATGAACTCGGTGTCCACGGCGACGAACGGATGTTTCGACAGGCGCTCCACGAGCTGGGAAAGCGCGTCGGTCTTCGTGATCAGGGGATGAATCTTCATTGGCTTGCGGCGCCATAGCCGCCGCATCGGGTTGACAAAAGGGGAGGGGAAAGGAAAGCGCCCGTCAACCGAAGTCGTCATCCTCGCGAAAGCGGGGACCCAGCCAGAGCGACAGGACTAGGTTCCCGCTTTCGCGGGAATGACGAGAGAGAGCAAAGAACCATGCACGCCTATCGTACCCATAGCTGCGCCGAGCTCACCGCCTCCGACGTTGGAAAGACGGTGCGGCTGTCGGGCTGGATCCATCGCAAGCGCGACCACGGCGGGGTGCTCTTCATCGACCTTCGCGACCATTACGGAATCACGCAGATCGTCGCCGACCAGGACAATCCGGTCCAGAAATTGCTCGATTCGCTGCGCGTGGAGTCGGTGATCACGGTCACCGGCGAGGTCGTCGCCCGCTCCGCCGAGGCGATCAACCCCAAGCTTCCGACCGGCGAGATCGAACTCGTCGCGAGGGAGGTGGAGGTTCAGTCGCAATCGGCCGAGCTTCCTATGCCCGTTGCCGGCGAGGCCGATTACCCCGAGGAAATTCGCCTCACTTACCGCTACCTCGACCTTCGCCGTGAGCAGATGCACCACAACATCATGCTTCGCTCGGCGGTGATCGCGTCGATCCGCCGCCGGATGATGGAGCAGGGCTTCACCGAGTTCCAGACTCCGATCCTGACCGCCAGCTCGCCCGAGGGCGCGCGCGACTATCTCGTGCCGAGCCGGGTCCACCCGGGCAAGTTCTACGCGCTGCCGCAGGCGCCGCAGATGTTCAAGCAGCTGATCATGGTCGCCGGCTTCGACAAATATTTCCAGATCGCGCCCTGCTTCCGCGACGAGGACGCGCGCGCCGATCGCTCTCCGGGCGAATTCTATCAGCTCGATTTCGAGATGAGCTTCGTCACCCAGGAGGACGTGTTCCAGGCGATCGAGCCGGTGCTCGCCGGCGTGTTCGAGGAGTTCGCCAACGGCAAGGCCGTCACCCCGGCCGGCGAGTTCGTTCGAATTCCGTACAAGGACGCGCTGCTCAAATACGGCACCGACAAACCGGACCTTCG
>Ga0207705_10000168_pt1 | contig 70386 bp, 64 predicted proteins | sample KBSC13metaG_FD_184314 | JGI IMG/M metagenome (GOLD analysis project Ga0207705, IMG submission 184314) | Corn rhizosphere microbial communities from Kellogg Biological Station, Michigan, USA - KBS C1-3 metaG (SPAdes) (version 2) | ecosystem: Host-associated > Plants > Roots > Rhizosphere > Soil ... | reverse complement strand
CAGACATGCAATCCTTCCCTTCGGATGTGCGCCAACAGCAGTGCCTGCAGGAGAGTACCCGTGGGCGCACGCCGCCGGCCAATGAAAAGACCGGCACATGGCATAACTGGGAGTTGTGAACGGCGCGCGTGCCGGTCGCTACGGGTTGTGATCGCCGTGCGCTGCGGGATCGACCACGTCGTAGCCGCGCTGGCGCATGAGCTGCAGCACCTCGGCGACGGGCAACCCATCGATGCGGTGATGGTCGCGACCTGTCGTCGTTTCGGCGTGAAACAACGAATTGAGGATCGCTTCCTCGGTCGCCTCGATTGCGGCCATGAACAGCGGCGACATGTCGTCGTTGCGGACAACGGTAATGTGCTGCAGCGGATCACCGGATTGGTACGCTACCCGCGAATCCTTGTCGGTGGAGAACGCGATCGCGTAATCGCCGCTGCCGTTCGACTCGATGCCGCCGGTTTTGCCGAGCCCCAGGATCGCCCGCTTCGCGAGCCGTTCCAGGTTGCGCGAGTCCAGCGGCGCATCCGTCGCCACCACGATCATGCAGGAGCCATCCGGCGAATCGTTCAACTCGTCGCTCAGATAATACTTGTGCAGCAGTTTGCCGACCGGCACGCCATCAATGTCGAGCACGCCGCCGAAGTTCGTCTGCACCAGCACGCCCACGGTGTAGCCCCCGAGCGAACCCGGCAGTTTGCGCGAAGCGGTGCCGATGCCGCCCTTGAATCCGAACGCGACCGTGCCGGTGCCGGCGCCCACGTCGCCCTGCGCGACCGGGCCGGTTTTCGCCGCACGAATCGCGTCCAGCACGTCCCGTTTGGTGACGTGGCGGCCGCGGATGTCATTCAACCAGCCGTCGTTGGTTTCGCCGACGACTGGGTTCACGGAAAGCACGTCGGCGTTCGCGGGAAAGGAAAAGGTGTAATCGATCAATGCGTCGGCCGCGGTCGGCACGCTGAGCGTGTTGGTCAACACGATCGGCGTTTCGATATTGCCCAGCTCCGCGATCTGCGTGGTGCCGGTCAGCTTGCCGAAGCCGTTGCCGACGTACACGGCGGCCGGAACCTTGTTCTGGAAGATGTTGCCCGCGTAGGGCAGGATGGCCGTCACGCCGGTGCGTACGTCGTTGCCTTCGACCAGGCTCTTTTGCCCGACCAGCACGCCCGGCACGTCGGTGATCGCATTCCACTTGCCCGGTTGCAGCACACCGATCCGGACGCCGTAGTCGCGCAGGTTCGCGTGTCCGGCATACGCGGGCAGGCAGGCCAACATCAGGATGGCGACGGTGGCGAGACGCGCGGGCATGGTTGATCCTTGTTGGCGCGAACGGCGCAATGGCGCCCTGGAGTGTACCGGTTCCGATACTTTCGGCCTGGGTGCTCGCGGCGGTGGCATGCGATGATGCGCCCCGACAGCGTCCCGGTGCCGGCGCGGCGCCGGCGGTGCGCAAAGGGCGGGCAACAATCCGCCCGGAAGGGGTGACTCGGCATGCGTTTGCGTTACATCGAATTGTTCCATGCGGTGCTCAACACCGGCAGCCTGACAGGCGCGGCCAAACTGTTGAACATTTCGCAGCCGGCGGCCAGCAAGGCGCTGCAGCACGCCGAGGACCAGCTCGGCTTCGAGCTTTTCAGCCGCGTGCGCGGGCGCCTGCAGCCGACACAGGAAGCGATGCTGCTGCGCGACCGCATCGAAAAGATCATCCAGGACGTGCATGACCTGGAGCGGCTCACCACCAACATGAGCCAGCCGGAAAGCACGCCGTTGCGTGTGACGTGCACGCCGACGCTGGCCATGGGCTTGCTGCCCGAGGCAACCGCGCTGCTGCGCAAGGCATCCCCCCGCACGATCGTGGAGCTGTCCACGCAGCACTCGTTGCAGATGTGCCAATCGCTGACACTGCGCGACGCCGACATCGGCTTGACCCTGCAGGACGTCGGTCACCAGACCCTGCGCCAGAAGGCGTTGTGCCGCGGACGCGTGATGGTGATCGCGCCGCCCGGTTGGTGGCCGGAAACCGAATTGACGCGTCCGCTGCCGATCGGGGCGTTGGCCGGCCAGCCGATGATCGGAATCACGGTGCGCGATGCGCTGGGCAACATGCTGCAAAGCCATCTCACCCAACTCCAGCCGCCGCCGCAGACGCTGGTGTCGGTGCAGACGTACCAGTTGGCTCACGCGCTGGTGGCAAAGGGCGAGGGCCTGGCGCTGATCGATCCGTTCACGGCCCGCGCCGGCGCGCACCACGTGCAGATGCGTCCATTGAAGCCGCACCTCGACGTGGTGCTGTATGCGATGTTCCGCCCCGACAGTCCGTTGAACCCGGTGCAGAAGCGATTCCTCGACCTGATACGGCAACTCGCGCAGCGCATGCTTGCGCAGTGAGGCGATGCGTTCCGCCGCGGCGGCCGCCTCCACAACGTCCAGTTATGCCACGTGCCTTTTTTTTCATTGGCGGCGGTGGCGCGTTTGTGGTTACGCTCGACGTTTGAATGGGGCGCTTCGTATTTCACCAACACAAGGTCACCCGCTGCAATCCTGCGGCGGGCAAAAGCGCGGAGAGAATGCGATGAACAAGCGTGTCAAACGAGTTGTTCCGACCTTGCTGGCGGCATCGGTGATGCTTGCGCTGGCAGGCACTGCCGCTGCCCAGGACACGCAAGCGACAACCGGCACGGATCAGCAACCAACCACGCAGTCATCGAATCAGTCGCGGCAACCTGCGACCTTGTCGACCGTGGTGGTGACGGGCACGCGCGTGCTCGGCCGGACGCTCAAGGATTCGCTGCAGCCGGTCGACGTGGTGTCGGGCGACGCACTCAGGCAGACCGGCGCGTTCGATTTCGGCACGGCACTGTCGCGCGCGATTCCCTCGCTGAACTTCCCGATGTCGCCGGCTTCGGACCTCGAAGCGTTCCAGCGTCCTTTCCAGTTGCGCAGCATGCCGCCCGATGAAGTGCTGGTGCTGGTCGACGGCAAGCGCTGGCATCCGGGCGCGCTGGTGATGACGCTCGCCAACATCGGCGTGGGCTCGCAGGGCTACGACCTCAACACGATTCCGCTGTCCGCGGTCGACCACATCGAAGTGCTGCGCGACGGCGCATCGGCCCAGTACGGTTCCGACGCGATCGCCGGCGTCATCAACGTGATCCTGAAAAAGGGCGCGCAGGGCGGCAACGTCACCGCGACCGTCGGACAGTATGCCGCGGGCGATGGCAGGACGTGGCGTGGGGCCGGCAACTTCGGCGTATCGCTCGGCGACAAGGGCTGGATGCGATTCAGTCTCGAGGATGGCAACCAGGATGAAACCAACCGTGCCGAGCCGGATGTCAGGCCCGGCCTTCCGCAGTACGGCACGCTGTTCCACACCGGCGTGGTGCCGTTCAGGGATTCCAACGCGTTGATCAACGGGCAGTACGACCTTACGCCCAACATGCAGTTCTACGCGTACGGCCACTTCGGCCGGCGTGAGGGCACGCCGTACGACTTTTATCGTTACGGCCTGAATACGCCATATCCGAAAAGCCCATGGTTGGCCATCAGTCCTTTCCCGAACGGGTTCCTTCCGCACGAACGCGGCGTCTCGACCGACACCGCGCTGGTCGCCGGATTGCGCGGCGTGCTCGACGGCTGGAATTGGGACGTCAGCGCGAATACCGGCGGCAACCGCGTTTCCTATGCGACGGAAAACACCACCAACTTCGCGATGCTGGCGGATTTCGGCACCAGCCCGACCGAGTTCCACGATGGCATCCTGCGCGCCAAGCAGCAGACCTTCGACGTCGACATTTCCAAGCCGCTGGACGTGAACTGGCTTTCGCATCCGCTGAACGTCGCGTTCGGCACGCAATGGCTGCGGCAGAGCTACAGCGTTGCGGCGGGCGATCTCGGTTCCTACTACATCAGCACGACCCACAATGACGCGACCGGCGGCGCGCAAGGCTTCGCCGGCTGGTCGCCGTCGGATGCCATTTCGGTTGCGCGCCACAGCCTCGCCGAATACGTGCAGCTCGAATCGAACCTCACCGACGCCTTCGACATGTCGTTGGCGGCGCGCCATTCGAACTATTCGGATTTCGGCAGCAACACCTCGTACGCGCTGTCCGGCCGCTATCAATTCTCCCAGGCATTCGCGGTCCGCGGCACCGTGTCGACGGGTTTCCGCGCGCCGACCCTGGGGCAGGAACACTACTTCGAAACCTCCTCGACGGCGTTCGGCGCCGGCAACAACCTCGGCTTGCCGGAAGGCATCTACTTGCGCGGCATCGTGCCCTCGACCATGCCGTTGGCGCGCCTGCTGGGTGGTGAACCGCTGAAGCCGGAGAAGGCCAAGAACTACACCATCGGCGCGGTGTGGACACCCAACAATGCCTTCACCGCGACGCTCGATGTGTACCAGGTCGTCGTGGACAACCGCATCGCGCTGTCCAGCACGATTCCGCTGACCACGCCGGAAGTGCTGGATTACCTTGCGAGCCATGGCGTAACAGCCCCGGGCTACAGCGGTTTCAACTATTTCACCAATGCCGGCACGGTGCGCTCGCAGGGCATCGATATCGTCACCACGTACCGCGCGGATTTCGGCAACGCCGGGACGCTCAACACCACGATCAGCGCCGACTACCACAAGAACAAGGTCACCAAGATCGAGCCGAACCCCGCGATCCTCGATTCGCTGGGGGTCAATTTCCAGCGCCTGAATCGCAACGCGATCAAGGGGCTGATGGCCGACGCCGCGCCGCGCAGCAAGCTGATCTTCGACGAGCGTTACGACGTCGGCAACTGGGAATTCGGCGGCACGCTGACGCGCTACGGCAGCGTCACCAGCTACAGTTCGACCAGCTATATCTTCGACCAGGTCTATTCGCCCGAGTGGATCCTCGACCTCAACGCGAACTACTTCATGGATCGATGGACCTTCACCCTGGGCGGCGACAACGTGCTGAACAACTATCCGGACCGGGTGCGCGAGGGCCAGAACACCAATGGCGTGTTCCCGTATTCGCAGCTCTCGCCATTCGGATTCAGCGGTGCGTATTTCTACGGCAAGATCACGTACCGCTGGTAGGCGTTGTAGGCTGGCGGGTCCGCGCCGTCGCGCGGATTGCGCCATAGGGAGCGTGCCATGAAGCCGATTCGAGTGTTGTTTCCATGCATCGCGCTCGCCTTTGCGGCGAGCGCGTTCGCATCCGGCGCCCCGATCGAGGGTTTCCCGCCCGCGCTGCGGCCCGCCGACCTGGTGTTGCGCGACGCGACCATCGCGACGCTCGATCCGCTGCAGCCGGAAGCGCAGGCGCTCGCGGTCCGCGACGGCAAGATCCTGGCGGTTGGCGGCAACGAATCGATCTCGCGTTACATCGGCAAGCAGACCAGGGTGCTGGACCTGCACGGCGCGTTCGTGACGCCCGGCTTCATCGAGGGCCACGGCCATTTGCTGGATACCGGTGAATCGTTGATGCAGATCAACGTCGGCAAGGCGAAGAACTGGGACGGCGTGGTCGCGATGGTGAAAACCGCCGTGGCCAAGGCCAAGCCCGGCGAATGGATCGTGGGTTTTGGCTGGCTGGAAAGCAAATGGGATCGCGCGCCGCAGCCGAACCTGGATGGCCTGCCGCTGCCGGCGAGCTTGAACGCGGCGTCGCCGGACAATCCGGTACTGCTGACGACCGCCAGCTACCACGGCCTCTACGCCAACGCGTCGGCCCTGAAACTCGCTGGCATCAGCGACAAGACGCCCGACCCCGTGGGCGGCACCATCGTGCGCGACGCGCAGGGCCATGCGATCGGCATGTTGAAGGACACCGCGGCGGATCCGGTGTATGCCGCGTACCGGAAATACCTCAGGGAATTGCCACCGGCCGAACAAAACGCGCGTCGCGAGAGAGCGCTGCGGCTCGCGGTGCAGAACGAGATCAGCAAAGGCATCACCAGTTTCGTCGATCAGGGCGAAAGCTTCGAAACCATCGATTGGCTGAAGCAGCAGGTTGCCAGGGGCGTTGCGGATGGAAGCTTTCCGCTGCGGCTGTACGTCTACGTTGGTGTCACGGACGTTGCGAGCCTCGACAAGAAACTCGCGAAGTACAAGACCATCGGCTACGCCGACAACCACTTCACGGTACGCGGCGTGGGCGAGGATGTTTCCGACGGTGCGCTGGGTACGCGGAGCGCATGGTTCCTGAAACCTTACAGCGACGCGCCCAACATCACCGGCAAGAACGTCACGCCGATGAGCGACCTCGCGCAGATCGCGCGCATAGCCGCCCGCGACGGCTTCCAGGTCGCCATCCACGCGATCGGCGACCGTGCCAACCGCGAACTGCTGGACATGTACCAGAAGATCTTCGACGAGGATCCGGCCGCGCAAGCACTGCGCTTCCGCATCGAGCATGCGCAGCATCTCGATCCCGCGGATATTCCCCGCTTCGCGCAGATGGGCGTGATCGCGTCGATGCAGTCCATCCATACCTGCTCCGACGCGCCGATGGTGGTGCCGCGCCTCGGCGAGCAGCGCGCGAAGGACGGCGCGTATGTCTGGAAGAAGCTGATCGACAGCGGCACGATCGTACTGGACGGCACCGACACGCCGGTCGAAGACACCAATCCGATCCCGGTGTTCTATTGCGGCGTCACCCGTGCCTACGACCACGGCAACAAGACGTTCTTCCCAGCCGAGGCCAAGACGCCGGTGCAGGAACTGAAGTCCTACACCTGGAACAACGCCTACGCGATGTTCCAGGAGCACGAACTGGGTTCGCTCACCCCCGGCAAGCTGGCCGACATCGACGTGTTTTCCGGCGACCTGTTGACGCTGCCGTCGAACGACATCCTGCGCACGCGGGTGCTGTACACGATCATCGGCGGCAAGGTGGTCTATCAGCGGCCGGGCGCGGAGAAATGGCGCAAGGGCGACATGTTCGAGGCGATGCCGGAGTTCGATCACGCGGAGTAAAGGACGCGTGGAGCGTTCCGAGCGATGATCGGGAGCCCTTGATACGAATGAATGCGGATCATCCGTGTTCATCCGTCTTGCCCCGTGTCTGCGTTCCTGAGGAATCCGAAAGCGATGCATGTACTTGTTCTCGGCAGTGGCGTCATCGGCACGAGCAGCGCGTGGTACCTTGCGCGCGCGGGTTTCGAGGTCACCGTTGTCGATCGCGAAGCCGGTCCCGCGCTGGAGACCAGCTTCGCCAATGCCGGCCAGATTTCGCCGGGTTATGCGGCGCCGTGGGCCGCGCCGGGCGTGCCGCTGAAGGCGTTGAAGTGGCTGTTCTCGCGGCACGCGCCGCTGGTGATCAAGCCGGGTCTCGACCCGCGTCAGTACATCTGGCTGCTGCAGATGCTGCGCAATTGCACCGCAGCGCGCTACGCGGTCAACAAGGCGCGCATGCTGCGCCTCGCGCGCTACAGCGCCGAATGCCTCAATGAACTCGCGGACGAACTCGGGATCGATTACGAGGCCCGCAAGCTCGGCACGCTGCAATTGTTCCGCACGCAGTCGCAACTGGATGCCGCCGGCAACGACATCGCCGTGCTCGAGCAATACGGCGTGCCCTATGAGCTGCTCGATCGCGCCGGGATCGTGAAGGTCGAGCCGGCGCTGGCTCAAGTCGCGGGCCAGTTCACCGGTGCACTGCGTTTGCCCGAGGATCAGACCGGCGATTGCGCGCTGTTCACGCGGCTGCTGGCCGAGCGCGCGAAGGCCGCTGGCGTGGCGTTTCGCTTCAACGCCACCGTGGAGGCATTGGATACATCAGGTGACCGCATCACCGGCGTGCGCGTCGACGGCCATGTCGAGCGCGCCGACCGCTACGTGTTGGCGCTGGGCAGTTACACGCCGCGACTGCTGGCACCGCTGGGCATCGAGCTTCCCGTCTATCCGCTCAAGGGCTACTCGTTGACCGTGCCCATCACCGATGCGGTGATGGCGCCAAACTCCACCGTGCTGGATGAAACCTACAAGGTGGCCGTCACCCGTTTCGAACGTCGCATCCGCGCGGGCGGCACTGCCGGCGTGTGCGGATTCGATCTTTCGGAACCGGCGCGGCGCCGCGCCACGCTGGAAAAAGTCGTCGCCGGTCTTTATCCGCGGGGCGGCGATCCGGCGCGTAGCGAGTTCTGGGCCGGGTTGCGTCCGGCCACGCCGGACGGCACGCCGGTGGTCGGCGGCACGCCTTTCAGGAACCTTTGGCTCAACACCGGCCACGGCACGCTGGGTTGGACGATGGCGTGCGGATCGGGGCGTTACCTTGCGGACCTGATGGCCGGCGTGATGCCGCACATCAGCAGCGAGGGGTTGGACATTTCGAGGTACCGACGCGCAAGTAGCGAGGCTGCAAGCGGCGGGAAAATTTCTTTCACCACCCCAGGGCCATCGCCGGTTCATCGGCGATGAAACCCGGGACCCGGTGACTTTGCTCCGGGTTTGGAAAGTCACTGGGTTCCGGGTTCGCCCGCGATGAAGCCGCAGGCGCCCCGGAATGACGAAATGAAAAGCGATTGCTGACACGTATCGCGAATCAGAACTGGTTTGCTTCACCAACAACGAGGAGAAGCTTGCATGTCGTCAACGACGATCCAACCCGCCGGTGACGACCATCGCCTGAAACGCCACATCGGCACCATCGGGCTGCTGTTCACCGCGGTCGGGTCCATCATCGGTTCGGGCTGGCTGTTCGGCGCAATGAACGCCGCGCAGCAGGCGGGCCCGGCGTCGATCATCTCGTGGTTGGTGGGCGCGGTGATGATCCTCCTCATCGGACTCACCTACGCCGAACTCGGCACGATGTTCCCGGTGTCGGGCGGGGTGGTGCGGTTTCCGCATTTCGCGTTCGGCTCGTTCGCGAGCTACGTCTCCGGCTGGATCACCTGGATCGCGACGGTCGCGGTCGCGCCGCTGGAGGTACTGGCGGTGCTGCAGTACGCGGCCAACTACATCCCGTGGCTGCAGACGCTGAAGGATGGTTCACCGGTGCTGACCACGCCGGGCCTCGGCGTCGCCTGCGCGCTGTTGCTGTGCTTCGTGCTCATCAACATGCTGGGCGTGCGCTGGTTCGCGCGCATCAACAACACGCTGGTGGTGTGGAAGGTCGGCATCATCATCATCGCGATCGTGGCATTTTTCGCGGTGCAGTTTCATCCGCAACATTTCTTCGCGCCGCAATACGGGGGCTTCATGCCGATGGGCTGGCATGGCGTGTTCTCGGCGGTGGCGACCGCGGGCGTGGTGTTCTCGTACCTCGGTTTCCGGCAGGGCGTGGAACTCGCCGGCGAAACCAGAAATCCGCAACGCAACGTGCCGATCGCGATCCTGGGTTCGCTGGCGCTGTGCACGATCATCTATGTCGGCTTGCAGGTGGCGTTCATCGCCGCGCTGCCCGAATCGGCGCTTGCCAACGGCTGGGCCAATATCGGCAACACGTTCATCGCCGGTCTCGGCGAACATGCGATGGCGTTCGGGCCGCTGGCAGCACTGGCGACGGCGCTGGGACTCACTTGGCTTGCGATCCTGTTGTACGTGGACGCCTTCGTGTCGCCGTCGGACACGGGCCTCATCTACATGGTTCTTTCTGCGCGGCTGACCTACGCGATGGGCCGCAACGGCAATGCACCGAAGGCGTTGTCGCACGTCAACGACAGGGGCGTGCCGTGGGTGAGCGTGGTGCTGGCGTTCTTCGTGGGGCTGCTGTTCTTCCTGCCGTTTCCGGGTTGGCAGAAACTCGTGGGCTTCCACACTTCGGCGATGGTGATGTCGTTCGGTTCCGGTCCGTTGACCATGATGGCGCTGCGCCGCGAACTGCCGGATTACAAGCGACCATTCCGACTCGGCGGTGGCTGGATCATTCCATATCTCGCGTTCCTGTCGTCCAACCTGATCGTGTTCTGGTCGGGCTGGGACGTGGTATGGAAACTGATGGTCGCAGTATTGCTCGGCCTCGTGCTGCTGGCGATCCACGAAAGCGGTTGGGGCAAACACACGCCGAAGCTGGACCTGCGCGCGGGCTTCTGGATGTTGCCGTGGCTCAGCGGCGTCACGCTGATCAGTTGGCTCGGACGTTATCCCGGTCTCGACAAGCACGCCGGCAATCTCGGCTACCTCGACATGGTGTCGGGACTGGTTGTGATCGTGATCTTCTCGGCGGCGATCATGGCGCTGGCGCACGTGCTGCGCCTGCGCGGTGACCGCGTCACGGAACAACTGAACGAGAGCACGAGGTAGCGCGAAACCGTGCGGAACAGGCACCGGGCCACGGAAACACGCCCCGATGCACGAGCTTCGGCCTGCAATCGTCGAATTGGTGGAGCGGAAGGGGATCGAACCCTCGACCTTCGCATTGCGAACGCGACGCTCTCCCAGCTGAGCTACCGCCCCACGATTTGGATTTTCAGGGCGGGCATCGGGAATCCGGAGCCGCCGCGCCGGCGCGTTGCACGCCAGCGAGCCGCGTATGGTAGCCGGTATGCGGCCGCGCGCCAAGCGTTTCGAGGCGCGGTTCAGCCCGGCAGCAGCGGCGTCAGTTCGGTTTCCAGCACCGCGGCGCGCCAACCCTGCAGACCGGCGGGCCAGGCGCGGGTGACCGCGAATTCCTCGATCAGGCGGCGCGGGCACAAGAGGCCCGCGGGCAGGGCGAGTTTTTCGGCGACGGCTTGAACCACGCCGCGCATCGCGTCGATCGCGCGCTTGGTTTCGCCTCTCGGCGCCGGCGGGATGGGCTGCAACGCTTCCAGTTCTTCCGGGGTGGACGTCGCCTGCAGCAGCGCCAGCAGTTCTGCGCGCTGCGGACCGCGCATCGCACGCAGGCCCTTCACGCGATCGAACAGGGCCTGCGGGGTCGGCGGAGGTTGCTGCGCCAGCGACAGCGCGTGCGCGTCGTCCAGCACCCACGGACGCGGCCGGTCGAGTTTGCGTGCGGTAACGTCACGCCACAGCAACATGCGCTTCAGGCGTACCTGTGCATCGGGGTGCCAGTCGGCCGCGCCGGGAAATGCGCGTTGCGGTTGCGGATCGATTTCGGTGTGGTGGCGGCGCGCGCGCCGCACCAGCCGCGCGCAGTCCTCGGCGTGCCACGCGGTGCGACCGTGCCGTTCGAGTTCGGCCGCGAGGCGTTCGTGCAGCGCGGCGAGATGGACAACGTCCTGTTCGGCGTAGTCGAGCTGGCCGGCGGTCAACGGGCGCTGCAGCCAGTCCGAACGGGTCTCATCCTTGGGGATTGCGATGTCCAGGACGCCCGCGACCAGCTTCTGGTAACTCAGACCCGCGCCCATGCCGCACAGCGCCGCCGCGATCTGGGTGTCGAACAGGTCGAGCGGCGTGTCGTCCAGTAGCGGCATCAAGGCTTCCAGATCCTCGCTGGCGCTGTGCATCACGCAGGTGCGATCGGCAACCAGCGCACGCACGTCGGCGCCGACCGCGTAGGCCAGCGGGTCCAGCAGCCAGCGCTCGCTCAGGTGTGCCGCCTGTACCAAAGCCAGCTTCGGGTGAAAGGTGTTGCGGCGCATGAACTCGGTGTCGAGTCCCAGCGGCTCGCGGTCCGGCAGCGCCGGAAGCGCACCTGCCTGATCGATCCATGCCGCACTCATGGCGTCCGTCCGTCGATTGATCGGTGTTCCATTGCAATGGGGTTTGCTATCGTGAACCGCACACGATAGCACCCGGACGTCGCGACCGCATGCCGAAGCAGCAAACCCTTACCCGCCAGCACGCCATCGGTGGTGCGATCGGCGTGTTGTTGCTGGCGTTCGCGCTGGTCTATCGGTTTTTCCCGCAAGCATTGAAGGTGGAGCCGGCGGTCCTTCGCTCGCACAACGCGGTGCCTTCCAGTGCGCCGCTGAGGACCGGGCCGCCGCCGCGCAGGCTGACCTCGGCCGAATCCGAACTCAACGCCGGGCCGCCCATTTCGCTGGCACCTTCGGTGGTGATCGCGGCGCGTGCCCGCGAAGCCACGTTCGGCAGCCACGGTGGCAAGGGCAAGGTGGCGCAGTTGCTGACCCAGGCCGGCAAGGCCGCGCGCGCCGGCAACCTCACGGGGCCGGGCAACGACAGCGCACTCGCGCTGGTGCTGGAAGCGGCGAAGGAATCGCCCGACGATCCGCACGTGAAATCCGCGATTTCGCTGTTGCACGCGCGGCTCGTCGCGAACGCGCAGCAGTCGCTGGCGACCGGCGACGCCGACGCCGCGCGGACGAACCTGGATGCCCTCAAGCAGTTGCCGGGTCGCGATGGCGACGTGGCCGCGCTGTCGGCGCGCATCGATGCCGCCGGCAAGGTGCAGCCGTTGCTGGAACACGCAAGCGACCTGGTGCAGAAAGGCAAGCTGGAAGGGACCGGCGACGATACCGCGCTGGCGGTCTACCGCAAGGTCCTGTCGCTCGATCCCGAAAACGTGGTGGCGCGCCAAGGCCTGCAACGTGTGCAGCAGGCCGCGCTGGATCGCGCGCTGAGTGCCGCCGCGCAGAACGACGACGCCAAGGCTGACGCGGCGCTGGCCGACGCGACTGCGATCCTGCCGTCCTCCCCGGCGCTGGCCGACACCCGCGCACGCGTCGCGGCGATGCGCACCGGCCGCGCCGACAATTTGATGACGCAGGCGCAATCGGCTCTGGACGCCGGCAATCTCGACCTCGCGCAGCGCATTGCGGAGCAGGCCGCCGCGCTCGGTGCGTCCACCGAGGCGTTCCTCGCGAAAGTGGAGAACGCGCGCGAGTACGCGAGCTACCATCCGGGGCAGGTATTCACCGATCATTTCCTCGATATCGTCGGGCAGGCGCCGGGGATGGTGGTGATCCCGCGCGGCAATTTCCTGATGGGCGAACCGCAACGCGGCCGCTCGCAAACCGGCGCCGAGCAGCCGCAGCATGAGGTGACGATCGCCAAGGGTTTCGCAATGGCGCGCGCCGAAGTCACGGTCGCCGAATTTCGTGCGTTCGTGCGGCAGTCTGGCTACGTGCCCGATTCCAATCGGCTGGGCGGCGCTTCGGTGTACGACGAAACCAACGGCCGCATGCAGACGCGCGCGGGCGTGGACTGGCAGGACGACTACGCCGGCGAGCGCGCGCAGGGCAACGATCCGGTCGTCAACGTGTCGTGGAACGACGCGCACGCCTACGCTGAATGGTTGTCCAAGCGTACCGGCCAGCATTACCGGCTGCCCACCGAAGCCGAGTACGAATACGCCGAACGTGCCGGCACCACCACCGCATACTGGTGGGGCGACGGCGCGCCCGCGGGCAAGGTCGAGAACCTCACCGGCGCCGGCGATCGTTCGCCCGCGCACCGCAGTTGGGCGAATGCGTTCAAGAACTACAACGATGGCTACTGGGGCCCCGCGCCGGTGATGAGTTTCCAGCCCAATCCGTTCGGCCTGTACGACATCGGCGGCAACGTGTCCGAATGGGTCGCCGACTGCTGGCACGAAAACTACGTGCGCGCCCCCACCGACGGCAGCGCGTGGGTGAACCCCGGTTGCGCGGAACGCGTGATCCGCGGCGGCTCGTGGGGCAGCGCGCCCGACCAGGATCGATCGTCATTCCGAATGGGCGCGGCGGCCGACGCACGCAGCGGGCGCGTGGGATTCCGGGTGGTCCGGGATCTCTAGCGAAGCCTGTACCGGCCGCACGCAGAAAGCGCGTCGTGCAACGACGGCAGGTAACCTGCGCCGAACAGGTTGACGTGGTTCAACAGGTGGTAAAGGTTGTGCAGCGGCGTGCGCTCGCGCCAGTCAGCGCGCAGCGGTGCGTGTTCGGCATAGGTGTCGAAAAATTCGCCGGGCGGCGAGCCGAACAGCGTCAGCATCGCCAGTTCGGCTTCGGCCCAGCCATGGTGCACGGCGCCCGCGTCGATCAACGCGGGTTCGCCGTTCGCGCAGACGTGCAGGTTGCCTGACCACAGGTCGCCGTGAAGCAGCACCGGCGGCATGTCGGGAATGCGTTCGCGCAAGTTCGAGCACAGCGATTCGATGGCAAGCGCGTCATGCGTATCGATCAGTCCGCCGTCACGCGCGCAGCGCACCTGCGGCAGCAGGCGACGCTCGGCAAAGAATCGCCAGCCATTGTCGTCCGGCGTGTTGTCCTGCGGTGAGTCGCCGCAGAAACCGTCATGGTTGAATCCGAAATGCGTGCCGATGCTGCAATGTTGTCGCGCCAGCCCGGCGCCCGCGCGCTGCCAGTAGCGGGTTGCGCGTGTGCCATCGCCGAGATCCTCCAGCACGATCCGGTCGTCTGCCGCCTCCAACACTTCGGGTACGCGCAGCGCGTGCGCATCGCGCAGGGCCGCCAATCCCCGCGCTTCTGCGTGAAAGAAACCCGCGGGCGCGTCGCGCCGCTGTTTTATGATGATGCGGGTTCCGTCAGGCAAGGTCGTGCGTTGCATGCGAGGCTCAGCGCGTTTCCCCACGCTCCCACGCCGCGACCGGACCGGGAACGATGCGAAACAGCGGGTGCGTCTCGACCGTGGCGATGGTGCGTGGCAGCAGGCGGAGGCGTTCGGGATCACGCAAACGCAGCTTGGATCGCAGATGGTGCCATTCGAACGCGAGCTGCCCGCGGGTAACCGTCAGCCGCCTGCGCGAGCGGGTGCCAAGCACCTTGCCCGCATCGAAATTGAAACCGCGCACCTGCGCTTCCACCAGCAATCCCAGCAGGTAGCTGTCGATGGTTGCCAAAGGCGCCGTGCAGCGCTCGAACCGGATCAATTGCGGATGCGCGCGATAGCCGCGTGTGTGGCCGGCGATCACTGCGCGTGCCAGCAGCGCTTCGCGCCAGGCAGCCGTCAGGCCCTTCGAGTCGAGGTAACGCGGATGCAGGCTCCACAAGCGCATTACCGCATTGTGTCAGGGCGCGGGTGATCAGGCGCTGACGAAAGCCCGCTGGTGCCGAAGGTGGGACTCGAACCCACACGCTTTTAAGGGCGGCGGATTTTGAGTCCGCTGCGTCTACCGATTCCGCCACTTCGGCGACGGGCCGCAAAGTATGCGGGAGCACCGCGCGAATGCCAAGCGCTGCGACGGCGGCAGAGGGCGACTGGGTGAATCGCGGCCAACCGGTATCGCCATTCAGCCCGAAGTTGACGGCGCATTTACACGCGAGCCTGCATCATGATCGGACGGCGCGGGCCCGGCAGGACGCCGGCGCGCGCCACCCATCGACAAGGAGAGTCACCATGCGTACCTCGATCCTCGCTTTTTGCGGCATGGCCGCGCTCGGAATGGCCGCAGGCGCGGTCGCGCAGAACACGCCCACCAACAACCCGCCAACCCAACCCGCGACATCGACCGCCAGCAAGCCGGCGGGCCAGATGGACAATTCCGGCGGCGGCTTGGGCATGCAGATGACGCCGCGCGAAGCGCAGATGGCGTTCCAGAACATGGATTCCAATCACGACGGCTTCCTCGACCGCTCGGAGTTCACGCAGCGCGGCGACAGCGGCCAGCGTTTCCCGGGCTGTGACACCGACCGTGACGGCAAGCTGTCCGAAGCCGAGTACGTGACGTGTTCGCAGCGTCCGGCGACGCAGTCGCAATCGCAGCAGTAAGTTCGGCCGCGTGAATGGGACGGCCCGTCGGCGTCAGTGATCCAGCGACAGTTGTCGTTCGCCGCGCGCGTACCAGTCGCCGCCCGCCGGTTCGAACACGCTGCAGCGGAGCATCGGTCGTTGATAGACGTGCACGCTGACCGCGATATCGGTGTCGCTGGCGTTGCAGATGGTGTGGTGTTCATGCGGCGGGATCAGGCTGCCCGCCGAGCCGGCCCCCGCCTGGATCACGCCAGCCGGAACGAAGCGGTAACGCTCGTCGTCGTGCTCGCAAAGCTCGTATTGCACCACTTCCAGCGCGCCCCGCCACACGCCTTCGACGCACCACATGCCGGCGTGGTCGTGGATGGGTGTGCCCTGGCCGGGGCTCCAGGTCATCGCGACCACGCAATAGTCGTGCTCGGGGCTGTGGTAGAGCTCGCGCCGCGCGTAGTGTTCCGCGCAACCCTCGAACACGCAATCGGGCAGGCGGACGTCCTCCGAATGGATGGCGTCGCACAACGCGGTGCGCAGCGCGCGCATGCTGTCGACGGTGTCACCGCGGGTGACGGCGGCGTCGAACGCGCGGATCAGGCGTTCGCGCCCCGGAAAATCGATGGCCATGGCCTAAGCTTATAACGTCTGGCACATGGGCGGGCAAGCGGCTGCCCAGACCATGCCGGGAATCAAAACGACGCCATGAAGGCGCCAATCGCAGCGCCGAAGCGGCCGGTGTCGACCAGGAAGGCGTCGTGTCCCTGCGGAGAATCCAGGCCCACGAAAGTGGTGTCGGTGCCGGTGGCGCCCAGGTCGTTGGCCAATTGCTGCTGTTGTTCCAGCGGAAACAGGATGTCGGTTTCGACGCCGATCACCAGCGCGCGCTCCAGTTTCATTTTCGCGAGTGCATTGCGCACGGCGGTGGCGGGATCGGACGTGCCGCCGTATTCGGCGAGATCGAACCAGTCCGACGCGCGCGACAGGTACAGGTAGCAATTCGGATCGAACGAACGCGTGAAGCGGCGTGCGTGTGCGTTGAGGTAGGACTCGATCTGGAACTCCGCGCCGAAGGGATCTTCGTCGCGCTGGTCGGCGTCGAGCCGGATGCGCCCGAACCGCCCGCGCCATTCCAGCGCGGACCGGTAGGTGATCACGCCCAGCTTGCGCGCGATATTCATGCCGGTCTCGGGGTAACGATCGTCGTCGTAATGGCCATCGTTCCACTTGGGATCGAGCCGGATGGCTTCGCGCTGCAACGAACGGATCGCGATCGCGAACGGCTGCGCGCGCGGCGCGGTGCAAACGCTCACGTGCGCGCGCGCGAAACCGGGATGGTGCGCCAGGCAACCCAGCGCCGACATCCCGCCCATCGAACAGCCGACCAATGCCGCAAGGCGATCGATGCCCAGCCCGCGCGCGAGTTCGTAGCCGGCGTTTCCCACGTCTTCCAGCGACAATTCGGGAAAGCCGATGCGATAAAGCGCGCCGGTCTCGGGATTGATCGATGCTGGCCCGCTGGAACCCTTGCAGCTACCCAGGGAATTCACGCACACGACGAACCATCGGTCGGTGTCGATGGCTTTTCCGGCGCCAATGATGTCTTCCCACCAGCCGGGCGAATCGTCGATCGCGTTGCTGGCCGCGTGCGCGCTGGGCGAAAGCCCGGTGAGGATCAGCACTGCGTTGTCACGCGCCGCGTTCAGCGCGCCCCAGGTCTCGTACGCGAGCCGCGCGCCGCGCAGTCGGCCGCCGCGCTTCATCGGAAACGGCGAGGGCAGGTCGAAATATTGGCGGGCGTCGGCCATGGCGGTGCGTAGGAAAGCAGAATCCGCAAGGGTAGCGAACGCTTCCGTTTGCGCCAAGCACATGCAATGCATGTGCACATCGCGACCCCTGCGGTCCCGCCATTGGCACTCTCTCCCGGAGCATTCTTTTCGGGAGAGGGCAGGGTGAGAGGCGGGCGCCACGATCACCTAGGCGCCCAATGCGAGGCGTCACGCGTGCATCGCGATTCCCGATTCGCGAATCAGTCCACCTTGTCGATCGTCAGCGCGACGGGCGCGTGCGAATCGGTGGCGACCTCGACGGGCGCGGATTCCAGGTCGCCCGCTTGCGGCGTCGCATTGCCGCTCTTGCTGATCCGCGCGGCGACACTGACTTTCGGGAATTTCGAAAGGGTCGTCGCGGGCGTCATCGCCATCGCGTCCGTCAGCGTGACTTTCGCGGGAAACTCGGAAGCTTTCATCCGCACGGCCGCCAGCGGCATCGGCGGGCCATCCACTGCACGCGCGAACACGAACAGCGTGTCCGCGGGTTGCACTTTCGCGGCGAGTTCCGGGTCGAGCTTGACCGTGACGTTTAGCGCCACGGAAGAAGTCGCGGCAGTCGAGGACGTGGTCGCGGGTTCCGCCTCGGCCAACCCAGCGCCCTGCGGACCGCCGGCGCGCGTTTCGGCTTCGGCCAACTGCTGTTTCACGGTTTCGGCGACGCGGGAACCCGGTTCCAGCAGCGGCAGCAGGACCTTCCACTGCTTCGCGGCGCCGGCGTAGTCGTTGCGCTGGAAATCGCTGATGCCGAGCAGCCACAGTGCGCGCTGGTGGGTGGGTTCGATCTGCAGCGCGCGTTGCAGCTTGCCGCGCGAAACGTCGTCGATCTGGTGCGAAGGACCGGTTTCCGCCGTCGCTTCCACCCACGCGACCATTGCGTCGGGATCGTCGGGCTTCAATTTCAGCAAATGGTTCAACGCGTCCAGCGCCTGCTGTGGCTGATCGAGCGCGGAATACGCCTGCGCCAGCAGCGCCCAGCCCTGGGCGTCATCCGGCTTGCGCTGCAGGCTTTCCTGCAACTGGCGGGTGGCATCGACCAGCGTCGCCTGGTTTTCGGCGGGCACGGCCTGCAGCGCCTGCGGCGTGCCGACCGCGAGGTACGCACCCAGCACAACGGGCGGCGTCACCAGCGCGAGGACGAGCGCCAGCACGAAGGGCGTGCGCGGGCGGCCTTCGCGGCGGGCGCTGCGCAGCAGCGGCACCAGCACGCAGGCGAGGGCGGCCACCACCATGATGGCGGCGATGACGAGAAATCGTGTTGTCATCAATCGTCTCCGGACTGCCCAATAACAGCAGCGGCGCGACCAGCGTACGCACTGGCCAGCGCGGTGGCTGCTGTTGCAGCGACGACAAGAAAACGGGTGGTCACCAATCGTCTCCGGTATCTTCGGCGATGGCGCTCGCAGGACGCGTGCGCCGGCGCAGCAGCACGGCCACCACGACGCCGCCCGCGAGCAGGATCACGGGCGTGCCGAACCAAAGCGCGATCGTCGACGGCGCGAGCGGCGGGTCGTAGAGGATGAACGTGGAATATCGCTCGACCAGCCAGTCCTTGATTTCCTTGTCGCTCTTGCCCCGCTGCATCATGTCGAAGATTTGCCGGCGCAACTGCTTGGCAAAATCCGCGTTCGACGCCAACAGGCTTTCGTCCTGGCAGACCATGCAGCGCAGTTCGCTCGTCAGGTGCTGGAAACGATCGCGCTGGGCATTGTCCTTGAATGGCAACGGATCGATCGCGAACGCGGCGGCGCTGAGCGCCAGCGCGAAGGCAAACAGCAGGATGGCGAGCAGGCGCTTCACGTACTGCCCTCCTGATCGAGCGCGCGGATCTTCGGTTCCAGCTCCTTCGCGATCACGTCGGGCGTCAACGGCCCGATGTGCTTGTAGCGGATGATGCCCTTGGCATCGATCAGATAGGTTTCGGGCGCGCCGTACACCCCGAAATTGATCGCGGTTTCGCCCGATTGGTCGGTGATCACTTCGTGATACGGGTTGCCATGGCGATCCAGCCAGGCGCGCGCATCCTGCGGCGCGTCCTTGTAGTCGTAGCCGACCAGCGGGATGCCGAATTTGTCGCGGTATGCCATCAGCACCGGATGTTCGTCGCCGCAGGCGAAGCACCAGCTCGCGAACACGTTGAGCAGGTACGGCTTGCCCAGCATGTCCGTCTTGGTGACGAATTGCGTTGGCTGTTCCAGCCGCGGCAGCCGGAATTCCGGCGCCGGCTTGTCGATCAGCGGGCTGGGCACGAATCGCGCGTCGTGGGTCTGGTTCCACACCAGCCCGATCACGAAAAACGCCACCAGCGCCGCGAAAACGATTACCGGCACGAACCGCCCGACGGGCTTGCGCGCAACCTCGTTCATGCTTCGCCTTCCGCGAGTTTGCGCGGCGCCGCGGGTTCGGGGCCAGCGTGTGCAGTTTCAGGTTCCACCGCGCGGCGCAGCCGGAAGCGCCTGTCCAGCACCACCGCGAATCCGCCGAGCATCATCAGCACGCCGCCGCCCCAGATCCAGCGCACGAACGGTTTGTCGTACACGCGCAGCGACCACGCGCCATCGCCGATCGAATCCCCGAGTGAAACATACAGATCGCGGAATACGCCCGCCTCGATCGCGGCTTCGGTTTGCACTTGCCCGCCGGAGTACGTGCGCTTCTGCGGATGCAGGGTCACGACGGGCTTGCCGTTGCGCGTGATCGCCACGGTGCCCTGTTGCGCGCGATAGTTCGGCCCTTCGGTTTCGGTGACGCCGCTGAAGTGGAAATCGTAGGCGCCGACGTCGACGCTCGCACCCGGCTTCATGCTGACGTCCTGCTCCACGCTCATGGAAGTCGTCAGGATCGCGCCCGCGATGAACACGCCGATCCCGAAGTGCGCCAGCATCATGCCCAGCATCTCGAACGGATAGCGATGGCCGCGCGGCGCTTCGCGCCAGCGCTTGATCGCGAACAGCACCACGCCAGCCATCACCCAGAGCGACGCCGTGATCCCGAGCAACTGATACGCGCCGCGTGCACCGACGATGAAACCGATGATGCCGGCCGCGACGGCCAGCGCGACGATGCGGATGAACGCGTTGCGCCACACCTTCAAATCGGCCTTGCCCCAGCGCGACAGCGGCCCGAACGGCAGCACCAGCACCAGCGGCGCCATGAGGATCAGGAACAACGGTCCGAAGTAGGGCGGCCCGACCGAAATGCGCCCGATGTTCAGCGCTTCGCCGACCAGCGGATAGAGTGTGCCCAGCAACACCATCGCGCAGGCGACCGTGAGCATCAGGTTCCCGATCACCATCAGGGTTTCGCGGGAGGCCAGCGCGAATGACTTGCCGCCGGTGACCTTCGGCGCGCGCAACGCGTACAGCAACAGCGAGCCGCCGACCACCACCGCGAGATAGGCGAGGATGAACACGCCGCGCGCGGGCGCGAAGGCGAACGCGTGCACGCTGGTGAGCAGGCCCGAGCGCACCAGGAACGTGCCAAGCAGCGAGAACGCGAATCCGAAGATCGACAGCAGCAGCGTCCACGCACGCAGGCCGTCGCGCTTGTCGGTGATTGCTTGCGCGTGGATCAGCGCGGCACCGATCAGCCACGGCATGAACGAGGCGTTCTCGACCGGATCCCAGAACCACCAGCCGCCCCAGCCGAGTTCGTAATACGCCCACGCGCTGCCCGCGACGATGCCGAGGGTGAGAAAACCCCACGCCACGTTCGTCCAGGGACGTGCCCAGCGCACCCAGGTGGATTTCAATTCACCGCCCAGCAGCGAGGCGATCGCGAACGCGAAGGCCACGCTGAAACCGACGTAGCCCATGTACAACGTCGGCGGATGGAACACGAGCCCCGGGTCCTGCAGCACGGGGTTGAGATCGACGCCGTTGGTTGGCACCGGAATTTGCCTGAGGAACGGATTCGACGTCGTGATCATGTACAGCAGGAACCCGAACGCCACGAATCCGAGCACGCCGATCACGCGCGAGAAGAACGCTTCGGGCAGTTTGCCGCCGAAGATGACCAGCGCCACCGTCCAGCCGTTGAGGATCAACATCCACAGCAGCAGCGAGCCTTCGTGCGCGCCCCACACCGCAGAAAGTTTGTAGAACCACGGCAACGACAGGTTGGAATTCTGCGCGACGTATGCAACCGAGAAATCATTGATCCAGAACGACCACATCAGGATGCCGAACGCCATCGCGACGAACACCGCCTGACCGATCGCCAATGTAGGCGCCGTCGCCATCAACGGCTTGCTGCCGCGCCACGCGCCGACGATCGGCAGCGCGCACTGCAGCGCCGACAGCACCAGCGCGAGGATCAGCGCAACCTGGCCGAGTTCCGGGTTCACGGCGTGCCCCCGCCTTTGTCGGTCTTAGGAACGCGGTGTTCCTTCTCGGCCTTCGCGATCGCCTGCTCGACCTGAGGCGGCATGTAGGTTTCATCGTGCTTGGCCAGCACCTGGGTCGCGACGAACTTGCCGTCTTTCATCGAACCGGTGGTGATGGTGCTCTGTCCCACGCGGAACAGGTCAGGCAGGATGCCGGTATAGGTCACCGGGATGCTCTGGAAACGGTCGGTGATCACGAAGTCGGTGGTCAGCGTGCCGGGCACCCGATGTACGCTGTCTTCCTCGACGATACCGCCCAGCCGGAACGGATGAGCGTCCGGTGCCTCGCCCGCATCGACTTCCGTGGGCGAGTAGAGATACGTCATGTTCTTCTGCAGCGCGAAAACCGACAGCACGGTCGCCACGCCAACCGCGCCAAGGATCAGCAACGTGATGATCAATCGCCGCTTGCGAACCGGATTCATGTCGATGCCTCTGCGCGCGCCGCGCGCGCGTTGCGGGTGCGCTCGCGCGCGAGCTTGCCGCGCAGCTCGCGTGTGATACGGCGCCGGCGCATCGCGGGCGCGAACCAGTCCCACGCCAGCACGACGAAGAACACCGCGAACGCGGGCCAGACGTAGACGGCGTAACCGCCCATTGCAAACCAGTGAGCCATGTCAGGTAGGTGCCCCCGTCGTCTGCGCGGGTTGTCCGCCGACCAGTGCGCGCACCCACTGCTTGCCGCTTTCCAGTGACAGCAGGCCGGTACGCGTGCGGCCCAGCAGGCTCGCGAAGAAATACAAGTGTGTCGCCAGCGCCATCACCAGCAGCGGCCACAACATCGCTGGTGCGATCGAGGAGCGCGCAGGATCAAGAAAGTTCACGGTGGTCCCCTGGTGCAGCGTGTTCCACCATTGCACCGAGTAGTGCACGATCGGCAGGTTCACGATGCCGACCAGCGCCAGCAGCGAAGCGGCGCGTGCGCCGCGGCGGTGATCCTCGAAAGCGTTGTACAGGCCGATCACACCGAGGTACAGGAACAGCAGCACCAGTTCGGACGTGAGCCGCGCGTCCCAGGTCCACCACGTGCCCCACATCGGCTTGCCCCACAGCGAGCCGGTGACCAGCGTGATAAGAGTGAACGCGGCGCCGGTCGGCGCACATTCCATCGCGATCACTTCGGCCAGCTTCACCCGCCACACCAGCGCGACCAATCCGGCCACCGCCATCGTGGCGTAAATGAACAGGCTCATCCACGCGCTCGGCACATGGATGAAGATGATCCGGTAGGCGTCACCCTGCTGGTAATCCGGGGGCGCCAGCACCAGTCCGCCGTACAACCCGATCAGGGCGCTGATCAAGGCGACGGCCATGAACCACGGGCGCAACGCGCCCGCGAAGCGGTAGAAGTTCGGCGGCGAGCCGAGCCAGTGGATCCAATGCGGGAGGTAGCTGCGTGACATGTCAACTTTCAACCGCGATCCGAAGTGCCGCCGCGCATGCGAGCGGCGCCAGCACGATCGCCAAGATCAGGGCCGCCGCCAGCCACGTCAAGGGAGCAATGAATGGCATGCCAGCCTGTGCCGCGGCAATGGCGCCGGCGGCGAAGATCACCACCGGAACGGCCAGTGGCAACAACATCAACGCCAAAAGGATACCAGAGCGGCGCGCGCCCGCCGCCAGGGCCGACAACACCGAACCCAGCAAAACCAGCAGCGGCGTCGCCAGCAACAACGCGACGATCAGCACCGGCAGCACTTTGACGGGCAGGTTCAAAAGGGCGCCCAGCAACGGCATCACGACGACCAAGGGTAGGACGGTCGTCAGCCAGTGCGCGATGACACGGGTCAAGGCCAGCAGCGCCAGCGGTTGCGGCGCCAGCAACCATTGTTCCAGCGTGCCGTCTTCCAGGTCGACGCGGAACATCGATTCCAGCGCGGGTAACATCGCCAGCACCACGATCACCAGCAGCACGCCCCCGGCGATCCGCGCCAGCAATTCCGGATCGGGACCCAGCGCGAACGGGAACAATGCGGCCACGATCACCGCGTACAGCAGCGGCAGGAACAATTCGCCGCGGCGCCGCCACGCCAGCACGAGGTCGCGGCGCAGCAATGCAATGCAGGCGGCGGACGCGCTCGTTCCGGAAGACCGCCTGCCGCGGGCGACTCGATCGTCGTGCATCGATTGCGCGGTGCTCGCCATGCGTCACGCGGCCAGGCGTATGTGGCGCGCGCGCGTATCGGCGAAACGCACCGCGCCATGACTCGTCACCAATGCGGCGCCGCCACCTGCGCAGTGTTCCGCGATCAGCGCGTTCACGAGGTCGATGCCATGGCGGTCGAGGTTGGCGTAGGGCTCGTCCAGCAACCAGACTTCGCCTGGTGACAGCAGCAACCGTGCAAGGCCGACGCGCTTCTTTTGTCCCGCCGAAAGCGTGCGCAATGGTTCGTCGATCCAGGCGCCGATCCCGACGCGTTCCATCGACGTGGCCGCGGTCATGCCCGAACGCGTGCCGTACAAACCGGCGAGAAAGCCAAGGTTCTCGCGCGCGCTCAATGAATCGTTCATGCCGGTGCGATGCCCCAGCCACAGCACATGGCCGTTGCGGTTGTCGCGTGACGCGGGTTGGCCGTTGAATCGGATCTCGCCCGCGCCCGGAGGCAGCATGCCGGCCAGCACCCGCAGCAGGGTGGTCTTGCCCGAACCGTTGTCGCCTTCGACCAGCACGGTTTCGCCGGACCCGAGGCTGAAATCCAGCGGTCCGAACACGGGCTCGTCGTTGCGCGAAAACGCGAGCCGGTGCGCCGACAGCAGCGGCGCGGCAGGGGCGGGAAAAGTGTCCATGCGGGCAACCCCGTATTGTCCCAGCGCGGCGGCGCATCGTCCACAAGGGGGCGAGTGCGCGCCGCACGATCGACCCCCGCAGTGTGATGACCGGGTCCGGACCAGGGCGTGGTCGAATCATTCACCCACGCCCTGGGCGATGAAACGCGACATGATGGTCTCGCCTCGTGGCCGACCTCGCGTACTCTGTCCTCTCGCAAACGGGCCGCCTTCCGGCGCGGCCATCGTTATCGGCGTGGCTCGCCGCGATGGGGCAGCGACTTCAGGAATTGAACCAGGTCCGACCTTTGCTGCACCGTGAGTTTCAGGTTCAGCTTGCTGTTGTAGGCGTTCACGACATCTCCCAGCGTCGCGGCTGATCCGTCATGGAAGTAGGGCGGGTGCTGCCACACCCCGGCCAGCGGCGACGTCCGCCACTTGCCCGTCGCGCTGAGCAACACGTAATCCGTGTTCCGCGCCGCCGAAGCAGATTGCGGGTGCAGGCGGAAGTTGGCATCCGTGAATTTCTCACCGCTGTGGCAGGCCGCACACTGTCCCTGCCCATAGAAAACCTGTCTGCCGCGCGCAGCCGCCGAGGGGTTGTACGATCCGAGCGGCGGTCGTGGCGCAGCCAGCGAGAGCTGATAGGCCTGCAGGGCCGGCAGCGCAGGCGTCACCAGATCCGGCAGGGCGCCGCCATGGGTATTGTCGACAGGCACGGCGGCTCCCATCGCGACCAGGCGTGGGTCGGAGAAAGCGCCTTGCCCACCCATCTGCGTGACCGCGACATAGCGGTTCCAGTATGCAACCGGCCCGACGGGCTCGTGCTGGATGTCGCCGTCGCCCGTGTAGATTTCCTTGTCGATTCCCATCAGGCCGAATGCGGGCGGAATTTCCACGGCAAACCTGTCGTGCGGGGGGTTCTGGCCGTCCGTGAAGAACGCAAGGCCTTTTGATTGCACGAACAGGTTGAAACGCGCGTCGTATTTGCCCGGCCCCCACGAGTTGTACACGGCCTTGTGGGCGTCGGGAATCGCGGGAGAGAGCGCGATGATCGCACCGGGATTCAAGTCGCGGTTGGGCCAGCCGTCGAGGCGATGTCCGATGCCCGACGCGAAGGCGTTGTCCACCGTCGAGTGACAAAGCGCGCAGGTGACGCCCACCCGTGTGAGCGTCTCCTTGCCGTTGATGCTTTCCACCGTCCCCTTGAGACCCACGACAGCGTTCAGCTTCAGCAACGCCAGGGTCGTGGCCGGATCTTCAAGATCGATGGTGCCGTTTTGGATCCCCTGCTTGACGGCCGCAGGCAGTGCGTCGACGTCCACCTTCAAGCCTACCGCCAGCGCCACCTTGGGACTCACCGCCATCTGGATGACGTCATTCATTTTCAGCTTGTCGGTCCAGAAACTTTCGTCCCCGAAGGTGTCGTATCGAAAAATGTGCTTGCCTTGGGCCACGAGCGCGCGCTGGTGATGGGCCTGCTCGGCGGCGGCCGCCCGATGTTCGGTTGCGGTGGATTGGCTTGCGTAGACATTGCCGCCGCACCCGGCAAGCACCATCGCGCTGCCGGCTAGCATCAGGGCCACGGTGCTTGCCAGCAGCTTGCGCAACACGTGGTGCTTGGAGCGCAACGTTGATGTGGCCTTTGCGCGGACACGAACTGCCAGATACGTGCACATGGTGCTTTCCTCTCGCGTGTGTTCGGGGTTTTGCGCATTAGCGCCCGAGACCATCGCGATTGCGAGTCGACCATGTGCAAAGCCGTCTTGGGATACGGGCGGCCCGTCGAGACCGTTGTCGCCGTCGGTCGGAGCGCTGCCGAGCCGGGTTGACCGTTGGTTGCGAACCGCAACCGGCGATCACATCAGCTCGTGCAATTCCGCCGGTCCGGCGCCGATGCCGCGCACCACGCTGAGTTGGCCGAATCGGCGCGCCATCGCATCGAGTTGCGCATGGGTCATGCCTGGGACGAACAGGCTGGGTTCGCGCCAACCGGCGGGGCCCACGCCGATGCCGCCGATGAAGCGGTGGCGGTCGCCCCGCAGCTCATCCCGCAAGCGGCGCTGCCGGATCTTGTTGGTGGCGAGCGGCAGCGCGACGCCGGCGGGGTTCCACGCCGTGATGTAGCCCCACGGATCGTCGGCGCGGCGCAACATGGCCAGCAGCGGCATCGGCAACGGCTGGCCGCAGCGGATGCTCGCGAAGCCGCCATAGGGCACGCGCACGCGATAGTCGGTTTCTGTCCATGCTCGTCGTATGGATTCGGGCAAGGGCATGCTGTCAGGCGCCTTCTGGCAGCGGAGGGAGCGCGTGGCGGGCCTGCGCGGCGGCGGCGTCGAGATCGAGGCCGTCGAGGCTGTCTCGCCCCGCCAGTAGCGATTCCATCCAGGCGGTTTGCGCGCGATCGCGTTCGACGCAGGTTGCATATGGAATCGAGGTGAAACTGACCATCCGGTAGCGCGACATGAAGTAGTCGGGAATGCGCTCGGTCAGCGCCGCCGCCAGTGCGCGCTTCAGCAGGTAATGCGGATCGGCCACGCCGTCGCGCATTTCGATGTAGTTGGCCAGCGACATCGCGGCGATCGCGTCGGCGTTGGGCTTGCGGCGTGATTCGAATTCGGCAAACACCGCGGCGGAATCGTTCGGACGTTCCTGCAGCAGGCTGGCGAGCTCGGCGGCATCCTCGAAGCCGGCATTCATGCCCTGGCCGTGGAACGGCACGATCGCGTGCGCGGCGTCGCCCAGCAGCAGCGCGCGACCTTCGACGTGCCAGCGGTCGAGATACAGCGTCGCCAATTGCCCGACCGGATGGGCCTTCCAGTCGGCATCGAACCCGGGGATCAGCGCCAGCGCATCCGGGAATTGCTGATCGAAGAATGCCCGCGCCGCCGCTACGTCCGGCAGGGTCGCGAAACTCGGGTGCGGGCCCTCGTTCGGGAGAAACAGCGTGACAGTGAAATTGCCGTCGGTGTTCGGCAGTGCGATGCACATGTAGTGGCCGCGCGGCCAGATGTGCAGGGCATGCGGCTCGATCGCGAAAATTTCCCTTTTCCCGTCCGCAAACGAGCGGGAAGAGGGAAGTAGCGCAGGAATCTCCAATTCCTTGTAGCCGTGCCCCAAAGCTTCGACGCGCTCGCCCAGATCGGCGGCTTTGGCCATCGCAAGGCGCAATGCCGAACCGGCGCCGTCGCAGCCGAGCAGGAGTCCGGCTCGATGCGTACGCGTGGCGCCATCGTGTCCGGTCAGCGTGATGGTGCCCGTCCCGAAATCGACGCCGGTGAGCGCCGAATCGAAGTGGAAACGCGCGCCTGCGTGTTCGGCGGCGTTCAACAACAGGATGTTCAAACCGCCGCGCGATACCGAACGGATCACTTCGGAATCATCGAGGCCGTAGCGTTGCAGGTTGGTCGCGCCATCCAGCGCATGCACCATCCGCCCACGCATCATCACCGCCTGCGCGAGGACGTCATCGGCCAGGCCGGCTTCGCGCAAGGCGTCGAGTCCGCGCTCGGCCAACGCGAGATTGATGGAACGGCCGCCGAGGAATCCGCGCACGCGCGGATCGGGCCGGCGTTCGAAAACTTCCACGGCGAACCCGCGTTGGGCAAGCAAGGTCGCCAGCAATGCCCCGACCAGGCCGGCGCCGACGAGGGTGATGGATGGTTTCGTGTTCATGGGATCAACGCGCGCCACGCCATGCCTTCACCGCGTCGGCGTAGCGAAGGCAATCGGCGAACGTGTTGTAGAGCGGCGTGGGCGCGATGCGCATCACGTCGGGCTCGCGCCAGTCGCCCAAAATGCCGTGCGCCACCAGATGTTCGAACAGCGATTTGCCGGCGTCGCGACCGGCACGCACGCGCACCGAAAGCTGCGCGCCGCGACGGACCGGTTCGACGGGCGTGAGGATTTCCAGCGTGTCGTGCAGTTGCGATTCGATCAGCCATTCCAGGTAGCCGGTGAGCTGCCGCGATTTCTCGCGCAGGCGGAACATGTCCGCGCGATGGAACACATCCAGCGACACCCGCAGCGGCGCCAGTGCCAGGATCGGCGGATTGGACAATTGCCAGCCGTCGGCGCCGGGGGTGGCATCGAATTCCGGCCGCATCTCGAAGCGCGTGGCTTCGTTGCGGCCCCACCAGCCTTCGAAGCGCGGCAGCGTTTCGCGTGCATGGCGCGCATGCACGAACGCGCCGGCCACCGCGCCGGGACCGGCGTTGAGGTACTTGTAGGAACACCACGCGGCGAAATCGCAACCGCTGTCGTGCAGGCGCAAGTCGATGTTGCCGGCTGCATGCGCGCAATCGAAGCCGACGAGGCAGCCCTGCGCGTGCGCCAGTTTCGTGATCGCAGCCAGGTCGAACGATTGTCCCGTGAGGTACTGCACGGCGGGCAGCAGTACCAGCGCGATGCGCTTACCGTGTTGCGCGAGGACGCGTTCGATCGCTTCCATCGAGAGCGTGCCGCGCGCTTCGTCGGCATCCGCTTCGATCAGCGCCTCATTGGGATCGTAACCATGGAAGCGGATTTGCGAGGCGGCGAGGTCGCGGTCCGAGGGAAACGCGTGGCGTTCGATCAGGATCCCGTGGCGTGCGGGTGTCGGTCGGTAGAAGCTCACCATCAACAGGTGCAGGTTCACGGTGAGCGAGTTCATCGCCACCACTTCGACGGGCTCCGCGCCCACCACCTCGGCGAGGCCCTCGCGCACCTCGGCGTGATAGGGCAGCCATGGATGCCGCGCATGCAAATGGCCCTCCACCCCCAGCCGCGCCCAATCGTCGAGTTCGTCGAGCAGCGCCTGCCGGACACCGCGCGGCTGCAGGCCCAGCGAATTGCCGACCAGGTAGGTTTGTCCGCCGCCGGCGTGGGGCGGAATCAGGAATTCGTTGCGAAAGCCGCGCAGCGGATCGCCATCGTCCTGCGTACGCACCCATTCGGCGTCCGCGCGAAAATCTGAAGAATGCGACATGGTGAAACGTGAGCCTTTGGCCGCAGTCGGCGCGGCTGTCGTGGGAAACCAGGGCGTGGACGCCCGTTCTGCTGCAAGGATGCGACCGTGTCCGCAGCGGCATTTTCGCGCCGCCACGATCTCGGACCATCGCGAAAACCTATTTTTCCACCGCGCTCACGATCGACTGGCAGCCGGCGTCGAACGTCGAACTCCAGGCGGCGGCCGCGCCGGCTGGCCGGATGCAGCGCACCTGGATGGCGAGATTGGACCGGTACGCGTACACCTCGGTGTACGCGTTCTGCTCGCGGTTTTCGGTGGCGGTGTAGCGCAGGCTGGATTGATCGCCCGGCGACGTTGTCGCCAGGTAGCCGGGCAGCTTGTGCGCGCGCGCGGTGCCATCGCTGAGGAATTTCTGGAAGCCCTGCACCCCGTCGACCTGCTCGGTGGTGACCGTGATGCGTGACAGTGCGTTGGCGTCGGCGGGATTTTTCACCTGCAGTGCGACGAACTGGCGGGAGCCGTCCAGTTTTTCCATCAGCATCGGCCAAGCGTCGGGCGCGGCGAATTTCACCGTGCCATTGGCCAGCGAATAATCGGCCGCGAAGGCGGCCGGCGTGATCGTGAGCGCACACGCGCCGAACAGCGCCAGCAGCGAACCTGTGTTGCGATTCATGAAACCTCCGAAGGCGCATTGAATCGTTGTTTGGGCAATCCCAGCCATTCCAGTGCGGCGCCGTGGAACACGCGGTCGCGCTGGCGCGGTTGCAATTTGAGCGCGTCGATGCCGCTGCCGGGCTGCTGTTCGCCCAGCGGAAACGGATAATCGGTACCCAGCATCACGCGATCGTCCCCGACGACGTCGAGAAGATAGCGCAGCGCCTGTGGATCGTGTACGCAGGAATCGAAAAACAGGCGCCTGAAATATTCGCGCGGCGCGCGCGCGTTGTCGGTGGCGACGAGATCCGGGCGCATCCGGTATCCATGTTCGATGCGGCCGATGGTGAAGGGGAACGAGCCGCCGCCGTGCGCGAACGCGATGCGCAGGCTCGGCAGGCGTTCCAGTACGCCGCCGAAGATCAGGCTGCAAGCCGCGCGCGATTGCTCGGCCGGCATGCCGACCAGCCACGGCAGCCAATACTTTGGCATCGTGTCCTTGCCCATCATGTCCCATGGATGGATCAGGATCGCGGCGCCGAGATCGGCCGCGGCTTCGAAGAACGGAAACAGTTCCTGCGCGTCGAGATTCCAGTCGTTGACGTGCGAGCCGATCTGCACGCCCTGCAAGCCGAGCTGCTCGACGCAGCGTTCCATCTCCTCGATCGCGAGGCGCGGCGATTGCAGCGGCACGGTGCCGATGCCCGCGTAGTGCTGCGGATGCGCCCGGCAGATTTCCGCGGTGTGCGCGTTCAAGTGCCGGTGCAGTTCGCGCGCCTGGTTCGGTTTGGCCCAGTAGGAAAACAGCACCGGCACGGTGGAGATCACCTGCACGTCCAGGCCGAGTTTCCTGCATTCCTCGATCCGGAATTCGGCGTCGAACGAGTTCTGCCACACCTCGCGGAAGAATTTGTTGCCGCGATAAATGCGGTGATGCCCGCCCGCGTTCACCATCACGGGAAAACGCGGATCGCCGTATTTTTCGGCGAGATTCGGCCAGTCCGGCGGCAGGATGTGCGAATGGACGTCGACCTTCAGCATGCGGCAAGTATAGGTCAGGCACGCAAGCCGGCCGCGCTGCGCCGGGTCCCGGACCGTGGCATTTCGTGACGGAATCGCGCATTGCGTGCGAATTCCGACACCATGGGCCGACGGCGCGCGATTGGGGGATCGGGGTGAGCAACGCCTTCTGGGTCGGATTGAAGCAGCGGCGGCCGCAGCGCCTTACCAGATCGCCGAGGTGTATGCGTTGCGACGCGATCCGGACGCCATGTTCAAGTGGCTGGATCGCGCCTGGGCTGCACGTGATCCCGGTGTCTCATACCGGCTCTACGACCCCTGATCCTGCGATGCGGTGGCGATGAAACTGTGGGAGCGCGCCTGCGCGACCGAATTGCCGGGCATGCAGGGCACCTGGCGACGGTGCGGCCATCCTTGGCCACCCGTTCGGCTCGACGCGTGAGCCACTGGCATCATGCAAGCGTCATTTCTCACCTTGCAGGCAGACTCCTGCCGTGTTGCATCGGGTGGTTGCGCCAGCACGTGCAGCAAACTGTCAAACGCGAGCGATGTCAAGAACCCGCCGGGTCCGCCGAAGTGCAGTTACCGGCATTGTTGGGGGCGGTGACTTGCAATCGCCGCCACCGCGGTCTAGGGTTGGGGGAGCCCGCATCGGCACACCCAGGGGAGCGCCGCATGATTCGCGTGGTTTTGGTGGACGATCATGAACTGGTGCGTTCGGGGTTTTGCCTGATCCTTTCCGGGCAGCCCGACATCGAGGTGGTGGGCGAGGCCAGCAACGCGGAAGACGGTTTGCGGCTGGTGCGCGCAACGAAACCCGACGTCGCCCTGATCGACGTGCACATGCCCGGCATGAGTGGGCTCGAACTCACTGAACGCGTGCAGCGTTCCGGTCTGCCGACCCACATCGTGATCCTGACGGTGGTGCAGGATGCGCAATTCCCGCGCCGCCTGTTGCAGTCGGGCGCGCTGGGTTATCTCACCAAGGGTTGCCCGGCCGAGGAACTGGTGAACGCGGTGCGCACCGTCGCGCAGGGCAATCGCTACCTCGATGCCACGGTCGCGCGCGAGATGGCACTGGCTGCGGTCGATGGGGAAGCCTCGCCGCTGGAATCGTTGTCATCGCGCGAGCTGGAAGTCGCCTTGATGCTGGCACGCGGGCTGGCCGTCAACGAAGTTGCCGCCCGCCTGCACCTGAGCGCCAAGACCGTGTCGACCTACAAGCAGCGCCTGTTCGAAAAACTGAGCGTGCAGCACACCATCGCGCTCGCCCACGTGCTGACGGCGCACGGGCTCTTGGGCGAGCAACTGGGCGAAGTGTAAGCGGATCCGGTTCCAGATTGTCCGGAAGCGGCGGGCCCGCTTCCGGCATCGGTTACGCGCGGCGGCCGGTTGGCGCAAAAAGCTGCAGAACCAGCCCGTTGCGCGCGATCATTCCTGCGGTTTGTCAGGCTCGGAAGCCGGGGCCGCGGGGGTGGCTGGCGCCTTGGGCGGCAGCACGCTCGGCGCCAGGATCGGCCGGATTGCACCGGACAATGGTCGCGGGGTTGGAATCGCCGGATGACGCGGCAGCGGCTGAGCCATCGGTCGCGCCGTCGGCGGTGCCGCAAACAGCGATGGAGTGACCGGCTCCGGTTTCGGTACCGCGGGCGCGACCGGATGGGCGGACGGCGCGGGCGGCGGAGTTGGCGCTGCCGATGTTGCGGCAGACGCATGGGATTCCGGCGCGCGCGGCGTGACCGGCGCCGGTGTCACCGACGTGGGCTTCACGGGCACCGAGGCCTCCATCGGCGGTGTGGTAGGACGCGGCACGCTGCCGTTGGGTGCAGTCGCCGCGATCGGTTGCGGCGGCGCAGGCGCGACGGGTGCAGGAATCGCGGGCCTGGGTTCCGGGACGGCAAACAGCGACGCGGTCGCGGGCGCCTGTTCGTGCGTCACCGCTGTGGGTGAAGCCGCTGCTGGGGCCGGATGCCTGGCGACCTCTGCTGTTTCCGACGAATGCGGCGATTCGCCGCGCGGAGTGGTCGGCCGCGTCGAGGCAGGCGCGCGGTCGGCATCCTCGTCATCGATATCGTGCGACGCGGCTGGTGCGGCATCATGCGGCGCGGCAGCATTCGCATGCTTGCGACGTCGCCCACCGCGGCGGCCGCGGCGGCGCTTGCCGGTGCCCGTGGCATCGGCGGTCACCGGTGTTGCCGGCGCCTCGGCGCCGTTGGCGATGTTTTCGACCGGTTTGGCGAGGTCGGCCTCGGCGTCCGCGGCGGAGACCGGCTTCGGGAGCGTCGGGCGCTGCGCCTCGTGATGCGGTGCCGCGGTCGATTCGCCGCGCGGGGGCCTGGATTCCTGGGCGCGGGACTCGGCGATGGGCTTCGCCGCTGCGGGCGCCGCGGGTTTCTGCGCCGGGCGCGCCTGACGTTGCGCATCTTCGCTGCGCGATTTGCCCGATCTGGATTGCGACGATTTGGACGCCTGCGAGCCTTGCTGGCGCGCGCGGCGCGAATCACCGTCGCGATCATGGCCGTTGCGGCGCCCGCCATTGCGCGAAGCGTCGGATCGGCGTTCGGAAGAACGTTCGCGGCGTTGCGTGTCGCCCGATTCCATCACGCGCTTCGGCTGGGTCCGTTCGGACGGCGCCGCTTCCGGTGCGGGCGGATTGCGGAACCAGCCGAACAGGCGGCCCAGCAGGCCGCCGGATGGCGCGGCGGGAGGGGACGCGACGGGTGCGACCGATGCAACCGGCGCCGGTGCGATTTCTTCGCGCTGCGGCATCGGCGTGGCGCGCTGGATGCCGCTGACGGCGGGCTCCTCGCCGTGCACCACGACGCCCATCCGCGGTTGCGGCGTGGCCGCCACTTCGGTCAGGCGTTCGTAGCTCGGCTTGGCGTGTTCGCCCATCTCGCTGTCGCGGATGCGGGTGATTTCGAGGTGCGGCGTTTCCAGGTTCTCGTCGGCGACGATCACCACGTGTACCTTGTGGCGTAACTCGATCTCGACCACGCTGGAGCGCTTTTCGTTGAGCAGGAAGTTGGCCACGCGCGGTGGCGCCTGCACCAGCACCTGCCCGGTGTTTTCCTTCATCGCGTGTTCTTCGATCAGGCGCAGCGCCGACAGCGACAGCGATTCGATGCCGCGGATGCGGCCGTGGCCGTCGCAGCGCGGGCACACGATCTGCGTCGATTCCTCGAGGCTCGGCCGCAGGCGCTGGCGCGACAATTCCATCAGGCCGAAGCGCGAGATGCGGCCGAGTTGCACGCGCGCGCGGTCCAGCTTCAGCGCATTGCGCAGTTTTTCCTCGACTTCGCGCTGGTGGCGCGAACTTTCCATGTCGATGAAGTCGATGACCACCAGGCCGCCCAAGTCGCGGATCCGCAACTGGCGCGCGATTTCGACCGCGGCCTCGCAGTTGGTGTGGAACGCGGTGTCCTCGATGTCGCTGCCCTTGGTGGCGCGCGCCGAGTTGATGTCGATGGAAGTGAGCGCCTCGGTGGGATCGATCACGATCGAACCGCCCGACGGCAGCCGCACGTTGCGGTCGTACGCGCTTTCGATCTGGGTTTCGATCTGGAAGCGGGTGAACAGTGGCGTGGTGTCGTCGTACAGTTTCAGTTTGCGCAGGCTGTTCGGCATCACCTGCTGCATGAACTGTTTGGCGTCTTCGTACAGCGACGGTTCGTCGATCAGGATTTCGCCGATGTCGGCGCGGAGATAATCACGCAGCGCGCGGATGAACAGCTTCGATTCCTGGTAGATCAGGAACGGTGCGGATTTCTCGGCGGCGGCTCCGGAAATCGCCTTCCACAGTTGCAGCAGGTAATCCAGGTCCCACTGCAGTTCCTCGGCGTCGCGGCCGACACCGGCGGTGCGCACGATCAGGCCCATGCCGTCTGGCACGGTGACGTGATCCAGCGCTTCCTTGAGCGCCTGGCGATCCTCGCCCTCGATCCGGCGGGACACCCCGCCCGCGTTGGGGCTATTGGGCATCAGCACCATGTAGCGGCCGGCCAGCGAGATATAAGTGGTGAGCGCGGCACCCTTGTTGCCACGTTCCTCCTTCTCGACCTGGACGATCAGTTGCTGGCCTTCCTTCAGCAGATCGCGGATGCCGGCCTTGTTGTGGTCGGCGCCGGGCGTGAAGTATTCGCGGGAGATTTCCTTCAGCGGAAGGAAGCCGTGGCGTTCGGCGCCGTAGTCGACGAAGCAGGCTTCGAGGGAGGGTTCGACCCGCGTGATGCGGGCCTTGTAGATGTTCGACTTCTTTTGTTCGCGGGAGGGGATTTCGAGGTCAAGGTCGTACAGGGCTTGGCCATCGACGATGGCCACGCGCAACTCCTCACGCTGAGTTGCGTTGATCAACATGCGTTTCATTGTGGATTCCTTGAGGTTGCCGTCGCCGCGCGCGTCGTCGGCGGCGCCTTCAGGGGGCGGCCGGCTGGATGACGCGCCGCGCCTGGCGGCAGTCGCCGGGACCGATCAATGGTCCCGGCTGGTGATGAATGGAATGGCTCGCGTCCCGATGTCCCCGCACCATCATGCCGACGGTGGGCAAACATCGACCCGAACGTTACGATGGCGAGGTACCGGCTGCTCCCGGTCAGGAATGGCAGGCGGAAGCCTTGTCCGCGCGGCGAACGGGTGCAGGGTCGCCCATGTGGGACCAGAGCCTGCTTGACGTCGGGCAATCCTATCATCACAAAAGGATTTTTTTCAATGGGGACGGCAACTTCGGCCAAGGATTTCAGTTCGGTGCGAACCGTGGAGGTCGGCCCCGAGCGCGATGGCCAGCGTGTGGACAACTGTCTGGCAACGCTTCTGAAGGGGGTGCCGAAGACGCATATCTACAGGTTGCTCAGGACTGGCCAGGTGCGCGTGAACGGCAAACGCGCCAAGCCCGACACCCGGCTCGTGGCAGGTGACCAGTTGCGGATTCCGCCGGTGCGGATGGCCGAACGCGCCGAACCTGGCGCACCACCCGCGGCGATACTGGACCAGATCCGCCAAGCCGTGATTTTCGAGGATAAGGATTTCCTGGCCATCGACAAGCCGGCCGGCATCGCCAGCCATGGCGGCAGCGGCGTGACGTTCGGCGCGATCGAGTTGCTGCGCGCGGCGCGGCCCAAGGATCACCTGGAACTGGCGCATCGGCTTGATCGGGATACCTCGGGCGTGCTGGTGTTCGCGCGTTCGCGGCGTGGGCTTATCGGCGTGCAGGACCTGATCCGGGCGGGCGAGACGAAGAAGCAGTACCTGTGCCTGATGACCGGCAAGCTCCGGCGTGCGAAGTTCGACGTCAATGCGCCGTTGCGAAAATCGGTGCTGTCGGGCGGCGAGCGCATGGTGCGGGTGGACGAGGACGGCAAACCGGCGCTCACGTTCTTCCGCGAGATCGAGCATTACCCGGATTGCAGCCTCGTCGAGGCGACGCTCGCCACCGGCCGCACCCATCAGATCCGCGTGCACGCCGTGCACGCAGGCTATCCGCTGGCGGGCGATCCGAAGTACGGCGAGCGCGAGGCCAACAAGCGCTTCGCGAAGCTCGGGTTGAAACGCCTGTTCCTGCACGCGGCGCGTTTCGAATTCGAACTGGGCGAACGCGCCTACAGTTTTTCCGCGCCACTGCCGGATGATTTGCGCTCCGTGCTGGATCGGTTGTAGCGGAGTGGCCGTTCACGGCGCCGCCACCTCCGACTGTTAAAATCGCACCTTTTGCCGGGACGCGCGCATGAAAGTGACCATCTTCGGGACGGGCTACGTCGGCCTCGTCACCGGAACCTGCCTCGCCGAAATGGGCAACCACGTGCTTTGCGTGGACGTGGACGCGGACAAGATTGCGCGGCTGGAGCGCGGTGAAATTCCGATTTTCGAGCCGGGTCTGGAACCGCTGGTCCAACGCAATCACGAAGCCGGCCGGCTGGCGTTCAGCACCGATCCCGAGGCAGCGGTCGCGCACGGCGACACGATTTTCATCGCGGTCGGCACGCCACCCGACGAGGACGGCAGCGCCGACCTCAAATACGTGCTGGCAGTGGCGCGCAGCATCGGTGAAAACCTCACCGGCTATGCCGTGGTGGTGGACAAATCCACCGTGCCGGTCGGCACCGCGGATCGCGTGCGCGCCGAGATCGATGCGGCCCTGAATCAGCGCGGCGTGGAAATCGCCTTCGACGTGGTTTCCAATCCCGAATTCCTGAAGGAGGGCAATGCGGTCGACGACTGCATGAAACCCGATCGGATCGTGATCGGCTCGTCATCGTCGCGCGCGATCGACCTGCTGAAATCGCTGTATGCACCGTTCAATCGCAACCACGACCGCATCGTGGTGATGGACGAGCGCTCGGCCGAGCTGACCAAGTACGCGGCCAACGCGATGCTGGCCACCAAGATCAGCTTCATGAACGAAATCGCCAACATCGCCGAGCACGTCGGCGCCGACGTCGAGATGGTGCGTCACGGCATCGGCTCCGATCCGCGCATCGGCTACAGCTTCATCTATCCCGGCACCGGCTACGGCGGCTCGTGTTTTCCGAAAGACGTGCAGGCGCTGGAACGCACCGCGCATTCGAACGGTTACAAGGCGCGCCTGCTCGGCGCAGTGGAAGCGGTGAACCGCGACCAGAAGCGCAAGCTCTTCGACCTGTTGTCGCGGCATTTCGGCGGCAACCTGCGCGGCAAGACCATCGCGCTGTGGGGCTTGGCGTTCAAGCCCAATACCGACGACATGCGCGAAGCGCCCAGCCGGGTATTGATGGAAGCCTTGTGGCAGGCCGGCGCGAGGGTGCGCGCGTACGATCCGCAGGCCCGCGGCGAAACCTCGCGCATTTACGGCAAACGCGATGACCTGGTGCTGTGCGACGATCCCTCGGCGGCGCTGGAAGACGCCGATGCGCTGGCCGTGGTGACCGAATGGAAGGTGTTCCGCAGCCCGGATTTCGCGCACATCAAGGCAAGCTTGAAGAACCCGGTGATTTTCGATGGTCGCAACCTGTACGATCCCGTGATGGTCGAATCCGCGGGGCTCGCGTACTACGGGATCGGGCGCGGGCGCAGTACGGTTTCAGTGAAAAAGGGCATGAGCGATGATGGCCACACAGAACGACGAGCGGATGAACGAGCTCGAGTTGAAGCTGACCTTCCTCGATGACGCGGTCGCTTCATTGAACGATGGCGAGGCGCAGCAGACGCGCCGGTTGCTGCAACTCGAAAATGCGTTGACCGAACTGCGCCGCGAGCTGGCGTCGTTGCGCACGAGCCTTGTGGACAACGTGCATGAAGAAGAGCCGCCGCCGCATTATTAGTGCGATCATCCGTGATCGCTGCGTCGCTGATTTTCGTCGTGGCCTCCTGGATGCATGGCTCCCAAGCACCAGAACGGCCATCCATGGCCTGACTTTCCACCGGAAGCCGCTTCGAATTGCGTGTCGACGATATCCTCGTTCAAAGCGACGTCGTAGGTTGGGCTGAGCAACGCGAAGCCCAACATCGGGCCAACAAGAACATCATTCGTTCCTCATGAGTGAATCCCTGCGTGACCTGTTGCTGAAGGCCGGATTCAAGCCTTCGCCAGCGGCCAAACCGAAACAACACGTGCGCCACAAGCCCGAACCGCGCAAACCCCGCGACTCGGCCGAGCCCGATCTCGCCAAGGCCTTCGCATTGCGCGCTCGAGCCGATCGCGCCGAGCGCGAGGCGGCCGAACGCGAGGCGCGCGAAAAGGCCGCGGCGAAGAAGGAACGCAAACGCAAATTGCAGGCGCTGTTGGCAGGCAAGGTGCTCAACCGCGAGGACGCCGAACAGGTCCGCAACTTCGAATTTGCCGGCAAGATCCGCCGCATCTATGTCACGCCCGGGCAGTTGCAGCAGGTCAATGCCGGGGAATTGGGCGTAGTGATGCACAACGGTCGCGCGGTGCTCGTGCTCCGCGAAACCGCCCTGCAAACCCAAGCCATCGCGCCGGAAGCCGTGGCCTTGCTGGTCGATCCGAACCCGCCGGCGGCAGATGACGGCGTGCCCGACGATTTGATGTGGTGAAGAATCCGGGATCCGAGCACAGCTTCTGGATATCCATTCGGCGCAAGTCACGGCGCGGTTCCACCAGCCACGATTGGCTGGCGGAATCCCCGCGTTTCGTTCGTCAAAGGCGTGTCGAACTCGCCGTGCCGCACAGGGCCACGATCAGGCTGCCATCCGCAGCGTAAATCGTGGATCGCACCGGCCCGGACGCCGTCTTGCCGTCGAGGCTCAGTTTGAGGTCGCGATCCACGGTGCCGATGCCGTAGAACTCGCCGTCCTCGAAAAAGTAGTACTGCAGATGCATCGAATAGTGGTTGGTGCGTGGGTTGTAGGACCAGCTGCCAAGGCCGATGTTGCGCGTGAAGACTCCCGGGAGTCCGAACACGCCGGGCGCACCGGTCGGCGGGAACTCCGGACTTTCAGTGACGGTGCCGCCCGCGTTGAAGGAGAGCGTATTTCCGACTGGCTGAGTCGGCGTGGTTCCGCAGGGCCCGACTTTGCCCTCGTTCGTTTCAAACACGCCGACCAGCCGGCTGGCGAACCAGCCGGAGGTGGTTAGCGGGTCAGCGATTCCCCGAGCGCCCGTTGCACCAGCGGCAGTGGACAGGGCGAGCAGGGTGATTGCAAGCGCGCGTTTGGTGTTCATCGTGATTCTCCTCTTGGATTGTCGTTTTGCAGGTCCCCCCTCAGAACTGGGCGCATGCCCACTGACGCGGTCTCGGCCAGCCGTTCATTCCATGGAAACGTGTGAGCCTTCCTTCGATGGGCAAGGTCGCCGAAACCTACCCCGGCGACGCGCATAAGGTCGCTCACCGTCGCCCGGGAATCCTGCTAGATTGCTGAAAAGTTCTGAATTCTCTCGAAGCTCACGCGCGTGGGGATGGAACGGCGCCAATACGAGTTCTCCGGCTATCGACTGGATGCCGTGTCGCGGGAATTGTTCGGCCCAGATGGCACGACGATTTCCGTCACGTCCAAGGCACTGGACGTGCTGGCATATCTGATCCGACAGCGGGATCGGGTAGTCGACAAGGACGATCTGCTCGCCGCGGTGTGGGCGGGGCGGGTGGTCGAGGAGAACAATCTCACCCAGGCGATTTCCGCGCTGCGCAAGGCATTCGGCGTCCGGCCGCCGGAGCATCGCTTCATCGTCACGATTTCCGGGCGCGGCTATCGATTCGTCGCCGACGTCAACGAATCTGGCGCGGTCGAAGCTGCGATTCCGGCGCCGCCGCAAACCGCGCTCGCGGTATTGCCGTTCCGGTCGATTTCATCGGGACCGCGCGACGAGTTGCTCGAACTCGGCCTGACCGAAACCCTGATCACCCAACTCAGCCGCGTTCCCTATTTGCGCGTGCGCGCGTTGGGCTCGTCTCTGCATCTTGCGCAAGAGGTGGCACACGATCCCGATGCGGCGGGCCGGCAACTCGGCGCGGCCTTTGTCATCGACGGTTCCGCGCAGCAGGTTGGCGGCCGCGTTCGGGTCAATGTCCGGCTGCTGTCGGTCGCCAGCGGCGCGACCGTCTGGGCGGACACCATCGATACCCGTGTCGAAGATGTGTTCACGCTGCAGGACAGGATTTCCGGTGCCGTGGTAAAGGCATTGGCGCTCCCCGGCATCGCCATGCCGGAACGCCGGCGCAGATCTCGACGCGGCGATGCCGAGGTTTATCGCGCCTGGTTGCAGGGCTATCACCTGCTGCAGCGTCCGGATGAGGGGAACTTGAAGAAGGCGATCTCGGCGTTCCGCCGTGCGATCGATCTGGATGCCGCGTACACGCGTGCCTACGCCGGGATTGCATTTGCCTATCGCGGCCTGGTGCACATCGACCATGAACCAGGCGAAATGTTCGGACTGGCCAAGGCGGCGGTCGCGCAGGCGCTGAAGCTCGATCCGGACTCGCCTGAGGCGCTCACCGCGCAGGGCCGCATCCGGCACCTGTACGACTGGGATTGGGCGGGCGCGGAAGCTTCGCTGCAACGCGCGATCGAGCTGAATCCCAGCCTGATGGAAGCGCGCTATGCCTGTGCGCATCTGCTGGTGCACCTGGGCCGGTTCGAGGAAGGCCTGGAGCAGGCGCGCCAGGCGCGCGAACTGGATCCCCTGTCGCCGATGGTCAACGCGATCTACGCCGGGCTGCTCACCGCCGCCGGGCAAACCGAAGCCGCGCAAAAACAGGTTCGGCGGGCGCTGGAACTGAAACCGCGTTTCTGGGTCGCATTGCAAGTCCGCGCAGGGCTGGCCATGGGACGTGGCGACACGGCAGCGGCCATGGGGGACCTCGCTTCGGCCGTCGACGACTCGGATCGTGCGAGTCAGATATTGGCACTTCAGGCCATTGCGCATGCTGCGGCGGGAGACCGCATCCTGCCGCAGGAAGTCCTGCAGGAGCTGGAGGCGCGTCGCACGCAGCGCTACGTTCCCGCCACCAGTTTCGCCGCGGCGCACGCGGCGCTCGGCAACACCGATGCCGCGCTGGACGAACTGGAACGTGCGTATCGCGAGCGGGACATCCGCATGGCTTTCATGAAAGTGGATGCGCGCTGGAACGTCTTGCGTGCGCAGCCGCGTTTCCGGGTTTTGGCACAGCACATGGGTCTGGTGAGCGATCGCGGTTGCAGCCGGCTTTGAAATCGTCGGCACGACTGCCGCGGCTTGCGACTAACCGGCTTGCGTCGCCAAGGCCGGATTGAACCAACCCTGTTTGGGTGCGAAACGCGCCCCGTGCGCGTGCGCCAGTGCTTCGAGCCTTTCCCGCAATACGCCGGCGCCGATCGTGCGGAGGTACTGGATCGGGCCGCCGCGGAAGGGTGCGAAACCGGTGCCGAAGATCACCCCGGCATCCAGCAGGTCGGCATCCGCGACCACGCCGTCGTGCAGGCAAGCCACGGCTTCGTTGAGCATCGGCAGGATCAGGCGGTCTTCGAGATCGGCGGGCGCGCGATAGCCGGGATCGACTTTCGGTTTCTCCGGCCGGCCGTCCTTCCACACATAAAAACCTTGGCCATCCTTCTTGCCGCGCTTGCCGCCCTCGACCTTGTCGGCGATCCCGTTCGGCAATTCGAGTCCAAGGAACGGACCGAGTTCGCGCCCCACCGAGAGCGCGACATCGAGGCCGACGGTGTCGATCAATTCGATCGGACCCATGGGCATGCCGAAACGTTTGCCCGCGCGGTCGATCACCGCGTCGGGAATGCCTTCGGTGTGGCAACGCACCGCCTCCAGCAGGTACGGCACCAGAACGCGGTTCACCAGGAACCCCGGCGTGCCGAGCACCGGCAACGGCAGCTTGCCGATGGCCTTCACCCACGCCCATGCGCGTTTTTCCAGCGAGGGGTCGAGCGCATCGTGGCGCACCACTTCCACCAGCGGCATCTGCGCGACGGGATTGAAGAAGTGCAGGCCCAGGAAGCGCCGCGGTTCGGCAATCGCGACGCGCAGTTCGTTCAGAGGAATCGACGACGTGTTGGTGGCGATCAACGCGTCGCCCGCGATGCCGTGTTCGAGCGTGCGATACACCGCTTCCTTGGCTTCCGGATTTTCGTAGATCGCTTCGATCGCGAGTTGCGATGACGCGATGCCTGCGCCTTCTACGTCCGGCTTCAGGCGCGCTTCCACCTGTGCGATGCGCTCGCGGGTTTTGAGTTTCTTCTCGAACAATTTGCGCGCGCGTGCCAACGCAGGTTCCACGAACTTCATTTCGCGGTCTTGCAGCGTCACCTCGAAGCCCCGCAAGGCGCTCCACGCGGCGATGTCGCCACCCATCACGCCGGCCCCGATCACGTGCACATGCTGGATGCCGTGCACGGTCTCGCCTGCGAGTCCGCGCAGTCGTTCGCGCAGGAAGAAGATCCGAATCAAGTTATGTGCCGTGGGCGTGGCCGCGAGCCTGGCGACCGAGCGCGCTTCCAGTTTGAGCCGCTGCGCGATGTCGCCGCCGCCGCGACGCCACACGTCGATCAACGCGAAGGGTGCGGGGTAATGCCGTGGCGGCGCCTTCGCCGCAGCCTGCTTGCGCATGATCGGCGCAAGGATCTGTCGCGCGGGCCAGCAGTTCGTCCACCACGCGATGGCGCGTTGAGCGAACGGTCTCGCGATTGGCCTCAACGCCAACTTGTGCGCTTCTTCGAGCAACGCCTCGGGCGCGGCCAGGCGATCGACCAGACCTTCCGCGAGCGCGCGCTCGGCAGACGCTGCCCGCCCGGTCAGCATCATCGCGAGCGCCCTGGGTGCGCCAATGAGGCGCGGCAGCCGCGCGGTGCCGCCCCAGCCCGGATGGATGCCGAGTTGCACTTCCGGCAGCGCGATGCGCGTTTCCGGCGCGCGCGCGGCGACGCGCATCCGGCAGGCCAGCGCGAGTTCGGTGCCACCGCCCATGCAGGTGCCGTGGATGGCGGCCACCGTCGGCATCGGCAGGCGTGCGAGGCGCTCGAACACTCGCTGCCCGTGTTCGATTTCGTCGCGCACGGTGCCCTTTCGATCGTAGGTTTCGAATTCCTTCAGGTCCGCGCCGACCGCGAAACCCGAGGCCTTGCCCGAATGGATCACCACCGCGGCAGGACGTTCGATCGCGATGCGTTCCAGCATGCCGTCCAATTCGTCCAGCAACGATCGTGACAATGCGTTCACGCCGCTGCCGGCACGATCTACGCACAGCACGAGGACGCCATCCGCGCCCATCGAAGCATGCCAGTGGCTGAATCGCAAACCGTCGAACACTTCTCAGTCCTGTGGTTGCCGTTTGCGCATCATGATTGATCTCGCAGGGATCGCGGTCAACGTCGGGTGAAGGGATACATGGCCGATATCGAATCGTCAACGCAGGAAGTCGAAAACAATCTGCTGGACCGCATCCTTGCGGCGGAGAGCGTGGTGGTGGCATTGCGCTGCGACGACACCGCAGCGGTCACGGATGCACTGCGGCGCATCGCGCTGCGCACCGGCAAGGCGATCTATGTGTGGCGCCGACATGCCGGTCTGTGGCGGTTGCGCGGGCGCGATGAAGCGGTGCCCGGCGCGATCCATCCGGCCGACGCGTTGCGTTTCATCGAACGCAGCCCGCGGTTCGGCGTGTATTTTCTGGCCGAATCCCCACAGACTTGGGGGCCGGAACTCGTGGCTTTGCTGCGCCGGATTGCCAAGATCGATCCGCGCCAGTCGAAACGCCTGGTATTGCCGGGGACGCTCGCGGATTTGCCGCCCTCGCTGCCCGCACGCGAGCTTGCCTGGGGCTGCTCCGTGGCCCCGCCTTTGCGCCTGCGGCAAGGTGCGTGGGCGTGGGCGCAATGATGGATGGTGAAAAGCGTCCGGTGCTGGTGGTTGCGTCCTCGCGCGAGGACCGTCGCGTCTTGTTCGACGCATTGGATGGCATGCGCGTCGTGGAAATCCTCAGTGCACGCGATGCCATCCATGCGCGCGCGCTGCTCGGGCGTTCGCCACGCCCGATCCTGGCGGTGCTGGATTTTACGCATGCGCCTGCGCAGTCGCGTACCCTGTGCGCGGAACTGGACGGCGTGCCGGTAATCGGATTGTTTGGTGCGGATTCCGGCACGCAGGATGGCCATGCATGTCCGTCTGCGTGCGGCAACGTGAAGGCATGGTTGCGCGCGCCGGTGGATGCCACGGAAGCGGCGGTCCGCATGCGTGAGGTGCTGGATGCGCCCGCGCCGCCGGCGCCTTCGCTTGCGCACAGCCATGAACCCGTTGCGCCCCCGCAGCCGCTGCCCGTCGATCCGGACACGACGCTGCAGATGATTGCCGGGTTGTTGCAGCCGGCGCGCGATGCGGCGGGCCTGTCGGTCCTGGTGCAGCGTGCGATGCAGGCGTTCGACATGGATCTGATGGTGATCGCCGAACGCGGCGCGCCTGGTGAGACGCTGCGTTCCCTGGCGCGGATGGATCGCCTTTCGAAACCGGGGGCATCGGATCCGCTGGTGCAGCCATTCGTGCAGCAGGCATTGGAAGGCGAGGGTCTCGTTCGCATCGTGGCTTCGCCGTTGGATGATGCGTTCGCCGGCGAAACGGGCTGCGCGTGGTACGCGGCCTTGCCGCTATTCGACATGGCCCGCAATCCGCTGGGTTTGATGGTCTGTGCGTCTCGCAAGCCGTTTGCCGAATCGCCGGCAGCGCTGAAGCCGTTGCTGGAAATCCTCGGTACCCGTTTCGCCGCACTGCTGGAATTGCGCGCCGAACGCGAGCGCGGCCGCAGCCGTTCGCTGATGGATGGGCTGACCGGCTTGCCCAACCGGATGCTGTTCAACGACCGGCTGAAATCGGTGCTGCACGATGCGCGTCGCACCGGCGAGGTGTTCGCGGTGTTGTTCGTGGACATGGATCACTTCAAGGGCATCAACGATTCGCTGGGCCACGCGGTGGGCGACCAGGTGCTGGTGGCGGGCGCACGGCGCCTGACCGATGCCGTGCGCGCGTCCGATACCGTCGCCCGTTACGCGGGCGACGAATTCATGGTGATCGTGCGGCATGTCAGCGATCGTCGCGACATCGATCGGGTCGCGGCCAAACTCCTGAAGGGCGTGCAGGCGCCGCTGGTGCTGGACGACGGCTCCGAATTGCACGTGACGACGTCGATCGGCGTCAGCATCTATCCCGAAGATGCCACCGACGCTGAAGGCCTGGTGAAGCATGCCGACATGGCGATGTACAGCGCCAAGGCGCGCGGCCGCAACAACATGCAGGTGTATGCGGACGTGCCGGCCGATACGCACGGGCAGCGCATGGAAATGGAATCGCGCCTGCGCGAAGCCGAGGCCAACCGCGAACTGTCCTTGCACTACCAGCCGCAGATCGACTTGGCCACCGAAGAGATCGTGGCCGTGGAGGCCACGGTGCGCTGGCAGCATCCGGTGCTGGGGCTGTTGAGCCCCGCCTTCTTCATGCCGCTGGCCGAGGAAACCGGACAAAGCCTGTCGATCGGCGAATGGGTGGTGCGCCGTGCCTGCGCCGACGTGGCAGCATGGCGTCGCCGCCACAAGTTGCCGCTGCGGCTGGCGGTGAACCTGTCGGCATTGCAATGGATGCAGCCGAACCTGACCGCGATGGTGGAGGCGGCTTGTCGCGATGCGAAGCTGGACCCCGAAGTACTGGACCTGGAAACGCCCGAGGGGGTGCTGGCGAACCCGCAGCCGGAACTGGCCAAGGCCATCGCCTCGCTGCGAAAGACCGGCTGCCGTTTGGTGGCCGACCACGCCGGCGACGCGCACAGTGCGCCCGAGCTTGCCGGGGCATTGCCGGTGGACGCCATCAAGGTCGACCCGAGCTTCGTGCGCAACATCGGCAGCGATCCCGACGACGAGTCGGTGGTGTCGTCGATCCTCGATGCGGCGCGCATGCAGCGTCGGCGGGTGATCGCGGACGGCGTGGAAACCGAACGCCAGCTGGAATTCCTGCGCGAGCGGGGCTGTGACGCCGCACAGGGGCCGCTGTTCTGCCGGGCGCTACCGGCCGGTGCCTTTGCGCGATTGCTGCGCGCGCGCGGCACGACGTGGGTTGCCAAGCCCCCAGTCCTGGCACCGAACGCACCGGGCAAGCCACATTCGCCGGCTGCCGGCCGCAGGCGCGGTGCCCGCGGCTGACCTTTCGTCCGTGGTGGCGGCCTTCGGGCCGCGCTAGGCTTGATCCGGAGGCGAAAAGGCCCAACCATCTTGGCGAAGGTTGCGGGTCAAGGGTTGCGGGATGACGATTGCGGATGAACTTTCGCGCGCCGAGCGCGGTCAGACGGGGGTGCATATCACCTCCGGCGCATCAGGGAGTGCCGCCCGGATGGGCGATGTGGAAACCGATCGTGCCCTGGTGGCGCGCGTGCGCAAGGGCGACAACAAGGCTTTCGACCTGCTGGTCCGGAAATACCAGCACAAGATCATCGGCCTGGTGTCGAGATACGTGCACGACTGGAGCGAGTGCGAGGATGTGGCCCAGGAGGCCTTCATCCGCGCCTATCGCGCCATCGGAGCGTTCCGTGGTGACAGCGCCTTTTATACCTGGATGTACAAGATCGCCGTGAATACCGCGAAGAACCATCTGGTCGCCCAAGGCCGCCGCCCGCCCGCCGAAGACATCGACGCGGATACCGCGGTGCAGTTCGATGCCGGCGCCCGCTTGCGCGACGAGGCCACCCCAGAACACGAGCTGGCCCGCCACGAGATTGAACAAACCGTGTTCGCCACGGTCGAAAAATTGCCCGAGGAATTGCGCGACGCGATTACCCTGCGTGAGGTCGATGGCCTTTCCTACGAGGAAATCGCCGAACGCATGAATTGCCCGATCGGCACCGTGCGTTCGCGCATCTTCCGGGCCCGCGAAGCCATCGATGAAAAACTGCGTCCGCTGTTGTCCAACGATGAAACATGATCTGGCGATGAGTGCTGCAAGAGGTGCATGGTGATGGATCCGACCAGCCGCGAAGACCTTTCCGCCCTGATGGACGGTGAACTGGCCGCCGAACCGACGCGTTTCCTGCTGCGGCGCCTCGAACACGATCCCGATCTGTCCGCCGTCTGGTCACGCTGGCACCTGATCCGCGCCTGCCTGGCCTCCGATTCGGCGCGGATGTCTGCGCCGAAACGCGACAATGACTTTGCGGCCCGCGTGGCCACGGCTTTGCAGGTCGAGGCCGCGCCGCAGGCGCGCCAGCGCCACTGGGCGCGTTACATGGGCGGCGGCGCAATCGCCGCCGGCGTCGCGGTCGCCGCATTGATGTTGAACGCGCCGGCCCCCCGCGGCGATGCACCGGCGCCGGTTGCGCAAAGCCGTCCCGCCGCGAGTTCCGCCGTGCCGACTGCGTTGGCCGAAACATCGTCCACGCTGAATCCGGTCACGCCGCCGTGGCTGCTGTCGCGTCAACCCACCGTGCTCTCGGCGCAACCGGCTTCGGCCAACGTCGTGTACGGCACCGGTTTGATGCAGCCCGATTACCTGCGCCGCGCCACCTATGCGCGTGACGAGGTGTCGCCTTACGCGTCGTTCCAGCAGACCAGCCAGGCTGCCTTGCCATTCTCGATCGTGTTGCTGCCGGAGCCGCCGTCCTCCAGCGCCTCCGTGGCGCGGCACTGAGGTCGCGCGGCCGCGGGTGACGCGGGCAGGTTCGGCGGGGCGACACGTTGCTTGAGATGCGCACCGTTTGCCGGTGCTCCACATTGCGCGCCACGATTTTCGGGCGCGGCGGTGGAATGATTTTGTCTATTGATGGATGAGGAGAAAACCATGTTGAAACGGGCGAGGCGGGTGGCCGCCGTATTCGTTCTGCTGTGTTTTTCCGGCGTCGGCGCGTCGTTGGCGGCGACACCGACGGTGGCGCTTCCGGATTTCACCGGCATCGTGCAGAAATACGGGCCGGCGGTGGTGAACGTGGTGGCACATTACAAGCACGTCAGCGAGATGGGCGACGATCATCCGGGTGAGCAGCAAACGCAGGAGCCGCAGCTGCCGGAAATCTTCCGGCACTTCTTCGGCATGCCGTTCGGTCCGCAACTCCAGCGGCCCGATCGCGGCGGCGAATCGCTGGGCTCGGGCTTCGTCATTTCCGCCGACGGTTACATCCTCACCAACCGCCACGTGGTCGCCAATGCCGATTCGGTGACCGTGCACCTGCCGGATCACCGCAGCTTTCCGGCGAAGGTGGTCGGTGAGGACAAGATCTACGACATCGCGCTGCTGAAGATCAACGCGAGCAAGCTGCCGACCGTGCAGATCGGCAATTCGGATGAGCTGCAGCCGGGCCAGTGGGTGGTCGCGATCGGCTCGCCGTTCGGGCTCGACCACTCGGTCAGCGCGGGCATCGTCAGTTACGTGGGCCGCAGCCTCGGTGGGCAGGATCAGCCGGCGGTGCCGTTCATCCAGACCGACGTACCGATCAACCGCGGCAACTCGGGTGGGCCGCTGTTCAACCTGCAGGGCCAGGTGGTCGGCATGAACTCGCAGATCTTCTCGACCAGCGGTGGCGCTATGGGGTTGTCGTTCTCGATTCCCATCAATCTTGCGATGGACGCGGAACGCCAGCTCAAGACCAAGGGCTTCGTCAGCCGCGGCATGATCGGCGTCGGTATCCAGGATGTCAGCAGCGATACCGCCAAGGCCATGCATCTATCCGACGAAAACGGCGCATTGGTCCGCTCGGTGCAGCCGGACGGCCCGGCCGCCAAGGCGGGCCTGAAGATCGGCGACGTGATCACCGGCTTCAATGGCAAGAAGATCTACGACTCGGCGCAACTGCCGCCAGCGGTTGCGATGACCGCGCCCGGGACCGAGGCGACCCTCAACATCCTGCGCGACGGCAAGCCCATGACGGTGAAGGTCGGGGTCGCGGAGATGCCGCGCAACGGGCTGTCGCAGGAACTGTTCGCCGGCGCCCCGCCAGCAACCAGCGGCAGCAACCTGCTCGGCGTGACCGTGCAGGACATCACGCCCGGCATGCGCCAGCAACTCGGCTACAGCGGCAAGGGCGGCGTGGTGATCACCGACGTCGAAGGGCCGGCTGCACGCGCGGGGTTGTCATCCGGTGACGTGATCCTGCGCGTGGGCAACAAGCCCGTGAACAGTGTTTCCGAGTTCCGCCGCGAAACCGCGAGCGTGAAGGCGGGCAGCACGGTGCTGCTGCTGGTGTCGCGTCAGGGACAAAACCAGTTCATCGCGATCAGCGTACCGGAGAAGTGACGACAGGATGTCGTCACCCCGGCCAATACAGGGATGTATGCTGGGCCGGGATCCAGTGCTTTTGCTTTGGACGTCCCTATATGGCCCGGGACTCGGGAAGCCTCACAACATTTGTCACTCCGGGGCTGCCCGCGTTTATGCGGGCAGAACCCGGAATCGGTACAGCATGCAACACGTAGGTCGGGCTGATCCCGGGCTCTGCCCGGGAGAAGCCCAACGTCCCGTGCGAAAGGTGCCTTGTTGGGCTTCCTCCGATGAAGCCGGCGTCAACCCAACCTACAAAACGTTGGCGTCTGCGAACATCGTGCAAGTGACCATCGGCAGCGCGGCGCGCACGCAATGAAACTCCATTCCATCGAAGGCAATACCCAGAAACTCGACGGCGGCGCGATGTTCGGCAATGCGCCGAAAGCGATGTGGTCGAAGTGGATCGAGGTCGACGACCAGAACCGCATTCCGCTGGCCTGCCGCTGCCTGCTTGCGACCGATCTGGATGGCCGCAACGTGCTGTTCGAAACCGGCATTGGCGCGTTCTTCGAACCGAAGCTGCGCGAACGTTATGGCGTGGTCGAGGATCGTCACGTGCTGCTGGATTCGCTGAAGGCTGCTGGACTGACGCACGAGGACATCGACGTGGTGGTGCTGTCGCACCTGCATTTCGACCACGTCGGCGGTTTGCTGGCGGCGTGGGAGCCGGACGCGCCGTTGCGGCTGCTGTTTCCGAATGCGACTTACGTGGTGGGCGCCGAGCACTGGGAACGCGCGACGCATCCTCATCCTCGCGACCGCGCATCATTCATTCCGGGCGTCGCGGAATTGCTGGAGCAGAGCGGCCGGCTGGAAAAGGTGTCGAGCGAGCATTCGCACGTGCTCGGCCACGCGGTGTGCTTTCATTACTCGCAGGGCCACACCCCGGGATTGATGCTGTCCGAAATCGTCGGTCCGCACGACCGCGAAGGCGTGGTGTATTGCGCCGACCTGATCCCCGGCACGCCGTGGGTGCATCTGCCGGTGACGATGGGTTACGACCGCGCCCCGGAAATGCTGATCGATGAGAAACGCACATTCCTCGACGACAAGCTCGCCCGCGGCGTGCGGTTGTTTTTCACGCACGACCATGCGACCGCGATGGCCTCGCCCCGACGCGACGAACGTGGCCGCTATGGCGTCACCGATGGGCAGGCCCACTTTTCGGGCATGGCGCTGTAAGCTCGCGGCGTGAGCCGCTTCTCCGCACTCGTCGACCATCCTTCGCGGAACGTTGCGCTGGGCGCCGCGTTGCTGCTGCTGGGTTTGCTGCTGCTCGGATTCACCGAACACGCCGACCGGTTGCGCGCGATGGGCGAAGACGCATTGGGTGGATTCGTGTTGACCGGCGGCGCCGCTGTGCCGGGACCCGCTGCGAACGGCAAGCTGGTGTTGGCCGCCGGTGCGCCGGAAGTGAGGACGCCCGCGCGCGACGCGCAGTTCGGCGTGTCGGTGGATGCACCAGCGCTGGTGCGCAAGGTCGAAATGTTCCAATGGAAGGAGATGCGCTACGGCGGACAGCGCAGCTACGAAATGGACTGGTTCGACCACCCGATCGATTCGTCCGCGTTCGGCAATCCGGCGGGCCATGCCAATCCCGGCGCGTTTCCGATCAACGCCGCGCGTTTCGATTCGTCCGACGTCACGGTGGCGGGGTTCAAACTTGCGCCGGCGCTGGTGCGGATGATCAATGGCGTCGAACCATTTGCGCCGGATCTCTCGCGCGTGCCGCCCAACATGGCCGCAACGTTCCAGGCCCACGACAGCACACTGATCACCAGTGCGGATCCCGACCATCCCCAGGTTGGCGATTTGCGCATCAGTTGGATGCGCATCGCGCCTTCGGACCTGACGATGTTCGCGCGCGACGATGGCGGCACGCTGGTGCCGGCCAGCAATCCTGCGGGCGATGCGATCGCGCAGGTGCTGCTCGGGAGGCATTCGTTGACCGACGTCTTGACCGATGCGCCGCAACCACCGCGTTTCAAATGGGCGCGGCGCAGCCTCGCACTGTTGCTGGCCTGGGCGGGCGCCGCCATGCTGCTGCCGAGTGCGCGCCGACACGATCGCTTGCTGGCACTGGCTATCGCGGTGATTCCGCTGGCGGTTCTCGCTGCGGTGTTCTGGTTCGATGTGCGCACGCTGGCAGCTGCGATCCTGGTCTTGGCCGCCGCGGCGGCGGTCGCGCTGGCCGTGTGGCGCTGGCGCGTGCGTCCGGCCTGAGTCGCGCCAGGCGCAGTGATCTCGTCAGCGTTCTTCATGTACCGGCCGAAATGGAAGGATACATTTCGCGCTCACCTTGCGGAATCCCAGGATGATCCTACGTAGCCTGCTGGTTTTTGTCGCTGGTTGCTGTCTGATACTGCCTGACGCGTACGGTGCGTCAGCTTCGTCCACCCGGTCGTTCGACAAGGCGCGCATCGAATGGAACGCGCCGCAAAAGCCCTTCCGCATCTATGGCAACACCTGGTACGTGGGGCCACACGGCCTGTCGGCGATCCTCGTCGACACCGGCAAGGGATTGGCACTGTTCGATGGCGATCTTCCCGAATCGCCGCCGCAGATCGAGGCGCATCTGCGCCAGCTCGGATTCCGCGTGCGTGACGTCAAGTGGATCTTCAATTCGCACGCGCACGCCGATCACGCCGGTGGTATCGCGGCCTTGCAACGCGACAGCGGCGCACGAGTTCTGGCAAGCGCAGAGGGTGCAAAAGAGCTGGAAGCGGGCGGCGCCTGGCCACCCGATCCGCAGTACGGATTCGGCTTGACCTACACGCCGGTAAAACGGGTGCGCGTGGTGCGCGATGGCGAAATCCTGCACCTTGGCGGCGTCGCCATCACCGCGCATTACACGCCGGGCCATACGCCGGGCAGCACGTCGTGGACGTGGGCGTCCTGCGAAGCGGGGCGTTGCCTTCGCATCGCCTATGTCGACAGCCTTACCGCATTGGCCGCCCCGGGTTATCGCTTCAGCGATCATCCGCGCTACACGGCGGCGTTTCGTCGGTCGATCGCAACCGTGTCCGCGCTGTCGTGCGACATCCTGCTGACGCCGCATCCCGGCGCCAGCGACTTCTGGGAGAGGATCGCCCGGCGCAAGTCGCCGGATGATGTCGCACCGCTGGTCGATGCGAGGGCGTTCCGTGCTTACGCTTCGGACGCCGGCAAGGCGCTGGATGCGCAACTGGCGCGCGAACGCACCACGACGAAATGATTCAATCGTCGCCGGCGTGGTCGAGGAACCACAGCCCCGCGAATAGCTTGGGATCGATCGAGTAACCCTTTGCCGACATTGCGCGCAGCCACGCGCCGGCTTCGGTGCGCGGCACTTCGTGCACCACGATATCTTCGGTTTCGTCGCCGCCGCCGTCACCGACCTTGCGCAGGTTCAGTGCGCGCACGAAGTGCATCATTTCCGTGCTCATGCCCGCGGACGAAGGTCCCGAATGCAGCAGTTCGACGTGCCCGCAGGTCCAGCCGGTTTCCTCTTCCAGCTCGCGCCGCGCGGTGTCGGCGGCGTCGTGGTCGCCGTCATGGCCGGCATCGCCGATCAGGCCGGCGGGCATTTCGATAGTGAACTGGCGCACCGGCACGCGGAATTGTTCGACGAACAGCACGCGATCGTCCGGCGTTACCGCGACGATGATCACCGCGCCTTGCGGGTTGTTGCGTTCGACGAATTCCCAGTGTCCACGTTGCTTCAGCGTGAGCCACCGGCCCGCGTACAGCACTTCGACGGGCGCATCGGCGACAGCGGGAATGCGGCTGTTGCGGGTCATGCCACCGGCTCCAGTTGCAGCAGTTTCCGCGCGCGTTCGCGGGTGAGCGGGCCGATCCGCAACCGCTCGCACAGCGCTTCCAGCACGACGAGGTCGGCGGCGCGGCGCAGCAAACTGTCGGGATGGCCGGGTACGGGCGCATCCAGCGCGATGCAGGCCAGCCGTTGCGACAGGCGCGCCTGCTCGGCGTGGACGCGCAATTTCGCCGCCAGTGCCGCGGCACCGCGCAGTCGCAGGAACGGGACTTCGTCGATGCGCGCCAACAGCTCGTCGAGCGAACCGAAATGCGCGAGCAGCGCGGCCGCGCTCTTGGGCCCGACGCCGGGCACGCCGGGGATGTTGTCGATCGCGTCGCCGGTCAGCGCGAGGAAGTCGATGACCTGGTGCGCTTCGACGCCGAGACGCGCCGGCACGCCCGCGGCGCCCCAGCGATGGCCACGCGCGTAATCCCATTGTTCGGCGTCATGCTGCAGCAACTGCCCGAAATCCTTGTCGGCGGACACGATCACGGAACGCAGTCCGTGCGCGTGCATCGCGACCAGCACGCTGCCGATCAAATCGTCGGCCTCGTAGGCGGCGTCGGCCAGCACGACCAGTCCGAATGCCGCAGCCAGTTCACGGCAGTATTCGAACTGGCGCTTGAGTTCCGGCGGCGCCGGGTCGCGGTTGGCCTTGTAGGCGGGATAGATCGCGTTGCGGAAGGAACTGGTGAGCGCGATGTCGAACGCGGCGACGGCATGGCGCGCGCGCGTGCGTTCCACGAAGTCCAGCAGGAAGCGTGCGAAGCCGTGCACCGCGTTGACCGGCGCGCCGTCGGTGTCGAAAAACACGTTGGGCATCGAATGCCAGGCGCGGAACACGTACATGCTGGCGTCGATCAGGTACAGCGTTTCGACCGGCGTCGAAGCCGGGGCGACCGCCTGCGCGGGCATTGTGGCATTCATTCCCGCCATGCGCCCAGAATCTGATCGACGCCCGGACGATTCCGTTCGGGCGGCTCGGTGCCGCGGCTGCCGATGTGGATGTAAGCGATCGCGCGTTCGTTTTGGGCGAGTCCCAGCAATTTCGCGGCCTCGGGTTCGTAGCACGACCAGCCGGTCAGCCATTGCGCACCGAAGCCGGCCGCCTGCGCCGACAACAGCAGGTTGAATGCCAGGCAGCCCGCCGACAACAGTTGTTCCTGCGCGGGAATCTTCGGGTGGTGTTCGTCGATGCGTGCGACCACCGCGAGTACCACCGGCGAGTGCGCAAAGCGCTCGCGATCCTTGGCGAGTTTCTTCTCGGGCACGCCCGGATCGACTTGCACGTGCAGCGCGGCCAGCGCCTCGCCATAACGCGCGCCCGCATCACCGGCGAACGCGATCAGTCGCCACGGCGTCAGCTTGCCGTGGTCGGGCACCCGGATCGCGGTGGCGACGATTTCGCGAAGTTCGTCGGGCGTGGGGCCCGGCGGTAGCAATTGCGCGGCCGGCACCGAACGGCGGCTGCAGAGGAAGTCGACGGCATGTTGGTCACGCATCACGGAAGTCTACCAGCCGTGCGCGACCGCTTTGCGCTACGATGCCGTGATCGCAACGGGAGACCAGCATGCCCATCACGATTTCCGCCTTGCGCGAAACCGCGGACGGCGAACGCCGTGTCGCGATCACGCCGGAAACGGCGAAGAAGTACGCGTCGCGTGGAATGCGGGTGGTGCTGGAGCGCGGCGCCGGCGAGGCGGCCGGGTTTCCCGATTCCGCCTACCCGGACATCGAATTCGCCGACGCGGCGTCGGTGGCGGGGCAGGCCGACGTGGTGTTGTGCGTACAGCCGCTGTCGAATGACCGCGTTTCAGCCATCAAGGAGGGCGCGGCGTTGATCGGCCAGCTGCGGCCGCACAATGCGGCAGACCGGCTCGCCGCGTATGCGCAGCGCAGGCTCGGCGCGTTTTCGCTGGAACTGCTGCCGCGCTCCAGCCGTGCACAGGCGATGGACGTGTTGTCTTCGCAGGCTGCGGTGGCGGGCTATCGCGCGATGCTGATCGCGGCCGAGGCCGCCCCGAAATTCTTCCCGATGCTCACCACCGCGGCCGGCACCCTGCGCCCATCGAAAGTGCTGGTGATCGGTGCAGGCGTGGCGGGCCTGCAGGCGATCGCGACGGCGCGCCGGCTGGGGGCTATGGTCGAAGGTTTCGACGTGCGCCCGGAAACGCGCGAACAGATCGAATCACTGGGCGCAAAGTTCCTCGACCTCGGCGTGAACGCCGCGGGGCAGGGTGGCTACGCGCGCGAGTTGACCGCCGAGGAACGCGCCGCACAGCAGGCGAAGCTCGCCGAACACGTCAAGACCGTGGACGTGATCGTCACCACCGCCGCGGTGCCGGGACGGCCGTCGCCGAAGATCATCCCGACATCGATGGTGGACGGGATGAAAGCCGGCGCGGTGATCGTCGATCTCGCCGCCGAGGGCGGCGGCAACTGCGAGGCCACGCAACCCGGCGAACGCATCGACCGCCACGGCGTCACCATCATCGGACCGTTGAATCTGCCATCCGGGGCGCCGCTGCACGCCTCGGAAATGTACGCGCGCAACCTCGCCCATTTCAGCGAACTCGTGATCATCGACGGCGCATGGAAACCGGATTTCGAAGACGAGCTGGTGGCGAAAACCTGCGTCGCGCGCGATGGCGAGGTGGTCTTCGGTAAAACCTGACGATCTGCGCTGCTCTTGCTTTCAGTCTCGACGGCGGCTCGCAAGCAAGTTGCCGCTCAATGTTCCTGGTGTGCGGGCGGATGCGCGGGAATCGGTTTGTCCGCATGCTCGGTGGCCCAGCGACGCCGTTGTTCGGGCGACATCGCGCGCCAGCGTTCGCGCAGGGCGCGGCGCTCGGCCGGCGGCAGCGACTGGAACTTGCGGAAAGCTTCGTTGACCTTGGCGCGTTCCGCGGGCGAAAGGTCGTGGAACGCGCGCGTGTTTTCGTGCAGTTGCCGGCGCTGTTCGGGGGTCATCGTGGCCCAGCGGCGGAGCCGTTCGCGGATCTGCTGCCGATGTTCCGGCGGCAGCGTCGCCCAGTGCCGCGCGCGTTCGGCAAGCCGCCGCTGGCGTGCGGGCTGCAGTTGATCCCATTGCCCCTGCAGCGGCGCCAACATGCGCTGCTGGTCGGCCGAAAGGGCGGACCAGGCGAGCGGTTGCGCCGTGCCCGCGTTCACCGATTCGCTGGGTGCGTTTTGCATCGGAATGGGCGGGGTCGTTTGCGCGAATGTCGCGCAAGGCGCCGCCGCGAGACATGCCGCGAACAACACCGTCGTCGGCATCGGAATGCGCATGTTCAGCGGGCACCCCGGTCACGTGCGGATGCGACACGGGGTTGTGCCGCCAACCAGCGATAGAAATCCAGGTCCTGCACGATTTCCATCTGGGTGCTGCCGATTTCCGGCGTGACTTCGTCCGGGGTGCCGCCGACCGTTTCGACCGGCGTCGACGACACCGACGTTGCGGCGGGACCGATTTGCCGCGCGGGATTCATCCAGACCACGCCGACGACCAATGCGCAGCACGCGGCCGCGCTGGCCAACGGTCCCCACACGCGCGACGTGACGCGCGTCGCGCCGGCGTGTGCCGCCTTGCGGCGTGCCATGCCCAAGCGCAGCGCGTGGTACGAATCGGTGTTATCGCAGGCGTGCCTGAAAATTGCACGGCTGCGCGATTCGATTTCGACGTCGCCGGGCAATGCATCGATCGCGTTTTCCGGCAGCTTGTTCATCGCCAGTCCTCGAGTTTCGTCCGCAACGCATCCATTGCGCGCGACAGGTGCGTCTTGACGCTGCCGGCGCTGCAACCCATCGCCCTCGCCGCGTCGGCCACGTCCAGGCCCTCCAGCACGCGCAGCAGGAACGCTTGCTGCTGGCGGCGCGGCAGCGCGCGGACGGCCTTCGACATTGCCGCGTGCGCCTGCCGCGAGGCCAGTGTGCGCGCCGGGTCGGGGCCGGGATCCGGCGCTTCCCATGCCGGCAGTTTTTCGTCGTCTTCGTTCGTCGCGCGCCCCGTCCAGACCATGATCCGGTTGCGCACGGTGCGCCGGCGCTGCAGGTCCGTGACGCGTCGGCGCAGGATGCCCCAGAACAGCGGCGGCCATTCCTCGGCCGGTTTGCCGGAGTAGTGCCGGACCAGCCGCAGCATCGCGTCCTGCACCGCGTCCAGTGCCTCGTCCGGATCGTGCAGCGCAATTTCCGCGATGCGCCACGCGCGCCGCTCGACCGAGGCCAGGAACGCTTCGATGGTCGCCGCGACCGGACGCGAAACTTCCGCGCCTGGCGCCGCGATGGGCGCTTCGAACACCGCGACGGCGTTCATGGCGGCCCCGCTGGCGGGGATCGGTTCGGCATCCGTGGTCTCGCGCATCCTGTCTTGCCCTTGATAACGCGACAGCCGGAAATGGGTTGACCGCGGCACCCGGCCCGCACATGATGCGCCGAGATCGCAGGAGGAAAACATGATTACCGGTTTTCTCGCACTGTACATCTTCATGTTGGCGGCATTCACCGGCTACGAGATCATCAGTCGGGTGCCAGTCATCTTGCACACGCCGCTGATGTCGGGTTCCAATTTCGTGCACGGCATCGTGCTGGTCGGCGCGATGGTGGCGCTGGGGCACGCCGAGACCCCGATCGAGATTGCGATCGGCGTGGCCGCGGTGCTGCTGGCAGCCGGCAACGTGGCGGGTGGTTACGTCGTCACCGAACGGATGCTGGAAATGTTCAAGGCATCGAAGCCCGCTGCTTCGCAATCCGCGGAGAAGATGCGATGACGCTCCCGACCTGGGTGCCCACCATCGTCGAAGCGATCTATTTCATCGCCGCCGTTCTTTTCATCTGGGGTCTGAAACGCATGAGCTCCCCGCGGACCGCGCGGACGGGCATCGTGTGGGCGGGCGCCGGCATGGCGGCCGCGATCATCGTGACGTTCTTCCTGCCGGGCATGCACAACCTCGGCTGGATGATCGCGGCGATCGTGATTGGCGTGGTGCTGTCGTGGATCGTCGGCCGGCGCGTGCCGATGACGGCGATGCCGCAGATGGTGGCGCTGTTCAACGGCATGGGCGGCGGCGCGGCGGCGGCGATCGGCGCCGTCGAGTTGATCAAGTTCAACGCGGCACTGAAGCTGGTGCCGGACACCTCGCCCATCCAGCCGGAAGCCTGGGCCGATGTGGCGGGGCGTCTCGGCACCACGGAATTGGTGCTGGCCTTCGTCGGCGTCCTGATCGGCGCGGTGTCGTTCACCGGTTCGCTGATCGCGTTCGCGAAGCTGCAGGGCTGGATGGACCGCCGTTTCGTGTTTCCGCTGCAGCGTTGGGTGAATCTCGCGATCTTCGCTGCCGCAGTCGTGTGCGGCGCGCTGGCGTTGGCGGCGGGCATCGAGGGCCACGCGTTCGAGTGGGGGCTGCTGATTGGCTTCATCGTGCTTTCACTGGTGTTCGGCATCGCGATGACGCTGCCGATCGGCGGCGCCGACATGCCGGTGGTGATCTCGATGTACAACGCCTTCACCGGTCTTGCGGTCGCGTTCGAAGGCTTCGTGCTGCAGAACGAGGCGATGATCATCGCGGGCATGGTGGTGGGCGCGGCCGGCACGCTGTTGACGCAGTTGATGGCGAAGGCGATGAACCGTTCGCTCGGGAACGTGCTGTTCTCCAATTTCGGCGGTGGCGGCGGCGCAGCGCAGCAGGAAATCGCGGGCGCGTTGAAACCGATCGATGCCAGCGATGCCGCAGTGATGATGGCGTACGCGGAACGCGTCGCGATCGTGCCGGGCTACGGGATGGCGGTGGCGCAGGCACAGCACAAGATCTGGGAATTCGCCAGGCTCCTGATCGATCGCGGCGTCAAGGTGAAGTTCGCGATCCATCCGGTCGCGGGCCGCATGCCGGGCCACATGAACGTCCTGCTGGCCGAAGCGGGGGTGCCGTACGACCTGATCGAGGACATGGACGACATCAATCCGGAATTCCCGAACACCGATGTCGCGCTGGTGATCGGCGCCAACGACGTGGTGAATCCGGTCGCCCGCACCGACAAGAATTCCCCGATCTACGGGATGCCGATCCTGGACGTCGCCAAGGCGAAGAACGTCATCGTGATCAAGCGCGGACGCGGCAAGGGCTTTGCAGGTATCGAGAATGCGCTGTTCTACGCCGACAACACGCGCATGTTGTATGGCGATGGGCAGGCGGCTGCGAGCGGACTTGTGGCGGGCCTCAAGACGCTCGATGGGTGACGGTACGATGTCGTGGTCATGGTCTCGACCGTGCCAGCCACGCCGCGAATGCCGCGGCGATCACGGCCGCGCCCGCGTGCACCAGCACTGTGAGTGCATCCAGTCCGAGTTCGGCCACCTGTAGCATCAGTCCGACGCCGCCAGTGCGAAAGGCTTCGCCGAACGCATATCCGGTGGTCGCCGCGATGCGGGCGACCGCGACCAGGCACGTGGCATAGAACCCGGCCAGCAAAACCGCGATGACTGCGATCGCGGCAGAGCCGCGCGTGGACAAGCACCCGCAGGCTTTCAGCATCAGCGTCAGTGGCAACGCCAGCACGAGGATCGGCAAGCCGGGGCGCACACCCAACACGATCGCGGCGAATGCCGCGACCGCGCCCGCGGCGAGCGTGCACATCAGCCATCCGAAAGCCGAGGTGAGGCAACCAAGTACGCGCCCGACCAGCGTGCTCGCGGAATGCACGGAGGCGGTGGTCGGCGGCATGCTGACGGAGTCGTCCAAGGGAGCGGATCGGGCAAGGCGATTGTCCGATGATAGACCAGCACCCCTGCGCGGCGCTGCCGTAGTGGTCTCATCTTGTTATGGGCGCGCCTGACCTCCATCAAGAAATCCACGCACGGCGTGTTGGTATCCTTGCACGTTGCGTGTTGCCCACGCGTGCCTCCCACGTCCAGCTCGGAAAACCATGTCCGGATTCAGTGCTTCCAGCGAACCTTTCACCCTGCAGCGCGATTGTCCCGCGGTGCACGTACCTTACGGCGATGCCGTCACGCTGCCTGCGGGTCAGAACGGCTACATCACCCAGTCGCTGGGCGGCAGCTTCACGGTTTACGTCGAGGGCAGCCTGTTTCGCGTGGACGGCAACGATGCGGACGCGCTGGGCAAGCCGCCGCCGGCGCCGCTTTCGGTGCCGGAGAATCCGAACGACCAAGACGTCGAGCTGGTGGTGTGGGAACAGTTGCGCACCGTGTTCGATCCGGAAATTCCGATCAACGTGGTGGATCTGGGACTCGTCTACGACCTCAGCATGGAGCACCTCGATGACGGCAGCCGCAAGGTGTACGTCAAGTTGACGCTCACCGCGCCGGGCTGCGGAATGGGCGACATCATGGTGGAGGACGCGCGCACCAAGCTTGAGGTGATTCCGACCGTATCCGAGGCGCAGATCGACCTGGTGTTCGACCCGCCGTGGAACCAGACGATGATGTCGGACGAGGCCAAGCTGCAGACCGGCATGATGTAGGCCTCGCTCGCCGTCACGCGATGTTCAAGTTGCTGTCCGCGCACTGAACGCATTGCTGCATCGCGGCGTGACTGGGAATTTACATTTGTTTACGGTTGCAGGGTCCGCCGGTTGTTGAGGGCGCCGGCCGGGCAATCCGCATTCGCGTCGTGTCGACCGGCGCGGCACATGTGAGGAATCAAGCAGGGCTTGGCGGCTTCGCTGCCGGGTGGGGAGTAAGCATCGCGGATTCGCGTCGCACGGATGCGTGCCCGCAAGGCGTGTCCGTGCTCCTTCCCATCAGCAGGAGCTCAATGATGCCAAGCAATCCCAGATTGAAGGCTTTAGTCGTTGCCATGGGCCTGGCCGCCGGATCGGCGGCCATTGCTGCAACGCCCACTGTGGGCGTCGCCAACACCGCTGTCGTCACGCAGGCAACGCGATTGCGGACGGGCGATTCGGTGGTCGGGCCGATGGCGCTCACCAAACCGATGCGCGTGACGATGTCGCTGCATTGGCGCAACGAAGCGCAACTGAAGAAGTTCATCGCCGAACCGCACCGCAAGAACCTGAGCCACGCCGAGTTCATGGCGGCATACGGACCGACCGTGGCGCAGGTGAACCAGGTCAAGGCGTTCATGCACCAGCAGGGCTTCACCCACATCGCGGTGACGCCCGACAATCTTTTGGTATCGGGCGAGGCGCCGGTGGCCACGGTGCAATCCGCATTCCACACCAGCATGGTGAACGTGCGCACGCGCAAGGGGCGGCTGGCGTTCGCCAATGCCACGCCGGCGCGCATTCCGACCGCGCTGCGCGGCGTCGTCAATGAAGTGCTTGGCCTGCAAAACGTGCACAAGTTCCACGTGATGCCGGCCAAGCCGATGGCGTCGACCCAAGCCGAGACCGGGCACAACCCTGCCGATTTCGCGTCGATCTACGGCGCCGGCAGCACCGCGACCGGGTCATCGGTCAGTGTCGGCATCATCACGCAGGGCAGCATGAGCAACGTGCTGAACGACTTCCAGTCTTTCCTCAGCCAGAACGGTTACGGCAACATCCCGATGAACGTGGTGACGGTGGACGGAGGTGGTTCCGACACCAGCGGTGACGCCGAATGGGATATGGACAGCCAGGCGATCGTCGGCATCAGCGGTGGCGTGCAGGCGCTGTATCTGTACGACATCCCGCAACTTTCCACCCAGGATCTGGTGGACGGTTTCAGCAAGGCCACCACCAGTGGCCAGGTGCGGGTCGTCAACGTTTCGATCGGCGGCTGCGAAACGGGTAGCGAGACCAACGGCGCGGCTACCGGCGACAACGTCTTCCAGGAAGCCGATGCCGAAGGTGTCACGTTCTCGATCTCGTCGGGAGACTCCGGCGCCGATGAGTGCGGTGACGGCGGCACGACCCCGAGTTGGCCCGCCGATTCGCAATACGTGGTGGCGGTGGGTGGCACCACGCTCAGCACCAGCGGCACGACCTGGACGGGCGAGACCACCTGGAGCGGCACCGGCGGCAGCCCCAGCACCTTCGAGGCGATGCCGAGCTGGCAACAGGGCGTGGGCCAGAACGCGGGCCATTCCACGCGTGGCGTGCCGGACGTGGCCTTCGATGGCGACCCCAATTCCGGTGCACTGGTGATCGTGGACGGTTCGAGCGAGCAGATCGGTGGAACCAGTCTCTCGTCGCCGCTGTTCGTGGGCGTGTGGGCGCGCACCCTGGCAGCGAATTCAAGCCTCGGCTTCGCGGCACCGCTTGTTTATCAGGACGCTGCGTCGCATTACTCGTCCGATTTCCACGACGTGGCGTCGGGCAGCAACGGCGGTGAAACGGCCGCGCCGGGATGGGACTACACCACCGGCTTCGGGTCGATCAACATCGCGAGCTTCGTGGGCAACGTGGCCGGCAGTGGTGGTGGTGGCACGTCGCCGCCGCCTCCACCGCCACCGCCCCCGCCGTCGGGCGGAACGTTCTCGAACGACAACCATTACGTGATTCCGGACAACGGGACGGCCACCAGCAATATTTCGGTGACGGGCGAATCGGGCGCCGCACCGTCCGACCTGCCGGTGCATGTGAACATCACGCACAACTGGTCGGGCGATCTGGAAATCGTGTTGTATGCGCCGAACGGGGCCTACGCGATCCTGCAGTACCCCGATCACAACAACGACGGCAACATCGACAAGACGTACGACATCAACGCCTCATCCGTATCGAGCAACGGCACCTGGAAACTCAAGGTGATCGACGATGACATCTGGGGCGATGGTGGCGATTACGGCACCTTGAACGGCTGGAGCATGACGTTCTGAGGGAGCCCGTCATCGCACACCGGTTCGTCGTAATCCCGGGTCCGGCCGCTCGGCCGGACCCTTTTCTTGCGAGGACGGTGGCTGCCCATTGACCGTCCACGGGCCGCTTGCGATGCTTGGCGGGAAGGAGGCAGGCGATGCGCAAATACGGAATGTTGTTGACGCTGTTCGTGCTGTGTCTCGCGTTCGATGCGTGGCTGTACGGGTCGCTCGCGCGGGAACCCGACGTCGGGCCCGCTATTGCATCTTCCGCGCGCGCAAACGCGCCGCTGCTGCACACCTACATCGTGCTGGGCGAACCACTGGCCGTCCATACAGGCGCGTCGGGCCAGCGCGTGGCGGATGCCGCGTTCGCCGACGCCTACCCTTCGATCATCGCGTCGCCGGCCACCGCCGCCAGCCAGTTGTTCACCCAGTCGCGCGGGCCGCTGCGCGGCCTGCTGTTGGTGTTGTATTGGGGGACGCCATTGCTGCTGGTGCTGGCACTCGCGGCATGGGTGCTGCGCAGTCGGCCGACTCACTTGATGGGCGGCATCCGGCGCTGAGGGTACGGCGCCTGCCACCAGCCGCGTGCTCCGCGGGCGGTGGTGCATTGCAGCGTGACTTGGAATCACCGGAAAGACTAATGTTTTCTTGCCGTGTGCGCGTGAGGGCGCGTTCAGGTGGTCTGCAACGTCGAACTCGGCGTTCCGCGCATGCCTTCCGGCTGAAGCGGGCAAAAGCGCCAGGGGAGGTGGTGTTGGCACGGATTTCCGTGCCGTAGCCGTGCGTGGGTATCGCAAGTTCGATCATCTTCGTGCACTTCCTGAGGAGAACTCGATGTCACACAAGTCGCATATGAAACGTCTGGTGGTGGGCCTTGGCCTCGCCGTCGCTTCGCTGGCCTGCGCCGCGGCGCCTGCCGGCACCACGCTGGTGGCGCGTGCCGCTGTATTGCACACCGGCGACACGGTGACGGGACCGATGTCTTTCGACCAATCCATACGCGTATCGGTCTCACTGCAATTGCGCAACGAGGCGCAACTGCAGGCCTTCATCGCCAACCCGAACCACCCCAACCTCACGCCTGCCCAGTTCACCGCGCAGTACGGGCCCAGCGAAGCCGATGCGAATGCCGTCGCGGCGTGGCTCACGCAGCACGGTTTCTCCGACGTCAGCATTGCATCCAACCGCCTGCTGGTTTCCGCGACTGCGCCCGCGGCGGCCGTGCAGTCCGCATTTCACGTGAGCCTGGTGCGCGTGCATACGCATGACGGACGCAATGCCTTCGCCAATGCCAGCGACGCGGCGGTTCCCGCTTCGCTGCATGGCGTTAACGGGGTGCTGGGGCTGCAGACGGTGCACGTGCCGCATCCGGTCGGGCATGTCATGAAGGGCAAGCCCGGCGGTGGTGGCGGCGGTTCCATCATCGGCCACAACCCGACCCAGTTCCCGTCGATCTACGGTGGCGCCAGCTTGCCGACCGCAGCCGGCGTGACCGTGGGGATCATTTCAAACGGGAATCTCAGCCAGACGCTTTCCGACCTCAACACCTTTACATCGCAAAACGGTCTGGCGACGGTGACGACCCAGATCGTCAACACGGGTGGCACGGGTACCGACACCAGTGGCACGGCCGAGTGGGATCTCGACAGCCAGGACATCGTCGGCATGGGCGGTGGCCAGATCGGCAAGATCGTGTTCTACAACATTCCGACGCTGTTGAATTCCAGCATGGTGGCCGACTTCAACACCGTGGTGAATGCGAATGTCGCCAAGGTCATCAATGTGTCGCTGGGCGAATGCGAAACCTCGGCGAAGGGAGATGGTTCGGCCGCGGCCGCCGATGCGATCTTCCAGCAGGCCGATGCACAGGGCCAGACGTTCTCGGTGTCTTCCGGCGACGCGGGCTCCAACGAGTGTGGCGGCAGTCCGAAAGGCACCACGCCGAGCTGGCCGGCGAGTTCGCCGTACGTGGTGGCCGTGGGCGGCACCACGCTGAATGCCACGACCACGGCCTGGCAGGGCGAGACGGTATGGTCCGGTACCGGCGGCAGCCCCAGCACGTTCGAGCCGATCCCGAGCTGGCAGGTCGGAGTGGGCCAGAACGCGGGCCATACGACCCGTGGCGTGCCCGATATTGCATTCGATGCCGATCCCAACAGCGGCGCCATCATCGTCGTCAACGGCAGCCCGGCGCAGTACGGCGGCACCAGCCTGTCGTCGCCGCTGTTCGTGGGCTTCTGGGCCCGCATGATCGCCGCGAAGGGCACCGGCATCGGGTTTGCGGCGCCGAAGCTCTATCAGTTGCCTGCGTCGGCGTTCCACGACGTGACTTCCGGCAGCAACGGTGCCGAGAGCGCAGCCCCGGGCTGGGATTACTGCACCGGCTTCGGCAGCATCGTCATGAGCCAGGCGGCAGCGTCACTTTGACATCGGCGTTCCATCGGCGATTTCGAGCCCGGCACGTGCCGGGCTCTTTTTTGGATCGACGGGAGGGCGGATCGCTATCGAGCTTGCTCGAAGCGGTTCGCCGCACGGTTCTTGCGCACCTCCGCCGGATCCCAGATCCGTCCGTTCATCGCGATCCACACGCCGTGGTCGAGCGTCTGCACAGCGCCCACCGCGCAGCCGATGTTGAAGACGGCATCCGAGCCCTGGAAACGCGCGGGATTGAGCGCACCGGTCAGCACGATGGTCTTGCCGGCGATGCCGGTCAGTGCCCGCGCGGTTTCGACCATGGTGTCGGTGCCGTGGGTGATCAGGATGTGCCGATGTGGTTGCTTCTCGACGGTATCGCGGATCGCCGCGCGATCTGCATCGGTCATCTCGAGGCTGTCCTTGCGCAGCATCGGCACCACATCGAACTCGAACGCGACGCCCAGCTGCGCGAGGATCTCTCCGATCTGCGGCGCGCCGATCTGGTAATCGGACTTGGCGTCGAAGTACACCTTGTCGATGGTGCCGCCGGTGGTGACGACCGTGAGGTGCTGCATCGTGGCGGTTCCTTCGGGGTTTTGCGGAACCCGGAATTATCGCAGCGTGTCCAACCTGCGTCACGGCTCGGCTGGTCAATGCCTTGCGGCGCATGCGCAGGGCGGCCCGCCGTGGCATAATCCGCTGTCTTTTGGGCAGACCCGCGGCTGTTGCGGCCGCCCCACAACCGAGAGTCCCACATGTTTTCGACGCTTTTCGCCGCCGCTGCGGCGCCCGCCGCGGCGGGCGAACCGAACCCGATGTACTCGTTCGGCTTCCTGATCCTGCTGTTCGTGGTGTTCTACTTCCTGCTGATCCGTCCGCAGCAGAAGCGCGCCAAGGAACAGCGCAAGATGATTTCCGAGCTCGCCAAGGGCGACGAAGTGATCGCGGCCGGCATCCTGGGCCGCGTGGAAAACGTCGGCGAGCATTTCCTCACGGTGGAAGTGGCCGACAACGTGCAGATCCGCGTGCAGAAGGGCGCCGTCTCCAACGTGCTGCCGAAGGGCACGCTGAAATCCTCGTGAGCATGCCTTCGGGCGTGCCTTCATCCGCGCAGACCACTCTTTCCGAACCATGATCGACTTTCCCCGCTGGAAATACTGGCTGGTCGCCCTCGCGATGGTGCTCGGGCTGTTGTACGCCGCGCCCAATGCGTTCCGGCCGCAACCCGCCGTGCAGATCGTGGCCAATCGCGACGCCAAGGTGGACGCGACCCTGCAGAAGAAGGTCGCCACCGATCTCGACAAGGCGAACGTGTCCTACCAGGACATCTCGATCGAGAAGGACCGGATGCTGGTGCGCTTCGCCAACACCGACGTGCAGTTGCGTGGTTCGGACGTGTTGCGCGTGGCATTGGGCGATGACTACACCGTCGCGTTGAACCTCGCGACCACCGTGCCGCCCTGGCTACAGAAGATCGGCGCGCGCGCGATGCCGCTGGGCCTCGACCTTCAGGGCGGCGTGCACTTCCTGATGGCGGTGGACCAGAACGCGGTGCTGCAGAAACAGCAGCAGCGCTACCTGGACGATATCCGGTCCACGCTGCGCCAGAAACAGATCCCGGTCGATTCCGTGTCGCTGAGCGGCGATGGCGTGCAGGCCGTGTTCAAGACGTCGGACGACCGCGATCGGGCCGCCGGCATCATCGGCAGCGACGAGACCGATCTCGATCTCTCCAACGGTCGCACGCCGGGCGGTGGCTACACGCTGCATGCCTCGATCAAGTCGGACGTGCTTCAGAAACTGGCGCAGACCACCATCACCCAGAACGTCACCACCTTGCGCAACCGCATCAACGCGCTGGGTGTGTCGGAGCCCTTGATCCAGCAGCAGGGCCAGACCCGCATCGTCGTCGAGCTGCCGGGCGTGCAGGACACCGCCGAGGCCAAGCGCGTGCTGGGCGCGACCGCGACACTGGAATATCACGCCGACGATCCGAACGTGAATCCGCAGGAGGCCGCCCGCACCGGCAACGTGCCGCCCGATGACCGGCTGTACTACATGAAGGACGGCACTCCGGTCGTGCTGAAGAAGCGCGTGATCGTGAGCGGCGACGAACTGGTCGACGCCTCGTCCGGTTACGACCAGCAAACCGGGATGCCGAACGTCAACGTGACGCTCAATTCCAGCGGTGCGCGCAAGATGCTGGATTTCACAACCGAGAGCGTCGGCAAGCGGATGGGCGTCGTCTACATCGAAACCACGCCGGTGGTGAAGATCGTGGACGGCAAGGAAGTGCATTCTTCCAAGACCACCGAGACGGTGCTCAACAATGCGGTGATCCAGGGCGTGTTCGGCAAGAAATTCCAGACCACCGGCCTGACCCAGCAGGAAGCTCAGACGCTGTCGCTGATGCTGCGTTCGGGCTCGCTGGCGGCACCGATGGACATCGTCGAGCAGAGCGTGATCGGCCCCAGCCTCGGCCAGGACAACATCAAGAAGGGCGAGCGCGCGGTGATCCTGGGCCTTTCGCTGGTGCTGCTCGCCGCCGCGATCTACTACCGGCTGTTCGGGCTGGTCGCGGACATTGCGCTGGTGTTCAACCTCTTGATCCTGATCGCGGTGATGTCGGCGGTCGGCGTGACGCTGACCATGCCCGGCATCGCCGGTATCGTGCTGACACTCGGCATGGCGATCGACGCAAACGTGCTGATCTGCGAGCGCATCCGCGAGGAACTCCGAAATGGATCGACGCCTTTGGCCTCGATTCGCGCGGGTTACGAGAAAGCGTGGTCGGTGATCCTGGACGCCAATGTCACCCACTTGCTGGCGGCGCTGGGCCTGATCACCGTGGGCTCCGGCGCGATCAAGGGGTTCGGCATCACGCTGTTCATCGGTATTTCGACTTCGCTGTTCACTTCGGTGACCATGACCCACGCGATCACCGCGTTGATCCATGGCGGCCGCAAACGCAAGCTCAAGACGCTCTGGGTTTGATTGATTTTCCCCTCGCTCTTTGAGTGAAGGGCGGCTGAGGGTACGGCGAAATACGCAGGCCCATAGCATGAACCCCCACCCCTGGCCCTCTCCGGAGGGAGAGGGGTTCACAGAGAAAAGCGACATCCATGGAAATATTCCACCACGACCTCAACATCAACTTCCTTGGCATGCGCAAGGTCAGCATCGTCATTTCGGCGGTCATGCTGATCGTATCGGTGTGGGCGATCACCGTGAAGGGGATGAACTACGGCCTCGACTTCACGGGCGGCATCCTGCTCAATGTGACCTACGAGAAGCCGGTTGACGTGGGTGACGTGCGCAAAGCCCTGACCCGCGCCGGATTCGAACACGCGGTCGTGCAGAGCATGGGCGGCACGCGCGAAATTTCCATCCGCCTGCAGCCGCCCAAGGAAGCCGGCGCCAAGCAAAGCCCGGACCTGGTGGCGGGCACGGTATCCAAACGCGTGATGTCCGCATTGCAGGCATCGAATTCCGGCGCGAAGCTGGCAAAAGCGCCGGACTTCGTCGGTCCCGAAGTCGGACAGGAATTGAAGACCAGCGGCATCTACGCGGCGATCGTGGTGATCATCGGCATCATGGTCTACCTGTGGGCGCGCTTCGAAAAACGCTTCGCGTTCGCGGCAGTGGCCAGTGAAATCCACGACACGGTGATCACGGTCGGCATCATCGCGCTGGTGCAGCGCGAATTCGACATGACCGTGCTGGCATCCATCCTCGCGGTGATCGGTTACTCGATCAACGACAAGGTCGTGGTGTTCGACCGCGTGCGCGAGCTGTTCCGCTTGACGCGCAAGGCCGACACGCCGCAGATCCTCAATCGCGCGATCAACAATACCTTGTCGCGCACCATCATCACCTCGGTGTTCACCGCCATCACGATGGCCTGCCTGTGGCTGTTCGGCGGCTCTGCCGTGCACGGCTTCGCGATCACCATGCTGATCGGCATCCTGGTCGGCACGCTGTCGTCGATATTCTTCGCCAGCCCGATGCTGCTGTGGCTGGGCGTGTCGAAGAAGGACTTGATGCCGGTGACGCGGGACAATCCGGAACTCGCTCGTCGGCCGTAGTTGATGCGATCATCCATGGTCGCTGCACATCCAGCTCGTAGATACTGTTATCCGCGTCAAGCTCCATGGAACGCCGGGTTGAAGGGTCTGCCCGACTTGATGACGCCGAAGGCCACTTGGGCGAGCTTGCGCATCATGGCGCCGATGATCAGCTTGGGCGGCTTGCCGTGGGTGGCCAGGCGTTGCCGGAAGCGCTGGCCCCACGCGGTTTTGTACAGGGTCACCATGGCCGGCATGTACAAGGCGCGGCGCAGGAAGGCGTGGCCGATTTTGGACAAGCGCGGTTTGCCACGCACGCTGCTGCCGGATTCGTGCAGGCGCGGACTCAAGCCGGCGAAGGCCACGAACTGACGCGCGGACTGGAACCGTTCCCCGCTCACACCGTAAGCCAACAGCACCGCGATGGTGCGTTCGCCCAAGCCGGGAATGGAGGCAAGCAGTTCGCGCTGGCCGCGCAGATGGTCATCGTCGTCGAGCAGCTTGGCGATGGCCTGCTCGATGCGCTCGAGCTCCGCGGCGAGCCAAG
>Ga0207705_10000167_pt1 | contig 71284 bp, 82 predicted proteins | sample KBSC13metaG_FD_184314 | JGI IMG/M metagenome (GOLD analysis project Ga0207705, IMG submission 184314) | Corn rhizosphere microbial communities from Kellogg Biological Station, Michigan, USA - KBS C1-3 metaG (SPAdes) (version 2) | ecosystem: Host-associated > Plants > Roots > Rhizosphere > Soil ... | reverse complement strand
CGCCGATCTGAAGCGTCACATCTACATGGGCGATAACCAGAACGTGCGCAGCGTGCGCAACAAGCGTAAGGATCTGGCCCGCATGCTCACGGTTTTGAGCGAACAATTAGTTAAGGAGGCCAAGTAATGGCGAAGTCAATTACCGGCGTCGTCTCGAGTGATAAGGCTGACAAGACTATTGTCGTCACTGTCCGCGAGCGCAAGACGCACCCGCTGTACCGCAAGCAATACACCGTCGGCAAGCGCTTCATGGCGCATGACGAAAAGAACGAAGCCCAGGTTGGCGACAAGGTCAGCATCGTAGAATGCCGCCCAATCAGCGCTCGCAAGCACTTCAAGCTCGAAGCTATCCTTGAGAAGCCAGTGCTCCGTGAGGACACACTGGCTGCAACCAAGGCTGAAGAAGCTCCTAAGAAGGCAGCCAAAGCTGAAGGGGAGGACAAGTAGATGATTCAGCAAGAAACCCGTCTGACCGTCTGTGACAACAGCGGCGCCAAGGAAATCCTGTGTATTCGCGTCCTCGGTGGCACCCGCCGCCGTTACGCCCGCGTTGGTGACATCATTGTCGCTACCGTCAAGCAGGCCGCTCCAAACGGCACTGTCAAAAAGAAGTCAGTTGTCCGCGCTGTTGTTGTCCGTACCCAGGCTCAGATCCGTCGCAAAGATGGTTCAACCATCAAGTTCGACGATAATGCCGCTGTCATCATCGGCGAAGACAAGAACCCACGCGCAACACGTATCTTTGGCCCGGTTCCCCGCGAACTGCGTGACCAGGGCTATGCCAAGATCATTTCACTCGCTCCGGAGGTCCTATAATGAGTACTCCTACTAAGATTTTCAAAATCCGCCTCAAGAAGGGTGACACCGTCATCGTGACTGCAGGTAAGTACAAGGGTCAGACTGGCAAAATTACTGCCGTTCACCCAAGCGAGAACAAAGTGACTGTCGACGGCATCAACATCATCAAGAAGTCTGTTAAGCCAAACCGCGAACACCCACAGGGTGCCATCGTAGAGATTACCAAGCCTATCTGGGTCAGCAAGGTCGCCATCGTCGAACCTACTTCCAAAAAGGCTAGCAGAATCGGCTTCCAGTTAGATAAAGATGGTAAGAAGACCCGTGTCTTCAAGTCCACCGGAAAGGAGATCAAGTAATGGCCGAATCCAAAACTGCTACCAAGCCAGCTGCTAAGCCAGCCAAGAAAGCTAGTGTAGACACTGGTGCGCGTCTGCGTATCGCCTACAACCAGACTATTGCTGCTGAACTCCTGAAGGAATTGAGCCTGTCTAACGCCCACCAGGTACCGAAGCTCGAAAAGATCGTCATCAACTGCGGTCTCGGTAAGGCCAAGGACGACAAAAAAGTCCTGGAAATTGCCAGCAACACACTGCGTAAGATTACCGGTCAGGAACCAGTCGAGACAATCGCCAAGAACTCGATCGCCGGCTTTAAGCTGCGCGAAGGCAACAAGATTGGCCTCAAGGTTACGCTCCGCGGTGACCGCATGTACGAATTCATGGACCGTGTCATCACCATCGTCCTGCCTCGTCTGCGTGACTTCCATGGTGTATCCGCCAAAGCCTTTGACAAGCAGGGTAACTATTCGCTCGGTATGACCGATCAGTCGACGTTCCCGGAACTGACCTTTGAAGAAACTACCTCACCACACGGATTACAGATGGTGTTCGTCATTAAATGTGAAGAGCAGGCGCACGCCCGCGCTCTCATGGAAAAATTCGGCATGCCGTTCGAGAAGGAGAACAAGTAATGGCTAAGAAATCAGCAATTGCCCGCGATCTCAAGCGGCAGAAGATGATCCAGAAGTACGCTGCAAAGCGCGCTGAACTGAAAGAACTCGGTGACCAGGAAGGTTTGGCTAAGCTGCCACGCAACTCAAGCCCTACTCGCTGGAAGAACCGCGATAATGAAACCGGTCGCCCACGTGGTTACATGCGTCAGTTTGGTCTGAGCCGCATCAGCTTCCGTGAGCACGCAAGCAAGGGTGAAATCCCTGGTGTAACGAAAGCGAGTTGGTAATATGAGTACTACTACCGATCCTATCTCCGACATGCTGACTCGCATCCGTAACGCAATCGCCGTCCGGAAGCACGAAATCAGCCTGCCGCACAGTAAGATCAAAGAGTCTGTTGCAACAATGCTGAAAGACAGCAATTTCATCGAAGGTGTTAGCGTCAGTGACGCCAAAGTCGGCAAAGTTTTGACTTTGACGCTCAGCAATGAGCAAAGCAATGCCAAGATCACCGAAATCGTCCGTCTCAGCAAGCCTGGTCGCCGCTACTACGTTAATGCCACTGAAATTCCAGTCGTCAAGCGTGGCCGTGGTTTGGTCATCGTCAGTACCTCAAAGGGTCTGATGACCGGTTCTCAGGCCAAAGAGCAGCATATCGGTGGTGAATTAATCTGCCGAGTTTACTAAGGAATTAAAGGAATAATATATGAGTCGTATAGGAAAACTACCGATCGCAGTCCCGAGCGGTGTGACAATCACTGTCGACGATGCCAAGATTACCGTCAACGGTAGTAAGGGCTCGCTCGAACAGTTCACCATGCCGGGCATTACTGTCACGCAGGAAGATGGCCAAGTCCTGGTCACTCGTGTAAACGACGAGCCAAAAATCCGTGCCAAACACGGTCTGATGCGCGCCCTGCTCAACAACATGGTCGTCGGCGTCAGCACTGGTTTCAGCAAGAAGCTGGAAATCAATGGTGTTGGTTACCGTGTCGCTCTGGCCGGATCTGACCTCAAAATGAACCTCGGCTTCTCGCACGAAGTTGTCTATCACCTGCCTCAGGGCATCACTGCCGTTGTTGAGCAGAACACCATTACGGTTTCTGGCATCAGCAAGCAGCAGGTCGGTCAGGTTGCAGCTGAAATCCGCGCCCTGAAGAAGCCTGAACCTTACAAGGGTAAGGGTATTAAGTACGAAGGCGAGCGCATTATCCGCAAGTCTGGTAAGAGCGGTAAGGAGAAATAGTCATGAGTAACAAACTCGCCCTCAAACTGCAGAACCGCAAACAACGCAAAGGCCGCATTCGCGCTGTCGTTATTGGCACCAGCGAACGTCCGCGTCTGAGCGTATTCATCAGCAACCTGCACATTACTGCACAGCTGATTGATGACAGCACCCACAAAACCCTGGCTTACGCCACTACCGTTGGCAACAAGGCCGCCAAGGGTTCAATGACCGAAAAAGCTACCCTGATCGGCACTGATATCGCCAAGCAGGCCAAAGCTGCCAAAGTTACCAAAGTTGTATTTGACCGCGGTGGTAAGCTCTACCACGGCCGTGTCGCCGCCCTGGCAACCGCCGCCCGCGAGAATGGATTGGAGTTCTAATCATGGCTGAGCAAACACAGCAAAACCGTGGCAACGACAATCGTCGTTCACAGCGCCGCGACGACCGCCCGGTCGAAGAAAAGCAATTTGATGAGCGTACCCTGCACATCGACCGCGTTGCGCGTGTCGTTAAGGGTGGTCGCCGCTTCCGTTTCCGCGCTCTCGTAGTCGTCGGCGACAAGAAGAGCAAAGTCGGTATTGGTATGGGTAAGGGCGCTGACGTCACTGCCGCCATCACCAAGGCTACCGAAGTTGCCAAGAAGCACATGATCACCGTGCCTCTATACAAAGGCACGCTACCGCACGAAGTCCAGACCAAAGTTTCTGGCGCCGTCATCCTGCTGAAGCCAGCTGCTGCCGGTACCGGTCTGATTGCCGGTGGAGTCGTTCGTACTATCCTCGAAGTTGCTGGCGTCCGTAACGCCCTTAGCAAATCGCTCGGTGGTAACAACAAAGCCAACACTGCATACGCCACTATCGAAGCCCTCCAATCCCTGGTTCCAGCCAGCGAATGGGTCACTACGGTAGCAAAGCCTGCCGCTAAGAAGCCAGCTGCTAAGAAAGCGGCTACAAAGGTGGAGGCATAACCTATGAAATATAACGAACTCAAAGTTAGCAAGCCTAAAGCCGCCAAGCGCGTCGGCCGTGGTATCGCTGCCGGCCAGGGTAAAACTGCTGGTCGTGGTACTAAGGGTCAAGGCGCTCGTACCGGTTCCAGCGCTAAGCCGGGCTTCATGGGTGGTTCCAACCCCCTAATGCAACAGCTGCCGAAGCTGCCTGGATTCAAGAGCAAGCGCACACCAGCTGAGAACGTTTACACCGGTCAACTCAACGCCTTCAAGGGCACCGTTGACAACGCCGTTCTCGCTGAGGCCGGTCTGGTCTCGAATGCGTACACCCGCGTCAAGCTTATTGCTAAGGGCGACCTGACTGCTAAGCTGACCGTCAAACTGCAGGGCGCCAGTGCCAGTGCAGTTGCCGCTCTCGAAGCAACCGGCGGTTCTTTCGAAAAGACCACTCGTGCCAGCCGCCCGGTTACCAACACCGCTAAGGCTGAGAAGCAAGCTTCCAAAAAAGCCTAGTAGGTTCTAGCTGCACTCTTCTAAGGAACCACCTCTCTCCGGGGTGGTTTTTTGCTTTTTAAATTGTTTGGCGGTGACATAACAGATAGGGTATACTAGTTTGTAACAACTTCTGAGAGACAGATAAAAGGGTAATTTATGAACTGGAAAATTATTGGTAGATCGCTTGGCCATGCTGACATGCGCAAGCGTATTTTTGCGGTCTTGGGTATTCTGCTGGTATTCCGTATTCTGGCGCACATCCCGGTACCACTCGCCGATCCGCAGACACTGCATCAGGTCTTGCAGAACCTCTTCAGTTCTCAGAAGACACCGCAACTACTGAGCTTCATTAATGTCCTGTCTGGCGGAGCGCTGGCTAACTTCTCAATTATGATTGCCGGCCTTGGCCCGTACATTAACGCCAGCATTATCATGCAGCTACTGACTAAGGCGATCCCTCAGCTCGAAGCCTTGCACAAAGAAGGCGAGTTCGGGCAGAAGAAGATCAACCAATATACCCGTTTACTGACATTCCCATTGGCGATTATTCAGGCTATCGGCTCCATTTACCTGATCCGTCAGGCTGCCCAGTCGATCGGCGGTATCGGCGACATTACCGCCAATGCCTCGCTAATGCAATGGGTACTGATGGTTGCATCACTGGCCGGTGGTTCGATGCTGCTGATGTGGCTCGGTGAGTTGGTGACTGAGCAGAGCGTTGGTAACGGTATTTCGCTCCTAATTACCGTAGGCATCGTCAGCCGACTGCCGGCTAACATTGCCGATATCATCAATTCCGTTGTCGGTAAATCCAACCACTGGAAAGTCTTCGGCCACAACTTGCCAATTAACAAAAACTCACTGATAGCCGGTGTCATCATCGCAGTCGCAGTCTTGCTGGTGACGTACCTGGTGGTTATGCTGAATGAAGCCTCGCGTAACCTGACGGTCAACTACGCCAAGCGTGTCCAAGGCAACCGAGCCTACGGTGGCGTCACAACGGTGTTGCCAGTTAAACTGATCACCGCGGGAGTTGTTCCAATCATCTTTGCCGTCGCTTTCCTGAGTGTCCCAAGCTTCGTTGGGCAGCTGCTGACCAGTAACCACAGCGCCCGGATAGCTCATATTGCCACCAATCTCACCACCTGGTTCCAGACGCCTTCAGCGACCACCTTCGCAACCCAGGGCTGGCACGCCTACATCTATCCCGTTACCTATTTCCTGCTAGTCTTCATCTTCACCTTCTTCTACACCAGCATTACTTTCAATGCCAAAGAGATCAGTGAGAACCTACATAAGCAAGGTGGCTTCATCGAGGGCGTTCGCGGTGGCGAGCAGACCGAGAAGTACCTGGCGAAGATCGTTAACCGCCTAACTTTGTTTGGTGCCTTCAGCCTCGGCATCCTGGCGCTGCTGCCGATCATCGGTCAGCTTTTCGTTAATACCAGCATTACTATAGGTGGTACCAGTATTCTCATCTTGGTGTCGGTAGCCCTGCAGACGCTGCGTTCTGTTGAGTCACGCGCGCTGATGGTCACCTACGACCAGTATTCGCAGCCTGATTTCTTCAGTTACCAGGACGAAGGTACGGACGCGATAACCGGCCGTCGCTTGCGCCTGCTATCGCGCTTACGCCCAAAGAAGTCGAAAAAATAATTAACACTTTACATAATGCTGTGTAATTTGCTATAATCGGAAGGTTATATTTATGGCAGCCAATAAGGAAGTAATCGAACTCACCGGAACTATTGTCGAAACCCTCCCGGGTACGCAATTTCGTGTCGAGCTCGAGAACGGCCATCAAATAATAGCTCACGTCGCAGGTAAGATGCGCAAGCACTTTATCAGGATTGTTCCAGGCGACAGCGTGACGGTCGAGTTGACCCCTTACGATCTTACTAAGGGAAGAATCACCTATCGCAAAGGCTAGTGTCGAAAACCTCCGGGCTTCGATTTAACAAATTATTAAACTTAAGGCAGTGAGTTATCTCTGAAAGGAGACAATCCGCATGAAAGTGCGTGCTAGCGTCAAGAAAATCAGTCCTGACGACAAAATCGTCCGCCGTAAAGGTCGGATCTATGTCATCAACAAGTTAAAACCTAAGCATAAGCAGAGGCAGGGTTAAGCATGGCACGAATCTCTGGAGTTACCGTTCCAGCTGAGAAGCAAGTTTGGGTTAGCCTGACTTACGTTTACGGTATTGGCCCGAAGAGCGCCCAGGACATCCTGGACCGCGCCAAGGTCGAACACACCACGCGCGTCAAGGACCTGACTGATGCAGAAATCGGTCGTATCCAAGACATTATCAACGCTGATTACCTGGTCGAAGGTGAACTGCAGCGTATGGTAAGCAGTAACATTAAGCGTCTGAAAGACATTAAGGCCTACCGTGGTCTGCGTCACGCTGCAAACTTGCCATCCCGTGGCCAGCGTACTAAGACTAACGCCCGCACCCGCCGTGGTAAGAAAACCACTGTCGGTGGCACCGCTAAGAAGGTAGCGTCTAAGACCTAGGAATCATATGGCATCAGATACAGCTACAACCAAGAAGAAGAAAGCCAAGCGAACCGTTGCGACCGGTCAGGTCCACGTCCAGGCTACCTTCAACAACACTATCATTACTTTTAGCGATGCGAGCGGTAACGTGCTGACTCAGAGCAGCGCCGGCGCCTGCGGCTTCCGTGGTTCCAAGAAGGGTACCGCCTACGCAGCCCAGGTTGCTACCGAGCGTGCCGGTCAGGCCGCCAAGCAGCAGTACGGCTTCAGCAAAGCCGACGTATTCATTAAGGGCATTGGCCTTGGTCGTGACGCAGCCGTCCGTACCCTGGCTGGCCTTGATATCGCCGTTGAAGGCATTAAAGATGTTACCGGTGTTCCGCACGGTGGCGTCCGTCCTAAGAAAGCGCGGAGGATTTAGTATATGGCACGTGATACCCAATCTATTGTTAAGATGTCACGCCGCGAAGGCTACGCCCTGCACCCCAAGGCGCACAAAGCCCTCGTCAAGCGTGCAACTCCACCAGGCCAGCACGGCCGTAACGCCCGCCTGAAGCACTCACAGTACTCACAGCAGCTGCGTGAAAAGCAGAAAGTCAAGCGTCTCTACGGCCTGCTTGAGAAGCAGTTCAGCAACCTGATGAAAGAAGCGACTCGTCGCCCAGGTCAGTCAGGTGAGAACCTGCTGCAGCTGCTCGAACAGCGCGCCGACAACACTGTCTACCGCGCCGGTTTCGCCCCTAGCCGCCGCGCTGCCCGTCAGCTGATGACCCACGGTCACTTCCTGCTGAACGGCGTCCGCGTCGATATTCCTAGCATTCGCATGAAGGCTGGTGACGTCCTTGCTGTTCGTCCACACAGCGTCCAGACCGAATACTTCAAGCACCTCGATGATGTCAGTCCGGCTCCTAGTGAAATCCCGGCCTGGATCAAAGTCGATCGCAAGAAGCTGAGCCTTAGCGTAACCGGTTTACCGGCCCGTGCTGATGCTGAGCCTGAAATCAATGAACAGTTAATCGTAGAATACTACTCTCGCTAGGCGACATTAAGAAAGGAATATGTAATATGTCAAACATGATTCACACCCCGGGCCTCGTCAAGGTAGACGACCACAGCGCCCAGAGTAGCACTTTCGTCATTGAGCCTTTGCACAGTGGTTACGGTATGACTCTTGGTAACAGCCTGCGCCGCGTCCTGCTTTCGAGCATTGCCGGTAGCGCTATTACTTCATTCAAGATCGAGGGTGTTACCCACGAATTTACCTCCGTTGATGGTGTCAAAGAAGATGTCGTTGAGATTATGCTCAACCTCAAAGGCATTCGCTTCCGCGTTTACGGCGATGATGTGCAGACCCTGCGTATCGTCAAGACCGGTAAAGGCGTCGTTACTGCTAAGGACATCCAGACTAACGCTGATGTCGAAGTCGTAAACCCTGACCACGTCATTGCCACCATCGATGACGCTAAAGGCAAGCTGACTGTCGATCTGACCGTTGAAGTTGGCCGCGGCTACCGCACCATCGAAGAGCAGACCGCTCGCAAAGCCGGTGACATGATTGCCGTTGATGCAATCTTCAGCCCGGTGCTGCGTGTCCGTTACAAGGTTGAAAACACCCGTGTCGGCCAAGCAACTGACCTCGACAAGCTGCTGCTGACTGTCGACACCGACGGTTCGATCACCCCTCAGGACGCTTTCGAAGAAGCTGCCGCTATCCTGGTTAACCAGTACACCGCACTCGCCGGCAAGACCCGTGTCGCAGCCAGCGAACCAGCAGCAACTGCCAGCGCCGGCAGCGACAGTGAGTTCAGCAGCGACCTCGTCGGTGACGAAGCAACTGCACTGAACACTTCTATCGAAGACCTGAACCTCAGCGCCCGCACCACCAACGCGCTGATTAACAACGACATCCACACCATCCGCGACCTGTTCGCCTTGAATGACGCTGAACTGCGTGACCTCAAGGGCTTTGGTAGCAAGGCTTTGGATGAAGTCAAAGAAAAGTTAGCGGAGCTGGAGCTGTAATATGCATCGTCACGGATACAAAGGCCGCAAGTTCGGCCGCGAAACTGACCAGCGCCGCGCCCTGATGAAGGGCCTCGCTGACTCACTCGTCAAATACGAGTCGATTGAAACCACCCTGCCGAAGGCGAAGGAAGTTGTGCCTTACGTCGAGAAGCTGATTACCAAAGCCAAGAAGGGTGACCTCCACAACCGTCGCCAGGTTATCAGTAAGTTGCAGACCATCGAAAGTGCCCACAAGCTCGTCGATGACATCGCACCGAAACTGACTGGCCGCACCAGTGGTCACCTGCGCGTCGAGAAGACCCGCACCCGCCGTGGTGACAACGCCCAGCTGGCACGCGTCTCATTCGTTGATGACCTGCAGGCTGCTCCGGTTGCCAAGGCTGCCAAGCCCGCAACTAAGAAAGAGGAGGCTAAATAATGAAAACATTTAGCGCCAAACCAACTGACGTTACCCGCGAGTGGTACATCCTTGACGCCGCTGAGGCGCCAATGGGCCGTATCGCCACCCGCGCAGCAATCCTGCTGACCGGCAAGGGTAAGCCACAGTTCACTAAGCACATCGATACCGGTGACTTCGTCATCATCATCAACGCTGAGAAGTTGATCGCTACCGGCGACAAGCTCGACAGCAAGATGTACTACCACCACAGCCACTACCCAGGCGGCCTCAAAGAGGAGAGCCTGAAGGCCAAGATGGTCAAAGACCCGACCCACGCTATCACGCACGCCATCCGCGGCATGTTGCCTGTAAACAAGCTGCGCGATGGTCGCCTGAGTCGTCTGAAGGTCTACGCTGGCAGCGAGCACAACCACGCCGCCCAGCAGCCAAAGTTAATCTCAATTAAGGATGTAAAGTAATATGGCAGCAAGCAACACCTACTTCTACGCCCTCGGTCGTCGCAAGAGCGCTACTGCTCGTGTCCGCCTGACGTCTGGTAAAGGTGCGATCACCGTCAACGGTAAGCCTGCCAGTGAGTACTTCGCTGATAGCGAATTCTTACTGTACAAGCTGGTACAGCCGTTTGTTGCCCTCGAACTCGAAGGCAAGCACGATGTTTCAGTCGTTGTCTCTGGTGGCGGTCACCGCAGCCAGATCGACGCCATCAGCCTTGGTATCGCCAAAGCTATCGTCGTCATGACACCTGATCTGAAGAGCACGCTGAAGCGCGCTGACCTGATCAGCCGCGATCCCCGTGAACGCGAACGCAAGAAGTTCGGTCTCAAGGGCGCCCGCAAGCAGCGTCAGTTCACCAAGCGTTAATCCGCTCTCGAACTACAACAGCAGCCTCAGCAATGGGGCTGTTTTCTATTCTGCCCATGCTTGCAAACGCGTTGCCAACGCTGTTTACTAATCGTATGAGCGAAAAAAGATATCCTACGACTCCTGAGACTATTACTATTACTAATCACTCCGTGTACACGGAAAAACAAGTAGTAATTCGGGGCATTGATCGCATTCTGATTGACTCTGAGGCGTATGAAGTTGAGGACGGTTATCAGATTGACAGTGCGGTGTCTTCGGTGAATGACCTCGATAAAGCTGTAGCCGTCGTAGCTCAGCAGACCAATTCAGCCAAAAACGACTTAAAGCTGCGCGATTCAGAAACACGTTTACAGCGTCTATTCTTTGGCTTTACTGCTGGGGGTGTCGGTTTTGCCTTCGGTGATTTGCTAACCCAGGCAACTTTGTCGGCAGCGGAAGAAGCTCACCGTGGACCTTACCTCTGGGCAGGTCGATTTATCGGCGCCCTGCTTCTAGCTTCACCCGCCCAAGCTGGCATGAAGAAGATGCGTGAGCCGACAACGCGGCGCCTAGAACAGAAGTTGTTTGACTCACAGGAACTGCTTCGTCGTACCATCGGTCATCGGGACCGGATGGCCGAACGGGGCATGTAATTTGACGGCTATTGACATAAGTGGTATATTACAGAGCATGTCAACTATGATGAACAGCCAGTATTGGTTTACCGACACATCCGTGGCGGTTTGTTCTGTGTAGTTGAAACTCGAAGACATTGATGAAACCGCCACCACAGGCGGTTTTTAAATTGTAAGGAGTACCCATGGAACAATTAAGCGATCAACATTTACAGCAGTGCAATAGTCTGCGCCATCTTGACGACGTCGAAGCACGCCGTGAGTTCATGGCGCAGTGCGCGCTCAGAGGTCTGGACACGAACTGTCCCGGACCGATCCAAGGCCAAATCCACCCCATTTGCCGACTGCCGGAGGAAACCAAGCGTGAGACTGAAGCAATTGTGCGACCAATTATGCGGCAACGTGCAATGGATATCGCTCAGGCTCAGCTATAATGGAGACATCATGAGTAAACCTGTTATCTTGACCGGCCTTCGCGCCAACAACGACCTGCACATCGGAAACTACCTCGGTGCTTTGTTGCCAATGATTGATATGGCCAAGAGCCACGCCGGCGAGTACCAGATCAATTTATTTGTGCCTGATCTGCACAGTTTCACCACGCCGATTGACCACGCACAGCTCCAGGCTGGCATTATGCAAAACCTGCGCGTCTTTGCGGCGGCCGGACTCCCGCTCGACAATCCTGACGTCCATCTATATCGACAGTCGTACGTACCAGCCCACTCTGAGCTGACGTGGATCCTTGATTGCTTCACTGGCTTTGGCGAAATGTCACGTATGACCCAATTCAAGGACAAATCGGCCCAGTTTGGTGACGACCGTATCAGCGTTGGGCTGTTCAACTACCCAGTGCTGATGGCGGCGGATATCTTGTTGTACGGTGCCGAGTACGTGCCAGTGGGCGATGATCAAAGCCAACATATCGAGATCACTCGCGATATCGGCGAGCGCATGAATAATCACTTCGGTGATCTGTTCGTGCTGCCCAAATCCGTCCGAGAACAGCATGAATTCTTCGGTAAGGATCAGGGCTTACGCATCAAAGATCTGCAGGATCCGACCAAGAAGATGAGTAAGTCCGACGATACCGGCAAGGGCGTTATTTTCATGACTGACACACCCGACGAAGCCCGCAAAAAGATAATGTCCGCCACTACTGATAGTGAAGGTCTGGTGACCTACGACCGCGAGAAGCAGCCTGGCATTACGAATCTCCTCGAGATGCTGAAGCTCTTCGGTGGCGACCCTAATGATTACCTAGAGCAGACCCAATACGGACCGCTTAAAACTGCAGTTGCCGATAAGGTGGCGGCATTTTTGACTGATTTCCAGGCTAAGCTGGTAGCTGTCGACAGCGCCGCCATCGAAGTCAAGCTCGCACAGTCGGAAGCAGCCATGAACCGCCAGGCCAACGAAACACTGCTGCGTGTCCAGCAAGCTGTCGGGCTGCGCTAATGGCCAACATCGAACTCAGTCAGGGTGAGCGTTTGGATCAGTATGTCACACGGGCGATTCCGTCGGTGACTCGGGCATATGCCTCAAAGCTGATTGAAGCTGGCAAAGTCAGCGTCAATGGTGAAGTCCAAACCAAATCGGGCTATAAATTACGAACCGCCGATGAGATCATAATCGACTATGACGAGGTTGCAGCTGCGGTCATCCCGCATATCGACTTACCAGTTATTTACGAAGACGATGATTGTGTCGTCATTGACAAGCCAGACGGCATCCTGACGCATAGCAAAGGCATGTTCAATCCCGAAGCGACCGTCGCCTCATGGCTGCATTCGCGAGTTCAGGCCGAGCTTGCCGACCAGGATACGGGACCAAATAATAGGGCAGGGATCGTGCACCGCCTCGACCGGGCCACCAGTGGCGTCATGATCTGTGCCAAAGCCGTTTCGGCCCAAGTATGGCTGCAGAAGCAATTTGCCCAGCGTCGGGTCAAAAAGACCTACATTGCTGTCGTAACAGGAGTGCTTGAACATCCAGAAGCCGTTATTGATCTGCCGATTGAGCGCGATCCCAAGAAGCCCCAGACTTTCCGCGTTGGTAACCAGGGCAAAGTCTCTACTACCGAGTATCGGGTGCTCAAAACAGATGGGACGCACTCGCTTGTTGAACTGAAACCACAAACTGGCCGCACCCACCAGCTACGCGTTCATTTGCACTATCTGGGCCACCCGATTGTTGGTGATACGTTATATGGTGGCGAGCCTGCCGAACGGATGTTCTTGCACGCCCGAGAGCTGGAATTGACGACGCCAGGCCGCGAGCGCAAAGTCTTTGAGTCGCCACTACCGGCTAGCTTTGAGGTCCAGATCAATGGCTAAACTGGCCCTGCACTCAGTTACAGCACGCCAATTGGAGCATTTTACTGCCCAGCCGTCGCATGCAGTACTACTGACCGGACCAATGGGCATCGGTAAAACCGCCGTGGCTGATTACTTGGCGGCGCAATTGGCTGGCCAAAACTTGGAAACCTTCGCCTACCTCAAACGGATTACATCGTTAGAGGGCAAAGCGATCACCATCGAGCAGGTCAGGGAACTGGAACATTTCCTGAGCCTCAAAGTACCTGGTTCAGCGGCGATTAAGCGTCTCGTCATCATCGAGCAAGCGCAGCTCCTCGGTACTGAAGCCCAAAATGCTATCCTCAAAACTCTTGAAGAGCCCCCAGCCGATACCGTCATCATTTTGACGGCCACGTCGGCCCAAAGCCTGTTGCCGACCATCCAGTCGCGTCTGCAATCAATCCAGATCACCAAACCGGCCAAAGCCGATCTGTTAGCGCTGATTTCCGCTGACGATTCCAGCTACGCCCTAACTGGCGGCTTGCCGGGATTACTGTATGCCATGATGAACGACGAAACACATCCATTGCTAGACGCAGTCAAAACAGCTCGAGGGCTGCTAAGCCAAACTGCGTATGAGCGCTTAAATCAGGTCGATGTATTGGCAAAGGATAAGCCACTGGCGATCAATGTCCTGACCATCCTGCAGCAAATGGCTCACATTAGCCTACGATCGGCCTCTGGCGCGGCAGCCAAGCGCTGGCAAGGCATCATGATCCAGAGTTATCAGGCCGGCGAGCAGCTCAGCGCCAGTGCTCAGCCAAAGCTGGCACTTACCAACTTACTACTCAATCTGTGATATTATAGAGGTCAGATATGTATGAACTCCTCATCGTGGCGGGCTTTGCTTACTTGGCCTATCACAACTCACAGATCCGTGAGGATGAATTCGCCAACGTTTCACGCCGTGTCGGTGATCGACTCGGTAAACTCTGGGATATCGCTCATCAGGGCATGCGCGAAAACCGCTTCCTGCGTGCTGAAAAAGCCTTGCTGACCATCTTAAAGATCGATGAGAAAAACGCCGCTGCCTACAACCGTCTCGGCATCCTCTATGCTAAGCAAAAGGAATTTCGTGACGCTATCGACTGCTTTGAGATCGCCAGCTCCATCGAAGCAACACCGTCAAGCCTGCACAACCTTGGTCTGATTTACTTCGAAACCGAGAACTATGAAAAGGCCGCCATCGCTTTTGAACAGGCACTGAAACTCGAAGATGGCCTGGCCGCCCGTCACGTCGCTTACGCCAAAGTCCAGGAGAAGCTTGGTAATGACAAACTGATGTTCCAGGAGCTGGAAAAAGCTGCCGAACTTGAACCCAACAAGGAAACCTACACACTCTTGCACCGGGCATACACTGCCCATGGCATGCAGGCCGAAGCCGATCTAGCCGCCGACAAGCTCAAGAAATTCGGCAGTAGCAAAGCCAAGGCTGCTCCAGCCCGCGCCAAGCGCATGCTGCGTCCGCGACGCGTCGTCGTCTAAGGCTTGCCCGATAACAGGGGCTCTGGTACACTGATTCGAGTAATTTGCCACCTTAGCTCAGCTGGTTAGAGCATCGGTTTTGTAAACCGAGGGTCGTCGGTTCGAATCCGACAGGTGGCTCCAATAGTCATGATATAATCATGCAGACCGTGCGGGGTTAGCGAAGTGGTCAACCGCAGCTGACTGTAAATCAGCCCTCTCCGAGTTCGGGGGTTCGAATCCCTCACCCCGCACCAGACAAGCCGCGATAGCTCAGTGGTAGAGCACTTCCATGGTAAGGAAGGGGTCCTGGGTTCAAATCCCAGTCGTGGCTCCAGATTTTGTTGTTGACAAAGCTGCTACAAGCGGCTACCATAAGCAGTATTAACAGTAAAACCAAAAGAATTACGGTTAATACCAAGAGCCATAAATGAGCTAAAACTCATCCTATCGGCGTACAAAAGCCTTTCTGCAGAAAAGGAAGAAAAATACCAGCTGATCACTGGTATTTTTTAATGGGGTTGTGCTTCGGCTTCGTATCTGTTAATATAGCAACAACTAAGTTTATAAAGGTTTATTTTTATGGCCAAAAAAGGCGACAAGCGCAAGATCATCGGCCTCATCAGCGAAGAAAGCGGTGAGCGTATCTATTACACGACCAAAAACACCATGAACACCCCTGAAAAGCTGTCACTGAAGAAGTACAGCCCGAAGCTGCGCAAGCACGTTGTCTTCACTGAAACCAAAAAGAACCTTGGCCGCAACGAAGCTCCAAAACGATAATCATCGAATCAATGAACAAAAAAGCCCCCAAAGGGGCTTTTTTGATGCAAAACTGTTGTCAAAACCCATACTGTTTATGCTATACTCAACAGTAGTAGAACGACACAAACATGAGGGAAAATGACCGCTATCGACCCATTCCAGTTGACCGCCGTATTTTTGGCGCACCCGTCCAGCGCGCGGCTACGGTCGTGACAAAAGTTTTACAACATGAAGAACAGATCGTTCTAAACGATGCACAGAAGCTATGGGCCAAACTGCCAAACACGATACAACGAGCCGGGCACATGGTGCAGGATTTTGATCGAAAAGCACACCTAATTATTGTCAGGCAATGGAGAAGGCTGCCGCGCCCTGTCAAAAGCGCTGGGCATTATATTCGGAAACACTATCTCGAGTACCCATTACTGGCACTTGTTATTTTTAGCGCGCTCGTCCCCGTATTGAACATCGGTGTGGAGCACGCTCAAGCCGATAGCTACAGTCTAGCCAAGGCATCAGGAATTCTCAGTAGCACACCTCAAAACGTCTCTAAAAACATTAGCTATGACAGCAAGCTCGCTGCTTATACCTATACTGCGCCGATCGACGAGCAAGCTCAGCAAAACAGTCAGGCCATAGGTGGTACGCACTATGACGCCACGCTGAACGAAAATGCAGCCAGTGGCATTAGTATGACTGACGTTACTAACAAACTTTCTATCAAGCTCACTCCGCAATTTAGTACCATGACCGCCAAAAAGGTCAACGACCACATCGTATATCCTATTAGTGGCAATGACGGTCAGTTGGTCTATACTTTTAAAGGTAACGGCTTGAAGGAAGATATCGTCCTCTACGGGGCAGATGCCGATGAGGCCAGTTTCAGCTATAAACTTTCCTTGGCAGCGGGGTTAGAAGCACGAATACAGAGCGACGGATCAATCGGAATATTCGGTGGCGACAGCGCCCTGTACGGTAATGTCAGCACTGGCTCACCTCAGGACAAAGCACTACTGGATAAAGCCCGCGCAAAAAGTGCCAAAAACGCGCTGATGTATGTGATCCCAGCGCCGACTATCACCACTGGCAATGGCAAAGCCGAGCGCGTAAAAGCAGCCTTCGAACTGCATTCCGGTACGCTCACCATACATGTAAGCGGTCTTACCACCGCCACCTTCCCGCTGAGCATTGACCCGACGTTGGCTCTTGCTTCAACCAGCGACTGGGCAAAGGGTAGTGGGGACAACATTGATTTCACCTCGGCAAACCAAATTAGCCGTGCGACATTGACCGGAGGCGACGCTAGCTCGACGACACTGACTGCACCCGGTTATAGCGCCGAGTTTGCTTGTTCGGTCATTTGGAACGGTTACATCTACCTCATTGGTGGTCAAAACCCAGTTGGTACGCCAAACAATAAAGTTTCCTATGCGCCACTTAATCCCAGCACCGGTGCGCCTGGCTCATGGACCACCCAGACTATCAGTAACCTATTGGTCCCGAGTCGTTCAGCAACAGTAGTGAACGGCCGCATATACCTGATTGATAACTCCACGGGTTCTGCCTATCTCCCTATCAATTCGGACGGGAGTGTAGGATCGCTGGTTTCTGTTACTGCGCCGCCGCTGATAAATGGCTCATCATATTCACTGATTGGATCAGAGACCGTAACTTCATATAACAATTACATCTACTTCGCTAAATACGACGCCTCAGTAACTAAAGATGATACCTTCTATGTCGCGGTCAATCCCGATGGGACACTGGGCACATGGACGCAAACCGTGACATTGCCAATAGCAGCCGATAATAACGCTCTCGAGGCTTATAACGGTTACATGTACTTCAGCGGCGGTGGTACCGGCTCTCCCCACACGGCCTGGTCAAACAACACGTACTACACCAAGATCAACAGTGACGGTAGTCTAGCTACCTGTAACGGTACGACCTGGTGCACTGCCAGTAACAACTTCACGGGTGCGCGTGAAGGTATGGGCGTGACCATCGCCAATGGTTATATATACGTAAACGGCGGATGCGCAAATAGCGCTTCCGGCGGTACCGCCTATTGTTACAACAGCTCCTCGGGCAGCGGTGCTACTACGACAGTTGAATTCGGCGACATGCAGTATGCCCCGGTTTATGCAAATGGCGATATAGGCCCCTGGAGAACAGGGACTAGCACGCGTACCGCTTTCAACTTCACATTACTATCGGCCAATAAAACACTTTATTTCGGGTTAGGTGGTTACGAAGGTATTAGCAATTGTCCAGGGCTTACATGTACCAATACCCCAAGCTATATCGGAACTGCCGATTACGCCACTATCAGTGGTGCTGGTATGACTACCGCCTATACCACAAGTGCCAGCACTTTTACTGCCCGAGGTTGGGGAGGTGCCGTTTACGCCTCCGGCTATATTTATGTCATCGGTGGTTGCTCAGTAGAGCAGGACACCCCGACCTGCACGGGAACTGCGCTGACTACAGTAGAGGCTGCTGCAGTAAATAGTGATGGTACATTAGGCACATTTTCTACAAAAACATCTTTGCCTATCGGGCTTTGGAATTTTGGCATTACTGCCAGTAGTAATCATATTTATATAGCTGGTGGATGTACAAACGCCGCAGGTGTGTGCGCTGAACAATCAAATCTGATTGTGGGAACGATTAGTGACACAGCAGGCACAATCTCGTGGGCAACCGACTCTACCCATGTACTTTCTACTAATCGCAGATATCTGTCACTTACGGTGTGTAACGGCTATTTATATGCAATAGGAGGATACCATACCAACACTGAAGTTAACGTAGCAGAGTTTGCGCAGTTGGCTTCAGACGGCACAATTAGTAGTACTTTTCAGGCCAATAGTACAGCCTTACCCCAGAATCGTGCTGGTTTATCTGCAACGACACAGGGTTCTTACATCTATGTAATTGGCGGGGGCAGCCTCACCCAGTACCGCGGATCGGTTGCGTCGAATGGCCAAATAACATGGAGTACATTTACCACTGCAGTGAATGCCGGAAATACGGTCAGCAGTGTTATTTATAACGGCTATATCTATAGTTCTCGGGCGGGTAATGTAGATACTATGCCATTGAATGCTGACGGAAGCGTCGGAACGCCCTTTTCAAATACGGCTGTGCCGGTCAATCGATATTCATTAGGTGACATAGCTGTAAACGGCAGATTGTATATCGTTGGCGGGTGCTCAGCCAGTACGGGTGATGGCTGCGGCAGTATTTACAATAATGTTATTGTAGCGCAAATCAATAACGGTGGAAGTGGACAAGCACAGGCATGGACAAGTAGTAGTCAGACGATTTCAGCTCGACGAAATTTACAGGTTTTATACACAAACGGTTACTTGTACGCGATTGCGGGTTGTTCAACATTTAGCGCTGGTGCTTGTACTTCAGTCAGCTCCGCAACTCAGTATGCCGCCGTCAGTGCTAATGGCGATGTAGGCGCTTGGCAAACTGCGACAAATACAATTCCAACAACTTTGCAACGTTTTTCAGCTTGGACCTGGAATGGCTTTTTGTACGTCGCGGGTGGGTGTTCCAATACACTTTGTAATACTAAAACTACGACTGTGTATTATGTAAAACCTGCTCCTTCAGGAAATATAACATCAGCCTGGACGTCGCAGGCGAACGGGATCCCGCAAGTTACGGTCGAAACATCAATTACGGCATACAACGGGTATGCGTATAGGATTGGTGGCAATGTTAATGCATGCGCTTCAAGCTGTGGAACAACTGAGTACGCACCGCTAAACAGTGATGGTTCGGTCGGCTCCTGGACAGCAGGAACTACCATGGGAACGGGGGTGTTTGCTAATACTGCCGTAGCTTACAATGGTTACGTATACAGCGTGGGCGGCTATGATGGAACAAACGCATTAACGGCAGTGCAGTTTGCGCCTATCAACTCAGATCACAGCTTAGGAACATGGTCTTATACATCAAACATGATCGCCGCCCGCCAATCGGAACCTGCGGTCGGGATAAGCAACGGGTACATGTACGTGGTTGGTGGATTCAACTCGAGCAACTTGTCGGAAACAGAAGTCGCCCCCATTCTCAGTAACGGATTACTAGGTCTTTGGACGGTAGGGCCTTCGCTCGGTGCGGCTACTTCCTGTCTGAGTGGCGTAGTTACCAATGGAACGATGTATGCGATTGGCGGTACCGACAGTACAGGACCTACAGGAACTGTGTACTACTCTCGTTTGGGTTCCATCGCAAGGAGTGCAGCATATTCGAAAATTTTGACTACCGATAAGGATGTTACGCCAGCAAATTCATTACTCCGATATACATCCAATAATGCAGCGCTTAACATCCGAATTCAAACATCAAGCCTGGCAGCCAATTCCTTCGGCAGCGTCGCGTCATTTGCAAATACTAACAATATCCCGACTTCATTATCATCACTGAGTCAGGCTAGCACATACGCAGTTACCATCAATATTGATGACAGTCAAAACGCCACATTTCCGGATTTTGCTAGTGGCGCGACGACGATCACGTATTTTAAGCTTAACTATCACCCTAATACATCTATGCGCTTGCGAGGTGGTGGGACATTTAATGGTGGAGTAAATCAGTCGTTAGACGCGCCATAAACCCTTGTGTAATGTAGCAGGGTACGTCACGTACTCGAAGGACGTTTGATGACAATAACTGGGTGTTATTCGGTAGCGAGGTCGAGGATGGTGTTGATCATCTCAGCATGTGACCAGGTCAATGGTAAGACTGAGAGAGGCATGCCGGTTTCAGGGTCGTATTGCTCGGAGAGGGCGCCGCTGGGTTGGCGGTGGTTCATGCTCCAATCGAGCAGAGCCTGGGCGTCGGCGGTTCGGCCGTTGCCGGCGTAGTACTGGGCGAGCCAAAGGCTGGTGACGTGCCAGGGGTTGCCGCTGTAGTCTTTGGTAAGGAAGTAATTGTCGTTTTCATAGCGGATGACGCCGCCGGTTGGCGAGGTGTTGAGGAGGCGCTTCTCGACCTCCTGGCAAGTGCTGACGAGTCGTGGGTCATCGAGTGCTAAGCCGGCGTACATGTAAGGTCCGTAGAGGTTGGACATGTCCAGGGTTTTGTCGTAAGCCAGGTTGCCATCCTCCTCGAGGAGGAAACCTTTGATGAAGTAGCCGTCGACGTAAAGCTTATCGAGATTGTCGCGGATGTTGTGAGCGGCCTTTTGCCATTTGCTGGCGTCATCTGCAGCATCGACGATCTTGGCAAGCTTGGCGGCGGCCAGTAGCGCTGCAATCACCACCGAAACGGTGTAGGTACTGGTCAGGAACTTTTCTTCCCAGAGATCGTAGCTGGCATGCGGCAGGCCGGTCTGGTCATCAATGTACGACGTCATGAAATTTGCTGCAGGGGCCACAAAGGTGTGGTACAGACTATGGATTGTGGCGTCGTCTTTGGTCGCTTCGTAGTATTCGTTAATCATGAAAACGACACTAGCGGTTTCATCCTCCTGGATGGCAAGTTCTTTGCGACGGCCGTGGATCAGCGGGTGCCAGGTCGAGCCGACAGCGCGGTCGGGCTGGTATTTGTGCATCAGGTAACCGTCTTTGTGCATCGTGTCACGGGCAAAGTCGAAGAAGGCTTTGGCTTCTGAGAAATGCCCTAGGCGGATCATCGGCCACAGCGCATATGCGGCATCGCGGGGCCAGCAATAACAATAGTAGTCGCGACCATAATTGAAGATAGATGAGTCACCCGATGCCAGGACGGAACCGCGCTCATCACAGTGAGCTTTGACAACTAACAAGCTGGTGATTAAATCACGTTGATTACTGGTCGGCAACTCCATGCCGGGGCCTTTGACCCATTCCGTCCAATAGGCATGGGCGCTTTCAAGCCGGGCAGGCATGGTTTGTTCTTTGAAGCGTTCATGAATCTTTTCGCAGTCGCTTTGGCTTGGGGCGGCTACGATCCAGTAATCAACACGCATTGTCGATTTTGGACCGACCGTACGGCGGAAGCGAATGACGCTGTCCACGCCACCATGTTCGACCGCATTGCCGGACAGATCACCATCGGGAGCATCCAGGAATGTTCCGGCTTTGCCTTCGATGCCATAGTTACCAACGGCATACTGATCAAAAGAATCACCGTTTTCAAATTTGCCGGCAATCAGTAGACAGTAGCGGCCCTTGTAGTCGAGCACGTAATGGCCGTCAGGGACGTACATCGCAGTATCGGCCCGACCCATCGGTGAAATCTGGAAAACCTGGTGCATAAAGAGACGAACGTCTCGCTCGTGATCACTAAGGTTGCTGAGGGTAACATGTCGGATCAGGGCATTGTATTCGGGATCAACGTAGTCTTGAAGCAGCAATGCGATTCCGAGTGAAGCCGAGCTCAGCGTGACGTGACTGATGAGTACGTCTTTTTCGTAAACCACTTCAATTTCCCAGTCGCCATCATCAGTCCAGCTAAACTGGCCATCGACCCAGACACCAATCTTGTGTTGTGTTGAGCGGGCATTAGTAAGATTCTCCAGGCCCACGTACGGATAGTAAAAGTCATGCACCAGTCCGGACTCATCGAGCCCGACGAAGAGTTGCCCATTACTGAGTACGACTGGTCGGCCCATTAGACTGTCACGCCCTTCTCGCTAAGACGGTAGCGGAGGTCGTGGTAAGCGTTCATGAAGTTAATGTAGGCCTCATAGGGCGTCTGGTATGGGCTGAAATAAGCGTGAATATCACCGTCATTGAAGTATTTGGTACACATGTAGTAGAAGTGGTCAGAGGTCTGTAGTTTGCGCCAGTCATCTATCAGCGCCAGATCACCCGTTGCTATGACCCTGTCTTGGAGGTCATACAAAGCCTGAATTGAACCGGTTTGCATGCCATTGCCGAGCCAGGCAGACAAATCACGCTCGGTGTCAGCCCAAGTAATGGTCTCCGGTACATCGACCTGGTCAACTGGCTCGAAGTTATCGATGACTTCGGATACGGTCATAAAAGTGTTGCCCCCAGTTTTCAGCCATTCCTGTGGCAGGTGGCTCAGGAAGCCAAATATGCCCGATTCTTCCCATTGGTGCTCGCCGAAAGTCTCATAGTCCATGAACAGGTTAAAATTGGTGGCGCTCTGGTCGGCATTCAGCCAGTGTGTAAACTTATCGGCTGTCAGTGGCCATTCGGCCCAGTTTTGGTCGCCGAAGCGGAAGGCGATGTCATCTGACAGTTTGTAGTTCTTCATCAACAACCGGATCTGATTCGTATAGGTCGGTCGGTAGACAAAATTCGGGCTGCGCCAACCAAGGATTGGATCCCAACCTTCAGCAAGAACACCCTTGTAACCGGCACGATCTGCCCAGTAGGCGACATCATTGTTGTAGCAAAGCTCGGTATTCCGGAAGACCTGTGGGGTCTGACCGAAGACTTCCTGGACTTTACGCTTGTGCATCTCGACCTGCATCTCGAACTCAGCCCGCGAATAAAAGAAAGCCAATGAGTGGTGATAGGTCTCGGCCACGATCTCGACACGGCCGGTAGCACAGAGATCTTTGAATGACTGCAGAGCCTCTGGCGACCACTTCTCGAGCTGTTCGATGACAGTTCCAGTGATCGACAGGCTGAGCTTGAACTGAGGGTTGTCGTTCAGAAGCTGTAGTAGTCGGGCGTTTGTAGGTAGATATGACTTCTGGGCAACTTTCTGGAGGATGCGCTCGTTGGATTCCTGATCTTCGTAGGCAGCATCAAAATAGTCGTGCTTTACGGCCGTGTCGAACACAGTATAGTGCCGGATGCGATACGGCTGGTGGACGTGCAGGTAGAGGACGATGGCCTTACTCATGCGTAGGCTACCTCTCTGTGCTCCTGGTAGATGCGCTCGATCTTATGGCTGGCGTCATCCCAGCTCATCTTTTCGAATTCCATCAGGGCGTTTTTGTGCAGTTCATCGCGTAGCGGGTCATTGAGCATGACGGCGGCAATCTGGTTGGCCATCTCATCAATATCCCAGAAATCAACTTTCAGACAGTTTTTGAGCACTTCGCTGACGCCTGATTGTTTGCTGACCAGCGCTGGTGAGCCGTAGCCAATTGCCTCAAGCGGCGTCAAGCCGAATGGCTCAGACACCGACGGCATCACGAAGAGATCGCCGACGGCAAAGGCATCACGTAGCTTTTTGCCGCGCTGGAAGTCGGTAAACAGTACATTTGGCCCTATACCTAAATCTGCCGCCAGATCGATCAGCTCGTAATACTGCTCACCGCTGCCAACTATCAAAAACAGTGTCTTAGGTGCCCGCTTGACGACTTCAGCCGCCGCCCTGAGCAGATTCGGCAGACCCTTCTGTACGGTCAGACGCCCCACATTAGTCACTACACGGTAGCCCTGGGCTTTCATGGCCTCCAGGTAGCGATATGTGTTATCGCCGTCCAGAGGTGTAATATCAGCCGGTTCGATGCTGTTATGAACGACTTCGATCTTGTCGGCGGGGATGCCATAGTCGCGAATAATCATATTTTTGGTGTGCTGTGACACGGCGATGATCCGGTCAGCCAGCAGGAAGCCGGTCTCTTCGATCTCATGAACCAGCGGATTGCCATGACGGGCCCCCGCACGATCGGATTCAACAGAGTGAACATGCAAGATAATCGGGCAACCGCGGGCTTCTTTGACCCTAAGTGCCGCGCGGAAGGTCAGCCAGTCGTGGGCGTGCACAATATCAAACTCTTTGGTCTCAACGAGCTTGGCAACGGTCTGCTCATAAAGTTGTGCCTGCTCATAGATGTTCAGCCATTGCTCCGAACCGTCTTCGAGCACATATTTGTAGCTATCGTATGCAATGCCGGATCGCACCACAGAGGCGACACCTTGCGGGTGGGCGGCGGTAATATCCATAAAATCAATGCCGTGGTCGGCCTTATAGGGGAGGACGAAATCGATCGAGAGGTCTTTTTTGGAGAGGGCTTTACAGAGCTGGTAACAGGCAATGCCTAAACCACCACTGTTATGAGGAGGTAACTCCCACCCGAGCATCAGTATCTTCATGGCCCTCTTTTTAACCCGAACTCTTTATTTCACTTACGCTTTATTCTAACTGATATACATCCGTTAGCACAAGCGCAATACTCCTCAAAGTATACCTAAAAACACAACATCTTTGCAAGCCAGGCTAATACGAATCGCAGCCGTAGCCGTCACCGTCAGCATCGAAGCGGTTGTGGTCGACGCCAATCACACGAACTTTGATGCCGATATCCGGGCAATTGAGCGCGTTACCAGCGTAGTAGGGAATGCACGGAGAGTAATTCGGATCACAGTTTGAAGTAGTTGCGGGGGCTGGGTCTGGTTCAGCTTCTGGTTCTGCCGTTGGCGCGGCTGTGACAGTAGGCGTCGGGTCTGGCGCTGGTGTGATGTATGTACCTATTGCAACTACTTTATCGACGGCTTTTTTGGTGATTTTGGTGGCTACAACCTGTTTCTTGGTTTGTTTACCATTCACGTAACTGAATTTGTAAGTAACTTTCTTGCTACCTTTTTTTCCCTGCGTCAGAACTTTTGTCTGGCCACTTGGCAGGCTGCCATCATTTTTATTGATCGTTTTATAGTTGATTACTTCGGTTTTATTCACCGTTTTTGTGGTTTTTTTGTCGGCTGCAGCCGCGTGCCCCAGCGGCATAAGAAAACTAACTGCCAGCAATAGTGCGGCAATAACAACTGCTCGAATCCTCATGATATGCTCCTCAGCTTATTCTGAATTCAGCATACGCCGGTTTTGCATTTTACAACATAGCGATTCGATGTGCTGCGTGTGATCAATCGCACTTGCACCAACCCGCGATCAGCGCGATACTGCAGGTATAAGAATAAGGAGTTCGTATGAGTACGGTCGTAGCAGTAGCCGCAGCAACACTAGCCCAATTCGCCGTGGGGGCATTTTGGTATTCGGTTCCGTTTGCCAAAACATGGGGTCGTATTCATGGCTTCGATAAACTCCCTAAAGCCCGTCAGCAAGAGCTCATGAAAGAACAGGGGCCATACTACTTTCACCAGCTGATAGTGACCATCATTGCCGCCGCAGTACTTACGCGCCTGATTCAACTTTTGCCACACTACTCGGCCTACACATTGGCTGCGCTGGTATGGCTGGGCTTCATCGTGCCAACTCAGGTCAGTGGCATACTCTTCGGTAATGACGACAAAAAAGTATTTTGGGTCAAACTAGGCATTTTGGCCGGAGGATCTTTAGCCTGCACCCTGGTAGGCGCAGCCGTCATCAAAGCCGTCTTGTAGCTACTTCCCTCGAGAACGGACGCCAACCGTCCTGGTTTTACGCTTTGCCGGGCTTTTGCGGGCATTGTGTATAGTTCGCTTGAATCGCCGTTCGGCATCACTATCGGCATATCGGGCTAGTGGTCCATGTGCTATGACTGGTTTACGGCTGGCTTCATCCAGACTTTTAACGAGCTCAACAGCTGAGGTTTCCAGTAGCCATTCGCGGCCCGGAGCGGTTTCACCCACAGCAGTGATGTGCCACAGCTCGTCACCGACCTCTTCGTGACTGAGGATTTGTAGCGGAGTGCTGACCAGCAGCGGTCCAATGGGTAGGCGCCGATTGGTTTTTTCGATCAGTTGCGTGCCTGCCTTGAGATCAATGACAAATATCTCCAGGGCAATTGTCCGAATACCTCGCGGTGCAATCCTGGCACCCTGAATATGCTGATTGTTCACCCAGATAACTTCACCATTGAGTCCACGAATTCGAGTCGAGCGTAGCGTCACGCGCTCTACTACTCCCTGCATGTCGGCAAACGGCTCAAGCCGTACATGATCGCCAACACCATACCATTGTTCGGCCATCATCACAGCTCCGGCTGCAAAATCACGCAATACTGGACCGAACGATGACCCAAGCAAAATTGCGACTACCGCGCCTGCGCCAATGATCGCCCCAGATTGGCCTTCGGGATGTACCAGCAACCACCATAGATATAAGGCAGCAACAATCAACAGGGTACGAAACAAGGCAATATTGAGTACGATCAACGTCTCAAAATGCCGTAGCCGGTTGACGCGACGGAGATCCTCAGTGGTATCTGCGCGATTGCTGATAACGACGACGACCATACGCAGCAAATGGGCGACCAATCTGCCAATTAGAACAGCAGCGATGAGACAGAGTGCCAGAATCACAAGAGAGTGCAGGCTAAATATGCCGCGACTAACTTGTGCGGATAGGTCATCTAATTTGCGAATATTAGCATCTGGGCCCACGACTACATTCCCTCTCGTTTAGCCATCAAAAAACGCCGTTTGCACAGCGTTAACTTCTCCTAACAGTATAACAGATCTGTTGTGAACAGTTGCCGCAAAATCATACTACGAACTAAGCGCGTATCTATGGCAAGCTTATCGTTGTATACTTAAATGCATGTCTGAGACTGCCTCATCATCTGATAATTTGCCTGAGTCGCTATTTGATGCAATGCCCGGGACGCACTCTGCTGTCGTTGAAACGGTGCGGCGGAACAAGAATTTGATTATGACCGGGATTAGTCTCGCCGGCTATGGCAATGTTGCAGCTGAATTTACGGGTATCGAAGATATCGCGACCGGTTCCTTGATTGCTGGGGCAGGTTGTCTCGCACTTGCGCATCTCAAATATCGTTCCAGCAATGGTCGCGTTTTATCAGAACGCTTAGCTGATTTGGAGAATGATCAAAGGCGATGGTCGCAGCCGATTGATTGGCAAAAAGATCGCGTTCGGTGGTACGGCTTTGATGCTGGCTACCATAAGCAGGGCTTTGATCCGCTGGCTAACATTGGTGAGCTCCACGGTCTAGCAGCGGATCTGAGCAATACCCCCACGCGAATTGCAGTATCATCAAAGATTCTCGAGCATGCCTCGGAAGAAGCACGCTACGGCTACGTCTCAACGGGCAGTCGCTTTCTTAGTCACAAAGTCATAGACCTCAAGGCCGACCCGCATATCATCGTCATGAAACCAAAGGCCTGCCAAAAGCTAGTCCACGATCTCGTGCACCGACAAACGCAAACCAGTATGGATCGCGCGATCGACCAGTTGGCTGAGGTGGTGCCCGGACACCCGGCAATCAAAGTCTATGCAGCGCATGGCTTAGAAGCAGCGCCGCTTATCGAGAAGATATTGCGGCCGCGGATCGAGGAACGGGCCACCGATACGACCGTTCATCTTGAGCGGGGCAGTGATGGACTCGATTTTCAACGTCGTAGGAGCCATAGCCGCGGCGTTATCAACGGTCAACATTTGCAGCTCTACAGCGAAACGCAGCTCTATGACGGCACTGCGACGATTCGGCATGATGGCGCTCGGCATATCACTAGTCAGCGCAGCTTCAATGAAGTGCTTGAGCACGCTCATCAGAAACATGACGCAGGTGAAAAGCCGATAGACGAGCTGGAGTCAGCAATCTGGTTGTTGCTTAACCAATACAAACATCAACAACAGATCCCGCATGGCAATGCCAGACCTGTGGCCGGCTCGGTCCGGCAACGAATTCAGGAAGAACGTCCACGATTGTATCCGTACCTGCGCTCGTACGCAGCTGGCAGGGACAAGGAGACGGCATCATTACGATTTGCCAGCCCGGCCCGGACCCTAGCAATAGGCGGTCTTGCAGTAGTGCTCATGATCGGCGGCGCACATGCAGCCATTGACCACTTCCTGCAAGAGAGTCATAGCAGTGACACAGAACACAAGCATGACACACAAGCATTTTCCGGTACTATAGGCGACGTAACCGATGCAAATCATCCCGAAATCATTTGGGATATTAAAGCTCATAACGGTGCCTCAACCGCCGGCTACTGGGCCAACCAGGTCGATAATACTCTGTCTATTAGTACGGATACACTCAACTATTCAACACCGCCGCTCGATAACGGATTTGTTGCATTCGACCGCATTGAACAGGGCAGCTCGAATGCGCACAGAACTCTGACCGGATTTCCGCTCGGTGGCCAACCGCTGCAACCAGGCCAGCCATATGTGTCAGTAACAGGACACACCAGCGCTTATAATCTAACCGATTTCCGCACCGGACTACCGGATGGAGCGGAGAATAATGTGGTTGAGTATGCAGAAGGCTATCAATTGCCGGTACCATCTGGCAAACTCGTGTCAGGCGTGACAGTTACAGTCGACGGTGTCAGATTGGCAGCTAATCAAGTCGCACTATTTGAAGATCAAGACTACACCTTTAGTGTCCGCATAAAAAATAAGGACGTATTTGGAGGTCACACCGAAGGCGACGTCGAACTAACGTATTCGATTGCCGAGTCTCATATGCCAATACTTATTCCATCCGCGCGATCAAATATTACATTGAATGGAAATCCGGACACGTTGCTTGCCCAAGTCATTACTGGCAATGACCGAACAAAGCTTGGCGAGCAACTTCGTGTCAAGCCAACAGATCTGTCACCGACCGCATTGAGCGAAGCTGTTGAACATTCGCATACTTATAGTTTTACACCGTACAAAGACAGTCATGCGAAAAGTAATCATACGTCGCATGACGTACACGACATCCTTATGTCAGTCGCATCCCAGGCCATCAAACAACCCGCCGCGAACTGCAATGTTGCCACCTTGCAAACCATTTTATTGTCGTCCGGACGCGATACACTGCGACACGAACCTCTTAACCCCGTTGAGGGTTTTCATGTTGATGAAAACGCGTCCGCTATTAAATCTACCGATGCGCACATGTGGATTGTCGATGACAAGGGAGATATTTTTGACCCAACACCCGCCGCGTCAGTAGCTGCTCAACCACGACCAGACTCTAAACCAGACTGGGAGCAAAAAGGTATGGAAGCTGGTTTGGTGCTGGGAGGTTTAGGCTATTTAGGGTACCGCGCTCGCCAACGCAGAGCTCGTCACAAGGAGCAAACTGTCGTAGCAACCCTCTATCCAACCGACCCAGAAACAATCCAAGCACGGCACAAACAGGCCAGCATCCTCGAATGGCTCCGCTATGCTCCCACTGATAGCACATACAATGAACAGGCAATACTCAAACGCACCGAAAACAATGCCCACAGGCCATTGAGCGAACGCTACCGCGCGCTCCCTCAGTTCACCCGAAAGCACCTCAAGCATTTACTCAAAGAGCGCGGAGCCGCCATACCCTCAGATCAGGGCAAGGAGTTATTTGTGCTAGCCCGAGCGCTTCAGTATCAAAAATAGAAATCGAAAAATGGCAGGGGAGACAGGACTCGAACCTGCGACACCTGGTTTTGGAGACCAGTGCTCTACCAACTGAGCTACACCCCTATACGGTGATCCGCTCCATCTTACGACAAATCGGCCGAAAAGTCACTGCTTAGGCTTGAACGTGAACAGGGATAGGCTTGAGATCATAACCATGATCCTGCTTGCCGTGCTCGGGACCGCCCGCAAGGTGCCACAGCTTGATGGCATCAGCCTGCAAGATGCGCACACAACCATGCGAGTGCGGCGAAGTGGTGCCGGGATACATTTCGGGTGATCCATGAACGGCAATTGAGCCATTAAAGTATTCCGGGTCATACATATTGCCGTTGCCTTGTTCGGCTGGATAGAGCGAGCTGTTGTGCCAGCCATAGCGACCGTACTGGAGGTGGAAATCGCCAATCGGCGTGCTGTAGCCGGCTCGAGCAGTAGAAACAGGAATGATCATGCTGAGTTTGTCGTTAAGCTTGACGCCCATAACCTGGCAGGTTTTGTTGATGATGTAGCCACTAAGGTTTGAATCGAGGACCGGAGGACCGGCTAATTCTGTTCGCTCAGGCAGAGTTGCTGGTGCTTTCGAGGCAGCGTGGCCCGTGAAGAGGCGGACAGCGCAAAGCGCGCGCTTGGTTTGGCCGCCAATTTTGCCGTCGGTGGTCAATGCAGGCATACCGAGTGGCGTTAACCAGTCATTCAGGTCGCGCTGGAGTTGCACATTGGGGTTGGGAGACTCCGGCTTCGGCGCGGAATGCTGCAGAATAGGCGCGGTCGGAGGCGTCGATGACACGGCTGGCACTTCTGCTGGTGATTCTGAAGGCCTTACGTTTACAGATGGCAGTGGATCGCTAGAGGAGTGGCTGGATTCGCCAGTACAGCCAGCCAGGCTTAGAACCAGTGCTGCAGCGGCGGCGGTACGATGGAACGGGGACAGTGCGAGACGTTCGGCAGTAGTGGACATATGAGGCCTCCTTATTGACGTCTAGTATAGTAGCTTGGACGACTAGGTTTGACTGTGATGGATTATACAGCCCCTACGCTGGTTTCGTGACGGTTTTGGCTTCACATCCGTTCTCAAATCTGTTATACCTAATAGCAACGATGGCGAAAATCTACCCCACCAAACCATTTCTGCTGATGTTTTATGGCTACCCGGGGGCAGGCAAGACCTACTTTTCACGGCAATTGGCGGAAAACATTCAAGCAGCACACATGCAGGCCGACCGTATTCGGGGTGAACTCTTCGAGCAACCCCGCTATGACAAGCAGGAGAATGAGATTGTCATGCAGCTCATGGACTACATGACCGAAGAATTCCTCAGTGCCGGGTTGAGTGTTATTTATGATGTCAACGCCATGCGTGCCAGTCAGCGCCGCGCACTGCGCGATATGGCTCACAAAGCCGGTGCCAAGCCGCTTATCGTCTGGTTCCAGATGGATCCCGAGACGGCATACGCCCGCAGCAAAACCCGCGATCGCCGCCGTGCTGACGACAAATACGCCGCCCAGTGGGATCGCGCAACGTTTGATAACATCGTGGCGCACATGCAGAACCCTAGCCCCAACGAGCCCTACGCCGTCATCAGCGGCAAACACTTGTTCAACATGCAGATGAGCGCCGTGATCAGCAAAATGCGCGACATGGGCATTCTCAGCGGTGACGACGCCAGCACCCGTATGGTCAAACCAGGCCTCGTCAATCTCGTCCCTAACAACATCGGCCGTGTAGATATGACCCGCCGCAACATTTCGATTCGTCAATAACAGATAGGGCCGGATGGCATTCAAAGAATTTCAGCTCGAGGATGGCACCCCCGTAGTCGTTTACAAACGTCGCGGCAGCAAAAGTCTACGCCTCAGTATCACCAGCACCGGCAAAGTGCGGGTTACCATACCGACCTGGACGCCGTATCAGGCCGGTCTACAGTTTGCACGTTCGCGCGGTCGGTGGATTGAACAACACAAGGCTGCACCGAGTGTGTTACGCGATGGTCAGCTAGTCGGTAAGGCGCATCATCTGAAATTCAGTCCTCAACCCAGTGCCCAACGCATCTCATCACGGGTGCTGGCCGGCCAGATCATCGTCGGACATCCGGCCGTCATCTCCGCTGATGACGAGCGCGTCCAAAAGGTTGCCCGCGCCGCTTGTATTCGGGCACTCCGTAAACAGGCCGAGCAACTGCTACCCGAGCGCCTGGCGTCCTTGGCCGAAAAGCAGGGCTTCCGCTATCGCTCAGTCGCCGTCAAACAGCTTAAAAGCCGTTGGGGCAGCTGTGACCAGTCCCAAAACATCGTATTCAATCTGTTTCTGATGCAATTACCCTGGCAAAGCATCGACTATGTCATCGTGCATGAACTGATCCATACTCGCGTCATGGATCATGGGCCGGACTTCTGGGAGTTATTCGAATCGGTGCTGCCAAGCGCCAAATCGATGCGGCGTGAGATGCGTCAGTACCAGCCAGTTTTATTTACCGCTAATCCGCCTCTAGAGAAATAAGCATAAGCTGATATATACTGGTCGCATGGCCCGTAAATCAAAAGCCTCGCTTCGTTCTCAGCTAGAAGCCGCCGGGAACCGCACACCATTCCTATTCCCTATGACCGTGGCTATCTTTGCTTCGATTGCACAGTCAATCGTCGTCAAGAACTATAAGACCGTCGATTTCGTGCCAGCCAGCATGGCCTGTGGCCTTATGGCGCTGATCATCATAATCGCATTTGTCGTCAAACGTCCCTCACCACGTTTACGGTTGCTCCAATACATCAGTGTCGTACTGATTGCGATCATCTCGTTTGGGTTCTTGCTACCGCTCCCCAACCCGTATATGGTACTGTTGCCTTCGATCGGGGTGTTGTTCTACACCCAGTACGGAATGACTGTCATGACATTGGCCGTGGTGACCATGTTTACCACCGTCACCATTCGCTTCGTCCAGATCTATGGTGTGCATGACCTGAACCGCCTGACTGATTACCTGATGATCTATGCATTCAGCATCACCATGACCTATTATCTGGTCATCTTCCTGCGCATCAATGAAAAAGAACTGGAGGCGCTTGAGGCGGCTTCGTCCAAGGCGCTGGCCGATGAGCAGCAGGTCCAGTCACTGATCAACAACATCACCGACGGAGTGATTGCGGTCGATCAGCACGACAAGATTGTCATTTATAACGCAGCCGCCCTGGATGTACTTGATCTCAATACAGCGGTACTTGGCAAGAAGATTTCCAGTGTCTTCAAACCCGTCAACGCCGAAAATCAACCAGTTGATGTGAAACTGTTGCTACGCGGTATCGTCACTCCGACGACCAACCGGGATCTGCGCTTGCAGTACAGCGACGGCAGTATCGCTAATATTTTCCTGGGGATCGCACCGATTTACCTCGGGTACGGCAAATCGCAAAACAACGGCTATACGCTTATCATGCGTGACATCACCCGCGAGAAGTCGTTGGAAGAGGAGCGAGATGAGTTCATCAGCGTCGTCAGCCACGAGCTACGCACACCGATCGCCATTACCGAGGGCAGTATCAGCAACGCCCAGTTCGTAGCCGAGAAAACCGGCGACATGGACGTCATTCGTAAAACGCTCAAGGAGTCCCACAACCAGGTCATCTTCCTGGCTGACATGATCAACGACCTTTCGACACTGTCCCGCGCTGAACGCGGTAAACTGGAGATCGAGGTCGCCGACATCAACATCGCTGATCTGGTAGCCGAATTGGCGGCCAATTACACTCCTCAGGCCGAAACCAAGGGCTTGAAGATCAAGACTGATGTCGCCAAAGACGTCGGTACATTGCAATCGTCCAAGCTGTATGTCCGCGAAATCCTTCAAAACTTCATTACCAACGCCATCAAATACACCGAGACGGGGTCTGTCACCATAATGGCGAAACATAATGACAAGGGCATTGATTTCGCGGTTATCGACACTGGCATCGGCATTAGCAAGAGCGATCAAAACAAAGTCTTCGACAAATTCTTCCGCTCCGAGGACTTCCGCACCCGCGCCAACAACGGCACCGGCTTGGGCCTCTATGTCACCATGAAACTGGTGCGCCTCATCCATGCAGACATTGATGTCAAAAGCGAACTGAACAAGGGCTCGACCTTCAGTATCTTCATTCCCAATCTCAGCAGCGGCACGAGCGGTGCGAGCGAAACTGACAAGACCAAAGCCTCATGATCATTGCCCTGATCTATCTGCTAGCGACGGCCGATCTGGAGCTATTGCTACTTATGAACAGCCGCCTGACGAAACGGTCGTTCACTGATAGCATAGCGGTGCTGCTCGCTATTAGCGCTGTGGTGCTGCTGTATGAGCGGTTCAATCTGTTGACCGTTCTGGTCGCCATATTGATGCTATACCGGATCGTGAACTTGGCCCGGCTGACGCACCGACAGCTCCAGGATGATTATGTGAACCATCTGGCACGGCGGACCAGTTTGTGGTTGATCGGGCTCCAGGTAGTCGCCCTCCTACTGATGGCCGCCCAGCAGCACTACCAGATCCATGACCGTGATTGGCTGCTTGGGCTGGTCGTCTTCGATCTACTTGTCGCCGGGCTTTTGGCTCATACCATCGATCGACAGGGCAGGGTAACATTGCCGCCGCGCGTGATTGGTGCCCGGGCAATCCAAGACCTCCCATCGCTAACTGTCTGCATTCCGGCACGCAACGAAACCGCTGATCTTGAAGCCTGTCTTAAAACACTGGTACATAGCACCTATGAGAAACTTGAAATCTTAGTGCTCGACGACTGCTCACAGAACACTCGAACTCCGGAAATCATACGTCAGTTCGCCCACGACGGCGTTCGTTTCATCGCGGGCAGCGCCCCGCCCGATACCTGGCTGGCCAAAAACCATGCGTATCAACAACTGATCGGCGAAGCTAATGGGGAACTGATCTTGTTCTGCGGTGTCGATGCGCGCTTCGAGCCAGATGCGCTCAGATTGCTCGTCGAAACCATGTTGGACAAACAGAAGACTATGCTTAGTATTATGCCCCGCAACCTGGTGCCGCACCGTCTCAGACTGGAAGCAATGATGGTTCAGCCCGGCCGTTATGCCTGGGAGCTGGCCCTACCTAGGCGCTGGCTTGACCGGCCGCCAGTGCTCAGCAGTTGTTGGCTGATTCGTGCCTCGGTGCTGCAGGAAGCTGGTGGTTTGGCCGCCGTCCACCGCACCGTGTTACCCGAGCGCTATTTTGCGCGCTATGCTGCGACCCATAACGACGGCTATAGCTTTCTGCAGAGTGGAGAAACGCTTGGCGTCACCAGCGCTAAACAGTTCAACGCGCAGCGTGAGACCGCCATTCGCACCCGCTACCCGAGCTTGCATCGCCGAATTGAATTGACCGCGATGGTCAGCCTCCTGGAGATAGTTATCCTGGTCGTGCCATATATTAGCCTGATGTACGGTATTGTGACCCGGTTGCCAATACTGGCCATCGTCAGTGGCGGCGCAGCGCTTCTGCTCTCATTCATGTATTTCCAAGTGGTACGCATAACCTATCAGCAGCCGTTGACCCGCGGCGTCTGGCTACTACCTTTTGCGGGCCTGTACGACATTGGACTCCTGAACTACTCAATGTGGATGTACGAGTTCAGACAAGTCATCTGGAAAGGCCGTAACGTCTGTATCCCTGTGATGCGGGTAATTCCGCATCTGCCGCCACTCGACGCAGCTGAACAGCCGGCATACATTCGTAGTGAGCACTATACTCCTCACCATCATGGTCATCACAAGCGACATCATAAGCATCGACGGCATCATCACTAGTTCGGCTTGACCGAAGTCAAAGCGTCTGCTATGCTTGACTCAATTGGCCTACAAATCATGTAGGCTTTTTAATTTGGGAAAGCAGATTGTCGTGGCAGAAACGAAGAAAAAGCGCATCGTCAAAAATCCGGAAACCTTCCGTGAAAAAGCTATCAAGGCTAACGCTAACAGCGAGAAACCGACGCGCCGCAGCCGTGTTCGTGCCGCCGGCAGTAAAGTTGGCAGCCCTATCGCCAAGCCGTTACGCCCGGTTGGTCGCGGCCTGAAGTTCATCTTCGACCGCAAGCCATTCCGTCTGATTGGTCGGATCCTGTGGCCGGTTTACTTCCGCAATAGCGTTCGTGAACTGCGACAGGTGGAGTGGCCCAGCATCAAGCAGGCGCGTGATCTAACCTTTGCAGTGCTGGCCTTCGCAATCGTCTTCGGTGGCGCCATTGCCCTCGTCGACTACGGTCTCGACAAAGTCTTTCGAACAATCTTATTGAAGTAGAGTGAGGAGTTAATACAATGAGCAATAGCAAACGCTACGACGCCAGCAAACAATGGTACGCCATCCATACCTATTCCGGTTATGAAGAAAAAGTCGCTGAGAGTATTCGCCAGCGTGCCGACTCTCTGGACATGAAAGACAAGATTTTCCAGGTTCTGGTGCCAAAAGAGAAGATGATCGAGATCAAGAACGGCAAACGCCGCGTCGTCGAAAAGCGTATCTTCCAAGGCTACGTCCTAGTCCAGATGAAGCTTTCTGAGGATGCCTGGTACATTGTCCGTAACACCCCAAGCGTCACCGGCTTCGTCGGCTCCGGCACCGATCCTACACCTGTCGGTCAGGATGAGATCGAGAAAATTCAGAAGCGTATGGGTCTAGAACAGCCGAAGCACAAGATCGATTTCACGGTTGGCGAAGTCGTCAATATCACCGACGGTCCATTCAAGGGCTTTGACGGCAGCATCAACGAAATCGATGCCCAGAAGGGCAAGCTCAAAGTCCTGGTTAACATGTTCGGCCGTGAAACCCCGGTTGAGTTAGATTCACTACAAGTTAAGCGCGTCTAAACCTCTAAAATGGACGTCACCTCATCGACGTCTATTTTTATGGCAAAAATAACGAAAGGAACTATCTATGGAAGTCGCACAAAACACTTTTGAAAATAATGACATTCAGTTCAATGCTGCTTTTGAACAAGCTGGAACTATTGCCGTACGACAGACAGTTTCGTTGGACGAAGCATTATACGAGTACGCAAAAGGCAAGATTGAAGCACAGCCGCCCGTACCAAATGGCATCAATGCCATCGTCGGCTAACCTGACCCTTGTAATTTCAAGCAATTTAGCGTAAAATCTATCTGTTACGCACTACTTAAAGGTAGGAGAACAGGCAGTCGTGCTTCAACGACAAGCTGTTCGTTAAAGGAGAAGCCACTATGGCAAAACAAGTTAAAGCAAACCTCAAGATGAAGATCCGCGCCGGCCAGGCCAGTGCAGCACCGCCCGTGGGTAGCACGCTCGGTCAGTATGGTGTCAACATGATGGACTTCATCAACCCGTTCAACGACGCCACCCGCGACATGCAGGGTGCGACCGTGACAGCTCATATCACTATTTTTGATGACCGCACCATGGCCTTCCGTGTTGTCGGCGCACCAACCGACGATCTGATCCGTGCCAAGCTCGGTATCCAGAAGGGTTCAGGCCGTCCGAACAGCGAGAAAGTCAGCAAGAAACTGACCCAGCAGATGCTGCAGGAAATCGCTGAAGCCAAGGCCGAAGACATGAACGCCGATGACGTCGAAGCCATCAAGAAGATGGTTGCCGGCACCGCCCGCTCAATGGGCGTCGAAGTCGAAGGCTAGTATGCCGGGGATCGAAGAATTCAGCCAGGGGTTGGATTCCTACAATGACTTTGTCATCAAACTAGGCAAACTAGAGCACATCGCTGAAATCCGGACTGAGTTCCCTGGTTTACCAGACCGGCGTGAACAGATAGGCAAACTAATTGCCGAACTGCATAGTGAGTTTCCTGAGCACTCAGCCCGCTATGCCGAAGAAGTTAGGAACCAAGTTAACTAATTAATTTGTGGGAGGCCTTGCGGCCGTGATTACCACGAAAGGATATGTATGGCAGATAAGAAAACCAAGGCCGAAGAGGCCATCGAAGATACCCAGAACACTGAAGTTATTGCCGGCGATACCATCGTCGAAGCTCCAGTAGAAGAGAAAAAGACCGCCAAAGCCGGTAAGCGCAGCGCCAAAGCTCTCGAGGAAGCTGAAGAAAAGCAGGCCAAGGAAGAGCGCAAGGCCAGCGATGCTGAAGAGGCCGAGAAGCCCAAGCAGCACAGCAACCCAACCCGCTCTCGCCTGGAGCGCCAAGGCAAGAAGTTCCAGGAAAAAGCCAAACTGGTTGAAGCCGACAAGAACTACAGCCTCGAAGAAGCTGTAGCATTAGCCAAGAAGACCAGCCACGTTAAGTTTGACGCCAGCGTCGAGCTGCACGTGAACCTGAGCGTTGATCCACGTCAGGCTGACCAGAACATCCGTGATAACTTAGTCCTGCCAGCCGGTACCGGCCGTAGCGTCAGCATCGCTGTGCTGACCGACGATGAAGCTGCCGCCAAAGCTGCTGGTGCTAACATTGCCGGCGTTGACAATGTCCTGGCAGACCTCGAAAAGGGTGTCCTGAATTTTGACGTCCTGATCTCCACACCTGCGCTGATGGCTCGTCTCGGCAAGTACGCCCGTGTACTTGGACCGCGCGGTTTGATGCCCAACCCGAAGAGTGGCACCGTCACCACCGATGTTGCCAAGGCTGTTGCTGAGGCAAAGGCCGGAAAAGTCGAGTACCGCGTCGACAGCACTGGTATCATCCACCTGGCTGTTGGTAAGGTCAGCTTCGATGACGCCCAGCTGCTACAGAACATCAACGCTGTCCTAGCTTCCATCAAGGGTAATAAGCCTGCCAGCGTCAAGAGCAGCTACTTCAAGGCAGCGCACCTGAGCACCAGTATGGGTCCGTCCATCAAGGTCGACCTGGCTGCTATTGCCTAGGGTGCGTCTCGCTTAGCAACAAAACCGCCGAATCTGACAGACCGGCGGTTTTTTGTTGGCAGAAGTCACGTTTATGGTTACTATGAAGGTATGATACTTGTCGGCATCAGCGGCGCCATCGACCACGGCAAGACCACGCTCGCAGAATTTCTGGTGGATGCGGCCCCCTCGGCCAGTCATTTCGAATCATCCGAAATCATCATGGAAGTGGCCAATGCCCTGCGTGCCAGTAGTGCATCACCTTCGGCCGAGGACATGACGGCCATCACTGCATGGCTGCAGGCATTGCCGCAGATTCTGGCCGACTGCGTGCATGTCAACATCCGTTTTAGTGACCTCCAAATTACTCCTGAAGGACTGCAAAGCGGCTACGAGTTTGCTACCCTCATCGCCTATCTGCGTCTAATGGAGCTACAGCCCGAATTGCTCGAGAAGCCAATCAACAGCTCAAACAAAGACGATTTCCGGCCGCTACTACAGTGGCTTGGCGGTTATATAGCCAAAAAAATCAGTGGTCGGCTGTGGTACAACGAGATCATTCGTCGCGGAAAGGCCAGCGGTGCCGAACTGGTCGTTTCCGGCGGTGTGCGTTTCCCGGAGGATGCAGCTTGTCTGCGGAACGCCGGCGGCATCATTATCAGCATCAATCGCCCCTCCATGAATATACCAATGTCCGATGACGTGACCGAGCGCGAGCGCACCGAAATCATTCCCGACGTTACCGTTATCAACGACGGCTCGCTGCAGGCCCTCAAGCTTGTTGCCAAGGAGGTCTACGACGACATTGCAGCCGGCCACGCAAAACCGATGTACATGGCCAGCAATTTCGAACCCAAAGCCCGCACCGGTTTGTCGCTCGCCAGCTAACGGCGACGCATACTGCGCATGAGCGCTGTCATGCCGCGCGTGAAGCCTCGTACGCCACCCTGATAGGCGACGTACCGATCGCGCCACTGCGGCTCATACTTAGATTTGAAACGATACAATCCGCTAAACGAGTAGAACCTGTCACCGTTAGCATAGGCTAGGCGCAGCACATTATGAATCAGATTGGTTTCATTCTCCGGCTCATCCAAGCCTGTGAGCGGACACAACCCCATATTAAGCCGTCCGTAGCCGAGCTGTTGCAGCTCCGTGATGAAATTCAGCATTAGAAAGTCGTTTATATTGCCCATACTGTCACTCGTCTGGCGTAGCAGATCATAGGTTGCTTCCTCGCTGTCGAAATCAGCAGGTATCAGATTTGCAAAAGCCTGGATGGTCCCAGCGGCATCGCGGACCACCATGACCGCGCACTGCTGCATATAGGGCGCCGAGAAATAACCCATTGCGAAACCACGCTCCGTATGGCCGCCTCTTTCAAGCCAGTTATCAGAGATAGTTCTGAGGCGCTGGATGACAGCATCATGATGGGGCGGCTGTAACAGTTCTGCCGTGCAGCCCTGCTTCGTAAACTTATTGGTGATATGGCGGAAGTATTTATTGCGGGCCACATCGCTCTGGAAATGATCAATGTCGACCACCGCCTCTTGACCTAGTTTTTGCAAGCTGTAGCCGCGCCGCTCGTAGAGATCACGGTGAGTTTCCTGGATGTGTACCAGCAGTGGCTGCCAATCATTGCGATAACATTGGTCAGCAAAACTATCCAGCAATTTTGCGAACCGTTTTGCGTCACCTGCCGGATCGCCCAAACAGACGGCTACACCACGCCACACGTGGTAGGCGAGCGCACTCCGACCATCAGCGTCGAAATAATACTGCTTGTCATGCGGCCACAACTTAAAAAAGTCTTCACTCGCCGCGCCGTAGCGCCGCAGCAACGCCTCAAGCCGCTGACGATTTTCTGACTGATCTGCCAGCCGTAGCCGCAGCGGCTGGAAAAACGACAGGACGGCATACAGCACAGCCACACTACTGACTAACGACAGGGAATCATTGAACAGATGAGCTCTCCTAGTATACGGATGGAGTGCGGAGTTAGTGGTAAGCCCGAACTGGTCAATCGTATAATGGACGGCCGTAGCAAAACCGATCTCCTGATGATAATCATGCTTATCCAGCAAACTATAGCCCGTCACACCGTACAGCAGGGCAAATGCCAGCACCACGATAGAGAACCGAAAGGCCGTCCGGAAACCTTGCCGATCACTGCGGACTATAAACTCAGCCCGAAACGTGGCCAGTAATCCAAGCACCACGGCAGGTAGCAGCACATTGCCGGCAAATTTCAAGACAGTTAGCCGACCCTGATCCGCATCAGACACCAGCGGAGCCAAACTGAAACCCAGGTAAAAAATATACACTACTAACGCTGCTTGCAAGGCGGTATATTTCCGTCTTCGTAGGAGGCTTGCCAGATATAGCAGACTCAGGCCAATCAATAAGTGCACATCAAAAAGTAATTCACTGACATGCATGGCATGTCTGACGGTCAGCTGATCAATCAGTGAATCAATCATGATGATGGCGGCGTGGGTCGCTACGATCAAGCTAATAAGGCGGGCCGAAAAATGTTTTGAGACGTGCATGTAGTCTTTATTGTACTAGAGATGGACCGCTGACCTAAGCGTAAGCGTAGTGACATGTATTTGCGTAAAAATCACATTATTATTCTACTTGCGTTTTGATCTGTCCGGCGGCTACAATAGGTGCAGACCAGTGGAGGAACATCTTGTCAGTTTATAGCAACACTCAGATCCGGGCCGCCATCGAAGACGGACACATCGTCTGCCATCCGTTCGACGCCAAACACATCGCCCATGCCAGCCTTGATGTCACACTTGGCTACTATTATTATCGCGTCGAAAAACAAAAAGAACGGACAATTTACAACCCTTTCGATAAGGAAGATGTTGAGCGCTATTTTGACGGCCCGTACAAAGCTATGCCACACGGCGAATGGTGCAAGCTCAACGGTATCCAGCCATTGACCAATATCCCGCTTAACCATCCTGTCATTGCCCTGAAGCCAGGCGAACGAATCCTGGCCCACACCCACGAGTTCTTTGGTATCAAGCCGCCTGGCGCATACGAGGTAAAAGCTCGTTCTAGCTGGGGGCGTAACGGCGTTGCTGTCTGCTTCGATGCTGGCTGGGTTGACCCTGGCTATATCAACCGTCTGACGCTTGAGATCTACAATCTCAATCAGCGCGAAACGGTACTGATCCCGGTTGGCGAACGCATTGCCCAGGCCGTTTTTGTCGAGACCGGCGAAGTCGACGGCAATTACGGGCAGGGGCGTGACAATGGCTTCAGTGGTAAATACCAGCAAGGCACCGACCTCGACACCATCATCAAGACCTGGTCGCCGGATCAAATGCTGCCCAAGGCATATCTGGATACCCGCCACATGCCACTTAAAATCGATGGGCTTTCCTATGAGTAGAGGTAAATACATCGTACTCGAAGGCGCAGAAGGTGTGGGCAAAACCTCACAGCTTACCGAACTGGCTCGTCGCTTACGTGCGGCCGGTTTGCCAGTTCGGACTATGCGTGAACCGGATAGCCAGTCGGATCTCACCGCCCGCGCCATTCGACAGCTTACCCAGGATCCCCATTACCCGATGAACACGCGCACAGAGGTGTTGCTTTACAATGCCGCCCGTTCGCAAAGCCTAGAGGTAATCAAGCAGAGCGTAGAACAGGGGATTATCTGTCTGGTAGACCGTAACTACCTAACAACGCTAGCTATTCAGTACTACGGCCGCGGTGATGTCCCGGACTACAACACGATTACCAGTATCATCAACTTTGCCGTAGGTGGGATTGAGCCAGATCTGACTGTCATATTGGATGCGCCGGTTGCAGTTCTCAAGGAACGAGCTCATGGCCGCGGCCAGGGTGAGCGGTTCGATAACCTGGATGAAGCATTTTTGGAGCGCGTCCGCGCCGGCTATCTTTGGGAGGCAAAACAACGTGACCTGCCAGTGGTCTTCGCGACCGACAGCCAGGAAGCCGTCGCTGACCAAATCTGGAAGCTGGTGTCGCAGACATTAGCCGATCGCAAGACGAGCCCCTCGCTGAGCACCCCAGCCGCTTCCATCAAAGAAGTTATTGAAGCTAAACAGTCAGCACCAACTCATGAGCCGCCCATTGCAGCAGTGCCCGGCACTACGACTGATTCATCTGGTACGGCACATGAAGCCGATGCAGAGTACGTCGAGAAAGATAAGGAGGGTCGCTACGGCATCACTGACGCCGGAAAAACCTACCTGTCGGATGCAGTCACCAGCGTCGACGGCAACGTATATGCCTTTACCGACAAGCTCAGTCCGGTGACGATTGCTGCCGCCATGGCCCGTCTGTCGCGCCGCGGTGACGACATGCGCATCACCATCCTTGACGAATTCGCAGGTAAAGAAGGCAAAGACAGCAAGCTACTGGAGCGGGTCATCACCGCTTATGGCGATGACTCTGTGCAACAGCTCGGTGGACTCCATTTCGTCGTTGAGAACGCCTCCAATCTGCTAACCAAAAAGCTGGAGTGGGGACGCCTGGCTGCTTATCTCGAGCAGTCCACGCGTTACATATACTTCGACCAAAAAGACAAAAATGGCAAGTACCGCTACTACGTACCAGGTCACCTGAAGCCATCCATCAAAAAGCAGTATATCGAAGCCATGGACACCTTGTTCGACCTATATTCCGCCATGGTCCGAAATCTAACGCAGTATATCCGCGCCAAATCAACCGTACCCGAAAATGAGCGGGATATTGCCTGGCAGGGCGCTACCCGAGCCCAAGCCTGTGATGCCGTACGCGCCGTACTGCCAGTTGCTACCAAATCCACGGTCGGCATCTTCGCATCCGGACAAGCGCTGGAAAGCCTGATCATGCACCTGATGGCCGACGAATTGCCCGAAGCCCGAGCAACCGGCGAAGACCTCCTTAAACAAGGGAGGGCGATCGTTCCGATGTTCCTCGAACGCGCCGATAAACCCGAGCGTGGAGGAGCCATGGTTGCTTACCAGGCAAATACCCGTCAGGCCGTGTCAGAATTAGCTACCGAATACCTTACTGGCACCCACGCCGGTTCAGAAACGCCGCCGGTAACACTGGTTGACTACTGGCCGAAAAACGAACTTTTGCTGGCCGCTGATATGCTCTACGAGCACTCCGATCTCCCGCTCGAGCAGCTGCAAGCAATCACCGCAAACTGGTCATATGATCAAAAAGCCAAAGTGCTTAAAACCTATGTCGGCGAACGGCTTAATCGACGCCATAAGCCAGGAAGGGCACTCGAAAAAGCCCACTACAGTTGGGATTTAGTATGTGATTACGGCATCTTCCGTGACCTACAGCGCCATCGCATGGTCGACGACCTGGTTTGGCAACAGCTCACACCACGCTATGGCTACGAAGTACCCAAGCTGATCGAAGAAGCCGGTCTCACCGAACAATTCGAAGCCTGCTTCGATCTCAGCCTCAAACTATACAGCGCCCTCCAGCAGGCAGGCTACGCCCTTGAAGCCCAGTACGCCACGCTCCTGGGCCACAAGATGCGCTGGAAAATCACTTACAATGCCCGCGAAGCCTTTCACTTCCACGAACTACGTACCACACCACAAGGGCACCCCGGCTACCGCAAACTCGTACTGCAAATGCACGAGAAGCTAGCCGAGGTACACCCACTAATGGCCGAGTCTATGAAATTCGTCAACCAAGACGAAGACCCTGAGTTAACCCGCTTAGCAGCCGAACGCTATACGCAGTTTAAGCTTCAGCAATTAGACGCATAGCTTCGTCAATCGCGCCCAAACTGGCTGGTGTTTCACCGGGTTGCATACCGATGTAGCGGACTATACCGATCTCACCCTCTTCGCTAATGTGATCATCCACGCGCTGTATTGACCGGCCGGTAGGCAAGGAGCGGTAGATCTGCAAATCTTCGCTGTATGCCAGTGTGCCATTATTTACCAGTAGACTCAGCCGCCCGAGATAGGCGCTGTGCTGAACATTGTGCCCATCATTGGCTTCGCGGAAAATGTGGCCGATGTGAAATTCACGATTAAAGTTCCCTGGTGCATTGGGGGCATCGAGTAAGTAATCAATTGCGTGGGCGGCAATTTGCAATCCCTGTACGCGGTAAATCTTTTTAAGCTCGTCGGCATTTTTTTCATTTGTAGTCCGTACGTCTCGGGCTTTGAGCTCAAGCTGTCGCAAGCGTGCCAGCTCATCAATATCCAATTTGACCGTAGCGGCCCGCTGCAGTACAGCTTGTCGCTCGGCCTCCATGGCACTCATACCTGTTTGTATTCCAGACTCATAAATTTCAGATCCAACTATACGCTCCAGAGAGGATAAGTCAAGACTCATAACTACCTCCACCCCTGTACCTGACGATTGCTGGCGCATAGGCATACGCAGGATGCATGGCAGCAAAACAACGCTTCACCTGGTGCTGGACTACGGTGATAATGTTGGTGATTGTGAATTGCTTCATACGATTCTCCTCGTATTTAAAAACGGACCTTCGACGTGTGGTCGATGGTCCGTATGATTGCTGTTTTGGTGAAATGATCTACGTACGCATCGGCTACACGGCAAACACTGCCATGTGGCGGCAGATTTGCTTGGCAATAGCGGTACGTGTGTGGGTCATTACGCACGCTAGTGTAGGGAAGCATGAGCAGCGTGTCAAATAAATCGTTGTCAAGCTTGACATCATTATGCTACGAGCGTAGCCTAGTAAGCATGTTAGCTTTAGCTTTTCTTGCGATTATTATTCTACTCAGCCTTCCACGGCTGTGCTTCAGCAAGGTTGAAGCCCGAGCGCAAAAGCGCCGCTAGCACAGTCAAGACGATAACCGAATCGGACTTCAACCGCGAAGTCCGATTTTTAATTCTGAAGGAGAAAATACGATGGAAACAGTTACGAATAATGAAGCTTTTACCATGGCTCACGGGTTCAGCCGCGCCGAAGCCCGACGCTGGGGCTATAGCGTCAGCGACTTAACACCCGCACCTCAGGCCGTAGCCGCATCAGTAGAGGTGAGCCCGGTTCACGTAGTAGCGGATGAACGTGAACTAAGCTTACAAGTTGCCGAGCAGGCTATGGCATTAGCCGCGGCCGGACCAGAGAATCACTATGCTTAACACTGCTAAACTAACCGAGACTATCCCTGAGTTCCAAGCCCGCCTAACAGGGGAGCAAGCCGAAAAACCCGTACTACCAACAATTCATGTGGTCAACGTCAGTCGAGACATTACACCAGAGGAGTCGGCTGCAGGGTTGTTCCGATCGGTCCGCGATTATCAGACCGAGCTGCAAGAAACAGCCGCCGGACTGGCAGCGGCCACCGGATTGCCCTATGAAGAATGCCGCAGTATGGCATATCTCATCGTGCATGAATCAATCCCGGAGCAAAAGACGAGAAATGCACTTGAAGCGATCACGAAACCACAGACACTGCAACTTGGCGGTACGGCGATGCGCATGCTCGATGGTGGCCTTCGAGCGCCGACTAGCTATGGGCATGGCGGGGAAGCCAACCCGGAACCAGCATTACCCCTTGAATATTGGCTTGAAGAACGGTATAATAACGACTAAGTTGCCAGAGACAGTAGCGGGTCACTTAGAAATAAGAACCTTAAGCATGCTACCGAGGTACAAATTTCTCGATTTTTAGAGTATTTGGCAACGCCGTGCTGACACAGGTCGATTGTCGCACTCCAAAAACTAATCCATAGGACTTATCTATATGGCATTAACCAAATCTGAGAAGAACGATGTAGTCGCTGAGATCAGCGATCTGCTGAGTACTTCCAAAATGACCGTCGTCGCCAAGTACCAGGGCACCACCGTCAAAGCCATCCAGGCTTTGCGCAAGGAAGCCAAGGGCAACGGCACGAAGGTCAAAGTCGTCAAGAACCGTCTCGTTATCAAAGCCATCCAGGCCAACGACACGCTGAAGGACGCTGATGTATCTGAACTGACCGGCATGCTGCTCTACGCCTTCAACGGCGAAGATGAAGTCGCCCCAGCCCAGATCCTCAAAAACTTTGCGAAGGCTAACCCAACGATTGAATTCGTCGGCGCCATCAGCGGTGAAGGCAAGTTCATTGACGCCAACGACGTCAAGGCACTGGCTGACCTGCCAAGCAAAGACCAACTCATTGGCCAGGTTATCGCACAACTGCTTTCACCTGTACATGACATTACTAACGCCCTATCGGGCAACCTGCACGCGCTGCTTGACGGCGTTGCAGATAAAGCTACCGCTTAAGGAGATCAACCAATGGCTGATTTGAAGAAACTGGCAGAGAGCCTGACCGCTCTGACTGTCCTCGAAGTAAACGAACTGAAGACCATCCTCAAGGATGAATACGGCATTGAGCCAGCCGCTGCAGCTGTTGCTGTTGCTGGCCCAGCTGCTGGCGGCGACGCTGGTGCAGCCGCTGACGAAAAGAGCGAATACGACGTCGTCCTCAAAGACGCCGGTGCTCAGAAAGTTGCAGTCATCAAGGCTGTTAAGGACCTGACCGGCCTCGGTCTTGGCGAAGCCAAGGCTCTGGTTGACGGTGCTCCAAAGCCTGTCCTCGAAAAGGCTGCCAAAGAAGACGCTGAGAATGCCAAGAAGGCTCTCGAAGACGCTGGCGCCACTGTCGAACTCGTCTAATCTATATAGGCTCGACAACCCAAAATACCACTCCTCAACAGGGGTGGTATTTTTGCTGGTCTGATCGGTTTGCTATTTAGCCTGCAATTCCATACTATTGACCTATGGCAAAATCAACTTCCGAGCAAGCTGCTCAACCCAACCTTACTAACCGTTTCTTTAACTCTCCGGCCGCTCGTATCGTCGTCATAGCACTCGTCGCGCTCTTGGTATTCTCCGGCCACATAGTCTATAAGCACTACCGGCCAGGCAAGTACGATGCCGCCCGCAAAGCCGCCGACACCTTCCTAACTGCCTACACGAACTGTGATGCTACGACAGCCGCCAAATATTACGCACCATTTCAGAACAATGCTACGGCCGTTCTAGCCTACCAGCAGCAGTGCAAAAAGGGCGCCATCCACTTCGCCTACGACAGCATTTCAACCAAGAGCGCCACTTCCATCACGTATGTCTATGCCGCCTCCCAATCTGGTGGTCAGCCAGTGAAGTTTGCCGTCCAAATGGACTCGAATAAAGCCGGCACTGCCTGGACCGTTCACTCGGTTAATCCAGTTCAGTCTGGCGCCACTACCTCAAACGGTAGTAGCTCCACTCAGAGTACAACCACTACTCAATAACCGTACTTATCCACAGAATTCTGGGATATTTTGACTTGCATTGTCAAACGTGTTAGGTTAGGGGTAAGTATATAAAGATACATATACAACATTGAGAGACCTCACACTATGGCAGATGTACCAGACAAACAAATCAAACGCCTCCGAGCTTTAATCCAAGAAGCTGAAACCAACCTCGCAGCCGCCAACGAGCTGCTGATCAGCCTTGTCGGCGACGACGAGCGCGTGGCTCCGATTGCCCGCGAAGATACGCTCGGCAAAGTCATCGAAGGAGTTTTTGACGGCCAGAACATGGTCGGCTCAGACGGCAAAACCTACCCAGTACCTGCCAATTATGCATCAAAGTCCAAGCTCGTCCAGGGCGATATCCTGAAATTGACCATCGCTGAAGACGGCGCTTTCCTCTACAAGCAGATCGGCCCGATTCCTCGCAAACAAGTTGTTGGCACCCTCCAGCTCGAAGGCGGCCACTATTATGTCGACGTCAACGGCAAAAAGCTGCGTGTCCTGCTCGCCAGCGTTACCTACTTCAAGGCCAAGCCGGGCGACCAAGTCTCAGTCAACGTCCCTGAAGACGACTCCGCCGCTGAGTGGGCTGCTCTCGAAGCCGCCCTCTAGTCTTAATCAATTCGACAACATCATTTTGCGGCGCGTACGCGTATAATTAATTGTCTATGGGGCAGGCGTTATATCGTAAATACCGGTCAAAATCTCTCAGCGAAATTGTTGGGCAGGAGCACATCACTGAAACGCTCGACAAGGCCCTGAAAACCGGCCGGATTAGCCACGCTTATTTGTTTACCGGGCCGCGCGGCGTCGGTAAAACGTCTATTGCGCGTATCCTGGCGCATGAGATTAACGGCTTATCGTATACCGATGATGCGACGCATATGGACATCATTGAGATCGATGCCGCATCAAACCGCCGGATTGATGAGATACGCGAGCTGCGCGACAAAGTCTATATCGCACCGACCAGTGCGAAGTACAAGGTGTACATCATCGACGAAGTCCACATGCTCACCAAGGAAGCCTTTAATGCGCTCCTGAAGACGCTCGAGGAACCGCCTGCCCACGTCGTGTTCATCCTAGCGACAACTGATTCACATAAGCTGCCGGAGACAATCGTGTCACGCACCCAGCGGTTCAGCTTCAAACCAGTCGAAAAGGCCAAGGTCATCGCGCATCTAAAAGAAATTGCCAAAACAGAAAAGATTACCATTGATGATGAAGCTTTGGCGATGCTGGCCGACCATGGTGAGGGGAGCTTCCGCGACAGCATCAGCATGCTCGACCAGGCGCGCAGTCATAATGAATCGCTGACGGCTAGTGATGTACAGCGCTTACTGGGCATCCCGTCTGCCGATGCCGTTGCAGCGATATTAGCCGCTGTTGCATCGAGCGACTCGGCTGATGTCATGGGCCGACTGGTTAGTTTGTATGAGCAGGGCTATCAGGCGGCTTCGATTGCCAAGCAGCTGGGTACATTATTGCGGCGTCAGATCACCGATCAGCAACTGCTACTGCCGTACGAGATAACGCTTGAGCTGCTGTCGAAGTTACTTGAAGTACCGGTCGCTTATGATAGCGCCCGATTCCTGGAGATCACACTGCTAGGAGCTTTACCCTCACATCCTGTTTCGGAGGCGGTGTTACCAAAACACTCCGCTAATACTACTTCGGAAACACCGCCCAAAAAAGAAACACCAAAGCCTTCGAAGATTGATGCCAAGAAGGCCGCTTTGGCGCCGGAACCGGCACCTAAGCCTGTCGCTGAATCCGTAGAAGAAGAGCAGGCATCTGCGCCAGCTGCGCCAGCGAGCGAAGACGATATGGAAAACTGGGGCCGTATCCTGGCCGCACTCAAGGCCAAACACAATACACTATATGGCCTGGTGCGTATGGCCACCCCCGACTTCGGTAAAAAGGGCGAGATCTGCCTGACCTTCGCCTTTGATTTTCATGCCAAGCGCGTCAGCGATCCGACCAACCAAGCTAAGCTGCGGGCCGTCATCAAGGAAGTCATGGGTGGCAACTATAAACTCGAGTGTTTAGTCGATAAAAACAGCAAGCCCACCGAGGTCAAATTGCCGGCCGCGGGCAAAAGTGATGATTTAGCAGCCATAAGCAATATTTTTGGTGGCGGTGAACTGGTAGAATAGCGATAGAACAGGGAAACAACAGATATGGAGCCAGGTATCAACGGTGACGCCCGCCAGGAGCAACCGCACAATGTCGAAGCCGAAGCATCGCTGCTCGGTGCGATTCTGATTGACGCCGATGCCATCGTCAAAATCGCAGATACGGTGAGCTCACGCGACTTTTATGATCCACGGCATGTGCGCATTTACGAGGCACTGGTCGATCTCTACGAAAACCACGATGCCATCGACGTCCTGACCTTATCAGACCGACTACGCAACAAAGGCAACCTGGATATGGTCGGAGGCGCCGCTTATCTCACTGAACTGACCAACTTCGTCCCGACCGCCGCCAATGTCGAACAGTATGCCGAGATTGTCGCCCAGAAGGGTGTCCGCCGGCGCATGATTGCCGCCTCCAAAGACATCGTCAACCTTGGTTACGATGAGTCGAAGCAGCTCAAAGAACTGATCGAAGAAGCTGAAACCAGGCTGTTCGAAGTCAGCCAACAGCACGTCAAACAGTCGCTCGTCAGCATTGAAACCGTCCTGGCTGACAGTTTCGACCGTCTCGATGACTTGCACAAGGACAAACAAAAAATCCGTGGCGTCAGCACCGGCTTCCGCGACATGGACAATGTGCTGGCCGGCTTCCAGAAATCCGACCTAGTGATCTTGGCCGCCCGTCCATCAATGGGTAAGACGGCACTAGCCCTAAACTTCGCTCGTAACGTCGGTCTGCAGCCCAACGCGCCGGTGCTGATCTTCAGCCTCGAAATGAGCAAGGAGCAGCTGGTCGACCGTCTGCTTTCGATGGTTTCAGAAGTTGACGCCTGGGCACTGCGCACCGGCAACCTGACCGACGCTGATTTCGAGAAGATTGGACAGGCCATGGGAACGCTGAGCGAATCTCAGATTTATATCGACGACACACCTGGCATTACCGTCAGCGATCTGCGCACCAAAGCCCGCCGCGAAGCCCACCAGCACGACCTCGGCCTGATCATCGTCGACTACCTGCAGCTGATGAGTGGCGGTAGTCGCTTCTCCGGTGAGAGCAACCGTGTACAGGAAATATCGGAAATTTCGCGTGGCCTGAAGGGTGTGGCCCGTGAGTTGAACGTACCGATTATCGCCCTCAGTCAGCTTAGCCGGTCGGTCGAGAGCCGCACGCCGCAAATTCCACAGCTGTCCGACCTGCGTGAATCAGGCTCGATCGAGCAGGATGCCGACGTCGTCATGTTCATCTACCGTGAGGAATATTACAACCCGGAAACTGAGCGCAAAAAGACCGCCGACATCCTGATCAAGAAGCACCGTAATGGTCCTACCGGTGGCGTTGAGCTGCGGTTTGAGAATGAAAAACAGCGTTTCAGCGATCTCGACACCCGTCACAGTAGTCCATTTGGCGAATAACGCGCTATACTAACCATAAGCATGAAACGTCTTAAGTTCCTCACAGTCGCGAACGGTCGCCGCACCGTCAGCTTTTTAACGCTCTCGACACTGATGCTTGGCTTACTGGTAATTCGGCTCGGCACATTAACGCATGGCCTTAGCATTGTCGAAACAACTATCGACGGTACCGTCTATGGCTGGGATGGGCTGATCCACAATCCGTTCTTCTTGCCATTGGCAGTCGTCCGATCCCTCAGCTACCACCTACTCGGTCACGACACGGCCTTACTGACACGCTTGCCCAATATCGTCTTTGGGTATCTGGCCGTCGTCTGTTTTTCGATACTGATCCGTTACTGGCATGGGGCTCGTAGCACCGTGTTTGCAACCGCCTTATTCGCAACCAGCGCCTGGCTGCTGCATATCAGCCGGTTAGCCAGCAATGACGTCCTCTACCTACTCGCTCTACCGCTGTTATTAGTTGTCCAACTAGCTATGCTGAAGCAGGGAAGTCGGGCGATGGTGTATTACGGAAGTCTGGCCGTATGCGGGGCTTTGCTCTATGTACCGGGACTGGTGTGGCTTGTACTGCTCAGCTTGTACTGGCAGCGAGCGTCAATCTCCCAAGGTTGGCAACGTTTCCGAGCACCGTGGCAGCGTATAGCCTACGCTGCAACTGGACTCGTCTGGCTACCACTGCTCGGCTACCGCATAGCCCACCTCAAGACCTTACTCTATTGGCTGGGACTACCAAGTCACTTCGACGTCCTCGCGATCGGCCGACAACTCCTCTTTGTGCCGGTGCACTTATTTATCAGGGGACCGCATGACCCGGAGCGCTGGCTCGGCCACACACCTATTCTCGATCTGTTTGCCGTTGTTATGGCAGTACTCGGTCTCTGGTTCTATGTCACACACTTGAATGCTACCCGAAGCCGGGTACTTGGTAGCTACCTGATTGTGGGCACGGTATTGGTTGCTCTCGGCGGCGCAGTCAGCCTGAGCGTGTTAGTGCCGATCATGTACATTTTTGCTGCTACCGGTATGGCATATCTACTCCACGACTGGCTGAGGGTCTTTCCGATTAACCCCGTTGCCCGGCGGGCCGGGATTGGCCTCGTCGCGTTTGCCGTCGCTGTTAGTTGTATGTACAATCTGCGCAGCTATTTCGTAGCTTGGCCCCACGATCCGACGACACTGTCACTGTTCACCGCCAAGAAGTAATCTGCTACACTAGAACAGATACGTTAGCTGTAACAGGGAGACACTATGAGCCGTTTTGACCAAGCCAAGATGCTGATGCGCGTCAAGAAAATCCAGAAAGAACTTCAGAAGCAAATTATCACCGTCGAAAAGGGTGATGGCGCCGTCAAAGTCGAAATCACCGGCGAGCAGAAACTCAAGAAAGTCCACATTGACCCTGCACAGGTCGATCTCGACGACATCGGTCAACTCGAGCGTTGGGTCGAAGACGCTGTCAAAGAAGCCATCGCCGAATCACAGCGCATCGCCGCTGAAAAGATGCAGCCAATGATGGGTGCCCTCGGCGACCTCGGTCTCTAGGATATTTGATGCAGCTCTTGCCGCCAGCGCTACAGGACTTAATTGATGCCTTTGGCTTATTGCCGGGCGTCGGTCCACGCACGGCCGAACGCTACGCTTACTATCTGGTGCGGCAGGGTGGGGACCGGCCCGATAAGCTGGCCGAGGCCCTAAAGGCACTCCGTGGAGGCATCGCCTACTGCAAAAAGACGTTCGCCCTGGTTCCGGCCGGTCAGGAGCTGTCTGATCTCTACACTGACCCGCGCCGCGACAAAACCACTGTCGCCGTCGTGGCCGAACCGTTTGACCTGGTTGCCCTCGAAAAAACCGCCCGGTACAAAGGCACCTACCACGTACTAGGTGGCCTAGTATCGCCGATTGACGGCGTAGGCCCAGACCAACTGCACATCGCTGAGCTCGTGAAGCGCATCGACGAAGATAAAGTCGAAGAAGTTATCTTGGCTACGAACGCATCCGTGGAAGGCGAGTCAACCGCTTTGTACATTCAGCAGCAGATCGGCGACCGCGACGTCAAGATCTCACGCCTGGCCCGCGGTCTGTCAGTAGGTGTCGATCTCGAGTACGCTGACCAGATCACTCTCGGTCGCGCCCTCGAGAACCGCCAAACCCTCTAACACATTATCGCCTGTGGTAGCCAAAGCCACCAGAAACACTTACAATACACAGATATGTATGACCAAGCCGACCAGATACGACAGATCGTTAATGACGCGCACAAGATCGTTATAGTTCAGGCCGATAACCCCGATGGCGATTCGCTTGGCAGTGCGCTCGCATTGGAGCAAATTCTCGGGGATATGGGCAAAGAGCCGTATCTGTATTGTGGCGTCGATATCCCAACGTACCTGCAATATCTGAGCGGCTGGGATCGGGTACAAAAAGAATTGCCGAATCAGTTTGATGTAAGCATCATCGTTGATGCATCAACGATGACATTGCTAGAGAAAGTGGCGGAAACTGGCCAGCTGCAGTGGCTCTCCACCAAACCATGTATCGTCCTGGATCATCATGCTGTTGTTGAGCGGCCAATTGAGTTCGCAAGCGTGAGTATCGTAGATGACAGCCGTTCGTCTGCCGGAGAACTGATTTACCGATTGGCGCAGCAGCTCGAGTGGCCACTGAGTGTTCAGGCCCAGACTAATATGATGACTGCAATCCTAGGCGATACCCAAGGCCTTAGCAACCAGCTTACCAGTCCTGAAACATACCGCATTATGGCCGAAATGATTGAGTCCGGCGTCGACCGGCCGGCACTTGAAGAACTGCGGCGGGCGGGCAGCAAAATGCATGCCAAAATCCTGAAATACAAAGGCGTCCTGCTGCAACGCGCTGAACTAAGCCACGATAACCAAATCGCGACAGTCACGATTCCGCAAAACGAAATTACCGAATTCAGCCCCTTGTATAATCCCGGTCCACTTGTTCAGGGCGACCTTCTCATGACCGAGAATGTGAAACTCGCCATTGTGCTGAAACACTACGCCGAGGGCAAAGTCACCGGAGCCATCCGTGCGAACCCAGGAGCCGCCGTGGCAGCCGAACTGGCCGCACATATGGGTGGTGGTGGTCACCCGTTCGCCAGTGGCTTCAAGGTAACCGATGGCCGGCCATTTAACGAGATCAAATCAGAGTGTCTAGGCAAAGCCGCTGAACTTCTTGATAAACTGAATGAGGACACCCCGAATGAAACTGTACAATACGCTTACACGACAGACTGATGAAATCCAGCCGCTCCATGCCGGCAAACTTAAGATTTACACTTGCGGCCCAACCGTCTACGACTATGCGCATATTGGCCACTGGTTCAACTACATCCGGATGGATACTCTAGTACGGGCTGCCCAGGCCGACGGCTTCGATACCACCTGGGTCATGAATATCACAGACGTCGGCCACTTAGTCAGCGACGCTGACGATGGTGAAGACAAGCTCGAAAAGGGCGCTAAACGTGAAGGCAAAACCGCCTGGGAAGTCGCGGAATTTTATACCGAAGACTTCTTAGAATGCATGGAACTGCTACATATTCAGCAGCCTACCTACATTGTCAAAGCTACTGACCACATCGAAGAACAGATCAAACTAATTGAAACGCTTGAAACCAAAGGCTATACCTACGTGATCGATGACGGCGTCTACTATGATACTTCAAAATTTGAGGGCTACGCGGCGTTTGCGCGCCTTGACCTCGACGAGCAGCAAGAAGGCGCCCGCGTCAGTGTCAATGACCAGAAGAAAAACGCCAGTGACTTCGCCCTCTGGAAATTTAGCCCGCAAGATCACAAACGTGACATGGAATGGCCAAGTCCCTGGGGCACTGGCTTCCCAGGTTGGCACATTGAGTGCTCAGCTATGGCGATGACTTACCTCGGCGAGACGCTCGATATCCATACTGGTGGCATTGACCATATTCCAGTGCACCATACTAACGAGATTGCGCAGTCCGAAGCCGCCACTGGCAAGCGCTTTGCCAATTACTGGATGCACTCCAACCATCTCACCATTGAAGGCGAAAAGATCAGCAAGTCGCTCGGCAATGGTATTCGTTTGCAAGAAATCCTAGAGCAGGGCATTAGCGCCGACGCAGTCCGGCTCAACGTACTGGAATCGCACTACCGTAGCCAGTCGAAATTCAGCATGGAGACTTTGCAGGCTTCGGCTAATCGGCTCAAGCACTGGCAGCAGGTTGCTGATCTGGTTTGGCAGCCCCAAACTTCAGGGGAGTCCATCAGTGCCGGTATCGTCCAGGCCGCCGATGACATCCGCAATGCACTGACAAACGACCTGAATACGGCGCAGATACTGAGTATCGTCGACCAACTATTTTCAGCAGTCGAAGCTAATTTCCTGACTGCAGCTGATGTTGAACCATTTAACGAATTCCTGGATTACCTGGATGCTATTCTCGGTATCGATTTACATTCAAAAGCTGATCTAACCCACGCTGAAAAGCAACTTTTAACAGAGCGCCAGACTACTCGAGATGCCAAGGACTGGGCGCGCTCAGATGCGCTACGCGATCAGTTGCTGAGCGCTGGGATCGGTGTTCGGGACACGGCCGCGGGTCAAATCTGGTACCGTTCCTAGGACTTAGCGGGTTTGGTTTCGCGGTTAAATTCAGGCGTATCAATGATGCTCTGCGAACGGAGATATTCGAGGATAGCGATCCGTAAACAACCGGCAACAGGAATCGCCACTAGACCGCCGAACAGGCCGCCAAAGCTCACGCCGATGACCACCGACATGAAGACGAGCAGTGGTGACATATTAGTGGAGTTCGCCTGGATGCGCGGCTGAATCAGATAGTTCTCGGTCTGTTGGTAGAGCAGGTAGTAGATCAGTATGATGGCGGCTGAACTGGTCGAGTGAAACAGTGCTACCAGTGTAACAATAATGGCACCGATGGTGTGCCCAACCATTGGGATCAGGCCACAGATGAAGATCAGGACCATCAAGGCGATCGGATAACTGATGTGCAAAATGAGCAGTGCCGGCAGGATCAGCACCGAAGCGATAGCGGCCAATGTCACCTGACCGTTGACGTAGCCTTTGATGACTTTGTACATGTCCAGGGCCACGCGGTCGGCCATACTGTGGTGCTTGTCCGGAATAACATCGCGGCTGAAGCGCAGCCAGCGCGGGCCTTCGACCAGCATCATGAAGGTCAGGACGAGAATGGTTAGCATCGAGAAAATGCTGGTGCCAACAGTTTGCACCGTACTAAAGGCTTCGCCGCCAGCGTTCTTGAGACGATCTGACAGCTGGCGCGAGGCTGTATCAACCTGTTTTTCCAAGTGATATTTACGAATAATGCTGCCGACCGGGCTATCTTGGCTGCGGAAGTCCTGGACCAGGCGCGGCGCGGCCGTCACGAAACTCTCGGTCTGTCGCATCAGCGGCGGTACGATGCTGGCCAAGAATGCACCCAGCACCACAACGACGATCAAAAAGGACAGGCTAGTCGCCAGCGAACGGCTGCCACGGCGCTTACCCGGCAAATGACGGCTCACCCAGCTGACAGGAGCATTCAAGGCGAGAGCCAGGAAGAAGGCGGCGAACACCAGCAGCAGTGCATGGGCTGCCTTGTGGACGGCCAGCAGCAGCACGATGGTGCCGATAATCATGGCGGCCAGGCGCAGGAAGGATTCGGTCGAGATTGTTAAGGATATTTCGTCTTTGGGTTTATTCATACTCTGTATTATTCACGTCTGCCGTCGTTTTTGCAACGCCAGCTCATAGCGGCGGACCAGTTCAGTGCCGACGACGGCCTGGTCAAACTGCGCGGCATAGGCACGTCCCCAGTCCGCCAGCGCCTGGCGAGCGGTGGTGTTCGTCAGGTAGAAATCCAGCTTATCGGCTAGCTGAGAAGCGTTTTGAGGGTCAAATAACAGATTGGGTTGCGACTCAAGCACCGAATGGTAGCCGCTGTTATCACCACCGAGTACAACGGCGCTACCGCTGGCCATAGCTTCGATCAGCACGATACCGAAGCTCTCGCCACCACTGCTCGGAAACACCGAAATATCGGCCGATGCATAATACCTTGGCTTGTCTGCTTCGGACACAAAACCGACGAAATTAACGAGCGCTTGGAGGTTATGTGCGGCGACGTATGATTGCAAATTATCGAGTTCCGGGCCTTTACCACAGACCAACACCCGAAAATTTTCATGGCCATAGCGGTCACGCAGTTCGCGAATGGCTTCGAGTAGCACCTGGCAACCCTTGCGCGGCACCAGCCGTCCTAAAAACAGAATCGTCGGTGTGGCATCATCATAATGCGGTAGGGGCGCCGCAGTCGCGAACCGGTGATAATCGATAGCATTTGGTATCACATCGGTGGAGATGCCGTATGTTTGTTTCGAAAACCTTTGGGCGGCGCTGGAGACGCTAACAATTTCATCAAATGTGCGTATGGTCGAGTACGTGTAGAGGCCGAGAAAGCGGGTTGCCGCATTCACGAGGGCTGAGTAAGCGACAATGTGGAAGGTGCCGAGAATGGCAGTCTGCGGCCCCGCGGCGCTGATGATTCGGCCAGCCAGCCATGGACTATACGGCACTTGGACATGCAGCACGTCGAACTGCTCGTGCTCAATGAACTCACGCAGTTTGCGACGAGATGTCGGCAATGGAATCGACATCCCATTGCCATTGAAGCGTACATGGATGTTCCGGCTGAGACTGTGGACATTCGGAATATCAGTGCGGCTAGTCTTACCAACCAGGTAATGCACATCATGACCCTGTTCACTCAGCCAGTGACCGATACTCAAGATGTATTGTTGGACGCCGTCCGGCTTATCAAGCGAATCGTCGAAGACGAAGCCGATTTTACGCGTCGGGCTGGCCATGAGCTTCTTTGATGGCCTCTTCGTACAGGGCCTCATAATGATCGACGACTGCTGGCCAGTTGTACTGCTGGACGTATTCAGCGGCCCAGTCTTTCCAGAGCGTTCGGAGCGCTTCATTCTCCAGGAGGAGCTTAAGTCGTCGGGCGAATTCGACAGCGTCGTGCGGATTGACTATTGAAACCGCACCGAGCTCCTGCATGACGTCGCTATAGCCGGAATTGTTACCAGCTACGATTACAGTGTCGGTCGCCATGGCTTCGAGCAGGACGATACCAAAGCTCTCGCCGTAAATGGCCGGCGAGCAGTAAATATCAGCCTCAGCCAGCAGTTTCAGTTTCAGCTCTTCACTGATGTAGCCCAGGAATGTGACATTCGGCAACTTGAGGTCTTCGGCCAGCAGTTCCAGCTTCTCGCGGTCTGGGCCGTCGCCGGCAATAATGAGCTGCACGTCATCGATTTCCTGCGTCAGCAGTTGGTAAGCCTGTAACAGGTATTTCACACCCTTTCGGCCCTCTAGCCGACCGATGTAAAGCAGGGTCTTCGGACCTTTTTTCTTACGAGCAGTGGATTTGCGGTATTTCTCGAGGTCAATGCCATTAGGGATGATGGTAATCGGCTCATCAGTTAGGCTGGTAGCGTATTCAGCGGCTGAGTCGGACACGGCCGTCAGATGGTGCAGGTATTTCATGACCGATTTCATATACGGCGTAACGACGCGGATGACAGTGCGGCTCATCATGGTTTCGGGGACTTTGGCGTGGAAGGTGGCAATGTTCACACTGGTCGAACGTTGCAGGATCTGGCGGCTGATAATCGGGATCCATGGCTCGTGGAAATGCAGAATATCGAACTGCTCGTGCTGCAGCATCTCATCGATCTTGTCAGTATCGGTGCTGGCCGAAACCTGCACCGTAGTCTTCATTGGCGAGCGGAAATCGGTGGATGTGCCGGCAAAAATAACGTCCGGGACGTCCACCACATCGGTTTCGCTATCACGAGGCAGAGGGGTAATGATTTTGACGGTATGGCCGCGCTTGACCAGTTCGTCACGCGTGGCGAAGACGACTTCGTTGACGCCACCACCTTTGGTGATGTTGTACGGGCATACTAGTCCGATTTTCATATTGCTCTGATTATACCATTTACTTCTTAGGAGCCCGCGGCGGATTACGCGCCAATACCCGGCGTAACTTCGATGGCAGCAGTACAGCCATTTCGTCTTTATCGGCAATAATCGGCGGCGTGTGGGCTTTTGATTCGGCTTCGGCGAGGTGGTAGTCCTTGAATACGACGCGCATATGCTGTTCAACGACATTGTTGTCAAAGTAGTGATCACCTTTTGTGGCGACATGCCAGACAGGCAAATCGACTCGGCGGTCACAATTATCGAGCTTCAGGAACTCGCTGGTGGTCAGCCAGTGCGTCCGGACATTGTTGATCTGCCACAGCTCAACTTCAAATTCCATCATGGCATTGAATTCTGCCGGTTCAACTTCGATGAAACGCTTTTTGCTGGCAGGCAGGCGAGTGTACAGATTGCTAATCACGTATTTGTTGAGCCAGCCATAACGGATGATCAACGCAACCGGGCGGGTTGCGAATACGCGGGTGGCTTTGGCGTACAGTTTGCGGCGAGTCGGGGGGAAGCGAAAATCGTCGTGGTGCATGAAGCCGACGACACTAACCAGCAGATCGACTTTCTTGGCCAGCTCAGGGTACTTCTGCAGCATACGGGTCGCCACCACGAAGCCGAACGAGATCGCCACGATGGTGATACGCTTGCGCTTGTAGCGCAGCTTGACGAAAGCCGCCAAATAATCAGCAAAGGCGTCGATGGTCGGACGTCGGTGTATCTGATAAAAGCTATCCATGCCCCCAAAACCAGGCATATCCGGCATTGTGACGGCACCGTATTCATTCAGGTTCTCAACCAGACCCCACCAGCGTTCAATTTTGGCGTGATGACCGTAGATCAGCAGGATCTCACGCTTCTTTTTGGGCGGCGCGGAGACGTGCAACATCCGGCCTTCCAGACCATTAATGTTCAGCGGCTCGATAAACTGTTCGGCGTTTTCCATGCTAGTATCCGTAAATTCATCCTAATGTACCAGAAATCACAGCGGATTACCACTGTTACGATAGTATTAAATTTGAGTACTTTGGGAGCAAACTAGTAAACTAGACTCATGAAACGCATCTTCGGCTTCGGAGTCCCAATCCTGCTTATCGCCATAGCGGCCGGGTTTCTTTTTCACCCGGGCACCACGCCCGCGCCCAGTAAAACGTCCGCTCAGACGACAACCACCCCCAAACCAAAAGCCGCCAGCTTCGACAAAACCAAGTATTCTACCACCGATCCGGCTAGTATCTGGGTGGTCGTTAATAAGCAGCACCCGCTCCAACCTAAAGATTATGTCCCGGCCGACCTGACCATACCGAACGTGCCACTTCGGGTGCCGGGCAACGAGAGCATGCAGCTGCGCAAAACGACTGCGACGGCTATCGAAACCATGTTTGCCGCCGCCAAGCAAGACGGCCTCGACCTGATGGTCAGCAGCGGCTATCGTTCCTATGCCTACCAAGTCGGCCTGTATGGGGGCTACGTTTCCAGCATGGGGCAGGCGGCCGCCGACACCCAGAGTGCCCGGCCCGGCTATAGCGAACACCAGACCGGCCTGGCCCTCGATATCGAACCATCATCGCGTAAATGCGAGCTGGAACAATGTTTCGGCGACACGCCCGAAGGCAAGTGGCTGGCGGCCAACGCCTACAAATATGGCTTCATCTTGCGCTACACGCCGACCGACGTCAAAACTACCGGCTATGAGTCCGAGCCCTGGCATTACCGATATGTCGGCGTCGAACTCGCAACTGAAATGCACACCCAGAATATCCCGACACTCGAACAATTCTTCGGCATTACCGGGGGACAGAGCTACTAGTCAGTAACGGCACGCTGGCACCGTATTTACTCAGCGTCGTGTTCAACCGCGTCTTTTGGTCGGCCACGGTAGTTTTCAGTTGCTGCGAGTCGATCATTGCCTGGGTAGTTTTCTCTAGCAGGTACATATGGACATTGGAACGGTTGTTGATATTCTCGGCCGCCGCATCGGCCGCCGACCACTCATAGTGCACGTACAGCGGCAAATAGCCGTCAATCGCCACCTGGTACGTCTTCGGGTCGATCTTCATGTAGGCCAGGCCATTGAACAGCGTTTCCGGTGGTAGCTGGGTGTTCAGATAATTGCCGAGCGAGTACCAAACCACTGTCTTACCACCGCCCGAGCCAGTCAGCTCCTGTACCGGCTGCAACTCGTGCGAGCCATGCCCAAGCACCAGCTGCACACCCTGGTCGGCCAACCATTGGGCATCGGCCTGCTGCTCGGCCGTCACGCTGGTCGAATATTCGGTACCCCAGCGCATACTGGCAATAATCACCTTGGCGCCGTCCTGCTTAGCGGCGGCTATCTGTTGACCGGCAAAGTCTTTGCTAAATACATTGACTCCGTAGTCATTTTGCACGGGCGCATCGCTGTTGATATAGGTCGTATAGGCAAGGAAGGCCATCTTAACGCCTTTGACCGTGAAGTAATGTACTGTGTCGTGCTCAGCCTGATTGCTGTTCTCGCCGGCCACCGCCAGCATATTTGGAACGGCCTTCCAGGCATCGACCGAAGCAGTGATATTAGCTTGTGTGAAGTCAAAACTGTGATTCGATGCCGTATTTACCAGATTGCAACCGTATTTGCCCATATCAGTCACGAAATCAGCCGGCGAGTTAAATTTCGGATAGCCCGTAATGGCAGACACCTTGCCGCCGTTTAGGATAGGGTCGTTGCAGAATTTGATGTCGCCGCTGAAGTACGGTTTGAGATCGGCCACCATCGGCGCGTAGTCATATGATCCGTCCTTTTGCTTGGCCTGGGCATTGATCGTATCATGAGCGATCCAGTCTCCGGTTGCCACCAGAGTAATAGGCCCGCCGACCGGTTCCGCAGAGGTCACAGGTGTGGCTTTAGCTGTAGTCGATGGTGCCGCGGCCTTGTGAGTTAATAAGAACCCGGCTAGTGCAGCCGCGATTACAATCACTAGCAGGCCGATCAAGAGTACTTTTTTCATACTTACCAGTATAGCTTAGTGCCGCGCAATGAATTCGGATTGGGGTCGGGCCGTTGTTGGCAGCCAGGACAGGTAACGCACTGTGAATTTGGGGCTATTACCATTGCGAACGAGGGAATTAAACTCCTGCGTATTGCTGGCATTGATGGCAATCTTTGTGTGTACCATCTTGCCAGCCGCCTGATAGGTGACTGCAATCACGCCAATTTGCGCATCTGCAGCGTACGCCACCTCTACGTTTGCACTATTACGATTAGAATATGATCCGTAGGTATAATATCGTACGGATTCGACCTCTGCGGCAGCTGTCTTTCCGCTCAGACTCAGCAGATACTGTCCGACTTTCGGCTGCAGCCCTCCCGCAACCACAACCGGCGCAAATAAAAGCACGAAAATCAAAATGGTCACCACCCAGGGGTTTAGATGTTTGATCCGGAACAATTTACTGCCGACATGGTAGCGCATACCGAGTAAGGTCACGCCCACTTCAATGCCGAGCAGGAGTAGTATTACAATATAGACAAGAATTTGGGATGGGTTCCCGAGATTCACTTCCATACCGGTTATGGTATCCGATGGAGGCGTGGACTGCAAACCAGACTAGAGTTTTTGGCGAGAATCTGAGAGAATAGCCGGAGTATTGGGCCGTCGCCAAGTGGTAAGGCACCGGGTTTTGGTCCCGGCATTCGGGGGTTCGAGTCCCTCCGGCCCAGCCAAGCATAAGCACTTCACATACTCTACTGAAACTTATCTGCTTATACGCTCATGTTTATAGCTTAGTGTGCCTGTATTATTAATCTGTGCTCATAAAACCCGCCTCAATAAATGAAGAAGGCATTAATAAAATTCTTGAGTTAGTTGCTAACCCAGAACCGTTGAATACGAGTATGGGGCACGCCCGCATAGGCCATCCCGGTGAACTCCAGGTATTCATACCTGGTATTTCTGTTGACACGGTTGGAGCCCTTGCTCGACCTTTTCTGATGCCCCTCATAGGTGACAATGAGTCCTACAGTTTAACTACGGATTGGCCTACTCGCGGTAATACTCCATACATCCGCAGGCATGTACTCATAGGACAATCACCGGCGGAATCAATACTACATAGACTAAAACCTGCTAATTTTCTCGGGGATTATGAGCTGACCCAGGCTGAAGAAGTTGCCAACGACGCTTTGTATGATTACACTGGCGATTTTGGTCTATTTTTAAAAGCAGTCGTAGAAGTTCATTTGCTTGGCGACGATAGTGAGGATGAGAATCCGCAACAAGCTTTCATAGGGACTGCGGAGTTCGTATGTATAGAGGATGAATCTGAATTTCATACAGTTAGCAGTCTGTTAGATAGCGGCACTGTTAGTGCAGCTGATCTAGTGACAATTGCTAAATTTGGCGCAATGGCAAAACTACTAATGAGCGAATAGTTTTTGGATTTTCTATTAATATAATGTGGGTTCGAAGCTCGTCTACTAGACCCAGCCAATTTGTTTTTGGTTCGAAATTAACAGCGCACGTTTGAGTCAACTCCAACAGGTGGTTGCCAGAAATCGGCGTCGAGAATTCTGCCGCCCTGGCTGTAGATGACCGGTCCGCCGGTGAAACTTTGACGGGTTTTGCAGGCGACGTGCGCTTCAGACTCGTTACCGGCACCGGTCGTTATCCAGGCATCGAGACCGTTGCGCCAGCCGCCGGTTATGGCGTCGTACTGACTCACTAAGTTTGGGTGCACGATGCTGTGTGGGGTACTATAGATGCCTACAGGAGTGGTAGGGCTCAAGACATGCAGTTCATCGATCATGCCTTGCATCAACGCCCGATTACTGGCGGGGTTGCCATTGAAGAGGGCTGGTTTTTCTACATCCAGCCAGAATTCGTTTTCAGGAAGGCGCATACGCGCCTGTTTCATGAGTTGCAGTGAATAATTGATGGCGACGCGGCCATAGTCACGTGCAATACATTCGTCATTGGTCGGGTTACAGTTATAATCAGGCGCCAATTGGGCATAGGGGATCATAGCCTCCCGTCCAGGGTTGGCGACGTTGAAATAGACATCGTAGTGCTCTGGCACGAGGGCGAGCGCCGTCAGGCAACGATTGGCCAGAAACGGGCGCCCCCCGTTGATGCCGAGTATAGCTAGCGGGGCTTTACTGAGACTATGTGCTATTTGGGGGATGACTGCTTGGCCGGTTTGCCAGACACTGTTGAGTTTGCGGTTGCCGCCACCAACACATTGCGGCCAGCTCAGGTCTGTCACACTACGAGGCACTGCCGAGTGGGCTAGCCGCGAAGCAGTTGCATGTTTTGAAACCGAAGCGCCGGCCAGCGCAATATTCCGCCAGGTAACCGGCAATACCGTTTCCGTTGGTGTAATTTTACGAGTTGCTACTAGATGTTCGGGTTTTAGGGTGGGCAAGGCTTTTACGACGCGTGGAGCCTGCGCAACCGGAATCGATATCGAATGCGTGACACTAGCATCTATTACCGACTCTTCAGGTGCGGGATGCGTATTTTGATCCGGTGCAGCACCAAGTACGAAGACACCACCAATCAGTAGGTTCGCGGCAATCGCCCGGCCGATCCATTGCGCCGCTGGGCCGCGCGACGAGTGGTGGTCAAGTGCGGCGTAGGAATCTGTGAGTGCTTCGAATTTTTGTTGCATTCCCGTGCTGGCCAAAAGCCATTTGCGGCTAGTATAGCATGGTATGCTTATGGTATGCCCGCACTTCTGACTAACAAAGTCCACGACCGCGAACCGATTTGGCATCTGCAACTGACGATGATCGCAGCCATGGCGCTGCAACTGATTCTGCCCGATAAGTACGTCTTCGGCTCGCGTTATTTACTGCTGGCTATTGAGGCTTTACTGCTGGTCGCCATGAGTTTTACAACACCAAAGGAAAAGGTATTCCGGTCGCTGACGCGGCGGATTAATGTATTCTTGCTGATTGCCTTTGCCGGCCTGGCAAATCTGTACGCCCTGATCGAACTAGCGCACAAACTGCTGCAAGAAGGCAAGATCCAGAATGGCAAACAGCTGATCCTGGCCGCCATCAACATCTTTTTGACCAACATTATTATTTTCGGGTTGTGGTACTGGGAAATGGACGGCGGCGGACCAGGTGCGCGCCGCGAGGCCAAGAAGCATGAACGTGACTTCCTGTTTCCGCAGACTGACAATGCCGACTTTCCCCGCTGGCAACCGACCTTCATCGACTATCTGTATGTGGCCGGCACCAATGCTACCGCTTTCAGCCCAACTGACACCATGCCGCTCAGCCGGCGCGCCAAGATGCTGATGTTCGCACAGGCGCTGATATCGCTGGTGACAATCGCCCTAGTCGCCGCTCGGGCAGTCAACATTCTCAGCTAGAAATAGTGCCGCCGCGCGGCATAGACGAACAGTGGCCCGCTGATAAGCAACGGCCACCAGTAACTACATATACGGAACAACAACACGGCCGCCAGCGCTGGCGCACTAGCGACATGGTAGGCCAGGAGTCCGGCGACCAGCCCCGCCTCAATGCCGCCTAAGCCACCTGGGGTAGGAGCGGCATTACCGATACCAAAACCGACACTGAATATAAGTAATGCCGTGACGAAGCCGAGCGCCACATGGACTGCGTGGGTGCTCGCCCAAAAGGCGGTAACCATTGAGAGCGTTAGCAACATCTGTGAGGCTAGCGCTAGGAACAAACTCAGCGGTCGGCGGCGAAACTGCAGCAGTTGTGCGTAAAACGCCGTCATGAGAGCAGTGATTCGCTTGCGCACGCGCGGAATGACAATCAGGCTGGCCGCCACAAGCAGGCAGCCAATTGCAATATAGATATGCAAAGCCGTTATGCGACCGGGTGTCAGGCGCTCATGACTCGTCACTACCAAGACAGCTACCAGCACTGTGTTACCAATGACGCCGAGACTATTATTGACCGCCACGACACTGGCGGCCTGAGCCGGGCGGTGTTTTTGTTTGAGCAGATAGCGGTAATTGGCACCGATACCGCCGATGCCTGCCGGGAGAAGACGGTTGATAAAATTAGCCGCCAGTTCGACAACCAGCGTACGACCAAATGCGATCGGGCGATACGACAAGCAGAGGTAGCTGAGTGCACTGCAGATGAAGCTGGCTGCTACAGCCACCAGCGCAATACTAACGTATGCCCCATTGACTGTGCGCAGGCTATATAGACTGGCATGAAATATCTTCAGCTGCGGCAGGAACACGTAGACTGCTAGCACTGCCACTATGAACGGCAACCAGTGGCGCCAGTGAGTGGATGCGGCAGTTTGTTTCATAGGCTACAGGTAAGCGTCGACAGCAGCCCGAGTAATGTCCTGCATGACGGCCTTGCGGGCGTCCCAGTTATAGATACCGTGACCATTAGTGTAGATAGTCAGCGCAAGCGAGCGTGAGCCGTGCACGATCAGTAGGGCATCATGGACATTGTCCTCATCCATACCGATTTTGTGGTAGACTCGGTCGGATGATGGCACCGCCGCTACGCCAAAATCACGATAGTTTGCCTGAGAAAGGTAAGAGAGTAAAAGTGAACGGCTAGCATTGGACAGCAAGCTATGGTCATACAATTTTTGTAGCACTAATGTTACATCTGCGGCCTGCAGGCTATTGGCATCAGCGTCGTAATCTTCGATGCCGACGCTGCTGGCGTAGGCAGTAAGCGCATCATGACCGATATAGGCGTTAAGTTCAGCCCAGGCAGTGTCATCGCTATGGATAATCATTGGTGCCAGCCACTGTTGTACCGACTGACCATCGATATCGGTGTGGAGCGATAATTTGCCTTGGTCGATTTGGTGCAAGACTGTTGCGGCTGAGAGTAATTTTGCAGTACTGGCGGCATCAAAAGTCGTTGGCACACCCATCGTCGAAATAGGACCGCTGTTCGCTCCAACCGCAACCTGTATATCCAGCTCAGGGTGGTCGGCGATAATGGCCTCGACCGTTTGGCGGAACATCATCGCACGATGGGCTTCCTCGGCGGCAATTTGTTGTTGTTTGAGGTGGGCAGCTTCGGTTTGAGCCGACACATGCTGCGCCCAGGCAAAATGACCGCTAACGAACAATGCCAGCAGTACAAAGGCAATCAGCTTGAAACGCCCCGGGATCCGGCGGACGGTAGGTTTGGCCAATACAGCCGTGCCATAGCTATAGACCTGTCCTGAGCGGACAGGGGTAACCTGACGAAGAGCGCGAGTGTGAGGCTGACGAGGAATCATGTGTTTGTTTTTTTGCGACCAACACCTATTATACGAGCCGTAACAGTGGTCGGCTAGTGCAAAAGGCCCAAATTGTTGTAAAGTTCGATATTCACTCGGGCAGTCCCAAGGTGTGTATAATAAAAACAGATAGAAAGGCAGGTATGTCTAAACTCACACAGGCACTCAAATATTACGGGATTCTGGCGCTCAGCTATCTGGCGCTCGCCATGCTATTACCGGCAAATCACGCCGCCCAGCGCGATTACCATTTGTCATCGTCGGCGTATCATGCATTAGTATTCTTAGTTATCTTGCCGTTGATCGGCATCTGGCTGGGAGCATTTTATAGCTATGCCCGACTGCAGCAGTATAGCGAAGCCATAGCGGATACCTCTCAGGGCGACGATTTTCAACACCTGACAACGGGCTTCCAGTGGTTGGCCTGGGGCTCGGCCGCTACGTCCCTCCTGAGCATGGCGCTCAATGCCATCGCGAACATACATCCAGGATTCATCGGTTTTTCGATTATCGTCGTCAACTACGCCAGCCTTATTGTGCCGTTGGTTGCCTATAGCTATATCAGTACCGGAGCGCGTGGCCTGAATATCAATGCCAAGATCAGCATTAGCGGTTACGGCGTCAAAGCGCTCAGTTTCGGATTCATGCTGTTGGGAGTGACTTTCTGCTTCCTGACCTTTCGTCACCTGAATATCGATTCCCTGGGCTCAACGCAGAACCCTTATTATCTACCCCCTTGGTTGATCATCCTGACTATAATCGTTCCATACTTGTATACGTGGTTTATTGGCTTGCTGGCAGCATATGAAATCTATCTGTACGGCAAGCATTCTGAAGGAGTGCTCTACCAGCACGCCATTCGCCAGTTATCCTTTGGAGTTATTGCCGTCATAGCCAGCTCCATTGTGGTGCAATACCTTAGATCGGCCATTCCACGCAGCGGGCACCTTTCACTAAACACTATCCTCATGCTAATAAATGTCATCTATATCTTCATGGCAATCGGCTATATTTTTCTCAGCCTTGGGGCTCGCCAATTGCGTAAGATTGAGGAAGTGTAAGTCATGATAGGTGACGGCGAGCTGCTTTACGAACGTGTTATCCGCGTGACACACGTCTACCTTGGACCGGCGGCGGATCGGTTCATAGCTCGGCAAGTTCAAAATCATCTCCATAAGGCACCTGAAGAACTTTCTCCCGCCGATCTACTGCAGCTCATTGATTGGATACGCATTGCCGTCTCGCTGCTAACAGAGGATAGTGAGATAATCGAAGAATACGCCGGTCAACTCGAGCGCCTGGCACGGCCGGCACCTCATACGAAACGGACCGCATGACTCACAAGACCGCAAACTATTCCGGATCTGAAACCGAAAATTACGGCCAGCAGGCAGCCGCTGAAGCGCTGTTCGATAGTATTGGCGACGGCGCGATCGCGACCGATGAATTCGGGAAAATCACCCAGGTCAACCGCGTTGCACTCAAAATCTTGGGCTACAAAGAAGCTGACCTGATCGGCAAATGGTTCCCTAAGCAGATTATCTCGCTGACCGAAGACGGCATACCGGTAAACTTGATTGACCGCCCTATCACTCGGGCTTTCCTCACCGGACTGCCGATTCGTGAAAAGATGTATTACCGCCGTAAAGACGGTGTAATCGTGCCTGTTTCTGTCAGCGTGTCGCCGATCCTGCTTGGTGGTAAGCCGATCGGTGCTATCGAAGTCTTCCGCGACATTACTCGCGAGCAAGAAATTGACCGTATGAAGAGTGAGTTTATTTCGCTGGCGTCACATCAGTTGCGCACGCCTCTGTCGGCCATCAAAACCTATTCCCACATGCTGGTCGACGGTTATATGGGCGACATCACACCGGCCCAGAAAAAATCACTCCGCACCATTATCTCCGCGACTAACCGCATGAACGAGCTGATCAGCACACTCCTCAACATCACCCGCATCGAATCCGGCACCATCGCCGTCACCCCAAAACTGCTGCAGATGAACAAAACCGTCGAAGAGGTCATTCGTGAACTGGCATTAATGGCCGCTGATAAATCAATTAATCTGACACTTGCCCCCGTCAAAGCCGACGCCGATGTATCCCTTAAAACAGACAACCTGATCCTGAAAGAAATTCTGACCAACCTCATCAGCAACGCCATCAAATACACGCCGGAAGAGGGTAGCGTCACAGTTTCCATTAAGCCGCGGTCACGTGATATCCAGGTCACGGTAACTGACACCGGCTGGGGCATTCCGAAATATGCCCAGGATCAGATCTTCAGCAAATTCTTCCGGGCCCACAATATCGTCAAGCGCGAAACAACCGGTACAGGACTAGGTCTTTATCTGGTAAAAGGCTTGCTTGACCGTTTGGGGGGCAAAATTTGGTTCGAAAGCGAAGAGGGCAAGGGCACCAGTTTCAGTTTCAGTCTGCCGCGCAGCCGACCAGGCGAAAAAACACCGAAGCCGCCGCTGTAAAAAATTCGACTCCCGTAGTTGTTTGGGCTATGATATAACTAGATTGAAGTTAAGCGAAGAACGAAGGAAACGCTTGTGGCCAACATCCTGATTGTAGAAGACGATAAAGATCTCAATAATGCCTACCGCATGATCCTCGAAAACGAAGGCTACACTGTTCAGTCAGCTTATGATGGCAAAGAAGCGCTCAAAAAACTTGAGTCTTTCAACCCCCAGCTTATCCTCCTTGACCTACTGATGCCTATCATGGGTGGCCTCGAGTTCTTACAGCACTACGACCTGGTCAATAAGCACGCCGATGTCAAGGTCTTGATCTTCACCAATATGGAAAACTCTCCTGAGGTTACCGAAGCCTACAAGCTCGGCGCCCACCGTTGTATTATCAAATCTTGGACGGCACCACACAACCTATCCAAGGTCATTTCAGACACCCTCTCGAAGTCTTCCGTAACAGCCTAGTAAAGCAGCCTTGGCGACTGCCATGGCGTTTAGAGCTTTATATGCATATCAGCGATGTACTGATCGTTGAGCAGCGACATTAGCTTGCCAAGGTCGAGCTTATAAGGCTCATGTTTCCCATAGTTGATAACGCCGCGGTGTTTGAGCTTGTTGAGCTCAGTTGCCGCCGTTTCTCGGGTCAGGCCAGTCAGGTTCGCGAAGTCCTGGTGGGTCAGATCCAAAGTAATTTCAATCTGTTGCTGGCCGACGTTCTTGCCGTGACTGAGCGCCAGATAGTGCAGGGTGTAGAGCAATTTATCGCTGGCACGCGAGTGCTGCAAGGCATTGAGGCGCATCGATTTGCCAAGCTGGTCCATCATGAACCGCTCCAGCTCATCGAACATCAGATCGGGGTGTGATTTGATGAAGGTAGTATACTCATCACGGTTCACGACATAGAGCTCGACCTCAGAGGTAAAGGCTTCGTAGTAATAAATTGCGCTGGAAATCTTACCATAAACCCATGCCCCTGGAAAAACTGCCGGATTGGAATAGAACGATACTGGCTTCTCGTCACCATTCACACTCAGGTTGTAAGCCTTGACGGTGCCACTTTTAACGACATAGCCAGAGCGAGGCGCTTCACCTTGAAAAATAATAATCTCGCCTTTTTTGAAGGTTTTGACGGGGTATTGATTCAGGAAGGTCTGAAACTGTTGCTCCGAAGGACTTACATCTGTCATAGGTACTTCTATAGTATCACAGACTACTGGGTTGTCGTGGTGCTAGTTGTCGTCGAAGTTGTGGGGATCTGGTCTGCTCCGAGAACGATGATGATGTCCGCAGTCGGA